>QFCS01004870.1_pt1 | contig 100179 bp, 88 predicted proteins | sample 3576561 | NCBI WGS metagenome assembly QFCS01 | reverse complement strand
CCGCTCCTCGAGCCGAACAAAACTGAAAAGTTCATCCCCGCTACCACCATGCCCCCGCATCGATCCAACCCCGCAAATCAATGCAAGAAGTGAATCATAAACCCAGCCGTGTGACGAGGAATTTTGCAGCAGCCTGCTAGGTCAGCGGCTCGCCGGCCGCATGGGTTTTCCCGAGGCGCATCGTGGGTGGATGGGCCCGACTTCGATGTCGAATGCGGTCAACGCGGCGCTGGCACCCTGATCCATCGCGCCTTCTTCTTCCTGGCCGGTTTTCTCTGCCCAACCACAACCATCGTCTCATCGAAATCCCTTTTCGATCCCGACAGGAAGGCGGCCTGGACCGCCTTCCCCTTCTCCCGTCACTACCCCTTCGACAGGGCCACGACGGGATCGAGTTGAGACGCGTTGCGAGCGGGAAGATATCCGAAGGCGACGCCGATCAGGCTGGAGCAGACGAAGGCCGCCACGATGGAGGTCATCGAATAGATGAGGCCGAAGCCGGTATTGAACAGGGTGAAGACAGCCCCGAAACCGAGCGCCAGCGCAATGCCGAGAACACCCCCGATCAGGCAGACCAGCACCGACTCGATCAGGAACTGCTGCATGATGTCGCTCTGCCTTGCGCCGACCGCCATGCGCACGCCGATCTCCGACACGCGCTCGGAGACCGAGACCAGCATGATGTTCATCACGCCGATGCCGCCGACCACGAGGGAAATGAGCGCGATGGCCGCGATCAGGATCTGCATGGTCCGGGTCGTGCGGGTTATGGTCTGGCGGATGTCGTCGCTGTTGATGATGAAGAAGTCCTTCGTGCCGTGGCGCCGCGTCAGGAACTCGGTGACCGCCTGCTCGGCAAGGCCGGTATCCACCGCGTCGGCAACCTTGACCGTGATCGAGCGAAGCGACATCGACCCGAGCATCCGCGCCTGCACGGTCGTGTAGGGCGTGTAGATGCCGAGGTTCTGGCTGCCGCCGGGTCCCGTCTGGCTCGTCTTGACGATGCCGATCACGCGCAGCGGCACCTTGCCGACGAGGATGGTCTTGCCGACGGGATTTGCCGTGTCCCCTGAGAAGAGGGCTTCGTGCGTGTTCTCGTCGATCACCGCGACCTGCGACAGGTCGTGCACGGCGTCCGCATCGAACAGGCGCCCCTCGAGGATCGTCATGCCGGTCGCGTCGAAATATTGCTCGCCAACGCCGGTGACCTGCGCATTGGCCTCGACGGAGTCGAAGCGCGCCACGACGGATGTCGAGACCGTCGGCGTGACGGCCGCGACATAGGACTGGCGCGCCAGCGCGTGCGCATCCTCAACGACCAGCGTCGTGATGCGGCCGGATCGCGTATCGCCGAAACTCGTGCCCGCGAAGATCTGCAGGGTGTTCGTGCCGAGGCTGGCGATGTTCGCCAGGATCTGCTGCTGCGTGCCGGAGCCCAGCGCCACGACGGACACGACCGAGGCGATGCCGATGATGATGCCGAGCATGGTCAGGAAGGTGCGCAACTGATGCGCGCCCAGGGCCAGAACGGCCATGCGGAACGCTTCGCGCGACCGGTTGAGCAGGCCAAGCAAATGGCCGGATGCCGGAGGGGCGGATGCCGGTTCTTGCGCACCGTCGCGCGCGATCTCCGGCTTCTCCGTCCGCTCGTCCGAGATGATCATGCCGTCGCTGATCTCGATGATGCGCTCGGCGCGGGCGGCGATCGCCTTGTCGTGCGTCACGATGACGACCGTGCGGCCCTCGGCGTGAAGCTCGTCGAGGATGCGCAGCACCTCCTGGCCACTGTGGCTGTCGAGCGCACCGGTCGGCTCGTCGGCGAGAATGACGCGCGCATCGTTCATCAGGGCACGCGCGATCGACACACGCTGCTGCTGGCCGCCGGAAAGCTGGCCGGGGCGATGCGCCGTGCGTTCGCTCATGCCGAGCCGGCCAAGAAGCGCCGCAGCGCGCTCCCGGCGCTCGGCCTGCGCCGTGCCCGCATAGATCGCCGGAATCTCGACATTGCCGATCGCCGTCAGCTCGGCCAGCAGGTGATAGCGCTGGAAGATGAAGCCGAAATGCTCGCGGCGCAGTTCCGCAAGCTCGTCCTCGTCGAGGGAGGACGCCTCACGCCCCTCGACCCTGTAGCTACCGGCGGTCGGCCGGTCGAGGCAGCCGAGAATGTTCATCAGCGTCGACTTGCCGGAACCGGACGCGCCGACGATCGCGACCATCTCGCCCGCCTCGATGGTAAGGTCGACGTTCTTCAGCACCGTGATGCTGCCTTCTCCCGAGGGATAGGCGCGCGTAATGTCCTTGAGGACGATGAGCGGTTCTGCCATCGTCACAATCCCATGGGCGGACCGCCCCGCCCGCGCGCGCCGCGCGAGGAACCCGGCGTGCCAGACTGTGCCGTCCCTTCGCCGGTGACGACGATATCGCCCTCGGCAAGCCCGTCGCGAACCTCGGCCGTCACCTTGTCGTTGAGGCCGATCTCCACCTTGCGCGTTGTAATCTGCCCCTCCGGGCCGAGTATGCGAACGCTGTAACGGCCATCCGTATCGCGCGCACCAAGTGCGGCCGCGGGAATGGTGGGCACGCCGCTCGCCCGCCCGAGCACGATATGCACCTGGGCGGTCATGTAGGTCCTCAGCCGCCCGTCGGCGTTGGGGACGTTGAAGATACCGTTGTAGTAGATCGCCTCGGAGGTCGAGCTCGAGGATGTGGCTGACGAGATGCTGCTGTCGTTGCGGATCGATTCCGGCGCGGGCTCGATCGACTGCAGCACCGCATCATGGCGGCGGTCGGCATCGCCGATGACGGTGAACCAGACCGGCTGGCCCGGCTGCACCTTGACGACGTCGGCCTCGGATATCTCGGCGCGCACCGTCATCGTGTCGAGCTGCCCGAGAATGACGATCGTCGGCGTCGACTGCGAGGCGTTGACGGTCTGGCCTTCCTGGCTGACGACGGCCAGCACCGTCCCGTCCATGGGGGCGGTGATCTTCGTATAGCCGAGATTGGCCTTCGCCGTCTCGATGGCGACCTCGCCCTGCGCGATCAGGGCATCGAGCGCCTCGATCTGTGCGCGCGTGACCTCGGCGGCGGCGGCCGCGCTGTCGTAATCGGCCTTCGAGCCGGCCTGCTTTTCGAACATCTGCCTCTGGCGGGCGAGCGTCTGCTCGTTGAGGCTGAGCTGCGCCTGCTTTTCCAGGCGCTGCGCCCTGACATTGGCAAGCGAGGCTTCGGCGGTCCTCAGCGCATTGGCCTGGGTGACGGAATCGATCTCGGCAATCAGGTCGCCCGTCGTGACCGTCTGGCCGAGCGCGACCCTGACTGCGGTGATGCGGCCGGAAACCTGCGCGCCGACGGCCACCAGCTTGACGGGTTTCAACGTTCCGGTGGCGAGAACCGACTCCTCGACATCGCCGATGGCCACTGTTGCCGTGAGCACGGACGGTTGCCGCGTCTCGAAATATTCAGTCCAGACGAAATAGCCTGCCGCGACAATGCCTGCAGCGAACATGGCTGCCCCAATGAATCTACCAATTTTCAACTTGCATGGGCCTCGTATGCGGGAAGAATCAAATGTCGGGTCTAGCGACTATATTTTAAAGAGATCCTGTCCTGTTGAGAGGATTTGTCGCAGCGCTTTGGTTGGAGGCGCCGTATCCCTGGGATCAAGATACATGTGGGACAGAGCACTTGGATGGAAGTGACGGCAGGATGAGGGAAGCGGCCGACTACGCCAGTTCCTTGATACGTCCTCGTATAGCCCAGAGGGGCCATATCGGAAAGCCGAACTCGACAAGGAGGATGGCGGCGAGCACCACCATATGATGGGGATCGAATAGGGCCAACAGGAGGACAAGGGGAATCGCCGAAGCCATGCCGGCCGGCAGGGCCGGAGCGCCCGGCACCCCCCGGAAGCAACCTGCACAAGGCGCCGGGGTTGGTGCATCCGGCATCGCGTCTAACGCAAAATCCGGCGACGGAGCGGCGCCGTTTCGGCCGAGAGCGCGCCCGTCGGCGCGCTCAGGAGCAATATGGCGGCAAGCGCGAAGATGAGGAGGCCGATATAGGCGGCCATGATCACCCAGTACGGGGTGGTGAAATTGAGCTGGGGCGCCGCGCCGAGGACGACCGGCACGGCCCAGGAAACGCCCGAGATCGCCGCGCAGGCCGCCATGGAGCCGCGCGCATTTGCGGCCATCCCGGCGGCAAGCGGCTGTCCGATCTGCCCTCGCAGGAAGGGAATGACCCGACGATGGACGAAGCACCCGTTGAGCGTCAGCACGGCAACGATCGTCACCTTCGCAAGGATCTTGGGATTGGACAGTTTTGCCGGCTCCGCGAGGGCATACAAGGCGAGAAAGCCAAGCCCGGACAGCCAGAGCAAGGCGAGGCCGACCGAGACATAGCGGCTGGAATGGACGACGGTCTCATAGGCATCGCGCGTGAGGTCCCGGCGCAGGAACCGGTGCAGGAGCAGGTCGATGAAAACCGCGCCGCCGAAACCGAGCACCAGGCCCGTGAAATGGGCGAGGCGCAGGGCGGTCCGCCAGTAGGAGACCGTCAGTTCCGAAAGCGGGAAAGTAGCGAGGTCCAATGCGCGATCCTCTCGGGTGGAAAACGTCCGGACGCACGTCCAGCGGAGGGCCGAACCGGCCGGCCCTCCGCCTTCGGGCTCACAGCAGGAAATCGGCCTTGGTGAAGTCGATTGCGCCATCGAACTTGATGGAGAAATCGGCCTTTCCGTCGCCGTCGACATCCGCGGAAACGAAGGTCGAACCGTTCTTCACCTCGTAGCGCACCTCGCCCGCGACCTTCGAGAACTTCCCGGCGCCGATGAAGCTCAAGGTCTCGCTGTCGCCGTCGAGGGCACGCAGGTCAACCTTGTCGCCTTCCTTCTGGGAAAAGTCGTAGATCGTGTCGCGCCCGGCCCCCGCGACAGTGCTGTCGCTCACCGCGTTGAAGATGAAGGCATCGGCGCCCGAGCCGCCATAAAGCTTGTCGGCACCCGCGCCGCCAAGGATCTTGTCCTTGCCGGTTCCGCCGTAGAGCTTGTCGCTGCCATCGCCGCCGGAGAGCGCATCGTTGCCCGTCCCGCCATAAACGACATCGTTTCCGGCACCGCCATGGATCTCGTCGCCGGCCGACCCGCCGCCGAGAACGTCGTTCCCGGCGCCGCCGTAGAGCTGGTCGTTTCCGGTGCCGCCATAGAGCTTGTCGTTGCCCGATCCGCCGCCAAGGACATCCTTCCCCGCGCCGCCGTAAAGCCGGTCGTTTCCGGCGCCGCCATAGAGCTTGTCGTTGCCTTCGCCGCCGGAGAGCGCGTCGTTACCCGTCCCGCCGTAAAGGGCGTCGTTTCCGGCACCGCCGGAGAGCTCGTCGTTTCCGGCGCTGCCCTGCAGCACGTCGTCGCCGCTGGTGCCGCTGGTGCCGCCGGTGTCATCGGTGTCGTCGGTGTCGTCGCCCGGTGTCGACGGCGGAACCACGACGGTCGACTTCAGACTCGCCGTGCCGTCGGAGAACTTGAGGGTCTCCACATTCCGGACGGTATCGACCCCGTCATTGCCGCCCGCGCGCTTGTCGGTCACCGTCCAGGTGCCGTCCGGGTTCTTGACCCAGCTGTAGTCGGCCTTCGCGCCGCTGAGCAGGAGGATATCCTGGCCGGCGCCGCCGTCGATCGCGTCGTTGCCGGACGCGCCGATGAGGATGTCGTCGCCAAGGCCCCCGGCAATGTCGTCATTGCCGACGCCGCCGTTCAGATAGTCGCCGCCGTCGCTTCCCGTGATGGCGTCGTCGCCGCCGAAACCGTAGATCGAGAAGGCCGTCTTCCCATCGGAAAGCACACCGCCCGCCAGCGTCCCGTCAGCGCCCGTCGTTCCCAGGACGACCGCGCGGCCGTCGCTTTCAAGCGGGATGAGGATCGGGCCGGCCGCCCAGACGCCGGCCGCCTGCTCCGTGCCGAGGCGCCCATGGGCCGTGTTGCCGAAGCCGTAGATGTTGCCCTGGTCGTCGACCACCAGGGAATGGTTGGGCCCGCCCGTGATGCTGACGATGTTGATGCCGTCGAAGGCCGGAATCCTGGTCGGGGCCACCAGCGTCTCAAGGGCGTCCGTCGAAGTCTCGATACCGAGCCAGCCCTCGTCGTTGCGGCCCCAGGACCATACTTCGCCGTCATCGGTGAGCGCGATTACCCAGCGCGAGCCGACATGGATATCCACCACCCCTTCGGGCAGGCCCGTCATCTCGGTCGGAACGAGGACTTTTGCCCCGGTCGGATCGTTGATGATGCCGTCGGAGACCTCGCCCTGCACGAGCTGGCCGAAATCGTTCTGGCCCCAGCCGTAGACCTTGCCGTCGGAGGTGATGGCAAAGGACGTGTTCGTGCCGGCAGCAACCTTGACCACGTCGCCCGGTATGTCGACGAGAAGCGGGACATTCGAGCGCGTCGTGTCGCCGGAGCCCAGTTGCCCCTGCGTGTTTGCGCCCATGGCATAGACGTTTCCGCCTTCCGTCAGGACGAGGGCGAAGGATGTTCCCCAGGCGAGGCCCGTGACCTTTTCGCCGCCGAAGGCGCTCATGTCGACGGCCACGGGCGACCCCTGGTTCGTGAGACTGCCGATGCCCAACTGACCGTTCGTGTTCTGGCCCCAGGAATACAGGACACCCTGGTCGGAAATCGCATAGCTGGCACCGTTCGCCATATAGGCGGATGTGATGACCACGCCGTCCAGAGCCGCAACCTTGGTCGGCGTGAGGGTTTCATAATTGCTTGTCGTGCCTTGGCCGAGCTTTCCCAGGTTGTTGTCGCCCCAGGTGTAGAGCTCTCCCGTGGCGGTCAGGAACGCGCCATGGAGCATGCCGGCGGAAATCGCGGTGATCTCGCCCGTAAAGCCCGCCGGCAGGTTGACCGTGCCGACATCGGCCCAGGCGACGCCGGTATCGGTCACCTCGCCGCGCCCGAGCTGGCTTTCGTTGTTCTCGCCAACGGAATAAACGACGCCGTCCTTGAAGAACAGGGAGTAATGGTTGCCGGCTCCAACTTGCACTGACATGGAAATCCTCTGGACAATGGTGGGATGCGCGCACGGCTGCAGCTCCCCTTGCGCATCGCGCATGGAGATATCTGCGGCGGAAAACACATCCGCGTGGGGGTGATGAGATTTGAGAGAGTTAGGGAACGGGCCGCGGTTTCAGCGGCGCCCGCCTCAGACGTTTAGACAAGCAACTCGCAGACGCACATGACCGTAATCCTTAACAATCGGTAAGGGCGCTACAAAAAATATGCCTTTTAGAATCAAGTTATTTTTTGCCGCTCGGAATTTTTTCGTTCAAGCGACGATCGTCGGATGTCGCTTTATGCCGGATGGCGGCCGGGTCCCTCTTGCCAGCGGTTTTGCGGGCTGGCACGTTGCTTGTGTCTGATTCCCATCTGCGTGGAGGAAAGCCCATGGCGCACAAGTTTGAGATCTACAAGGACAAGGCCGGAGAGTTTCGCGTCCGCTTCAAGTACAACAGCGAAGTGATGTTCTCCACGGAAGGCTATTCCAGCAAGGCCAGCGCGCAGAACGCCATCGACTCGATCAAGAAGAACGGCCCCGGCGCACCCGTCGAAGACAACACGACGCCGCAGGCCTGATCGACCTCCATCTTTCGAAAAAGGGCTCGCCGGTTCCGCCGGCGGGCCCTTTTTGCATTTCGGGCAAGGCCGCCTGACGGCGCATGCCGGTGTTCGGGGAGAAGAAACAAAGGTCCTGAAACGGAAAAGCCTGCCGCGGGAGGAGGTGCGGCAGGCTTTCCGATAGAACCGAATGGCGACTGGGAGGAGGAGTGTCGCCATTCCCGCAGTCGGCCCTGGGAGGAGGAGTAGGCCTTCTGCAATCATCGAAGCGTCGTGGGAGGAGGTACGTTGCTTCGATAAGTATGACTATATCTGATTCTTGATTATTTGATAGGCATCGTTTTGCAGGGCAGCTATGCGCTATGCGCGTAGCGTATGCCTTGAAACCGTCAAGACGGCCTATCGCAGCGCGTTTTGTTCGCACATGCAAAAACACCCGCCGGAGGCGGGTGTCTTCGAAATTCTGCCGGTTGGCGGCGTATCGGTCAGAAGCCGACGGCAGCGCGGGCGACGGCCTTGATCTGCGAGCGCTCGATGCCGAGATCGTTCAGTTCGCGGGCGGTCATGCGATCGAGCTCGTTGACGGTCTGACGGTACTTGCGCCAATTGCTGAAGGAACGTGCCATGTTCATGATGATGCCCTTTCCGGAGGCTCTCTGTTCGGCACCGGTCCGTGGCGCCGCGTCTTTGGATGGCCGTCTTATAGGGCTATGCTGCATTGCAGAACAGCGCGAAGCTGGCACGTCACCCATGCAATCGATGCATGGGTCTGATCACCTTCCGTTAAGGATGCAGGCCGGGTGGGCGTGGCAAAAGCGTTTCGCACTTTTGCCGGACTTGCTCTAAGAAGGCGTCCCGCGGCGGCGCCGCCTTTCGATGATGGAACGAGATGAGCGAGAATCGGCAGGATCAAGAACGGGGCGACGTGCTTGCCCATGTCTCCGGCAATCTGCGCCGCCTTCGCCAGGCGGCCGGGCTCAGCCAGGCGGCGCTGGCGCAGGCCTCCGGCATCAGCCGGCGCATGATCGTGGCGCTCGAGGGGGGCGACGCCAATATCAGCCTGTCGAGCCTCGACAAGCTGGCCGCCGCCATGGGCCTGCGCTTCGTCGATCTCGTGCGTGATCCGGCCCGCGCGCCCTCGGCGGAGATCAACGAGGTGACCTGGCGCGGGACCGCGGCGGAAAGCGCCGCGGTGCTGCTGGGCACGGCGGCAGCGACGACCGAGGCGCAGATGTGGCTCTGGTCGCTCGGCCCGGGCGAGCGCTACACGGCCGAGCCCGATCCGTCCGGCTGGCACGAAATGCTGTTCGTGACCGAGGGCACGCTGCGGCTCGAGCTTTCGGGCGTCGCCCGGGATTTTGCGGCGGGCAGCTTCACCGTCTATGCGACGGATCAGGCCTATGCCTATGCCAACCCCGGCACGGTGCCGGTGCGCTTCGTGCGCAACGTGGTCTCCTGACCCTCAGCCCGCCGCCAGCATCCACGTCATGCCGGCCAGCGCGGAGGCGGCGAGCGTCAGCAGCACCGAGGCCTTGAGGCGGAACAGGGCATAGGCCGCGGCGGCGGCAAGCAGGGCCGACGGCAGGACGAGCGTCGACAGGACGGGCACTTCGAGGCGCAGCGGCCCCGCGGCGACCACCGCGACTTCCTCGAACAGCGTGTGCAGGGCGAACCAGACCGCCAGGTTGAGGATGACGCCGACCACCGCGGCGGTGATCGCCGACAGGGCGCCCGACAGCGCCGCATTGCCGCGCAGCTTCTCGATGAACGGCGCGCCGAGGAAGATCCACAGGAAGCACGGCACGAAGGTGACCCAGGTGGTGAGGATCGCCGCCAGCGTCGCCGCCGCCAGCGGATCGAGGCTGCCGGGCGCGCGATAGGCGCCGAGGAAGCCGACGAACTGCAGCACCATGATGAGCGGCCCCGGCGTCGTCTCGGCAAGGCCGAGCCCGTCGAGCATCTCGCCGGGCCGCAGCCAGCCGTAGTGCTGCACGGCCTCCTGCGCGACATAGGCGAGCGCCGCATAGGCGCCGCCGAAGGTGACGACCGCCATCTTGCTGAAGAAGGTGCCGATCTGCGCGAAGACGTCGTTGCCGCCGGCGACGAACCAGATAGCGGCGACCGGACCGAGCCAGAGACAGAGCAGCACTGCGGAGATCTTCAGCGACCAGCCGAGATTGGGTCGGGCATGGGCGGGCGTCGCCTCGCCGAGCAGCGAATCCTCGTCCCGCAGGACCTGCGCACCCGTCGCGGCATGGCCGCTCGCCGTGGAAAAGAGGCGCGAGCCGGATTTCGAGCCGAGATAGCCGGCGACGGCGGCAACGAGGATGATCAGCGGAAACGGCACCTTGAAGGCGAAGATGGCGATGAAGGCGACGGCGGCAAGCACGATCATCGCCGGATTGACGAGGGCGCGGCGGCCGATGCGGAACACCGCCTCGACGACGACGGCGAGCACCGCCGCCTTGAGGCCGAAGAACAGGCCCTCGACCACGCCGGCATTGCCGAACAGGACATAGACGTAGCTCAGCGCGAGGATCGACAGGAAGCCGGGCAGGATGAAGAGCAGGCCCGCGAGGAGCCCGCCCGCCGTGCGGTGCATCAGCCAGCCGATATAGACGGCAAGCTGCTGGGCCTCCGGCCCGGGCAGCAGCATGCAATAGTTCAGCGCATGCAGGAAGCGGCGCTCGCCGATCCAGCGTTTCTCGTCGACGACGATGCGGTGCATGACCGCGATCTGCCCCGCCGGCCCGCCGAAGCTGAGCGCCGCCACGCGCACCCAGACGCGGAGCGCCTCGCCGAAGGAGACGCCGTGATCGTGCGGGGCGGGCGCCGCATCCGCCCGGGCCATCGTCTCGCTTGCCAAATCCTTGTCCCTCCCGTCGATGCGCCCCGGCGCTCTATCCCGCCCATATATAGCAAATGTGACAGGCGATGCCGGGGCATGGCTTTCCACAAAGACGCGCCGTCGGGCAAAGGACGACCGGCCTCGCGAAAACCGTTGCGTCGGCCGGACGAACCGCTAGGGTCGTGCCGCCGGTATGGGCGGCGAGGCGCGGCCTCGTCCGGGGACTGTCGGAACTGGTCGCGGTCCCGTCGCAGACAGGCTGCAATGGCGGGCGGGCAGGCCCTAAAATCGGCCGCAACATTTCATCGGGGTCCAGCAAATGGCAGAGTTTCCGCAACAGGCGAAGGTCGTCATCATCGGTTTGGGTGGCATCGTGGGCGCATCGATCGCCCATCATCTCATCGAGCGGGGATGGGACGATATCGTGGGCATCGACAAGTCGGGCATCCCGACCGACATCGGTTCGACGGCACATGCCTCGGACTTCTGCTACACGACGAGCCACGACTATCTCTCGGTCTGGACCACCCAGTACTCGATCGATTTCTACGAGAAGATGGGCCACTATGCCCGCATCGGCGGCCTCGAGGTCGCGCGCACCGGTGACGACACCTGGATGGAAGAGATCAAGCGCAAGCTCTCCTCCGCCCGGGCTTTCGGCACGCGCGCGCACTACGTCTCGCCTTCCGAGATCAAGGAAAAGTTCCCGCTGATCGAGGAAGACCAGGTGATGGGCGGCCTGTTCGATCCCGATGCCGGCCTCGTCGTGCCGCGCTCGCAGACGGTTGCCGGCAAGCTGGTGGACGCGGCGGAAAAGTCCGGCAAGCTGCAAGTCTACGGCAACACGCCGGCACAGTCGCTGATCGTCGAGGGCGGGCGCATCAAGGGCGTCGTCACCCATCGCGGCACGATCATGGCGGACCATGTCATCGTCTGCGCCGGCATCTGGGGCCGTCTCATCGCCGAAATGGTCGGCGAGGACCTTCCCGTCATGCCGGTCGACCATCCCCTCACCTTTTTCGGCCCGTACAACGAGTTCGAAGGCACCGGCAAGGAGATCGGCTTCCCGCTTCTGCGCGACCAGGGCAACTCCGCCTATATGCGCGATACGGGCGACCCGAAGACCACCGAGGGCGGCCAGATCGAGTGGGGCTACTACGAAGCCACCAATCCGCGCCTCTGCCACCCGCGCGACATCCTCGAAAAGCACGAGGCGCGCCTTTCCCCCTCGCAGCGCGACCTCGACATGGAGCAGATCCTCGAGCCGCTCGAAAAGGCCATGGAGCTGACGCCGATCCTCGGCGAGCTCGGCTATAACGAGGGGCATTCCTTCAACGGCCTCCTGCAGGTTTCCGCCGCCGGCGGCCCCTCCTGCGGCGAGAGCCAGAAGGTGCGGGGCCTGTGGTACTGCGTCGCCATCTGGGTGAAGGACGGCCCCGGCTACGGCAAGCTGATCGCCGACTGGATGACGGACGGCCGCACCGAGATCGACCACAACTCGATCGACTATGCCCGCTTCTACCCGCACCAGCTCGAAGAGAAGTTCATCGAGGGCCGCACCTACGAGGCCGCGCAGAAAATCTACTTCCCCGCCGTGCACACGCGCGAACCCTATGCCAGCGGCCGCAACGTCAAGCGCTCGCCGTTCTACGAGCGCGAGGTCGAGCTCGGCGGCTACTTCATGGAACTCGGCGGCTGGGAGCGTGCGCATGGCTACAAGGCCAACGAGCATCTCCTTGAAAAGTACGGCGACCGGGTGCCGGTGCGCGAGAACGAATGGGACAGCCGCCATTTCTGGCGCGTCTCCAATGCCGAGCACCTGGCGATGAGCGAGGATTGCGGCATCGTCAACCTGTCGCATTTCCACATGGTGGATATCGAAGGCCCCGACCATGTCGAGCTGCTGGAATGGCTTTGCGCGGCCAAGATCGGCGGTGACGGCAATATCGGCAAGGGCATCTACACCCACTTCCTCGACGACGAGGGCATGGTGCGCGCCGATTTCACCGTCTTCCGCATGGCGGACCGCTGCCGCCTCGTCAACGGCGCCGATGCCGGCCCGCGCGACTTCCACTACATGAAGCGCGTCGCCGAGGACCGCGGCCTCGACGTCACCGTCACCGACGTCTCGGAGAAGTTCATCACCATCGGCATCTGGGGGCCGAATGCCCGCGAGAACCTGAAGAAGGTGGTCGCGGACCCGGCCGGCCTCGATATCGAGAACTTCCCGTTCGCTGCGATCAAGCCGATCGAGATCGCCGGCAAGCCGGTCACCGCCTTCCGCATCTCCTATGTCGGCGAGCAGGGCTGGGAACTGCACATGAAGTACGAGGACGGCCTTGCCGTCTGGGATGCGCTGCGCGCGACGGGCGTCATGGCCTTCGGCGTGGAGACCTACGCCAATTCGCGCCGCATGGAAAAGAGCCTGCGCCTGCAGAACGCCGACCTCCTGACCCAGTACAACCTCATAGAGGCGGACCTTGCCCGCCCGAAGGTCAAGGAGGCGGATTTCCGCGGCAAGGCGAAGCACCTGGAATACAAGGCGCGCGACCACCAGCCCGCCATGCTCTGCACGCTCGTCATGACGGAGAACACCGACAGGAACGGCGTCAAGCGCTATCCGCTCGGCAACCTGCCGGTGGTCGACCCCGCGACGGGCGAGGTGCTGATCGACGACCTCGGCCGCCGCTCCTACACGACCTCCATCGCCTTCGGCCCGACGATCGGCAAGAACATCGCGCTCGCCTACCTGCCGCACGCCCATTGCCAGGAAGGCCGCAAGCTCGCCATCGAGTATTTCGACGAGACCTACCCGGTCGAGGTGGTCGGCATCGGCTACAAGCCGCTGTATGATCCCGAAAACCTGAAGCCGCGCACGTAAGACGCCGCCCCGTCAAACGACGGGGCTGCCGGCCCTCATCGTTGACAAACCGCGCCCCACCCTCCCCGTCATCCTCGGCCTTGAGCCGAGGATCCAGGCGGCGAATGAGGCGTGGATGGTCGGGTCAAGCCCGACCATGACGCGAGAGAGGTTAAAGCCGCCGACCTCAGAACGACGTCACGCCGTTACCCGCAGCCGCGACGGCAGCGTTGCCGAGAACCACGATCGGCGTGCCGTTCTGCACGCGGCTGTGGAGGTCGATGACGTCCTGGTTCAGCATGCGCACGCAGCCGGAAGAGACCGACTTGCCGATCGTCCACCATTCCGGAGACCCGTGGATGCGGTAGAGCGTGTCCTCGTTGTTCTGGAAGATGTAGAGCGCGCGGGCGCCGAGCGGGTTCTTCAGACCCGGCTCCATGCCGCCGTTCGCGATGCTGTAGGGTTCCAGCTCCGGCTGGCGGGCGACCATTTCGTCCGGCGGGGTCCAGCGCGGCCATTCCCGCTTGTACTGGATGACACCGCGGCCGGCCCATTCGAAGCCGGCGCGGCCGAGGCCGACACCGTAGCGCATGGCCTGGCCGTTTTCGTAGGTGAGGTAGAGGAAGTGGCTCGCCGTGTCGACGACGATCACGCCGGGGCGCTCGCCGGTCGGGTTCGGCACCATCTGGCGATAGAAGCGCCGGTCGATCTTCTGGTAGGGAATGGCCGGCAGCGGGAACTGTTCGTCGGGCTTCGGCCCGTACATGGCGGCATAGATGCTGGTATCGACCGGTTCGGGCTCGACGGCAACCCGCTCGCGCGCCGGCGTCGTGCAGCCGGCCAGAACGGTGGTTGCCAATCCCGCCCCGCATAGCAGGAAGGATCGGCGGCTTACGCTTTCACCAGTCAATACATGTCCTCGCGTCAATCGTCATAGGGATCGGCCAGCGCGGCATCGGGCCGGCTGACCGGATATTTCGTGCGCGAGATGCGAGCGGCCATGCCCTTCGCACCCTGCTGCTTGAGGAGCGTGCGGAAGCTCGCATGCATTCCGCCGTCCATATAGGCAAAGCCCGACACGGGCGCCGCGCCGGCGAGCGCGGCATCCAGCTTCCTCTGCTCCGCGCCGAGCTTGGCGACGAGATCGCCCGCCGGCTCGCCCAGCACCGCGGGGCATTGCGCCAGCGGATCGCTCGGCTCGCCCTCCGCGAATTCCTTGTTGAAGACGTAGCGGCCGCCGCAGACGGAGACCTTCGGCTGCTTGCGCGTGAAGGCGAAGGCGTCATAGCCCTCCTTCAGCGTGCGCCAGAAGGGCATGTTCGGATCGCCGCGATGCTTGGCCATGTTCTGTGTCGTCATGCGGAAGGGATAGGCCTGCACCTGGAAGCGCTGCTGCCCGCCCTCCAGCGCCCGCTGCACGATGGCGTAGATCTCGCCAACGCCCTGGTCCGTCATGGCGTAGCAGCCCGAGGAGGAGCAGGCGCCATGCACCATCAGCGCCTCGCCGGTATAGCCGAGCGCCGATTCCAGCCGGTTCGGATAGCCGAGGTTGAACGAGACGTAATATTGCGAGTTCGGGTTCAGCATGCCGGCCGAGACATGGTAGAAGCCCTCCGGCGCCTGGCGGTCGCCGCTCTTCGTTTTCGGGCCGAGCTTGCCGGACCAGCGGCACATCGGATAGGTCTTGAACAGCGCATACTGGCCGCTCGCATCGACCTTCCAGACCTCCAACTCGCTTTCCTGCTTGAAGATGCGCACCAGCACGGGGCTTTCCGGCCGCATCTTCTTCTTCGCCATCTCCGCCTTCACCTTGCTGGAAAGCTGCGGCGCCTCGGCCAGCGAGGCGACGTCCATGGCCATGCAGCCGGCAAGCAGGCCGCCGGCGACGGTGGCGGCGGCGAGCCGCGCGAGAAGCGGCAGGCGCAGGCGGGCGGTTTCACGGAAAAGACGGTGGCGAAGCGCAAACATGGATCGTTTTCGGTTGCTAGAGGTCCGGGCGCGCCGTCAAGGCCGCGCATCTCGGGGTACAGATTCCAAGCGATTGCTTAGAACTTCGTTAATCTTGTGGCGCAAGCGGCATCATGCCCCGCCGGGCGCGCCGAATCCGAAGCGCCGGCCATCGCGGGGAAGCATAGAACCTCAAGCCGCTCGAGCATCAAGGCCCGGTCCGGCGATTTTCGCGGTGCGCCGTTCACGGGGCGAACAACAAATCGTCAACAGGCGCTTTCCGGAGCGGACGACAAGGAAGACTTGATTTGCCGGCGCGCCCGGCTCATCTGTGGCATGACTATTCTCGATGAGGCAGAGGCGATGCTGACGATCGGCGATCTTTCCAGGGCCACGGGCGTCAAGGTTCCGACCATCCGCTACTACGAGCAGATGGGCCTCATTTCCCCTGCCGAGCGCTCGGAGGGCAACCAGCGGCGCTATTCCGGCGAGGAGCGCGATCGCCTCGCCTTCATCCGCCATGCGCGCGACCTCGGCCTGACCCTCGATGCCATCCGCGCGCTGATCGACCTCAGCCAGCATCCCGAACGCCCCTGCCGCGATGCCGACCGCATCGCCGCCGAACAGCTTGACACCGTGCGGCGCAAGATCGCCCGGCTGCGCAAGCTGGAGGCCGAGCTCGAGCGCATCACCAGCCATTGCCATTCCGACCAGATCCGCGACTGCTACGTCATCCGGGCGCTCGCCAATCACGACCTCTGCCACGACGATCACGACTGAGGTTTTCAGGACGCCGCGAGCAGTTTCAGCTTTTGCAGCTGGGTCTCGCGCGGCTCATGCATGTCCAGCATGCCCTGCAGCCTGCCGTCCGCGCGGATGAGGAAAAGGCCGGCAGTGTGCTCCATCGTGTAGCTGTCCGAGGCGGTCGGCACCTTCCTGTAGAAGGCCGAAAAGGCATCCGCCGCCCTCTTCGTCCGGGCCGCATCGCCGCGAAGCGCGATGATGCGCGGATCGAAGGATGTCATGTAGAGCTTCAAAAGGTCCGCCGTGTCCCGTTCGGGATCGATCGAGATGAAGAGCGGCGTGATGCGGCCGGCCGCCGGGCCGATGTCCTGGAGCAGACCCGACAATTCGAAGAGCGCGGTCGGGCAGACGTCGGGGCAATGGGTGAAGCCGAAGAAGGCGAGATAGGGTTTTCCGGAAAGATCGGCGGATCGGAACGGTTTGCCGTCGACCGTCTCGAGCTCGAAGACACGCCGTCTTGCCGCCCCGCCGGATGGCGCCCTTGCCGCGACCGTCACGGCGACGATCGCGGCGAGACCTGCGGCAAGGCCAAGGAACATCCGGCGCCTCATCCCCTGATAGGCCGCAGGAGGCGCAGCGCATTCAGCGTGACGAGCACGGTAGCGCCGGTATCGGCGAGGATTGCCGGCCAGAGGCCGGTAATGCCCATGACGGTCGTCACCAGGAACACGCCCTTGAGGCCGAGCGAAAGGGCGATGTTCTCGAAGATGTTGCGCATGGTGCGCTTGGAAAGAGCCGTCATCAGCGCGATATCGCCGACGCGGCCATGCAGGATGGCGGCATCGGCGGTCTCCAGCGCCACGTCGGTGCCGCCGCCCATGGCGATGCCGACATTGGCGGCGGCGAGCGCCGGGGCATCATTGATGCCGTCACCGACCTTGCCGACGACATGGCCTTCGCGCTGCAATTCGCCGACGATGCGCTGCTTGTCCTCGGGCATCAGCTCGGCGCGCACCTCGATGCCAAGCTGATGCCCGACGGCCCTCGCCGTGCGGGCATTGTCTCCGGTCAGCATGACCGTCCTGATACCGGCATCCTTCAGCGCCTTGAGGCCGACAGCCGCATCCGGGCGCGGCTCGTCGCGCATGGCGATGGCGCCGGCGAGCACGCCGTCGATCACCAGCATGGAGACAGTCTTGCCGTCGTCGTTGAGCGCGGCGGTGGCGGCCTTCACCTCGTCGGAGAGCTCGACCGTCTCGGCGACGGCCTTCGGCGAGCCAAGGAAGACCTCCCGGCCCTCGACGGTGGCGGCCACGCCCTTGCCGCCGAGCGCCCGCGCGCCGCTCGCGACCGGCGGCACGATGCCCTCTTCCGTCGCCTTGCCGAGGATGGCGAGCGCCAGCGGATGGCTGGAGCCGGCCTCCAGCGCGGCGGCGAGGCGCAGCACCTCGCCGGCCGGGGCCGAGAAGGCGACGATATCTGTAACGACGGGCTTGCCTTCAGTCAGCGTGCCGGTCTTGTCGAAGGCGATGGCGGTGAGCTTGCCGAGGCCTTCCAGCACCGCGCCGCCCTTCATCAGGAGGCCGCGGCGGGCGCCGGCGGAAAGCGCGGCGGCGATGGCCGCCGGCGTCGAGATGACCAGTGCACAGGGGCAACCGATGAGCAAGACGGCAAGGCCCTTGTAGACCCACTCGCTCCACACGCCGGCGAAGAAGAGCGGCGGGATGATCGCGACGAGCGCGGCCACCACGACGACGCCGGGCGTGTAATATTTGGAGAAGCGGTCGATGAAGCGCTCGGTCGGGGCCTTGGATTCCTGGGCCTCCTCGACCAGCTTGACGACCCGGGCGATGGTGTTGTCCGCCGCCGCCGCGGTGACGCGCACGCGCAACGCCGCCTCGCCGTTCACCGTGCCGGCGAAGACGGTGTCGCCGACCTCCTTGCGCACCGGCGTGCTTTCCCCGGTCACGGGCGCCTCGTCGATGGAACTCTCGCCGTCGACGATCGTGCCGTCGGCGGAAATGCGGTCGCCGGGGCGCACGAGGATGACCGCACCGACGGCGAGCGTCTCGGCCGGCACCTCCGTCGTCCGGCCGCCCTCTTCGACAAGTGCCGTCTTCGGCACGAGGGCGGAGAGCGAGCGGATGCTGTCGCGCGCCTTGCCGGCGGCGACGCCCTCCAAGAGTTCGCCGACGAGGAAGAGGAAGACCACGGCGGCCGCCTCCTCGCTCGCATTGATGATCACCGCGCCGACGGCGGCGATGGTCATCAGCATCTCGATGGAAAACGGCGTACCGGCCAGCGCCGCCATGACGGCGCGCCGGGCGATCGGCACGAGGCCGACGACCATGGCGATGACGAAGGCATAGGTCTCGATGGCCGGGAACAGATGGCCGATGCCGTAGGCGACGACCAGCGCCGCGCCGGCAAGGATGGTCAGCCGCCCCTTCCTGCCCTTCCACCACGGTCCTTCGGACGGGCCATGGTCGTGGCCGTGCAGCCCCTCGACGGCCGCCGCCTTCGGCGTGTGGTCGTGGTCATGGGCGTGCGAATGATCGTGGCCGTGGCCGCCGCAGCAACCGGCGCCATGCTCATGCTTCGCCGCCGGCTTTTCCGCACTGGCAATCGCCGATGTCACCGCGTAGCCGAGGCCGGTGACCTTGCGGGCGATCGCCTCCGGGTCGCTCGTCGCATCGTGCTGCACGCGCATGGTGCCGGCGGTGACGGAAACGGAAACCTCGAAAACCCCCGGCATGCGGCGCACGGCGGTATCGATCTTGCTGGCGCAGGAGGCGCAATCCATGCCGTCCACCCGGAACCGGCTCTCTTTCACTTCGGACATCGTCCATTCCTCTTTCGTCTCGTGAAGAGGTTGTACGACCTCTAGCGACTAGAGGTGCAAGAGCGAAAAACGCAAAATTCCGCAAAAAGAGGTGCATTGAAATCCATGGCCACGCTGTGCTAGAGAGCGCCCACTTATTGCAGGTTTCATCTGCTGGTTGGGGAGGACGCCATGTCTTGCGACGCCCTCTTCCAATCGGGGATGGGCTCGGTCGACGCCCCCCGAACGGAAGAACGCTTTTCGATGTGTGCCCCGGCGGCACGCTCTGGCTCTGACGCCGTTATGCCCACCGGCCCCCTGCGGCCGGTCAGGACACCGCGCCTGCCTGCTCTTTTCCCGATGAGACACCGCGCGCGCGGCAAAAGCGAAAAAGCGCTGTCACATCGCCGTGTCCGCACGACGATACCGTAATTTCCGGTTTTCCTTTCTGAGATCCACGCGAGAGCGGGAGGCCCGTGCCTTCCTCGTCTCGCGTTCCTATCGCGTTGCCGGCTTTTCTGCCGGCGGCCGGCACACCCCGAGAAGACAGGTCCAGCATGTCCCTGACGACACCCTATTATCTGATCGACAAGTCCAAGCTGCTCGCCAACATGGAGAAGATCGCGCTGCTGCGCGAAATCTCCGGCGCCAAGGCGCTGCTGGCGCTGAAATGCTTCGCCACCTGGTCGGTCTTCGATTTCATGCGCGACTACATGGACGGCACGACCTCCTCCTCGCTGAACGAGGTGCGCCTCGGCCACGAGCGCTTCGGCAAGGAGACCCACGCCTATTCCGTCGCCTATGCGGATTACGAGATCGACGAGGTCGTCAGCCACGCCGACAAGATCATCTTCAATTCGATCGCCCAGCTCGATCGCTTTGCGGACAAGGCCGCCGGCATCGTCCGGGGCCTGCGCCTCAATCCCGGCATCTCCTCCTCGAGCTTCGATCTCGCCGACCCGGCCCGCCCCTTCTCCCGCCTCGGCGAATGGGATGTGAACAAGGTCGAGCCGGTCATGGACCGCATCTCCGGCTTCATGATCCACAACAATTGCGAGAACGGCGATTTCGACCTGTTCGACCGCATGCTCGGCGTGATCGAGGAGAAGTTCGCGCCGCTCTTGAAGAAGGCCGAATGGGTGAGCCTTGGCGGCGGCATCCACTTTACCGGCGAAAACTATCCGCTGGAAAAATTTGCCGAGCGGCTGAAGCGCTTTGCTGGCGAATACGGTGTCCAGGTCTATCTGGAGCCGGGCGAAGCCTCGATCACCAAGTCGACCACGCTCGAAACGACGGTGCTCGACCTTCTGAACAATGGCAAGGACCTCGCCATCGTCGATAGTTCCATCGAGGCGCACATGCTGGACCTGCTGATCTACCGGGAGAAGGCCAAGCTTTCCCCGAACACCGGGCCGCACCGCTACATGATCTGCGGCAAGTCGTGCCTGGCCGGCGATATCTTCGGCGAGTTCGATTTCGAGAACGAACTGAAGGTCGGCGACCGCATCTCCATCCAGGATGCGGCCGGCTATACGATGGTCAAGAAGAACTGGTTCAATGGCGTGAAGATGCCGGCGATCGCCATCCGCGAACTGGACGGCGAGATCAAGACCGTCCGCGAATTCACCTACGCGGACTACGAAGAAAGCCTCTCCTGAGAGGCATCCTGAACGGGTAGAAGGAGATATCCCCCCAAATGAAGAAGAACGTGCTCATCATCGGCGCCGGCGGCGTCGCACAGGTCGTGGCGCACAAATGCGCCCAGAACAACGACGTGCTCGGCGACATCCACATCGCGTCGCGCACCAAGGCGAAGTGCGACAAGATCATCGCGTCGGTCCATGAGAAGAAGGCGATGAAGCAGGCCGGCGTACTCGAAGGCCATGCGCTCGACGCCCTCGATATCGAAGCGACCAAGGCGCTGATCGCCTCCACCAAGTCCGAGATCGTCATCAATGTCGGCACCGCCTTCCTCAACATGTCGGTGCTGCGCGCCTGCATGGATACGGGCGTCGCCTATATCGACACCGCGATCCACGAGGAGCCGGGCAAGATCTGCGAGACCCCGCCGTGGTACGGGAACTACGAGTGGAAGCGCGCGGCCGAATGCGCGGAGAAGGGCATCACCGCCATTCTCGGCGCCGGCTTCGACCCGGGCGTCGTCAACGCCTATGCCAAGCTCGCCAAGGACGAATATCTCGACACGGTGAGCGACGTCGACATCGTCGACATCAATGCCGGCAGCCACGGCAAGTATTTTGCCACGAACTTCGACCCGGAGATCAACTTCCGCGAATTCACCGGCGTCGTCTATTCCTGGCAGAACGGCGGATGGCAGACCAACCAGATGTTCGAGATCGGCAAGGATTACGACCTGCCGGTCGTCGGCACGCGCCGGGCCTATCTCTGCGGCCATGACGAGGTGCATTCGCTGGCCAAGAACATGGACGGCGCGAACGTGCGCTTCTGGATGGGCTTCGGCGATCACTACATCAACGTCTTCACCGTGCTGAAGAGCCTCGGCCTGCTCTCCGAGCAGCCGGTCAAGACCGCCGAAGGACAGGAAGTCGTGCCGCTCAAGGTCGTCAAGGCCGTGCTGCCGGATCCGGCATCGCTCGCCCCCGGCTACGAAGGCAAGACCTGCATCGGCGACTATGTGAAGGGCCTGAAGGACGGCAAGGAGAAGACCGTCTTCATCTACAACGTGGCCGACCACAAGGAAGCCTATGAGGAAGTCGGTTCGCAGGGCATTTCCTACACCGCCGGCGTTCCGCCGGTCGCCGCCGCGATGCTCGTGGCCACCGGCGAATGGGACGTGAAGAAGATGGCGAACGTGGAAGAACTGCCGCCGAAGCCCTTCATCAACCTCCTGAACCGGATCGGCCTGCCGACCCGTATCCAGGACGAGGACGGCGACCGCGCCGTCAGCTTCTAAGCATAAAGGCCGGCCGCGTCCTGCGCGCGGCCGGCCCCCTCCGCACGACCCGGTCGTTGTGGAACGCGCCCCGACCGGCTACGAAGAGCCAGGACCAACGGCGGCGGCGGAAGAATGAATCGTTACCCCATGTTCAGCCCGCAGCTTCTGATCAGCTTCGTGGCGGTCTGCGAGACGGCGAGCTTCACGCGCGCGGCCGACCGGGTGTCGCTGTCGCAATCGACCGTCAGCCAGCAGGTGCGCCGGCTGGAGGAACTGCTCGGCAGGGCGCTGTTCGAGCGCACCTCGCATGAAGTGCATCTCACCGAGGAAGGCATCAAGCTGCTCAGCTATGCCCGCCGCATCATTTCGCTCAACGAGGAGGCGCATGACGCGCTGACGGGACCGTGGCGCGACGGGGTGCTGCGGCTCGGCATGCCCGAGGATTTTACCGTGCCGACCGTGGATCTGCTCGCCGCCTTCAAGCGCGAACACCCGCATCTGCGGCTCGACGTGACGAGCGGGCTCAGCCCCGATCTTCACCGCGCCTACCGGCAGGAAGAACTCGACCTCGTGCTCGTCAAGCAGCGCCGGGTGCACCTGCCGCGCGCCGCACGGCCGGAGCCGCTGCTCTGGCTCGACAGTAAGGCGCATCCCGCCATCGAACAGTCGCCGGTGCCGATCGCCGTCTTCCCGGTGAACGGCCTCTACCGCGAGGAACTGTGCGGCGCGCTCGACGGGCTCGGCATCCGCTGGCGCGTCAGCTACAGCGGCGGCGGCCTTGCGGCACTGGCCGCGGCCTCGGCCGCGGGTCTCGGCATCAGCCTGCTGCCGGCAAGCTGCCGCCTGCCTGCGCATCGCGTGCTCGGCGCTGCCGAGGGCCTGCCGCCGGTCGAGGATTTCGAACTCGCGCTGTTCTACCGAGACACGGCCCCGCCGGTTGCGCTGGATCTCGCCGAGCGGCTCGTCGTCTTCTGCGGGCTGGCGCGCTAGCGTCGCCATTCGGAAATCGAATAGCCAGCATTTTCAAATGTCGCTGCCAACGGACGCCCGCCTTTCCTAGAATGGCGCCATCCATTCCATAAGAGGAGACGATGTTGCAGCACGCCGTATCGCACAGCCGCCGGGCCTTCCTGAGCCGTACCGGCCAGTTCACCACCGCCGCCGCGCTTGCCGGCCTTTCCGCCGGCACGGCCGGCCCGGCCGTCGCCCAAACCACCGATAGCGCCCCGGAGGATGCCGTGACGACCGTGAAGGACAGCCATTACCTCATCGCCGGCGTGCGGCTGGAGGAAGGTTTCGAGAAGGACGGCGACGTCATCGTCGCCACGCGCACCGCGCTCCACACGCTGGAGATCAAGGACGACCGCATCGCCGCCCTGCATGGCGCCGGCGCAACCCTGCCAACGGGCCTGCCGACCTACCAGGCGCACGGCCAGCTGGCGCTGCCCGCCATGCGCGACATGCACATCCACCTCGACAAGACCTTCTATGGCGGCCCCTGGCAGGCGCCGCGTCCGCGCCAGGGCAAGACGATCATGGATATGATCGCGCTCGAGGAGAAGCTGCTGCCGCAATTGCTGCCAACCTCCGTCGAGCGCGCCGAGGGCCTCATCGCCCTCGTGCAGTCCAAGGGCAGCACGGTCGCCCGCAGCCATTGCAACATCGATCCGGTGAGTGGCCTGAAGAGCCTCGAACACCTGAAGCTGGCGCTGGACAAGCACAAGGACGATTTCGCCTGCGAGATCGTCGCCTTCCCGCAGCACGGCCTCCTGCATTCCAAGGTGGACGGGCTGATGCGCGAGGCGATGCAGATGGGCGTCAACTATGTCGGCGGCCTCGACCCGACCAATGTCGACGGCGCCATGGAAAAGTCGCTCGACGCCATGTTCCAGATCGCGCTCGATACCGGCAAGGGCATCGACATCCACCTGCATGAGACGAGCCAGGCGGGCGTCGCGGCGATCGACTACATGATCGACACGGTGGAGAAGAACCCCGCGCTGAAGGACAAGGTGACGATCAGCCATGCCTTCGCGCTGACGACGCTGTCGCCGGAGAAGCTGGAGGAGACGGCGGCCCGGCTTGCCGCGAGCGGCATGACCATCGCCTCGACCGTGCCGATCGGCGGGCTGATGATGCCGCTGCCGCAGCTTTCCGCGGCCGGCGTCTTCGTCATGACCGGCACCGACAGCGTGATCGACCACTGGTCGCCCTTCGGCAGCGGCGACATGCTGGAAAAGGCCTATCTTTACGCCCAGCTCTATCGCGGCTCGGACGAGTACCACCTGTCACGGTCGCTCGCCATCTCGACCGGCGGCGTGCTGCCGCTCGACAAGGACGGCAACCGCGCCTGGCCGAAGGTCGGCGACGAGGCCGGCTTCTCCCTGACGCCGGCAAGCTGCTCGGCCGAGGCCGTCGCCCGGGTGACGGAACGCACCGCGACGTTCCACAAGGGACGCCTGGTTTCCGGCGGTGTTGGAAAGGCGTCGAGCTGACGAGGGCATCGAAGGCGGCCGCTCGCGGATTGCCGACAACCCCGCCTACCCACCGTCGTCATCCTCGGCCTTGAGCCGAGGATCCATCGCTGCGCCCGGGGCGTGGATGGTCGGGTCATGCCCGACCATGACGGAGGAGAGATGGCGGATCAAGGCCGGCGCGACGCCGGCCTTTTCTCATTGCGGGAAGGTCTTCCAGCGCGTCGGGCGGAAGCGGACGGTGGTGCCGGTGGCGGCGGTCGCTTCCAGCGGCACCTCGATCTCGACATGGTGCGGCGCGCCGGGCTTGCCGATGTCGAGATCGGCGATGCGGGTGCCGGCAAGGCGGCGCGAGGTGGCGACGCGGCCTTCGAGCGCCGGCGCGGTCCCGTCCTCGACGAGGACGACATCCTGCGGGCGGAAGAAGAGCGTGCCGGCGCCGGAGGCGATGTCGCCGGCGCGCGGGGCGATGCCGATCGGCGCGCCCCCGAAGCGGATCACGCCGTCCACCACGTCCACCGGCAGGCTGGCGCTGTCACCGATGAAGGAGAAGACGAAGGGCGAGTTGGGACGATCGTAGACGTCGTCCGACGAGCCGACCTGCTCGATCGCCCCCTGGCTCATCACCACCACGCGGTCGGCAAGTTCGAGCGCTTCCTCCTGGTCGTGGGTGACGAAGACCGTGGTGTGGCCGGTGCGGTCGTGGAACTCGCGCAGCCAGCGGCGCAGCTCCTTGCGCACTTTTGCGTCAAGCGCGCCAAAGGGTTCGTCGAGCAGCAGCACCTTCGGCTCGATCGCCATGGCGCGGGCCAGCGCCACGCGCTGGCGCTGGCCGCCGGAAAGCTGGTTCGGATAGCGCTTTTCGAGGCCCGAAAGCTGCACCATCTCCAGGAGCTCGCCGACGCGGCGGCGGATCTCCGCCTTGTTCGGCCGCTGCCCACGCGGGCGCACCGTGAGGCCGAAGGCGACATTGTCGGCCACCGTCATGTGGCGGAAGAGCGCGTAATGCTGGAAGACGAAGCCGACATGGCGCTCCTGCACCGTCTTCGCCGAGGCGTCCTCGGCACCGAAATAGATCTTCCCGAGCGTCGGCTGCTCGAGGCCGGCGATGAGGCGCAGGAGCGTCGTCTTGCCGGAGCCGGAGGGGCCGAGAAGCGCGATCAGCTCGCCCGAGCGTATGTCGAGCGAGACATCGTTGAGCGCGGGGTATCGGTCGAATTCCTTGCGGATGTTTTTTACACTGACGTCCATACGGGCGTGCCTTTCAGGTCAATGCTTGCGGCCGGCGGCGATTTCCGCGCCGTAGTGAAGTTCGAGCGCCGTCTTGACGACGAGCGTGACGAGGGCGAGCGCGGCGAGCAACGAGGCCACGGCGAAGGCGGCGACGAAATTGTACTCGTTGTACAGGATCTCGACATGCAGCGGCATCGTGTTGGTGAGGCCGCGGATGTGGCCGGAGACCACCGAGACTGCGCCGAACTCGCCCATGGCGCGCGCATTGCAGAGCAACACGCCGTAGAGCAGGCCCCATTTGATATTGGGCAGCGTGACATACCAGAAGGTCTGCCAGCCGGACGCGCCGAGCGACAAGGCCGCCTCCTCGTCGCCTGTGCCCTGCTCCTGCATCAGCGGGATGAGCTCGCGCGCGACGAAGGGAAAGGTGACGAAGACGGTGGCGAGCACGATGCCCGGCACGGCGAACAGGATCTCGATGCCGTGGCTCTTGAGCCAGGGGCCGAGCACGCTTCCGGCGCCGAAGAGCAGCACGTAGACGAGGCCCGAAATGACCGGCGAGACGGAGAACGGCAGGTCGATCAGCGTCGTCAGGAACGCCTTGCCCTTGAACTCGAACTTGGCGATGGCCCAGGCCGCCGCCACGCCGAAGACGAGGTTGAGCGGCACGGCGATGCCGGCGACGATGAGCGTCAGGCGGATGGCGGCCATCGTGTCCGGATCGCCGAGCGAGGCGAGGAACTCGCCCGCCCCCTTGCGGAAGGCCTCGATGAAGACGGCGACGAGCGGCAGGATGAGGAACAGCGCCAGGAACAGGAAGGCGAGCGCCATCAGCGTGTAACGGGCGGCGGGCGCTTCCGTCGTCGGGGAGCGGAGCTTATGCGCCATGGCCGTACCTCCGGCGGTTCCAGGTCTGGATGAGGTTGATGACGAGCAGCATGGCGAAGGAGATCCCCAGCATGATCGTGGCGATCGCCGTCGCGGCGCCGTAGTTGAACTCTTCCAGGCGGATGACGATGAGCAGCGGCGCGATCTCCGAGACATAGGGGATGTTGCCGGCGATGAAGATGACCGAGCCGTATTCGCCGACGCCGCGGGCGAAGGCGAGCGCGAAGCCCGTGAGGATCGCCGGCGCGAGGCCGGGCAGCAGGATCCGGGAAACGGTCTGGAAACGGTTCGCGCCGAGCGTCGCGGCCGCCTCCTCCACCTCGCGGTCGATCTCCTCCATGATCGGCTGAACCGTGCGCACCACGAAGGGCAGGCCGATGAAGACGAGCGCGATGACGATGCCGGTCGGATTGAAGGCCGCCTTGATGCCGAAGAGGTTGAGGATCTGGCCGATCCAGCCGTTCGGCGCGTAGAGCGCGGCGAGCGAGATGCCCGCGACGGCCGTCGGCAGCGCGAAGGGCAGGTCGACGATGGCATCGACGATGCGCCGGCCGGGGAACTCGTAGCGCACGATGACCCAGGCGACGATGACGCCGAAGACGACATTGACAAGCGCGGCGATGAAGGCGGTGCCGAAGGAGACCTGCAGCGCGTTGAGGGTGCGCTCGTCGGCGAGGATTGCGAGGAATTCCGCGCCGGACAGCGAGGCCGAGCGCCAGACGAGGCCGGCGAGCGGGATGAGGATGATGAGGGTCAGGTAAGCGAGCGAAAAGCCGAGCGTCAGTCCGAAACCCGGAATGACGCTCGGCTGCCTCAGTCGCCACCGCCCGGAGGAGGCAGCAGAAGTCGTCAAGGCTCTCAGTTCCCCGGCTTGTAGATCTGGTCGAAGACCCCGCCGTCACCGAAATGCTCGGGCTGTGCCTTCACCCAGCCGCCGAAGATCGGGTCGTCGATCGTCACCAGCTTAATGTCGGGAAGCTGTTGCAGCAACTCCGGCTTGACCAGTTCGCGCTTGGAAGGCCGGTAGAAGTGTTTCGCCGCGATGTTCTGGCCTTCCTCGGAATAGAGGTAGGCCAGATAGGCCTCGGCCTGCTTGCGCGTGCCCTTGGCATCGACATTACCGTCGACGACGGCGACCGGCGGCTCGGCGAGGATCGAGATCGGCGGGACGACGATATCGAAGGAATCCGCGCCGAATTCGGCACCGGCGAGATAGGCCTCGTTCTCCCAGGCGAGCAGCACGTCGCCGATCTGGCGCTGGGCGAAGGTGGTCAGCGAGCCGCGGGCGCCCGTGTCGAGCACCGGCGCACGCTTGTAGAGCTCGCCGATATACGCCTTGATCTTGTCCTGGTCGCCGGCGAACTCCTCGTTCGCCCAGGCCCAGGCGGCAAGGTAGTTCCAGCGCGCGCCGCCCGAGGTCTTCGGGTTCGGCGTGACGATCTGCACGTCGCCCTTCACCAGGTCGCCCCAGTTGTGAATGCCCTTCGGATTGCCCTTGCGCACCAGGAAGACGATGGTCGAGGTGTAGGGCGAGGAATTGTTCGCAAGGCGCGTGCGCCAGTCCTTGTTGATCTTGCCCGTCTTCTCGACGATCGCGTTGATGTCGCTTTCGAGCGCCAGCGTCACCACGTCGGCCTCCAGCCCGTCGATCACGCCGCGGGCCTGCTTGCCCGAGCCGCCGTGCGACTGCTGGATCGTGATGTCCTCGCCCGTCTCGGCCTTCCAGTGCTTGGCAAAGGCGTCGTTGTATTCCTTGTAGAGTTCGCGTGTCGGATCGTAGGAGACGTTGAGCAGCGTCGTTTGTGCGAACGCCCCCGTCACCCCGCCGAGCACAAGCCCGGCACCCACGATCAAAGCCCCGAACCGTTTGGCCAATATCGACATGTCAACCTCCTTCGATTTCTAACCCACACAAACCCTAGTGAATTAGTAGAGTTAGTCAACAATACCCCTGCAACTCGCAAAACGGGTTTCAAACGGGCCGGAAGCGCGCAACGGACACCCTGCGGATCGCGGTACAAGACGCACGTTTCATCCGGCTCATCCGCCCTCGCGCGCAAAATGCATCCGCGCGAAAACGCCGGTTTCCACACCTCTTCCGGCCTTTTTTCGCAGCGAATGCTGCCTTCAGCGCTGCGAGACGCGGGCAAGGCCCTGCGTCTGGATATCGAGCACGGCCCGGTAGGCCTGCCGCACCGTTTCGGCGAAGGTGAAGGGGCCGGGCCTGAGGCTGGAGGCGGCCGCGCCCACCACGGACAGGCCGCACAACACCTCCTCATGGCTTATGAGGCGACCGCAATCATCGACGCTGAGCGCCGCGGCATCGCGGCCGACAAGGCCGGCAAGCGCGCGGGCGGAGGGCATCTCGCGGCAATCGACAATGTTCTCGCCGGACGCCCCCGGTCCGCGGGACGACACGAAGCGGGTGCGGCCGGCCTCGAACGCGCCGGCAAGGCGGCGCTGGATGTCTCCGGCGATGCGGATGGAAAAATGCCGGTGCACGCCGAGGAGATGGCGCCGGTAGCGGTTGCGCTCGGCCTGGGGCAGATGGCGCCAGACGGCGGCAAGGCGGGCGGAGGCGGCATCGACGACGCCCTGCCAGTCGCCGCCCTGTGCGTCCGCCGCGCGACACGCCCGGCGGATATAGCGGAAGGCGTCCTTCAGGGAGCGGGTGGCGGGCGGTGCGCCGAGCGTCATGCCACCCGCGCCCTCGCCCCGGCCATGCGACGGCGGCAGGCGGCCCGCGGCGGCGGCGACATGGATGTCGCCGGCATAGCCGCCCGCCCTGAGATCGAGCAGGATGGCGGCAAGGCGCGGGCCGTCGCCGACCAGCGTCAGCGGCGGCGGTGCCTCTTCCTGCGACAGCCGTTCGGCGGCGGCCCGCGCGGCGCGCCAGGAGGCGGCCTCGCGCTGGGCGATGCCGAAGCCGGTGGCGACGACGACATGGTCGAAATCCGCGCAATCGCCGTCGCGAAAGCCGATGCGCAGCCCCTGCGCGCAGGAGCCGACATGGCGCACCGCGCCGCGGAAGGTGCGGATGCGCACATCCCGGCGCAGGCTGAGCGCCTCGCCGAAGCGGGCCATGACGTAATCCCGGAACAGGCTGCGCGGCACATGCAGGTCCTGCGCCCCGCGCAGCGCCGCGACCGCCCCGCCGGCAAGAAGGCCGGCTTTCAGCCAGTTGCAAAAGTCCTCCGGGCGATCCGGCACGACGGAGAGGTCGCGCGCCGGCTCCGTCGTCCGCGCCCGACCGGCCGCGCCGTCGGCGAAAGCGCCGGGCGCATCCTCGGCATCGATCAGCCAGGCCTCGAAGGGGCGATGGAAGCGCCGCATCAGCGCGATGGCCGTGGCAAGGCCGGACGGTCCGGCGCCGATCACCGCGATGCGCATGGCGGGCAGGCCTGCCGGCCGCGCGCCCTCTTGCCCAACGGCTCTTTCGAAGAACATGCGCTGTCCTTTCTTCCGATGATCCGGGACGTCCGGCCGCCATGATAGCGCGGCGCACGATAATTTTCTACTTTTTTAATAGAATACTCTATGTGCCGGGCCTTTCATCATCCGGCGGCGACCTCGTCATGGATGCTTGCCGCGACCGCGCGCGCCTGGACGCGGATATCGGGAACGGCCGTAATCTCGAAAAAATGCCCGGCGGTGAGCGGGCCGAGGGCGTAGAGGCGCGCGCGGGCGGCGCCCTCGCCGGCGAGAACCGCAGCCCTGTCGTCGACGCGGATGCCGAGGCCATGCGGGTCCGGCTGCACGAGGCCGCGACCGGCAAGGCTCGCCAGCAGCGGGGATGCGGCGACCGTACATCGGTCGAGCCCGGTGCAGTTGACCATCAGGCGGGCCGCCAGCGTCCGGCCGTCGCGCAGAACGGCGGCAAGCCCGCCATCCTCGAGGCGCAGCGCCTCCAGCCGACCGCGATGGACGACGAGCTGGCCGGACCGGCGCAGCGCCGCGATCTCCTCGGCGACGGCCGGGGCCATGCGGTGGCGGTGGACGTTCCAGAAGGCGGCGGCGTGGCGCAGGAAGCGGCCGCGCTGGCTGGCGCTCCAGCCCTTCCAGAGATCCTGCGTCACCGGCCGCAGGCCATCCATGACGGCGCGCCAGTCCGGCGCGGCCGCGGCCTGCCGGCGCAGCGTAGCCAGCATCGCGCTCACCTCGCCTTCGCCCGGAACGAGCGCCGTCTCCACCGGATCGGCCCGGCGGGCGAGATGCGGCTGCGGCAACAGGCCGTGGCGCGACAGGGCGTGCATCGTGCCGCGGAAGCCCCGGCGCTTGAGCAGCAGCAACTGGTCGATGGTGGTAAGGCCCGTGCCGACGAAGAGCACGTCCGCATCCGCCGGCAGCCGCTCCCACCAGGCATCGGCCCAGGGATCCTCCACAACGAAGGCGCGCGCCGCGGACGGGACCGCATCCTCCGCCAGCGGCAGGCGGCGCGTGCCGGCACCTGTGCAGAGCGCCGAGACGCGGGCGGAAAGCCGCCCGCCGCCGGAAAGCGTGAAGACCAGCCCGCCGTCCTGCCCGGCCTCGGCGCTCAGCGCCTCGGCATCGACGAGGGTGAGCGCGGCGCGGTTGCCGGTGCGCTTCATCGCCTCGTCCAGGCAATCGCGCACATAGCTGCCGTAGATGCGGCGCGGCACGAAATCGTCGGCCGACCAGGGATAGCCCTGCCCGGCAAGCCAGGCGAGGAAATGGTTCGGCCGGTCGGCGAAAAGGCTCATGCGGCCGGCCGGCACGTTGAGGAGGTGGCATTCGGCCTTGGTGGCGTAGGCGATGCCCCGCCCCTGCCCGGCCGCCCTGCCGACGAGGCTGACCCTGGCGGCCGGCGGCAGGAGATCGACGAGATTCAGCGCCAGCGCGACCGCCGAATAGCCCGAGCCGATGATGGCCACATCCGTTTCCAGCGTCATGCATTCCTCCTGCGAAGACCGTGCCGACACTCTAGCGAGGTTTTTCTATTAAATCTATAGACTATTATCAACCATCGTTCGTGAAGGGAAACGACCGGGATGCGGCGTAGGTTCCGGCAGCTCTTTCCCGCCGGAACTGATGGCCCGCCTTACCGGGTAAGGCGCGGATAGGCCGAGGAGAAGATCGCCTCGACGGGGGGATGGCCGTAGGTGCGCTCGGGATAGCGGGCGACGAGACCGTCGAACTGGCGCTGCGCCCGCGCCTGTTCCGCCTTGGCGTCGAAGCCGCGAATCCGGCCGTCGACCATGACGAAGCGGCCGTCGATGATCACGTCGGTGACGTCGCGGCCGGAGCTTGCCATCATCAGGGTCTGGATCGGATCGATGACATGGCCGATGCGGTCGTGGCCCATGTCGATGACGATGATGTCCGCCTTCGAACCGGGTTGCAGGCGGCCGAGATCGGGGCGCCGCAGCGCGTCAGCCCCGCCCAGCGTCGCGGCGTCGAAATAATGCTCGGAGCGCACGGTATCGATCGCGCCGTCCGTCACGCGCGACAGCAGGATGCCGACCTGCATGTTCTGGATGACATCCGGCGGCCAGGTATCCGTGCCGAGGCCGATGCGCACGCCCATGGCGCGGAATTTCGAGAAACTGTCCATGAAGCCGCCGTGGCGGGCCGAGACGACCGGGCAATGCACCAGCGTCGCGCCGGCATTCTTCAGGATATCGAGGTCGCGGCCCGGCCGGTCGACATTGCGCGTGCCCGCGACATATTCGCCGTGCGGCAGCAGCATGCGCTCGTTCAGCACGCCCAGCGAATCCATCCATTCCAGCGGCGTCATGCCATAGGCGCCGGTGATGCGGTCGAATTCCAGCGCCGACTGGCAGCAATGCTGGCGGATCGGGATATCAAGGTCGCGGCCGGCATCCGCCGTGCGGCGCAGGAGGTCCGGCGTGTTGGTTTCGAGACGGTCGGGCGCCAGCATGGCGCGCACCAGCGGCGAGGCCAGCCCCTCGATGCGCTCGGCGAAGGCGAGCGCGCCGGCAAGGTTGCGCAGCCCCCGCTCCTCGTCATGGAAGAAGGCGATCCGGCCGTCCTCTTCGACATAGCTGTTGCCGGCCCGATAGGCCGGGCCGAGATAGACGCGCAGGCCGAGTTCATGCGCGGCATCGGCGGCGGCGGAGAATTCGGCGTCCGTCTCGCCCCATTCGCGGTAGAACAGCGAGGCGATGGGCAGCGCGGTGGTGACGCCGTTGCGGATGAGCTGGGCGAAGGCGTAGCGCTTCTGGAAGGCGAGCTCGTCCTGCGTGTACATCTCGTAGGCGCGGTCCATGTAGCTTCTCGGCCAGACCCGGCCCTTCTTCCAGGAGGGCTGGTTGTCGAAGGCGAGCACCGTCGTGTCGAGGTCGGAAAGCGCGTCGAGATCGACGAAGCCGGGTGACAGGATGGCATTGCCGTAGTCGATGCGTTCGGCAACCTCGCCCGGATAGTCGTGTCCGACGAAGACGACCCTGTCCCCCTCGAAGACGACGACGCCGTCGTCAAGGATCACATGGCGGCCGTCGCGGTGGCCGACGACCCAGCGGGCGGTGAGAAGGACCCGGCCGTCGATGCGGCCGGAGGGGGGAAGTGTCGTCATGATGCGTCCTGTCTTTTCCTCGATCCTGCCGAAGCCGCGCGCGGCCCCGGAAACGTGCTTGGCCCGGCGGGATCGCCGGGTCGTTCCTTCAGCCGAACCGGCTCATGGCGTAGGGCGCCGGGTCGGCGAAGGGCTTTTCGCCCGTCATCATTTCCGCCAGGAGCCGCCCGGTGACCGGGCCGAGCGTCAGCCCGTGGTGATTGTGGCCGAAGGCGAACCACAGGCCCTTGTGGCGCGGCGCCGGGCCGATGACCGGGCGCATGTCGGGCAGGCAGGGCCGCGCGCCCATCCATGGCGCCGGCTCGACGCGCCGGCCGAGCGGAAAGACTGCGCGGGCATGGGGCTCGGTGCGGCCGACCTGCACCGGGGTCGGGGCCTCGTCCCGCCCGGCGAATTCTATGCCGGTGGTGAGGCGGATGCCCTTCGTCATCGGCGCCAGCAGGTAGCCGCGCTCGACATCGACGACGGGATGGTTGAGCACGGCGTCGCCCGCCGGCTCGATATGCACATGGTAGCCGCGCTTGACGGCGAGCGGGACACGATAGCCGAGCGGCCGGTAGACCGCATCCGACCAGGGGCCGAGCGCCACCACGGCCTCGCGGGCGCGCCGCGCGCCGTCCTTCGTGCGGATGCTCCAGCCGCCCTCGCCCCCGGCAAGGCTTGCCGCATCGGCCTCGACGATCTCGCCGCCCTTGCGCAGGAAAAGACCGGCATAGTCCTTCACCAGCCCGCTGGGATCGGCGACCGTCACCGGATCGAGCCAGTGCACGGCGCCGGCGAAGCAACCGGCCAGATGCGGCTCGCGCGCGCGAAGCTCCTCCGGCCCGAGAAAATCGTAGCGGATGGCGAACGCGTCCAGCGCGCGGGCGGCGTCCCGGGCGGCGGCGAAGGCCTTCTGCGTGCGGTAGGCCTCGATCCAGCCGGTGCGGCGGGCGTGGTGCAGGATGCCCGCCTCGGCCATCAGCTCCGTGTGCTCGACGACGGAACGCTCGATCAGTGGCAGCATGTCGATCGCCGCCCGGTGCAGGCGGCGGGGAGAGGATTCGAACCAGAACCGCGCGAGCCAGGGCAGGAGCCTCGGCAGGAAACCCCAGCGGAACCGCACGTCCGCGGAGCGGTTCGTCGCGTATTTCAGCAGCGTCGGGATCTCGCGCGGAAAGCCGTAGGGGATGACGCTCGCCCGCTCGATGAGGCCGGCATTGCCGTAGCTCGTCTCCTCGCCCGGCGCGCGGCGGTCGACAAGCAGCACGGACCTGCCGCGCTTTTGCAGATGCAGCGCCACGCTGACGCCGATGATGCCGGCACCGAGAACAAACACGTCTTTGTCGGGGCGATCTGTCGAGGGCATGGGCAGCGATCCGCTCTGGAGAAAGTGTCGACTTTCCAACGTATACGATTCTTTGCCGGTCGACTGACAATTGAAGACCAGGATGCCCCGGAGCGCTGGCGATGGAAAGACGGCCGCGCGCCGATCAGCCGAACTTCGGCGTCAGCATCTCGAACCGGTCGCGGATGGTGGAGCAGGTATCGCCGCCGAGGCGCGCAATGGCGTCGATAACGTTCGGATCGACATGCATGGCGCTGTCCACCGCACCCTCGCGGTAATGCGCGAAGAGGATCTCGCCCATGATGATCTGGCGCGACTTGCCGAGCTCCAGCGTGACGTGGCGGCGACATTCGAAGGCCGCCGGCGCCTCCTTGATCCAGGGCGCGGCGATCCTCGCGCCGGGCATGGCCGTCAGGCCCGCCTCCTTCAGTTCGTCCCTGCCGCGCGGATACTTCGTACCGCAGACATGCATCGCCTCGGCGATGGCGTGGGAGACGATGTTGACGGTGAAGACCTCGGTCATGCGGATATTGTGGCCGGTGTCCTTGAAGGACATGTCCGGATTGTTCTCGACGCCGATGGCGAGGATCGGCGGGTCGGCCGAGAGGCAGTTGAAGAAACTGAAGGGGGCGGCGTTGTAGCCGCCATGCTCGTCGACCGTCGTCACCAGCGCGATGGGCCGCGGGATGATCGTGCCGATCATCAGCTTGTAGCGCTCGCGCGCGGTAAGCGCGGTGAAGTCGAAGGCGGTCCTCTCGCCCGTCCCGATCTCGGTGCTGCAGGTATCCATCGGCGCTCCTCTCCCGCTTTCGCTCCTCCGGCGCCCTGGAGGGGCGGTTCGCCGACCTCAGGTACGCATGCAATATTTTTTATTTATAGGATGCAATTATTGTATGCAATATGTCCGCACCCCGCCATTCGCAAAAATCCGGCACGGGTGGGGCGGGAGCCCTCTGCCGCGGACGGTTCCCGACCGGCCCGCGCGCCGGCACTGAAGCGCCCGCCGGTGGACAGGCCCGATATTTGTGTGCAATTTGCGTGTTACTTTTGCGATTCTGGAGACTGCCGCATGGCAAAGACAGTTGGCGATTCCGGCCGCGGTCGTTCGCACGCCGTTCACCGGGCCTTGAAGCGCGCCATTCTCGACCAGGCCCTGTCGCCCGGCGCGAAGCTGCCGGAAGATTCGATCGGCGAGCGGCTCGGCGTCAGCCGCACGCTGGTGCGCGAGGCGCTGGTGCGGCTCAGCGAGGAGGGCCTCGTCGACCTCAGGCCGAACAAGGGCGCGACCGTGGCGCGACCGACGCTCGAGGAGGGCCGCAACCTGTTCCTGACGCGCGCCGCGCTGGAGCGCCTCGTCGTCGAGACCCTCGCCGGCCGGCTGACGCAGGACCAGATCGAGACGCTGTCCGCCCATATCCAAGCCGAGGACGAGGCCAAGAAGGAGCACGCGACCTCCATCCGCCTCGCGGGCGAGTTCCACACCCTTCTGGCGCAGATGACGAGCAATGCCAGCCTGATCCGCTACGTCAACGAACTCGTCGCCCGCAGTTCGCTGATCCTGGCGCTCTACGGCCGCCCGCACTCCTCCGATTGCGCCGTCTCCGAACATCAGGAATTGCTCGACAGCCTGATCGCCGGCAAGGCCGAGGAAGCCTCGAAGCTGATGACGCACCACCTCGATTCCATCACCACGCGCGCCCTGCTGCCGCGCGAGGACGACCGCAACATCAAGGACGTGCTCAGCGCCTACGCGGCGGCCGAGGGCCTCGCCTGATCGACGCCGGAATTCGGGCGGTCAGGACGGGTCGAACGTCGAATATCCGCCGCAATCGCGCGCGCCGTAGCGGCAGTCCCGCGGCCGGTAGAGCCGCCGGTAGCCGCCCTCCTCGGCGCGGATCGCCTGGCGCCGCCGGTGTGCCTGCATCGCCGGCGAGACGGCGCCGGAATAGCCAGGGCGAACGTCCGGCGCCCGTTCCGTGGTGCAGCCGGCAAGCGTGGCGCCGGCCGCCAGCACGACCAGCAATACTTTCGGAAGGGCCGGGACAATGCGCATCTTGCTTCTCCTTGCCTGCGAAGGGAACCGGCAGGCGAGCTGCCACGGTTTTGCCTTTCAAAGGCTCTTTTGCGGACATTTTTCTTTAAAACGCTGTTAACTGCGCAGCGTACAGATTGCCACAGGCCGGATGACTCCAGGATGAACACAGCACTCAGAGCTGGTTCAGGTCGCCGCTGTCATTCATTGAAACGAACATCAGGTTCGGTTCGAAATCGAGGAAATCCCATGAAAACCGCTGGTATCCTGCTTGCATCCCTCCTTCTCGCCACGGCTGCGCAGGCAGACGACATTTCGCTCGGCACGCCCGGCTACGGCGGCAGCGGCTGCCCCGCCAACAGCGTCGCTGCGACGCTGAGCCCGGACGGCAAGGCGCTGAGCCTGCTGTTCGACGAATATGTCGTGGAAGCCGGCGGCGCGACCGGCAAGTCCTTCGACCGCAAGACCTGCAACGTCGCGATCCCGGTCCATGTGCCGCAGGGCCGCAGCGTCTCGGTGCTCGCCATCGACTATCGCGGCTTCAACCAGTTGCCGCGCGGCGCCCGCTCGCAGTTCAACGTCGAATATTTCTTCGCCGGAACGCGCGGTCCGGCTTTCCGCCAGACCTTCACCGGCCCGCGGGAAAAGGACTACCTGATCTCCAACAAGCTGGTGGCCGAATCGCTGATCTGGTCGGCCTGCGGCGAGGACGTCAACCTGCGCACCAATTCCAGCATCCGCGTTAACACGACGCGCGGCCAGGAAGCCATGGCGACGGTCGATACGCAGGACGTGAAGGCCGCGATCGTCTATCGCCTGCAATGGCGCAAGTGCCGCTAAATCCGGCACAGAGCGTTTCCTGAAGCGGAAAACGCCCTATCCTACGCCTTCATGAACCGGGCGGCGCGTTAGCCGCCCGGCCTCTATCCAGGGAATTTTAGTATGCGTCTTCCGATCCGCCTTGCCCTCCTCGCCGCCGCCTCGGTCCAGCTTCCGGGGCTTGCCCAGGCGGCGAACGGCTGTGCGGACGGAACGTTCTCCGCAACGCATTCGCCCGACGGCAACGCGACGAGCATCCTGTTCGACGATTTTTCCGCGATGGCGGGCGGCGCTTCGGGCCGGACGCGCACGACGACGACCTGCAAGCTCTCCGTACCGGTCACCCAGCCGGGCGGGCACACCGTCTATGCCGTGGACTACCGCGGCTTCGCGATGACCGAGGACGGCCAGACCGCCTCCCTTCGCACCACTAAGGACGGCAAGACGATCTTGCGATACGAGATCAAGGGCCCCCTGCAGGACGATGCCGCCGTTTCCGACAGGGTCGGCGTGTCGGGCTCGGACACGCTCGATCTCGCCGTGATCCTCGGCGCGACCGGGCCGCTCGACGAGACAGGCTTCGAATCCACGCTGGCACTCGATTCCATCGACTTCGCCCGCATCGGCTACACCACCACCGCCTCCGTCGTCGCCTCGCTCGACCAGATCGCCCGCCAGCGGCAATCGATCGCGCTCGACCTCATGGACACCGCACAGAACCTGCTCGGCCAGCAGAGCCGTTTCGACGAGGGCAGCTATATCGCCGCCTTCGCAAGCTCCGATGCGGCGGCCGGCTTCAACGGGCGCTGGGAGGCCGGCAACGGCGTCAGCGTTCTCGGCGGCGCGGCCATGGTTCATGCCAACCGCACCGATGTCGCGCTCGACACGCTCGGCCTTTTCGCCGGCGCCGTGCGCTATACGAGCCCGCAGGCCACCTGGCGCGCCTTCGGCGAAGTCGGCGCCTGGGGATCGCCGGATATCTCGGCCTCGTTCTCGCGAAGCTACCAGAACCTCGATTCGATCGTCTTTGCCGGCGGCACCGCCTCCGGCTCGCTGTTCAGCGCCTATGGCCGGGCCGGCGTGATCTATGCGCCGGACGCGGCGAACGAATTCGCGCTCTCCACCCGCTTCACCCGCGCCTGGCTGGATCTCGACGGCTATGACGAGGATGCCTCCGGCAACAACCTCTTCGCCGGCCATATCAAGGGCGGCCGCTCGACCTCGGACACGGTGAGCGCGGAATTCGCCTGGAGCCGCAGGCTCGACGAGAAGCTGGATTACACCATCCTCGGCGCGGTCGGCCGTACCTTTGCCGGCAAGAACGGCGCGAAGGCCTCGGTCGACTGGGTGGGCGACGCCTCGGGTAGCGCAGACGACCAGAATTTCGCGACGCTCGGCGGGCGCGTCGGCTGGAAATTCGACGAACGCTGGCAGCTCGACACCGCGGTTTCCGCGACATTCCGCGAGAACGACAAGCCGGACTGGAACATCGGCGGCCAGGTGAAGGCGTCGTTCTGACGCCGGCCATGACCGCGCGCGATATGCTTCCTTCGCCATGGTTTTCGCGCGCCCTTGAAAATATATAGGACTCCTATATATTTGGCGCATGGAAACGCCCCAGAACCCCCATGCGATTACCGAGCGCCTTCGCGAAGGCCTTTCCCGCGTCGGCATGGCCATGCGCATCGACGAGTGGAACCGCTCGAAGGCGAGCGGGCTGAACCCGACGCAACTCGCCATCCTGACGCTCCTGGAAGGGCGCGGGACGGGCGGCCTCGGCGTGCGCGAGATCGCCGCCCATCTCGGCGTCTCGCAGCCGACGGCGACGGATTCGATCAATGCGCTGGAGCGCAAGGCCTATCTGGAGAAGCGCCCCGAGGTGGGCGACCGGCGCGCGGTGCGCGTGGTGCCGACCGCCGCCGGCCTTGCGGTCCTTGCGGCCTCGGAGACGGGCGACGGCCTTGCCGCCGAGGCCCTCGGCGCGCTCGATGACGGCGAGCAGGAGGCCCTGCTTCTCACCCTCGTCAAGATGATCCGCCGCCTGCAGGAAGCCGACGCGATCCCCGTCCAGCGCATGTGCGTGACCTGTCGCCATTTCTCCCCCTTCGCGCATGCGGACACGGCGCGCCCCCATCACTGTCATTTCGTCGATGCCGCCTTCGGCCAGCGCGAGTTGCGCGTCGATTGCCGCGATCACGATGAAGCCGATCCCGCATCCCGGGCTGCCACCTGGGATGCATTTCAAGCGGGATAGTTCCAACCCTCCAGGCAAACGAAAGGAAGACCAACATGTTCGGCAGATTTGCAACCGGGGCCCTCGCCGCCGGAACGGCCCTGCTTTGGCTGACGACAGCCTCCGCCCATTCCATCAAGGCCGAGCCTGCGGAAGCGGTCCAGGCCGCCTTCGACATCGTCGAGACGACGATCGTCACCCGGGGCGACAGCGCGATCTTCACCACCCGCGTGCGCGGCGAGGCGGGCAAGGACAAGCCCGACGCGACGGGCAGGTTCGAGGGCTCCAGCGTCTACGCCTATGTCTGGCCGACGAGCCTCGACAGCGCGGAGATCGGCTTCGACAAGGGCCAGGGCATCGTCGCGCTCGCCGTCACCTTCCATCCGGATTTCGACGACGCGGCCAAGGGCGGCAAGAACCGCCACGTCTGGCATCCGCACTGGGTGGTGCTGGCTAAGGACAAGGCCTGCGGCGCCGGCCTCAAGGTCGTCGACATTCCCGAGGGCGCCAAGCCGACGGTGCCCGAGACCTGGCCCGGCGTGCCGCTCCTCATCGACAGCCCGGAATACCCGACCAGCTTCAAGGGCGATACGGTGGACGTCGCCATTCCCCTGTCGCTGATCGGCGGCATCAAGGGCGCGTCCTTCGACGGCGTAACGGCAGGCCTCAAGGTCGACGGCAACCTGCATGCGCCGCTGCTGTGCGTCGGCAACGTGTTCAAGGTCGCCTCGGGCGATCTCAGCCTGCCCGGCAAGGTCGTGCCGGCCGAATGATCCGGCGCCGATCCGGCAACTGCCATTGCCGGATCGGCCATTCCTCCCCTCCAGGCAAATGAAAGGAAAGAACATGCCGAGATTTACCCCTACCAGCCCCTGTCATGCAACGGGCACGGCCACGCCATCGGGAGACGACCATGTCCGCGCCTGAAACGCCGCTCGCCCCGGAACTCGCCGTCAGCGAATGGTTCAACACACCCGTCCCGCTGACGCTCGCCGGCCTGCGCGGACGGCCTGTCTTCCTGCACAGCTTCCAGCTTCTCTGCCCCGGCTGCGTGGCGCAGGCCATTCCGCAGGTCCAGCGCATCGAGCGCGTCTTCGCCCATACGGACCTGCAGGTCGTCGGCATCCACACGGTCTTCGAGCATCATGCGGCGATGTCGCCGGTGACGCTGCGGGCCTTCCTGCACGAATACCGGCTGAAATCCCCGGTCGGCGTCGATCTCAAGGAGGACGGCTCGGACATTCCGGTGACGATGCAACGCTTCGGGCTGCGCGGAACGCCCTCCTCCGTGCTGATCGGCCGGGACGGCACCATCCTGCACCAGGCCTTCGGCGTCGAGGACGACATCGCCGTCGGGGCGAGGATCGCCATGGCGCTGTCCGCACCCTTGCCGGGATCCGCCGCGACCGAGGACGGCGCCTGCGCCGATGGGCGCTGCGCGGCACCGATGCCTTCGGCGGCCACACCATGACGGCGGTGGCATTGCTCAGCCTGCGCGTTGGCACGGTCGCGCCGCTTGGCGCGCGCGGCGTGCCGAGCGGCATTGTCAAATCGCCCGTCGACCATGCGCTTCCTCTTTCCGAAACCGGCTTTGCCGGCGACATGCAGGGCGACACGGTTCGCCATGGCGGACCGGAAAAGGCCGTGCATCACTATCCCGTCGAGCACTATGGCGACTGGGCCCGCGATCTCGGGCCGCACCCGCTCCTCGCCGGCCCCGGCGCCTTCGGCGAGAACCTCTCCACGGCCGGGCTGATGGAGAGCACGGTGGCAATCGGCGACGTGTTCGAACTCGGCACCGCGGTCCTCGAGGTCAGCCAGGGGCGGCAACCCTGCTGGAAGCTGAACGAGCGCTTCGGCCGCACGGAGATGGCGCGGCTGGTGCAAGCGACCGGGCGGACCGGCTGGTATTACCGGGTCCTCACGCCCGGCACCGTCTCGCCTGCCGACCGCCTCGTCCTGCGCGAGCGCCGCGCGCCGGAATGGACGCTTTCGCGCATCTGGCGCGCCTTCTACATCGATCCGCTCAACCGGGCGGAACTGGCCGGCATCGCCGCCCTCGAGCCCCTGGCCGACGGCTGGCGCGCCCATGCCGCGCGCCGGCTGGAAAGCAACCGGGTGGAGGACTGGACGAAGCGCCTCACCGGCTCCGCCTGACCTGCGCAAGGCCCGCGCACCCCTGCGACGCTATTGCACTTTCGGCCGGATGGCGCTTGCGCTAAAAGTGGTATCCAGAATACTTTTTTGCGACCCGGCCGGGAGACGACACCATGCGGATGACGCTTCACACGGACTATGCCCTGCGCATGCTGATCTATGTGGCGACGCGGCCGGAGGGCGTGTGCACGGTCAACGACGTCGCCGAGGCCTACGGGCTTTCGCGCAACCATCTCCTCAAGGTGGCGCAGACCCTGCGCGGCCTCGGCCTCATCGAGACGACGCGCGGGCGGGCGGGCGGCATCCGGCTGGCGAAGGCGCCGGAAGAGATCGCCGTCGGCGCGCTGGTGCGGGCGACGGAGGAGGAGTTCTCCCTCGCCGAATGCATGCAGGCGGGCGGCCGGGCATGCGCCATCTCGCCGGCCTGTCGGCTGAAGGGAATGCTGCACGAAGCGCTTGCCGCATTCCTTGCGGTCCTCGACAAATACACGCTTGCAGATATTGTCCACAACAGGGCAGCGCTCGGGCCGCTGCTCGGCATCGACGCTGCGGCGTGAGATACAAAAGGAAGGTATCGATGATATCCGGATTGACGGTTTCGGAGCGCCATCTGGCCCTCTTCGTGCTCGGCGCGCTCGCCCTCACAGGGCTTGCCATGGCGGTGGCCGGGCGGGGCGATCCGCTCGCCGTGCACGGCTATATCGTGCTCGTCTTCAGCGTCGGCCTCGGCTTCGTGGTGCTGTCCGCGCTGTTTGCACCGGAGCCGCCGGAAGGCAGGCTTTCCGAATATTACGACGATCCGACGCGGGTCGGCATCATCCTCTCGCTCGCCTGGGCGGTCGCCGGCATGTTCGTCGGCGTCTGGGTGGCGGCGCTCCTCGCCTGGCCGGAACTGACCTTCGTCGACAGCGCCTGGGCGAGCTTCGGGCGCCTTCGCCCCGTGCACACCTCCGGCGTCATCTTCGGCTTCGGCGGCAACGCGCTGATCGCCACCTCCTTCCATGTGCTCCAGCGCACCTGTCGCGCGCGGCTGCCCGACCAGTTCAGCCCGTGGTTCGTGCTGATCGGCTACAATCTCTTCTGTCTTGTCGCGGCCACCGGCTACCTGATGGGCATGACCCAGTCGAAGGAATATGCCGAGCCGGAATGGTATGCCGATATCTGGCTGGTCGTCGTCTGGGTCGTCTACTTCCTCATCTACATCCGCACGCTGCAGCGCCGCAAGGAACCGCATATCTATGTGGCCAACTGGTACTACATGGCCTTCATCCTGGTCGTGGCGGTGCTGCACATCGTAAACAACCTCGCCGTGCCCGTCTCCTTCGGCCATGCCAAGAGCTACTCGCTGTTTTCCGGCGTGCAGGATGCCATGACGCAATGGTGGTACGGCCACAACGCCGTCGCGTTCTTCCTGACCGCCGGCTTCCTCGGCATGATGTACTACTACCTGCCGAAGCGCGCCGAGCGGCCGATCTTCTCCTACCGCCTCTCCATCATCAGCTTCTGGGGCATCACCTTCATGTATATGTGGGCGGGCGCGCACCACCTGCATTACACCGCCCTGCCGCAATGGGTGCAGACCCTCGGCATGACCTTCTCCATCGTGCTCCTGGTGCCCTCCTGGGCGTCTGCCGGCAATGCGCTCGCCACCCTCAACGGCGCCTGGCACAAGGTGCGCGACGACGCGACGCTGCGCTTCATGATGGTCGCCGCCGTGTTCTACGGGCTCTCCACCTTCGAGGGGTCCTTCATGGCGATCCGCGCCGTCAACTCGCTCTCGCACTATACCGACTGGACCGTCGGCCATGTGCATGCCGGCGCGCTCGGCTGGGTGGCGATGATCACCTTCGGTTCGCTCTACGCCCTCGTGCCGTGGATGTGGAAGCAGGAGCGCATGTATTCGCCCAAGCTGATCGAGGTGCACTTCTGGCTCGCGCTTGCCGGCACCGTCGTCTATGTCTTCGCCATGTGGAATTCGGGCATCATCCAGGGCCTGATGTGGCGCACCTACAACGACAGCGGCACGCTCGCCTATTCCTTCATCGACAGCCTCGTCGCCATGCATCCCTACTATATCGCCCGCGCCTTCGGGGGGCTGCTGTTCCTCTCCGGCGCCGTCGTCTGCTCGTTCAATGTCTGGATGACGATCCGCATGGCGCGGCAGGCGCGCGCGACGGAACCCGCCGGCGACGTTCCCCTCTACGGCAAGGCCGGCACGGCGCCGGCAGGAGAATGACGATGAAGGAATTCTTCCATCGCAAGCTCGAACGCAACGCCATCGGCTTCGTTCTGGCCATCGTCGGCGTCGCCTCGATCGGCGGCCTCGTCGAGATCGCGCCGCTCTTCACCATCCACGAGACGGTGGAGGAGGCGCCGGACATGCGGCTCTACACGCCGCTGGAGCTTGCCGGCCGCAACCTCTACATCCGCGAGGGCTGCTATGCCTGCCATTCGCAGATGATCCGCACGCTGCGCGACGAGGTGGAGCGCTACGGCCCCTATTCGCTGGCCGTGGAATCGAAATACGACCACCCGATGCTCTGGGGCTCCAAGCGCACCGGGCCGGACCTCGCCCGCCTCGGCGGCAAGTATTCCGACGCCTGGCACGTCGCCCATCTCGTCAACCCGCGCGACGTGGTGCCGGAATCGGTGATGCCGCGCTACGGCTGGCTGAAGCGCAATGCGCTCAGGATCGACGATCTCGGCGAGCACCTTGCCGCCCAGCGCGCCGTCGGCGTGCCCTATACGGACGCAATGATCGAGAACGCCACCGCCGACGCCCGCGCGCAGGCCAATCCCGACGATGCCGGCGCCTCCGGCGTCAGCGAGCGCTACGGCGAGGCAACGAATGTGCGCGCCTTCGACGGCAATCCGGGCCTGCTGACCGAGATGGACGCGCTGGTCGCCTATCTCCAGATCGTCGGCCAGTTGACGCAGGCCGCGCACCAGCAGACGGCAACGGCGGAGTGAGGCGATGGACGTCGATCACGACAGCGTCGTCGCCTTCGCCAAGAGCTGGGGGCTGTTCTATCTCATCGCGCTCGCCGCGGGCGTGCTGATCTACGCGCTGTGGCCGGGCAACCGGAAGCGCTTCGATCGCGCCAAGACGAGCATTCTCGACAAAGACGACCGGCCGGGGGAATAGGCATGGCAACCGAAAGACACGATCCCGCCACCGGACGGGTCACCACCGGGCACGAATGGAACGGCATCGAGGAGCTGGACACGCCGATCCCGCGCGTGGTCATCTTCTTCCTCACGGTCACGACGCTCTTTGCCGTCGTCTACTGGATCCTGATGCCGGCCTGGCCGCTCGGCGTCTCCTATACGAAGGGCCTGCTCGGCATCGACCAGCGCAGCGTCGTGACCCGGCAGGTCGAGGATGCCGCCACGGCCCGCGCCGCCTGGACCGGCCGCATCGCCGAGGCGAGCCTTGAGGAGATCGCCGCGGACGACAGCCTGATGCAGCATGTGCGCGCGACGGGCCGTACGCTCTTCGTCGACAATTGCGCCGCCTGCCACGGCACGCGCGGCACCGGCGGCCCGGGCTTCCCGGACCTTACGGCGAAAGCCCGGCTGTGGGGCGGCGAGCCGGAAACCGTCGCCGAGACGATCCGCATCGGCATCAACTCCACCAATGACGAGACGCGCATCTCGCAGATGATGGCCTTCGGCCGCGACGGCATCCTCGACGACAAGCAGGTGCGCGCCGTCGCCGCCTATGTGCGCTCGCTCTCCGACCTGCCGATGAGCGCGGCCGACGCGGCCGAGGTCGAGGCCGGCGGGCAGGTCTTCGCCGACAACTGCGTCGCCTGCCATGGCGAGGACGGCCGCGGCAGCACGGAGGCCGGCGCGCCCGACCTCACCGACGCCGCCTGGATCTACGGCAGCAGCGCGCAGACCGTCTACAGCTCGATCTATTCGGGACGGCAGGGCCACATGCCCCATTGGGACGGCCGCCTCTCACCGGTCGATATCAAGCTCCTGACGCTCTATGTCGGCACGCTGGCGGAGGGCAGTCCATGAGCGGCGCGGCAAGCGAGGCGCCCCGGCCCGGGCGCATCAACTGGCGGATCGCTGCGATCTTCATCGTCGCGGCGGGCCTTGCGGTCGTCGCGGGCGCCAATGCGCATCTCGTCCATGTCGCGCTGACATCCCAGCCCGATTGCGTGCAACACCTGAAGACGGAAGGCCGGGACGGCGCGTATCGCGCCGCAAGGCCCTCCTGCTGAAGAGAGGAAGGATCATCATGGGAACGACCGAAAAGACCGGTAGCGCGCCCGTGCCGCTTGCCGAACAACGCCGCCGCCACCTGCCGGCCGGCGCGGCGCTCGGCTGGCTCGCCGCCGGCTGGCGCGACCTCTGGCGCAACCCCCTGCCGAGCCTCGCCTACGGCGTCGCCGTCTTCCTCCTGTCGCTGGCGGTGGTCTGGGGTCTTTTCCGCCTGGAGCTCGATTACATCCTCTTTCCGGCGCTTGCCGGCTTCATGGTGGTCGGCCCGCTGGTGGCGATCGGCCTCTACCGCAAGAGCCGCGACCTCGAGGACGGCATCGCGCCGAGCCTTGCGCGCATGATCTTCGTGAAAACCGCCTCGGGCGCGCAGGTCTGGTATACCGGCGCCATCCTCTGCCTGCTCATGCTCGTGTGGATGCGCGCCGCCGTTATCATCTATGCGCTCTTCGTCGGGCTCCGCCCCTTCCCCGGCCTCGACCACGTCGTCGCCATGCTGGTCTCCACGCCGGAAGGGCTCGGCATGCTCGTCGTCGGCACGGCGGTCGGCGGGCTCTTCGCCGCCTTCTCCTTCGCCATCAGCACCTTTGCCATCCCCATGCTGCTGGCGGAGAAGACGGACGCCTTCACCGCCATGGGCACGAGCATCTCGCTCACCTTCCGCAACCTGCCGGTCATGCTCGCCTGGGGCGCCATCGTGCTGGCGCTCACCGTCCTTGCCATCGCGACCGGCTTCCTCGGCCTTATCATCATCTTCCCGCTGCTCGGACACGGCACCTGGCACAGCTACAGGGCGATCCGATGAGAGGCCGCGCCGCCCCCGAACGCACCATCGTCATCGACGGCAAGCCCCTGCCGGAGGTGCTCGACGAGGCGATGATCCATGCCGTGGTACACGGCTTCTACGACGGGATCCGCAAGGACGCGCTGCTCGGCCCGATCTTCAGCGGCGCAATCCCGGCGGAGGAATGGCCGGTGCATCTTGCGAAGATGTGCGACTTCTGGTCCGCGACGCTGCTGCGCACCGGCCGCTACGACGGCCGGCCCCTGCCGCCGCATCTCGCCATACCGGAGCTTCAGGAACAGCACTTCCATCGCTGGCTCACGCTCTTCCGCGCGACCGTCGAGAGGCTGTGCCCGCCGGAGGTCGCCGATCTCTTCCTCGACCGGGCGCTGCGCATCGCCCATTCCTTCCGCCTCGCCATCGCCTTCAGCCGCGGCGAGGATTCCCTGGCCATCACGCCGATCTCGCGGGAGACGCTGTCATGAGCGCGGCCGCGGCCGATCCCCTCGTCCTCCATCGGGACGAGGCGGGGGAATTCCTCCTGCCGGCGGACATGCTGGCCGCGCGCTTCGGCTGGCCGACGCAGACGCTCAAGGACTACATGCGCCGCGGCCTCGTTGCCTCGCGTGTCGAGCGCGGCGAAGGCGAGGATGCCGGACGCTGGCGGCTTTCGGTCCGCTGCGGCAACCGCCGCTGGCAGGCCGTCGTGGAGGCCGACGGCACGGTCGGCGCGCAGCGCGTCGAGGTGCTCTCCAACACCGCGCCAAAACCCTCACGATAGAGCAAGGACCGGCCGCGTCAGTCGCCGAGAAGCTGGCGGTCGTCGCCGTCGCGGCGGCTGACCAGCTCCTCCTTGATGCTGCGCAGCGTCTTCATCGCCTTGGTCCGGTCGGTATAGGCGACGAGATTGGCCAGCATGTCGATGACCGCGAGATAGGCATAGCGCGTCGAGGTGGGCCGGAAGATGTTCTTGCCCTCCGGCAGCTCGACGGCGATCACCACATCCGCCGCCGCCGCCACGGGCGAGCCGCCCTGCGTGAGGACGATGGTGGGAATGCCGCGCCGGCGCAAAAGTTCGAGGCAATGGACGAGCGCCGTGTCGCGGCCGGTGAAGGAGGAGCCGAACACCACCGTGCCCGGCTGGGCGGCCGCGGAGATCATCGCGTTCATGTTGTGGTCGTTCGACGCGTTGATGCGGCAGCCGAGGCGGAAGAGCCGGTTGTGCAGCTCGTTGACGATCATCGCCGAATTGCCGCTCGCCCCGAAGGCCTGGATGAAATCGGCGCCGCGCAGCAGGCGGGCCGCCATGTCGAGCGAGGCGAAATCGAGCTGGCGATGCAGCTGGAACAGCGCATTCTGCGCCTTGGCGATGATATCCTCGGCCACTTCCTCCGGCGTTTCGGTCGGCACTTCCGGCTTGACGTAGCGCAGGCCCACGAAGGTCAGCCTGGCGAGCTGCACCTTGAAGTCCGGGTAGCCCTTGCAGCCGAGCCGGCGGCAGAAGCGCGTGACGGTCGGCGGCGACACGCCGGCCCGGTCGGCCAATTCGCCGATCGACGAGTTGACGACGAAATCCACATCGTCGAGGGCGAGCTGCGCCAGCTTGCGGTCGAGCCCCGACAGCCGGCCATCCTCATCCGACAAGGCGTGAAAAAGGTCCATCGACTCCACCTTCCCCTGCACGTCGCGCCGGCCTGGCGCCTGAATGAAAATAAATTTCTTCCCCGTCCAGTCATAACACAGTGCCGGCCGGCATCAATGGGTCCGGTCGCCCGTACAGGCAATTCGCCCGCCGCGGCACGGACGATCCTTTCGCAAAAGGAAGGATCGGGCCGGTTCCGAGACAGCGATTTTCAGGCCGGCACGCCCGGTTTTTCAGAAAAAATTTTACGTATCGCGCGCAAATCGGCATGCGGCATCGAACGGAAGCCGGCAATCCCTGAAAATCAGGCATCCCGGATGCATCCTCGTTTTCACGACCCTGCCGGTTTCCCGGGCCTACCGCCCGCTCCCGCTCGCGTTGGAACGCGTTGAAATCGATGCGGGATTCAAAACGGCGGCGCCGCACGGGCCATCCTCGCCAAGGCGCATACCCTGAAAATTTCTCGCCTTATTGCACCGCAAGAAAACAGATTACGCAAAGACACACCAAAAGGCCACCATCCATTGACTTTGCGTGAAATTATCGCATTATTGAGAAAACAAATTACATCGCATGAGCGATGACACCGACGGGAACTTTTAGGATCCAGAGCACGGCGCAAGCGCCGTTCGGCCAGGCACACCGGCGCGGCACGCGGCGGGCGATGACGGCCGGGCAGCGGCCGGCCTGGACGTATCGGAACGGACGCCCATGCGCATCTTCACGGCCTCGCTTGCCACCGAGACCAACACCTTCTCCCCGGTCCCCACGGACATGAACGCCTTCAAGGCGGCGTTCTATGCCGGTCCGGGCGAACATCCCGACACGCCGACGCTCTGCTCCTCCGTCGTGCCGATCCTGCGCCGGCGCGGCCGGGCGGAAGGCTTTGCCGTCATCGAGGGCACGTCCTGCTGGGCCGAGCCGGCCGGCCTCATCCAGCGCCGGACCTTCGAGACCCTGCGCGACCGCATCCTCGGCGAATTGCAGGCCGCCCTGCCGGTCGATGCCGTCGTGCTCGGCCTGCACGGCGCCATGGTGGCGCAGGGCTATGACGATCCGGAGGGCGACCTCCTGGAGCGGGTGCGCGCGCTTGTCGGGCCGGACGTGCTCGTCGCCGCCGAGTTCGACCCGCACAGCCACCTCACCGCCAAGCGCGTCGCCAATCTCGACCTGATGGCGACCTTCCTCGAATTCCCGCACACCGATTTCGAGGAGCGCGGCGAGCATGTCGTCGAACTGGCGCTGCGCACGCTGCGCGGCGAAATCCGCCCCGTCATCTCCACCTTCGACTGCCGCATGATCACCATCTACCCGACGAGCCGCGAGCCGATGCGCTCCTTCGTCGACCGGCTGAAGGCGATGGAAGGCCGGGACGACATCCTCTCCATCTCCGTCATCCACGGCTTCATGGCCGGCGACGTGCCGGACATGGGCACGCGCATCGTCGTCGTCACCGACGGCGACAAGGCGAAGGGCGACGCGCTGGCGCAAAGGTTCGGCCACGAACTCTACGGCCTGCGCCGCAAGGCGGCGATGCCGATGTTCGACACGGAGGCCGGGCTCGACCGGGCGCTTGCGGTGCGCGCGGAACGGCCGGACATGCCCGTCGTCATCGCCGACGTCTGGGACAATCCGGGCGGCGGGGTGGCGGGCGATGCGACCTATATCCTCAGCCGCATGATGGCGCGCGGCCTCGAAAACATCGCGGTGGCGACGATCTGGGACCCCATCGCCGTCTCCTTCTGCCATGCGGCGGGGGAAGGCGCGGAGCTTGCGCTGAGGCTCGGCGGCAAGTCGGGACCGGAGGGCGGCGAACCGCTCGACCTCCGCGTCACGGTCGAGGCCGTGTTCGATGCCGGCTGGCAGAGCTTCCGCAACAGCCGGGTGACGCTCGGGCCCGCCGCCGTGGTGCGCCCGCTCGGCACGACCGTCGACATCGTGCTGATCACCAGCCGCACGCAGACCTACGAGCCCGACATCTTCACCAACCAGGGCATCGACTTCACGCAGAAGGCCTTCCTTCTCGTGAAATCCACCAACCATTTTCATGCGGGGTTCCAGCCGGTCTCCTCCGAGATCGTCTATGTCGCCGCACCGACCTCCTACCCGACCGATCCCGCAACCACCGCTTATCGCAAGGCCAGCCTGAAACTCTGGCCACGGGTTGACGATCCGCTCGGGCTTGAAAGCTGAACCACCCGCCGGACGGGAGCCGGCGCGCACACGAACCATGGAAGACCGGAGGGATACAAGATGAAAAATGCATTTGCCATGATGACGCTGGCCGCGGCGCTTGCCAGCACCAGCAGCCTCGCCATCGCCCAGACGAGCGACGGCGTGCTGACCGTCGCCACCATCGGCGAGCCGCCGACGCTCGACGTCATGCAAACGGCGACCGATATCGTCTTGACCATCGACCAGCACATTTTCGAGACGCTCTATACCTATGACAACGAATGGCGCTCCGTGCCGCTGCTGGCGCTCGCCCAACCGGAGATTTCCGAGGACGGCCTGACCTATCGCATTCCGCTGCGCGAGGGCGTGACGTTCCACGACGGCAGCGCGCTCGATTCCAAGGACGTCACCGCCTCACTGACGCGCTGGATGGCCGTCAACTCCAAGGGCAAGCAGGTCGCCGAAGTGGTAGAAAGCCTGTCCGAGGACGGCCCGAACACCGTCGTCGTCAAGCTGAAGTCGCGCTATGCGCCGCTGCTCGCCACCTTCTCGCAGGCCTCCGTCATCATGCCCTCGGAGAAGATCGCCGACACGCTGACCGAATTCGTCGGCACCGGCCCCTATGCGCTGAAGGAGCGCAAGCCCGACCAGTATACGCAGCTCGTGCGCTTCGACGGCTACAAATCCCCCGAGGGTGAGCCCAGCAACTATGCCGGCAGGCGCGTGGCCATCGCCAAGGAGATCCGCTTCGTACCGGTTCCCGACGCCAATACCCGCGTCGAGGGCCTGATTTCCGGCCAGTTCGATTTTGCCGATTCGCTGCCCGTCAGCGCTTATGAGCGCATCGAGGCGAGCGGCAAGGCGAAGGCCGTGATCTACGAGAACACCGGCTGGGCCTCGCTCAACATGAACATGAAGGAAGGCCTGCTCATCAAGAAAGAGTTGCGCCAGGCCGTGCAGGCCGCGCTCAACCCCAACGACATGATGCTCGCCGCCTTCTCCGACGAGCGCTTCTTCAGCGTCGATGGCTCGATCTTCCCGAAGGGCTCGCTCTGGTACACCGAGGCGGGCGTCGCGCGCTACGGCGAGGGCGAGCCGGAAGAGGCCGGCAAGCTGCTGGCCGATGCCGGCTATGACGGCACGCCGCTGCGCCTGATGACCAGCCGCCAGTACGAGTTCCATTACAAGATCGGCGAGGTCGCGAAAGCCTATCTCGAAGCAGCCGGCTTCAAGGTCGACCTGCAGGTGGTGGACTGGGCGACCCTGACGACCCGCCGCGCCGACCCGAAGGAATGGGACATCTTCATCACCCATTCCAACTTTCCGGGCGACCCGACGACGATCAACACGATCACCGACAGCTATCCGGGCTGGTATGTCTCCGACCAGAAGGCGGCCGCCGTCGCCGCCTATATGGACGCCGTGTCCGACCCGGACAAGCAGAAGGCCTGGGAGGGCATCCAGACCGCTATCTACGACGACGCGCCGCTCTTCAAGGTCGGCAACTTCAACGCGGTCACCGGCACCGGCGCCGGCATTTCCGACTACACGCCGACCTACTGGCCGCATTTCTGGAACGTCACGCCCAAGAAGTAAGGGGAACATCATGGCAAGGATCGCCCGGGCTCTATTGAACCGGCTGGGGGGCATGGCCATCGTGCTCGCCCTCGTCGTGACGGTGGTTTTCGTCATCGTCCGCGTGACGCCGGGCGATCCCGCCGCCGTGATGCTGGGGTCGGATGCGACCCCGGAAGACATTGCGCAACTGCGCACGAAAATGGGGCTCGACGCGCCGCTGATCGCCCAGTACGGCCAGTTCGTATTGGGCATCTTCAAGGGCGACCTCGGCCAGTCGATCTTCCTCGACCAGCCCGTGACGACGGCGCTCGCGGCGCGGGCCGAGCCGACCTTCTTCCTCACGCTGTTCTCCATCATGATCGCGGTGGCGATCGCGCTGCCGGTCGGCATCCTGTCGGCCGTCAAGCGCGGCACGCTGTTCGACCAGGTCGTGGTGACGCTGACCATGGTGGCCGCGAGCGTGCCGAGCTTCTGGCTCGGCCTCATGCTCATCCAGGTCTTCGCCGTCGGCCAGGGCTGGTTCCCGGCCTCCGGCTATGGCGGGCCGGACACGACCTTCCTCGAACGGCTGCACCATCTCGTGCTGCCCGCCGTGGCGCTCGGCATCGTCAATTCGGCGCTGATCACCCGCTTCACCCGCGCCGCCATGCTGGACGTGCTCGGGGACGACTATGTGCGCACCGCCCGCGCCAAGGGGGCGAGCGAGCGGCGCGTCATCCTGAAGCATGCGCTGAAGAACGCGCTGATCCCGATCATCACCGTCATCGGCCTGTCCATCGCCATGCTGGTCGCCGGCGCGGTGGTGACGGAGACGGTCTTCGGCCTGCCGGGCGTCGGCAATCTCGTGGTCTCGGCCGTCTTGCGCCGCGACTATCCCGTCATCCAGGGCACGCTGCTCGTCGTCGCGGCGATCTACGTGCTGATCAATTTCATCGTCGACGTGCTCTACATCCTCGTCGATCCGCGGGTGCGCCTATGATGACCGCTTCCCTCTCCCTGCCGCTCGTTTCCGGCCTGCGGCGGCTCTTCCACAACAAGGCCATCCTGATCGGCGCGATCATCCTTGCCGTCGTGCTCGTGGCGGCGGTCCTCGCCCCGTGGGTCGCGCCCTATGCGCCGAACAAGCTGTCTATCGTCAACAAGCTGAAGGCGCCGTCCCTCGCCCATCTCTTCGGCACCGACGAATTCGGCCGCGACATCTTCTCCCGCGCCATCTATGCGGGGCGCATCTCGCTGCTCGTCAGCCTCGGCGTCGTCTGCATCTCCACGGCGCTCGGCGTCGTCATGGGGGTCGCCGCCGGCTTCTTCCGCAAGCTCGACGCGCCGATCTCCCGGCTGCTCGACGCCATGATGTCCTTCCCGGATATCCTGCTCGCCATCGCGCTCGTTGCCGCACTCGGGCCGTCGCTAACGACGGTCATCCTGGCGCTCGGCATTACCTATGCGCCGCGCCTTGCCCGCATCGTGCGCGGCTCGACGCTGGTGCTGCGCGAACTGCCCTATATCGAGGCGGCCGTCGCCATGGGCCTGCCGACCTGGCAGATTCTGACGCGGCACGTCCTGCTCAACCTCGCCTCGCCCATCCTCGTGCAGGCGACCTTCGTCTTCGCCTCGGCGATGCTGGCGGAAGCGAGCCTCTCCTTCCTCGGCGTCGGCGTCTCCACCGACATGCCCACCTGGGGCACCATGCTCGCCTCCGGCCGCGAATACATGAACAACGCGCCCTGGCTGATGGTGTTTCCGGGCCTTGCCATCGTCTTCTCGGTCCTCGCCCTGCAACTTGTCGGCGACGGGCTGCGCGATCTCGTCGATCCGCGCCTTGCGAAGGAAAGCTGACCATGACGGACACTGCAAAACGGCCGGTGCTCTCGGTCGAGAACCTGACGACCTCCTTCAAGACCGCCGAGGGCTGGCGCGCCGTCATCCGCGGCATCAATGTCGAGGTGAATGCCGGCGAGACCGTCGCCATCGTCGGCGAATCGGGCTCGGGCAAGAGCGTCACCGCGCTCTCCACCATGCGCCTTTTGCCCGCCGGCCAGGCGCGCTGCGAGGGCCGCATCCTGCTCGAAGGGCGCGACCTGCTGCAGGCGAGCGAGGCGGAGATGCGCTCGGTGCGCGGCGGCACGATCGGCATGATCTTCCAGGAGCCGATGACCTCGCTCAACCCGGTCTTCACCATCGGCAACCAGATCGCCGAGGCGCTGGTGCTGCACCGCGACCTCTCCTGGAAAGCGGCGGAGGCCGAGGCCCTGCGGCTGATGGAGCGCGTGCGCATCCCCGCCGCCAAGAGCCGCCTCAACGAATATCCGCACAAGTTCTCCGGCGGCATGCGCCAGCGCGTGATGATCGCCATGGCGCTCGCCTGCCGGCCGAAACTCTTGATCGCCGACGAGCCAACGACGGCGCTCGACGTGACCGTGCAGGCCGAGATTCTCCATCTGCTGCGCGAATTGCAGCGCGAGGAGAACATGGGCGTGCTGTTCATCACCCATGACATGGGCGTGGTCGCCGAAGTCGCCGACCGCACCCTCGTGATGTTCCGCGGCGACATGGTCGAGACCGGTCCGACGGCGGAAATCTTCGCCGCGCCGAAGGCGATCTATACGAAGGCGCTGCTCGCCTCCATTCCGCGCCTCGGCACGATGGGCGACGCCGCCGCGCCCCGCCGTTTCCCGGATGTAGACCCCGCCACCGGGAAGGCCAGCGACGGCCGCGTGACGTCGCCTGTTCCGGGCGGCGTCGCGCCGATCCTGACGGTGGAAAAACTCGCCGTGCGCTTCGCGCTGCCGCAGGGGCAGATCCATGCGGTCGAGGGCGTCTCCTTCGACCTCAAGCCCGGCGAGACGCTGGCGCTGGTCGGCGAATCGGGCTGCGGCAAGTCCACCACCGGCCGCGCCATCATGCGCCTCGTCGATCCGAGCGCCGGGTCGATCACCGTCGACGGGCAGGATGTGGCCAAGGCCCGTTCCGGGGCGCTGCGCGCCATGCGCCGCACCTCGCAGATGATCTTCCAGGATCCCTTCGCCTCGCTCAATCCGCGCATCACCGTCGGCTCGGCCATCGCCGAACCCATGCTGGCGCACGGCCTGATGGGCCGGCGCGAGGCGAAGGAACGGGTCGCCGAGCTTCTGCAACAGGTCGGCCTGTCCGCCGCGATGGCCGACCGGCACCCGAACGAATTCTCCGGCGGCCAGCGCCAGCGCATCTCGATTGCCCGCGCGATCGCGCTGCAGCCGAAGCTCATCGTCGCCGACGAGGCGGTCTCCGCGCTCGACGTGTCGGTGAAGGCGCAGGTCTCCAACCTCCTGCTCGATCTGCAGGAACAGCACCGCCTCGCCTATCTCTTCATCTCGCACGACATGGCGGTGGTGGAGCGCGTCAGCCATCGCGTCGCCGTCATGTTCCTCGGCGAGATCGTCGAGATCGGCCCGCGCGCGGCGATCTTCGACAATCCGCAGCACGCCTATACGCGCCGCCTCATCTCCGCCGTGCCGATCCCCGACCCCGCGCGGCGCAGCCAGCTCAACCCGCCGCTCGACGAGGAGATCAAGAGCCCGCTGCGCCCGCACGGCTACGTGCCGCCCCAGCGCACGTACCGCGAGGTTTCGCCGGGGCATTTCGTCCAGGAAGCGGCGGCCTGAGACGCCGCAAGGAATCCTCCCAGCCTGCCCGCCGGTTGCGATTAGCGCCGGCGGGCTTTTTTGCGTGCTGCGGGTTTGCCCCTCACCCTAACCCTCTCCCCGCAAGCGGGGAGAGGGGACTTGCCAAACGAACAGGTATCCATTGGGGAAACCAGCACGGCATATCCCCTTCTCCCCGCTTGCGGGGAGAAGGTGGCCGGCAGGCCGGATGAGGGGCGAAGCACACGCGAAAAGCCCTATTTTTCCCGCCCCGCGCGAACCGTTGCACGGGCGCCTCGGGGCACATGCCTCGCGCCAGCCAGACCTGCAAATTAACCCTTTGTTAACCATTCCATCGGTACACCGAAGCAACCGAAAATTAACGAAGATGACTGACGTGTTAACCCAACCACGGCCGATCCGCCTCAAGGGGCGCTCTTTCCTTGCGCTTGCGCTGACCCCGGAACTGCCCTTCGAGGACTGGCTGGTGCGGCTCGACGATCTGGCCGCGCGCTCCGCCGGTTTCTTCCTGCGGCGGCCGGTGGTTCTCGACGTCGACGGGCTCGATATCGAGAAGGCGGAGCTTCGCGAACTCGTCAGCCAGCTCAATGCCCGCAATGTGCGCGTCATGGGCATCGAGGGCGCGCGATCCTCGCTGCTCGGCGCGGACATGCCTCCCGCGATGACGGACGGCCGCCCGGCCGGCGATATCGAGGCGCCCGCCGCGGAGGAGCCTGCGAAGAAGAGCGGCAAGGCCGCCAAGGCCGAGCCCGTCGAGACGGCCGCCGCGCCGGCAAGCCCACCGCCGATTCACACGGTGCCCTCGATGGTCGTTTCGCGGCCGGTCCGCTCGGGCCAGTCCATCTTCTTTCCCGAAGGCGACGTCACCATCGTCGGCTCGGTCGCCTCGGGCGCGGAAATCGTCGCCGGCGGCTCGATCCACGTCTATGGCCCGCTGCGCGGCCGGGCCATGGCCGGCACGACGGGCAATGCTTCGGCGCGCATCTTCTGCCGCAAGCTCGAAGCGGAACTCATCGCCATCGACGGCTTCTACAAGACCGCCGACGACATGGAACCGGAACTGCGCGGCAAGCCCGTGCAGATCTGGCTGGAAGGCGAAACGATCAAGGCAGCAACACTCGGCTGAACCGAGGACGGTTCAAACAACGGAGAGGTCAATGGGCAAGGTAATCGTGGTCACATCGGGCAAGGGCGGCGTCGGCAAGACGACGTCGTCTGCCGCGCTCGGCGCCGCGCTGGCGCAAAACGGCGAGAAGGTCGTGGTCGTGGATTTCGACGTCGGCCTGCGCAATCTCGACCTCGTCATGGGCGCGGAACGCCGCGTCGTCTATGACCTCGTCAACGTCATCCAGGGCGAGGCCAAGCTGACGCAGGCGCTGATCCGCGACAAGCGCGTCGAGACGCTCTACCTGCTGCCGGCATCCCAGACCCGCGACAAGGACAATCTCACGCCCGAGGGCGTCGAGCAGGTCATCGCCGCCCTGAAGAACGCCTTCGACTGGGTGATCTGCGACAGCCCGGCCGGCATCGAGCGCGGCGCGACCCTTGCCATGCGCCATGCCGACGTCGCCATCGTCGTCACCAATCCGGAAGTCTCGTCCGTGCGCGATTCGGACCGCATCATCGGCCTTCTCGATTCCAAGACGCTGAAGGCGGAGAACGGCGAGCGCGTCGAAAAGCACCTGCTGCTCACCCGCTACGATGCCGCCCGCGCCGAGCGCGGCGACATGCTGAAGGTCGACGACGTCCTGGAAATCCTCTCGATCCCGCTGCTCGGCATCATCCCCGAGAGCATGGACGTGCTGCGCGCCTCCAACGTCGGCGCCCCGGTGACGCTCGCCGACGGACGCTCGGCCCCGGCGCTCGCCTATTTCGAAGCGACGCGCCGTCTCAAGGGCGAAAACCTGCCCGTCACCATTCCCGGCGACAAACGCTCGTTCCTGGGAAAAATCTTCGGAAGGAAGGCGGCATGAACCTGTTCCGTTTCTTCTCCCGCGCCCAGTCGGCGCCGGCAGCGCGCGAGCGCCTGCAGGTGCTGCTCGCCCATGAGCGGGCCGCCACCGGCGACAGCGACCTCGTCAACAAGCTGCGCGACGAGATCCTGAAGGCGATCTCCAAGCACATGCAGGTGGACGACGAGAAGGTCTCGATCAAGATGGAACGCGGCGCGCAGGTCTCAACGCTCGCCGTGGACATCGAAATCCCCTTCGACGCCGGCAAGAAGGCGGCGTAAGGCCGCTCCCGGCAAGATCAGATGAACGCCCGGCGCAAGCCGGGCGTTCGCCGTTTCAGGCATCGCTCGCCGAGACGTAGAGCGCGGCGAGCGCCTCGAAGCCGGCCTGGTCTTCCGCCGTGAACCGGCCGGGCGACGGGCTGTCGAGATCGAGGACGCCGAACACGACGCCGTCGCGCACGAGCGGTGTGACGAGCTCGGAGCGCGAGGCGGCGTCACAGGCGATGTGTCCCGGAAAGGCATGCACATCCGGCACGAGTTGGCTTTTCCCCTCCGCCACGGCGGCACCGCAGACGCCCTTGCCGACCGGAATGCGCACGCAGGCGACCTTGCCCTGGAACGGGCCGAGCACCAGTTCCTGCGGGCCTTTGAGGAGGTAGAAGCCCGCCCAGTTGAGATCGTCGACCGCGTCGTAGATCAATGCGGAAAGGTTCGCGGCATTGGCGATGGCGTCGCGCTCGCCCTGCAGCAGCCCCTCGGCCTGGGCGAGCAGTTCGCGGTAGAAGGCGGGCTTGTCCGCCGCCTCGATTTTCCGGATCTCATGCATGGTCGTCCTCGTGGAACACGGTTTTGATGGGAGATGTCGATAGACCCGGACACGCGCTCTGGCAAGGACGACGACAGGGGCCCTGGCTGCCCGCCGACGCGCCTCAAGACGTCCGGGAGGAAGACCGGGGCGCCTCTTGCCGATGCCGGCTGTAATACGCCTGTCATGTGGGCTTCTTATCGCAAGGCGGCAACGCACCGCTCAAAGAGAGATCCTCCCATGCGTAAAATCCTCCTCGCCCTCGCCTCCGCCACGATGCTCGCAGGCGCCGCCGAAGCGGCGACCGTCTACCCGCTCGACCGCGCGACGATCCTCGTCGGCTCGCCCTTCGACTTCAAGGTCGAGTTCGACGCCGTCGTGAAGCCGGAAGACGTGAAGATCACCGTCAACGGCCAGAACTATGAAGCCGTCTTCGGCAAGCCAGCCGAATTCGTCGCCGAAGAAAAAGGCGCCGAGGACAAGGTGCTCGGCTCGGCGCTCATCCTGCGCGGCCTGACCATCGCCGCGGCAGGCGCCTACAAGGTCGAGGTCTCCGCCGGCGGCGAGGCCAGGTCTGTCGCCTGGGACGTCTACGAGACGGCCGCCGAACCGAAGGCCAAGAACATCATCTTCATGATCGCCGACGGCCTTTCCGTCGCCCATCGCACGGGCGCGCGCATCATGTCCAAGGGCATGACCGAGGGCAAGGCGAACGGCCGCCTCGCCATGGACGACATTCCGCCCGTCGCCTTCATCGGCACGTCCTCCACGCATTCCATCGCGACGGACAGCGCCAACACGGCATCGGCCTACATGACCGGCCACAAGTCGCGTGTCAACGCGCTCGGCGTCTATGCCGACCGCACGCCGGAAAGCCTCGACGACCCGAAGGTCGAGACCATCGCCGAGGCCCTGCGCCGCACCGGCAAGAAGTCCGTCGGCATCGTGACGACGTCGGAAATCGAGGATGCCACCCCGGCCGCCCTCGTCTCCCACACCCGCAAGCGCGCCGACAAGGCCGAGATCGTCGGCATGATGTTCGACGTCAAGCCGGACGTGCTGTTCGGCGGCGGCTCGGCCTATTTCCTCGGCAAGGACGTTCCCGGCTCCAAGCGCAAGGACGACAAGGACTATATCGCCGAGTTTAAGAATGCCGGCTATGCGCTCGCCACCGACAAGACGGAACTGGCCGCCGCGGCCGGCTCGAACCAGGAGAAGCTGCTCGGCCTCTTCCACACCGGCAACATGGACGTGACGCTCGACCGCGAGTTCCTCAAGAAGGGCACCGTCGACAAGTTCCCGAACCAGCCGGGCCTCGTCGACATGACCAAGGCCGCGCTCGACAAGCTCTCAAAGAACCCGGAGGGTTTCTTCCTGATGGTCGAGGCCGCCTCGGTCGACAAGATGAGCCACCCGCTCGACTGGGATCGCGCGCTCGTCGAGACGATCGAGTTCGACAAGGCCATCGCCGTCGCCCGCGAATTCGCCGACAGGAATCCCGACACGCTGATCGTCGTGACGGGTGACCACACGCACGGCGTTGCCATCATCGGCACGGTCGACGACGACAAGCCCGGCACGGAGATGCGCGAGAAGGTCGGCACCTATGACAATGCCGGCTTCCCGAACTACGAGGACAAGGATGGCGACGGCTATCCGGACCGCGTCGACGTTTCGCGCCGCCTGTTCATGGCCGCCAACAACGGCCCGGACCATTACGAAACCTTCCGTCCGAAGCTCGACGGCGCGTTCGTTCCGGCCGTGCAGAACGAGGCGAAGGAATACGTCGCCAACGAAGCCTACAAGGATGTTCCCGGCGCCGTCTTCGTACAGGGCAACATTCCGAAGGACGAGGACAGCGGCGTGCACGCCGTCGACGACATCGTGCTTCAGGCGACCGGTCCCGGTTCGGAAGGTTTCCGCGGCTACATGGAACAGAGCGACGTCTACCGCGTGCTCGCCGATGCCTTCGCCCTCGGCGCGGCCGGGAAGTAAGGGCCCTACCAGATGACGGGCGGCTTTGCGCCGCCCGTCCACAACCCCGCGCATGAAGAAGGAAGCATGGTCATGACGGACGCCACGCGCGCGTTGCTAACCCGGCGGCGGATGCTCTCCGCCCTTGCGGCCCTGCCCGCGCTTTCGCTCGCCCGCCCGGCGCTGGCCGACGAAAGGCTCGGCTTCGGCGAACTCTACAAGAGCTTCGGCGTGCTCGGCCTGGAATTCTCCGACAAGGTGAAGCGGCTGAACGGCCGGGACGTCACCGTCAAGGGCTTCATGGCTCCGCCGCTGAAGGCCGAAGCCGATTTCTTCGTGCTGACGGAGATCCCCATGTCGCTCTGCCCGTTCTGCTCCTCGGATGCGGACTGGCCGGACAACATCCTTGTCGTTTATCTCGCAGAAAGGCAGACTTTCGTGCAGTACAACGCGCCGATCGAGGCGCATGGCGCGCTGGAATACGGCGCCTGGACCGATCCGCAGACCGGCTTCCGCAGCCAGTTGCGGCTGCGCGACGCCGCGTTCGATACGGTCTGACCATGCTGGCGCTCGAAATCTCCGGGCTGGAAATGCGTTTTCCCGGCCTTGCCGCGCCGGTGCTCTCCATTCCCCGCCTGCACCTTCCGGCGGGCGGCCAGCTCGCCGTCACCGGCGCCTCGGGCTCGGGCAAGAGCACGCTGGCCAATGCCGTCACCGGGCTCGAAACCGCGACAAGCGGCTCCGTCTCATGGGGCACGACCGATCTCGGTTCCCTTTCCACCGGCAGGCGCGATGCCTTCCGCGCCGCCAATATCGGCCTCGTGATGCAGGACTTTCACCTCTTTCCCGGGCTTTCGGCCTTCGAAAACGTCGTGTTGCCGGTGCGGCTTTCCCGTCGCCTGGCGCCGGCCGAGCGCGACCGCGCGCTTCACCTCCTCGAAGCGACCGGCATCGCCCGCGCCGGCCAGCCCGTGGAAACGCTGTCGCGCGGCGAAATGCAGCGCGTCGCGGTGGCGCGGGCGCTGCTTTGCCGGCCCGGCGTCATCGTCGCGGACGAGCCCACCGCCAGCCTCGACCGCCGCACCGGCGAGGAGGTGGCCGAACTGATCGTCCGCCTCGCCCGGCAGGACGGCGCGACGCTCGTCGTCGTCACCCACGATCCCGTTCTCATGGAGCGGCTCGACCGGCGTATCGTCCTCGACGGCGGCCGCATCGTCGGAGACAGCCTGGAGGCGCAAGCCGCATGATCCGCTTCATCCTCGCCGACCTCGGCCGCTTCAAGGCCGGCGCGCTCGCCGTGATCGTGCTGATCGCGCTTTCCGTCGCGCTCAGCGTCACCGTCACCCTGCAGGAACGCGCCGTCCGGCTCGGTAGCGCCCGCGCCGCCGAAAAGTTCGATCTCCTGATCGGCGCGGCCGGAAGCGAGACGCAGCTTGCCCTCTCCGCGGTCTTCCTCCAGCCCTCCCCGCTGCCGCTGATGTCCGGCGGCGTGCTGGCAAGGTTGTCCGAAGACCCGCGCGTCGACTTCGCCGCCCCCGTCGGCTTCGGCGATTCCGCCGATGGCCATCCCGTCGTCGGCACCACTACCGGGCTCGTCGCCGCGCTCTCCCCGGCCCTCGCCGAGGGCAGCGTCTTCGCGCATCTCGGCGATGCCGTCATCGGCGCGGATGTGCGAAAGCCGATCGGCGGGGAGATCAAGCCGATGCACGGCGCGGCCGACGAAGGCGGCCACACCCATACGCAGGTCGTCTACAGGGTGACGGGCCGCATGGCGCCCACCGGCACCGCCTGGGACCGGGCGATCCTCGTCCCCATCCGCACGGTCTGGCAGTTGCATGGAATGGCAGCGCACGAGGACGCCGAGCATGACCACGATCACGACCATGCGCATGAAGCGCATGTCGAGGCGGACGCGGCGATAGACGAGCATTTCGATGCCGCAACGCCCGGCGTTCCGGCCGTCTTCGTCAAGCCCCGGACCATCGCCGACGCCTACCGCCTTCGCCAGGAATACCGCGGCGAGACGACGCTTGCCATCTTTCCCGCCGAGGTCCTGACGCGCCTCTACGCCACGCTCGGCGATGCGCGCAGCCTGCTGCTCGCCATCGCGATCGGCACGCAGGGCATTGTCATCGCCGCCGTGCTGCTCGTGACCGTCATGCATGTCGGCACGCGCCGACGGCAGATCGGCGCGCTGCGTGCCTTCGGTGCGCCACGCCGCGCGATCGTCGCCGTCGTCTGGGGTGAGCTTCTCCTGCTGTTCTTCGCCGGCTTCGTGCTCGGCCTTGCCATCGGCTACGGTGCGGCCCGGCTCCTGTCGGCCACCCTTGCCGCGACGACCGCCATCCGGATGCCGGTGGAGTTTGCGCGGGAAGACCTGTCGCTCGGCCTCTGGTTTGTCGCGCTCGCCGCGCTGGTCTCGATCCTGCCGGCGCTTTCGACGCTTCGCCTGAGCCCGGCGCAGGCGCTGAGAAGCTGACCTGCGCTCCCCGCCGCCCGGGTCCGGCGAGCACGGCGACGCGTCGATGCTTCTACCAGCGGAGCCAGCGGTGGCCGGAAAGGGCACCGACCCCCGTCATGAGGGCGATGGCAAGGGAGTACCAGGTCGCGAGGAAGAGCGGGCTGTCGTCCGGGCAATGCCAGGCATAGATCGCAGCGGCCATCGCGCCGGCGGCAAACCCGGCGGCGGCGCCGGCGGCCGCAGGGTTTGCGGGAGCGCCTTTCTTCAACGCCCAGAACAGGCCTGCGAAGGGCGCCAGCGACAGGGTGGGGACGAAGAACAGGCAGAACAGGGCGTTGCGGCCCACAAGGCTCGCCCGCCAGGAACCGGCAGGCAGCACGAAAAGCTCGGCGACGACCGCGGCAACGACCATCACAGCCGGCACGGCAAGCAGGAGGCCGGAAGAACGCGTCTCGTCTCCCGGCCGGCCGATGCGCCTTGCGAGCCTGACGGCGAGAACGGCAAGGAGGATCGTCACGACGATCTTGAAGAACACCCGCGCGGTCTCGAGCACCGTCACCATGTTGTGCCGCAGGCCGACGGTAAGGAAGAGCAGCAGGGCGGAAAAGACGAAGCCGGAAACCAGTGCGATGGTGATCGCGCGTCCATAGGACATGCCGACCGGCGCATCTTGCGTCATCAGGGTGATCAGGTCGTCGGTCTTCATGTCATTCACTCCGGTAGAGGGCAGCCAGCGCCTTGAGCGCCCGGTGGAGGGAAACGCGCACGGCCACCTCCGTCATCTTCAGCCGCGCCGCCGTTTCGCGAATACCCGCCCCCTCGAGCGAGATCGAGCGTACGATGTCGCGCTGCGGATCCTTCAGGCGCGCCAGCATGGTTTCGGTGTCGATCCGGTCGGCGGCGTCATGCGTTTCGTCCTCCGCCGCCAGGAAATCCGAGACATCCTCGATCGGCACATTCACATGCCGCCCGCGGCGGCGCAGGCTGTCGATCAGCTTGTTGCGCACGATCGTTGCCAGCCAGGGGCCAAGTGGGCGCGCGGGATCCCAGGTCCCGCGTTTCAGGTGGATGGCGAGCAGCACTTCCTGCACGACATCCTCCGCCTCGCCCGGCGGGGCGCCGAACTGATCGCAGCGCCGCCGGGCCATGGCGCGCAGATGCGGCGTCACCGCAAGGAGAAAACGGTTATAGGCCTGCACGTCGCCCTTCATGGCGAGGCGCAGCCAGGCCGCCCATTCCTCTTCTCGCATCGACTGTTTCACTGCTGGCTACCCTACGTCCGGCAACACGACTTTGTTACCACGGCGGCAAGAAGAAATTCCAGTTCCGCATAACCGACTGGAGAAACTGGGAGTTTTCATCGTTTGGAAAAACCGCGGAGCCTGCTGGCAAAAAAACGATGCCCGTCGCGTAACATCCGCCAGGCGCTCTGCGTAGCCGTCGATGCACAGCCAGATACGGCTGCCACCAACGGAGACGAAACATGAAGACCACGATCGCCACCCTCGCCCTTGCCGGTTCGCTCGCCTCTGCGCTTGCCGCCATCGCCACGCCCGCCGCCGCCCAGGACGCCAAGGAAAAATGCTACGGCATCGCGATGAAGGGCCAGAACGACTGCGCCGCAGGCCCGGGCACGACCTGCGCCGGCACGTCGAAGATCGACTACCAGCAGAACGCGTTCAAGCTGGTTCCCAAGGGCACCTGCGTTTCGATGAAGACCCCGACCGGCCACGGCATGCTGGAACAGGGTCCGGCTCCGGCCTGAGGCCGCGTGCCCGCTCTCAACGGACGGCGCCTTCGGGGCGCCGTCGCTTCCCCCAAGAAAGGCACGCCATGATCCCTTCCACTCTGCCGCACCGCGCGGGCGTCGGCTTCAAGCCCGAGCATTTCGACGACATTCTCGCCGGGCCGCAGGCCATCGGCTTCTTCGAGATCCATGCCGAGAACTACATGGGAGCCGGCGGGCCGCCGCATGCCCGACTTGGCAGGTTGCGGGAGGACCATGCGCTTTCCATTCACGGCGTGGGCCTTTCGATCGGCTCCATGCAGCCGCTCGACCGCGACCATCTCGCGCGGCTGAGGGCACTATGCGATCGCTACCAGCCCGAAAGCTTTTCCGAGCACCTGGCGTGGTCGACCCATGACAGCGTCTTCCTGAACGACCTCCTGCCGCTGCCCTATACCGAGGAGACGCTGGACCGCGTCGTCGAGCATGTCGACGAGGTCCAGGCGGCGCTCGGCCGGCAGATGCTGCTCGAAAACCCCGCCACCTATCTGCTGTTTTCCGAAAGCACGATCGAAGAGACCGCCTTCCTTGCGCAGACCGCCCGGCGGACCGGTTGCGGCCTCCTGCTCGACGTCAACAATGTCTTCGTCGCCGCGACGAACCACAATCTCGATCCCTGCGACTACATCGCCCGCTTCCCGCTGGAGGCCGTGCGCGAAATCCACCTGAGCGGCCATTCGCAAACGACGGACGAGCACGGCGCGCCCCTTCTGATCGACAGCCACGACACGCCGGTGAAGGATCCCGTCTGGGCGCTCTACGAGACCGTGATCGGCCGCCTCGGCCCGACCGCCAGCCTCGTCGAATGGGATAACGACGTGCCCGCCTGGCCTGTGCTAAGCGCCGAAGCCGCCGCCGCCCAGCGCATCCTCGATGCCGCTGCGCGACAAAGGGCGGCATGACGATGTCCGCCGCGACACAGGGCACCTTCGCCGCCGGCCTGTTTGCCGCCACGCCGCCGCCGCCCGGCCTCCTGGCCTGGAACGGCAGCGTGCCGGCACGGCGCTATGGCGTCTACCGCAACAATGTCATGGCCAGCCTCGTCGCGGCCCTGGCATCCCGCTTCCCCGCGGCGGAACGCATCGTCGGGCCGGACTTCTTCGGTGCCATGGCACATGGCTTCATACGGCGTCATCCGCCGCGTTCGCCGTTGCTTCTGGCCTATGGCGATGACTTTCCCGATTTCGTCGCCGGTTTCGAACCGGCAGGAGAGCTTGCCTACCTGCCGGACGTGATGCGGCTGGAAGTCGCGCGGGGGCACGCCTACCACGCCGCGGACGCGGCACCGCTCGAGCCGCAAACGCTCGCGACCGTGGAGCCCGCACGGCTTGGCGCGATCGTCTTCACGCCCCACCCGTCCCTGTCCGTGCTGTCGTCCCCTCATCCGGCGGCATCCATATGGGCCATGAATGCCGGCGACCGGTCGCCTTCGCCCACCGATGGCCTGCGGGGCGAGGACACCCTGGTCGCGCGTCCGCACATGACCGTGGAAATGACGGTGCTGCCGCCGGGCGGCATCCTCTTCTTGCGACATCTCGTTGCAGGTGCCCCCCTTGCCAGCGCCGCGGAGGCCGCGCAGCACGCCGAAGCGCATTTCGATCTTTCCACCAATCTTGCGATCCTGCTCCGTTCCGGGGCGTTCACGGCCTTCCGCCAGGAGAACTGCAATGAGAACCGACGCCCTGCCTGACCCCGCCCTGCCCCTGCCGAAGCGACGCTTCGATCAGGCTCTTCACGCTCTCCAGCGCATACCGAACGATCTCATCGCATTGATCGCACGCGTCTCCATTGCCGCCGTCTTCTGGCAATCCGGCCAGACCAAGGTCGACGGCTGGATGCTGTCGGACAATGCGCTCTATCTGTTCGAGAACGAGTACAAGCTACCGTTGATCACCCCGTGGCTCGCCGCGCATCTCGCCGCCTTTGCCGAGCACCTCTTCCCGATATTGCTCGTCGTCGGCCTCGCCAGCCGCCTCGCCGCGCTCGCGCTGCTGGCCATGACGCTCGTGATCCAGCTTTTCGTCTATCCCGGCGCCTGGCCGACCCACGGCACCTGGGCCGCCTGCCTTTTGTTCATCGCCGCACGCGGACCCGGCGTGGTTTCGCTGGACGCGGTCCTCCTGCGAACCTCTCTGCCAAGATGGCTCAAGCAGCGTTTGTGAGATCGCCGCTCGGTTGAGCGCTGCCTTTCGCAATAGCGTGACCGCCTTGCGTTTCGCAAAGCCGATAGGCGCGCGCACGACAATGCCGACTTTGGCCGCCGGAGGCGACAAAAAGCCCCGGTCGCTTACGCGCCGGGGCTTGATTGTTGTCCTGTTGCGGCGGCGGCTTCCACACCGCCACCGGCACCGTGTCGGCAGGCCCTCAGAGAGTTGCGCCGACTTCCCGCAGTTCCTTGAGAACCGGCGCCTTCGGCAGCCAGATCTCGTCATAGGCCGCGATGATCTCGGCGGTGTTCTGCAGGTCGACATCGACGATCTTGATGCCGGTGTCCTTGAAGTTCTGCAGGAGCGCGGCTTCCTTTGCCACGGTATCGTCGATCTGCTTGTCGAGTTCTTCGCGCGTCAGGCGGGCGATCAGCTCGCGGTCCGCTTCCGGAACGTCCTTCCAGACGCGGCCGGAGGCGAGCGCCACGCAGGGCATGAAGATGGCGTTCATACGCAGCATGGTCTTGGCGACCTTGTCGTAACGCTGGTTCCAGGAGAGGTCGAGGTCGGCTTCAAGGCCGTCGACCTGCCCGTTGGACATGGCATCGAAAACCTGCGGCGTCGGGATCGGCGTCGGCGCGGCGCCAAGGAGCTGGTAGAAGTCGCGATAGGCCGGCGTCGTGTTGATGCGCAGCTTCATGCCCTTGATGTCCTCGATGCCGGCGGTTTCCTTGCCGGTGAAAACGACGCGCAAGGTGGTGATGCCGTAGCCGAGGCCGATCGTGCCGGTCTGGGCGGGCAGGACGTCGAGCAGCTTGACCGCAACCGGGTGACGAACGAGAGCGGCGACCTTTTCCGTGCTCCTCACCAGCCAGGGCGCATTGATGGCTGCGATGGCGGGAATGCGCGAGCCGAGTTCGGCGGTCATGATCCAGCCGAGATCCAGCGCGCCGGACTGCATCTGCTGCAGCATGGCGCCTTCGTTGCCGAGCTGGTTCGACGGGAAGACCTGGATGGAGAGACGGCCGTTGGTCTCCTCGGCGAGGCGCTTGCCGACGGCTTCGGCCGCAAGGTTCCACGGATGGCCCGGCGGCGTGGTGATGCCGAGGCGGTAGATCCTGGCGTCCTGCGCGCGCAGGATCGACGGCGCGGAGAGCATCGCTGCGCCCAGCGAGACGCTCTTCATCAGGGTACGACGGGTAATGTTCATGGCAGGTTCCCTCTTTATTGAGTTGGTGGTCAGGAGAAGTAGGTCGACAGGACCGGGAAGATCGAAAGCAGCACCAGGATGACGCAGCAGATGACGAAGAACGGCAGCGTCACGATGAACATCTTGCCGGGCTTGGCCCCCGTCACCGCGGCGGCGATGAAGAAGTTCAGGCCGACGGGCGGAGACAGGAAGCCGAGCACCAGATTGATCACCGCGACGACACCGAAATGCACGGGGTCGATGCCGTAGACGTCGGTCGCGATCGGCAACAGGATCGGCACCGTCATGATCAGGCCCGGCGCGCCGTCGATCACCGTGCCGATGACGAGCAGGATCACGTTGACCAGCAGCATGAAGGTGATCGGGTCCTTGGCGATGGTCTGGATCCATTCCGCCACGCGCTGGGGCACCATTCCGTAGACGAGGACCCAGGAAAACACGGCGGCGGCGGCGATGAGGAACAGGATGCCCGCCGAGAGCACCCCAGCCTTCACGAACATGCCGGGAAGCTGATTCAGGCGGAGGTCCCCGGTCACGAAGCGGCCCACGACGACCGCCGCAACCACGCCCATGGCCGCAGCCTCGGTGGGATTGGCAAGTCCGGTCACGATCGAGCCCACGATGATGAGCGGGATGATCAGGGTGGGCAGGGCCTTCAGCGTGATCATCACGCGCTCGGGCATCGGCAGGCTGGCGCCACGCGGATAGTTGTAGACATAGCCCATGAGCGCGATCACCACGCAGAAGGCGACGGTGAGCATGATGCCGGGAATGATGCCGGCCGCCAGCATGGTGCCGACCGGCACCTGCGCGATGACGCTGTAGACGACGAACATGATGGAGGGCGGAATGATCGGCCCGAGCATGCCGGCATAGGCGGTGAGGCCGGCGGCGAACGTCTTGTCGTAGCCCTTCTTCACCATTTCAGGGACGATCATCTGCGACATCAGCGCGACCTGCGCGGCGGCCGAACCGAGGATCGAGGCCACGAACATGTTGGCGAGCAGGTTCACATAGGCAAGACCGCCCTTCAGCGCGCCGACGAAGGCCATCGCCATGTCGATGATGCGCCGCGTGATGCCGCCGCCGTTCATGATCTCGCCGATGAGAATGAACAGAGGGATGGCGATCAGGCCGTAACTGTCCAGCCCCATGAACATCTGGGTGGGAAAGGAGACGAAGAGGACGGTGTTGCCGCTCTGCCAGATATAGGTCGCAGCCGTGAGGCAAAGCACGATGGAGATCGGCAGGCCGACCAGCATGAAAACGACGAATGCGCCGAAGGTAAACATCAGGCGGCTCCTTCCGCGGTCGTCAGCGCAGCCTGTTCACGCTTGCGTGCGATGCCGAGGTCTTCCAGTAGGTTGGCTGCGTTGTGGACGATCAGCGTGAGCGCAAAGACCGGCAGGATGAGATTGACGATCCACGTCGGCCATTCCAGCGTCTGGGTGCGCTCGGTGTAGAGGAAGTTGAAGGTTTCCGCGGCATAGGCCTGGGCGTCGAAACCGTGGGAGGCGATGCCGAGCGGATCGAGCCACATCCAGCACACGACGGCAAACCCGATCGCGAAGATCAACGACATCGCCGTGGCAAGCGCGCGCAACCGGGCAACCCATTTGGGCGACAGATGATCGGACAGGAGCGTGACGGCGAAATCGATGCGCAGCCGCGTCATGACCGAAGCGCCGATGAAGCCGAGCCAGATCATCGAGAAGATCGACGCTTCGTCGATCCAGTAGATCGGCACCTTGGCGAAACGCGTGACGACGTTCACCAGGATCAGCGTCAGAAGCACCGTTATGAAAACGCCGGCCAGGAATTTTTCACCGCGCAGAAGCGCCTGGGACAGCCCCGTGACGGTCTCCGCCCAGCGTGGGTGGTTTCGCGGCTCCGCAGTCGTCGACATGGCATGCCCCCTATTGCATACTCTTTGTATTCAAAAAATATACATAAAATGACCGTGTCAACTCCTTTCTCTTCGAAGATCGAAAAACCTTTCGGCATGGGCATTGGCTATCGCCAGGCCCGGCTACGGGCGAGCAGGTCGCGCGCGATCAGCGCATGGACGAGCTTGGTGCAGGAACACCACGGCCGAGACCGTCGTCATCGCATTGACGAAGAGGCAGATGAGGCCGTAACGGATTCGATTGACATGCCCTGTCATGACCGGTGGGGCGCTCCGCCTGCAAGGGCGGCTTTCGGCTCCGGGCTTTTGTGCCGCGAAGGCCAAAAAGCCCCGCCGGGCTTCCGGCGGGGCTTTCTTGTTTCGGTTGCGGGAGCTTAAGTCCACGGAGACGTGCAGAGTGAAGCGGCCGAACGGATCCCGAGGCTACCCGGCGCACAAGCACATCTTGCCGTCTTAGACACAATCAGTTCGCCAGATGCTCGAAAAGCCGCGCCACGGCCTCCGCGCCGGGATCGACATGGCCTTCGAGCTGCTTGGCGTTGATGTACGTGGCGCGACCGGCCTTCGCGCGGGTGAGGGTCGCGGTGAAGTTCGCGCCCTTGCGCGCGGCCCCGGCCGCAGCCGAGATGCCCTGCCCGAGCGCGTCGAGCGCGGGGGCAAGCGCATCGACCATGGTGCGGTCGCCGATCCGGGCACCGCCGATTTCCTGCATGCGGGCAAGGCCGGCACGCAGCGCCTCGCGCATCGGCAGACCGCTCGACGCCCCGTCACCGGCGGCGGCGAAGAATATGGCAAGCAGTACGCCGGAGGAACCGCCCATCGTCTGGCTGAGTTCCTGGCCGATGGCACGCAGGAGCTGCGTATGGTCCGATAGCGGCAGGCGATCGATGGCGTTGATCAGCGCGCGGGCGGCACCTGCCAGCGTCGAACCGGTATCGCCGTCGCCGGATTTGGCATCGAGCGCGTTGAGATCCTGTTCGGCGGCGACCAGTACGTTGCAGCAATCGATAAGGAAGGTGCGCGTCGCCGCATGGTTCGAGGGCATCGGCATGATCGGCGTCAAACCATCCGGCAGGGCCGCGACGGCAATCGGCCGTACATCGCAAACGCCCGGCCAGGCTGGGATCGACACGGGGTCTTTCAGGAGATCCAGCTCGGCGGCATCGGCCGGGAAGATGGAGATGGAAAAACCCTGCATGTCGAGCGAGGTCATCAGCGCGGCCGGGCCGATGGCATGGGTGATCTTCGCGCCGACGGCCGAGCCGAGGAGATCATGCGCCAGAACGGCCATTTCGAGCACCGAGGTGCCGCCGAGATTGTTGATCAGCGCCACATGCGGCCCCTCGCCCATGACGGCGGCGAGCCGCTCGACCATGGTGGCGACCGAGGCTCGCGCGCCGGCAAAATCGATCTGCTCCACGCCTGCCTCGCCATGGATGCCGAGGCCGAGTTCAGCCTTGCCCTCAGGAATGCGATCCTCCTTCGGTGAGCCGGGCACGCGGCACGTATCGAGCGACATGCCGATGGAGCGCGTTCCCGCGATGACGCGCCTTGCCGCCGCCGTCACGGTGTCGAGGTCCGCGCCCTGCTCGGCGAGCGCTCCGGCGATCTTGTGGACGAACAGCGTACCGGCAACGCCACGCGCCTGCGGCAGATCAGGAAGCGCGATGTCGTCGCCGACGATGACCATCGAGACATTGAGGCCGAAAGCACGCGCCCGCTCGGCGGCGAGGCCGAAATTCAGACGGTCGCCGGTATAATTCTTGACGACGAGCAGGCACCCGGCCGGCCCCGTCACGGCGAGAATGCCGGCAAGCACGGCGTCGACGCTGGGCGAGGCAAAGACGTCGCCGCAGACGGCGGCCGTCAGCATGCCCTTGCCGACGAAGCCGACATGGGCGGGCTCGTGGCCCGAGCCGCCGCCCGAGACGATCGCGACCTTGGACTTGTCCCAGTCGCTGCGCAACACGACGCGGATATGCGGATAGCCGTCGAGGCGGGTGAGCGTACCGCCCGAAAGAGCCAGCACGCCGTCGATCGCCTCGGTGACGACGTCTTCGCGCCTGTTGATGAACTGCGCCATGGAAATCTCCTTAAGCTAAACGCATACCCGTCCCGTCGAAAGAGAGCGGATGCGACGGTTGGATCCGGATGGTTTCGCCGCCCCTGAGCGGCGTGTGGGCATCGGTGATGGGGTCGTGCGGCCTGAGAGAAAAGTGCAGGCGCGTCTGGTCGCCGGGATGCTCGACGCGCTTGACTGACGCCTCCTCCCCCTCGCCCTGTACGATATGCTCGGGGCGAAGGCCGATATTCTTTGCACCCGGCGGGGCTCGGCAAAGAGAGCGGCCGGCAGCACATTGATGCGGGGTTGGCCGAGGCGGCTCTGCCTCGTGACAGCAAGGCCGTCCCCAAATGCGCTCAACGATTGCAGTACCATGTGACGTCCTCCCTAGCCCGCCGATCGCGCTGAAAGGCCAAAGCGCCTTTTATGGGCACGCGACGCATCGTTTCCGGTAGACTTATGTGCCTCCACGCTGCCGACTCCTCCCGACATCGCGATGGAAATGATATTGAGGTGCGCACCTCAATGCAAGTGCTTTTTGAGGTGCGCACGTCAATTATTGCTTCTCCTGCGATTTTGCGAGAAACATATCTCTCCCGAACGTGTCAGGACCCCTCATGCGGCCAACAGCCAAAGATCTTGCAGAAGCCGCCGGCGTCAGTCTGGCGACCGTCGACCGCGTGTTGAACGCCCGCCCGAATGTAAGCAAGAAGGCGGCCAGGAGTGTCAACGAAGCTATTGAGCGAATTGGCTTTATTAGAAACCCCGCCGCTGTGAGCCTAGCGCGGAACAAGAACTATCGGTTCCGGTTTGTGTTCCCCAATTCAGGCGATCTCTACCTTCGTGAACTGATCGAGCGCGTGGAGGAGCTGAAGGGGGCACTCAAGGGCGACCTTACCGATATAGATTATGTCCAACTCCCCGCCGATGATGCCCACGGTGTCGCGAAATATCTCGCTGGCATCGGCGAGGACGAGGTCGACGGGATTGCTCTGATGGCTCCGGAATCCCCTCAGGTACGCGACGCGGCAGCACGGCTTCTGCGAAGAAACATCAAGGTCGTTCAATTTCTCTCCGGCCAGGAAAAGCTGCCCGAGGCGGACTTCGTAGGGGTTGACAATTTTGCTGCCGGAGCGACGGCGGGAAAGCTCATCGGCCGGTTCACCTCCCGCACACCCGGCAAAGTGATGGTCGTTGCGGAGACGATGCAGTCGATGGACAGCATTCACCGACGGCACGGCTTCGATACCGTGATTAACGAGCGGTTTCCCCATCTCCACCCTCTGCCGACGATTGAAACGCACGCCGACGAGCGGCGAACGAACGAGATCGTCAGCCGTGTGCTTGGCGCCAATACAGACGTCGTTGCCGTTTATGTACTTAGCTCTGAAGCGCGTATTCCGCTGACGGCAATTGGCGCAAACATCGATCTTCTCAACCTAGCCGTCATCGTGCACGAGCGGACACCCTATAGCGAGGAGGCCCTATGCAGCGATCGGGTCGATGCGGTCATCGCGCAAGATCCCGGTCATGCCGTGCGAAGTGCGATCCGCATCATGAGGGCGCGCGCCGACGCGCGCGAACCTCTTGCAGCGCAGGAGCGCATACGGATCGAGGTTCTCCTTCGGGAAAACCTCTGAAAGTCACTGATGGCAGCCACGCTCCGGAACGCCAACTTCCGTTTGACTCCGCAGAGGCCTGGAATAATGCTTCCGATGCCTCGATGATCTGCCCGCGACGGACTATGTTGTAAACACCGACACGCTCCGGGAACCTGAGGAGAAGCACCTTGTTCGATGCAGGAAATCCGCGACGGTGGGACACCCTGGTCATTGCCGATGGCTTCTGTGGTGATATCTTTGCGGCGCAGCAACGGTTGCGGACCCAGCTGCTTGAGGGCACTTTCGTCCGTCAGAGGCGAGCCCGCGACCTGGCGGCTCACATGCTTCTGCGTCTCGATAACTTGCCTGCCTGCTGGTCCCTGGCCACCAATTGGCTGCGGGCCGAACTTGGATGCCACCGGGTCGATGCCGGCTTCGGCGCACAGCAGGCCAAAGAATACTTCCCCAGCTACGCCGAAGCCAAGGATACGGACTATGACGTGCCGACCCTGGGCGGGCCGGCAGTGGACAACCGCGATCCGGTCATGCAGGCGATGTGGCTGGCGCCCCGCCCCGTGATCTTCGCCGACATCAAGCAGGATCGCCGCGTTCAGATGCGATTGCGGCAACGGCTTTCGAAGGCGCGGACGAAAACGAAGTTCGGGGGCGCGCTTCGCGTCGCCGGCGGCAGCTACGGCCTGATATGCGCCGACTGGACCGAACATTTCGCGCCGCATGACTCTGATATCTACGACTGCTTCGAGCAGACGGTGGCCGATGTCCTCGGGCCGATCATCGCCGTCTCCAAGGCGATCGACGATCACGCGCACCGGCGCGAACGCGCGGAGGGCGGCAACCCTGTGGCGGAAGGCGTTTCGGTGGCGACGCTCACGACTTCGGAAACCGAGGTCGCACGGCTCGTAGCAAAGGGCCTCAGCTACAAGGAAATCGCCCAGCTTCGCGGCCGGTCATTCTCGACCATCGACCATCAACTCAGAAGCATCCGGCAGAAGATCGGTGTCTCCAGCACATCCGCACTCGTCAGCCTGCTCGCGCGGATCGACCTGCCGGAACATTAGAGACTTCTGGCTTCCCGGCAGAAATCACGAACAATATCAACATTTCCGACTGCGCAATGTCGCACCCTGCCGGCATCGCGAATATTCGCAATGGAAGGCGCAAGGATCTCGCTGATATCTATTGAGGTGCGCACATCAATTTGTGCGCAGGCATCAAGGGAGGAGACGAGATGATCGAAATGGAAAGGTCGGGGCCCGGCCTATGTACCCGCGCACCCCGATGCTGTCGCCGCCGGCCTGAAGCGGGAGTGAGCCGATGATCGAGAACCCTTTCTACGCCCCTGCCATGCAGGGTGACTTCAAGCTCCACGACCTGCAGGATCTGCTCCTGGAGAGTGGCGAGACGCTGCGGGGCGCAAGGCTGGCCTACCGGACTTTCGGAACGCTCAACGCAGAAAAATCCAATGCCGTGCTCGTGACGACGTGGTTTTCCGGTACCGGCAAGGTCATGCAGGACGTCTATGTCGGCGAAGGTCACGCCCTCGATCCCGACCGCTACTTCATCGTCATCGTGGACCAGCTCGGTAGCGGCGTGTCGTCTTCGCCACAAAACACGCCCGCGCCGCAAGCCATGGCCAAATTTCCGAAGCTCAGCATCGGCGACGACGTACGCGCGCAGCACCGACTGCTGACGGAGCGCTTCGGCATCGAGCGGCTGGCCCTCATCGTGGGTGGGTCGATGGGCGGCCAGCAGGCCTACGAATGGGCGGTGGCGCATCCCGAAATGGTCGAGCGGGTCGCCCCCATCGCAGCGACCGCGCGCATCTCGCTGCACCAGAGGATATTCGTCGAAAGCCTGAAAGAGGCGATCACCTCCGATCCGCGCTGGAATGCCGGCTGGTATGCTTCCGGCCTCGACGTGCGCGACGGTATGGACCGGATGGCACGGATCGTTGCCGTGCTCGGCTGGTCCACTGCGTTCTACCAAGAAGAACGCTGGCGCAGTGTGGTCGGAATGTCCTCCCTGGACGACTTCATAAACGGCGTTATGAAGGCCTATTTCGAGCCGATGGATCCCAATGTTCTCCTGAGCCAAATGCACAAATGGCAGCGCGCCGACGTATCGCGGCATTCTGGCGGCGATCTGGCGAAAGCGTTGGCCCGCATTTCGGCGAAGACGATGATCATGCCGATCAGCCATGACCAGTTCTTTCCGCCGCACGAATGCGAGGCCGACTGTGCGCTCGTGCCGAATGCCCTGCTCCGGGTGATCCAGTCCCCAGAAGGCCATATGGGCCTGAACGGCTTCGAACCGGGCTACATGCAGCAGGTCGACCGATATCTCGGTGAATTGCTGGCGGCCTGAACGCTTTATCAATCCGGACACTCCGACGCCCCGGCGCATTCGCTTCGGGGACCGAGGAGGCATGCCCGGAAACCGCGCCGGGAGGACGCGACCAAGATGCAGAAAACCACCGACAAGGCGTTGAATGTCCGAAGCGCCACCAAGACCTATCGCACGCAATCGGGCGAGGTCCACGCGCTCAAGGATGTCGACCTCACCGTCCGGCCGGGAGAATTCATCTCGGTCGTTGGCCCCTCGGGTTGCGGCAAGACAACCCTCCTGTGGTCTATCGCCGGACTGCACAGGCTGACCTCCGGCGCGATTGCACTGGGCGAGGAATGGATCACTGGGCCGCATCCGAGCATCGGCATGATGTTCCAGGAAGCGAACCTTCTTCCCTGGCGGACAATCCGCAAGAATATCGAACTGCCCTTCGAAATCCGCAGACAACGTGCCGATGCCAACCGGATCGATACCTTGCTGCAGCGGGTCGGGCTTGGTGGCTTCGGCGACAGGATGCCACGCGAACTGTCGGGCGGCATGCAGCAGCGCGCCTCCATCGTGCGGGCGCTTGCCAGTGATCCCTCCGTGCTCCTGATGGACGAGCCCTTCGGCGCCCTGGATGCCTTCACGCGCGACGAGATGAACAAGCTGGTCGAGGAAATCTGGCTGGAATCCCGCAAGACGGTGATCCTCATCACGCATTCCATCGCCGAGGCGGTCTTCCTGGCCGACAAGGTCTACATCATGAGCGCCCGTCCGGGCCGCATCGCCCGGGTCGTCGACATACCGTTCCCCCGGCCGCGCTCGCTGGACCTGATGGAGACACGCGAATTCTTCGACCTCGTGAACATGATCAAGCACGAAATCCAGCACCAGCCGCCGGCAAGGCCTGCGGTTGCCAAAGCGGTATGAGGCACAAAATGGGCGAGACCACCCAGACGAACGGAACCGGCATTACGAACCCGACTGGCCTGGCGAGCGGCCTCGGCGGTCAAGGCGCACGCGAGGTCGCGGCAATCCTCGCCGTGGCAATCGTCGTTATCGGCGGCGGAGAGCTTCTGCTGCGGCTGATGCAGGTGCCGCAGTTCATCCTGCCCACGCCCTCGGCCATCGCCGCGGTGTTCCCATCACCCGAGATCGCGACGATCGGGGAACACTACGCCTATACCCTGATCGAGCTCGTCTCCGGCTATGCCATCGGCGCGTCGATCGGGCTGGTCCTCGCGGCCGTCATCACACAATTTCCCTTCGTGGAGAAGGTGATCACGCCCTACATCCTGCTGCTGGTCACGACGCCCATGCTGGCGCTGGTGCCGCTGCTGATCCTGAATTTCGGGTTCGGTTTCGCGCCGAGGATCATCGCCGTCGCGCTTGCTTCCGGCCCCATGGTCATGATCAACGCGGCAACGGGATTCCGGCGGGTCGACAGGATGAAGATCGCGCTCGCGCGGTCCTGCGGCGCCTCGACCCTGCAGATCTTCACCAAGATCCGCATCCCCATGGCGATGCCCATGGTGATCGTCGGCCTGATGATCGGGGCGATCTTCGGCATGATCACTGCCGTCGGCGCGGAAATGTCGGGCGGCGGTTTCGGCCTCGGCAGCCGTCTCACCACCTACTCGTCGACGCTTCGCATGCCGGAATTCTTCGCCTGCATCCTGATTCTCGCCGTCACCGGGATCACGATCTACGCCTTCTTCTTCTGGCTCGGAAAGAAACTGGCTGGCTGGGAAAGCTGACCGGCGAGGGCGAAAAGCCGCGTTCGCCCCGTACATCGCAAGCATAGCGGCCCAACCACCATGGGAGGAGACCTGATGGCCCACCAACTACCGATGACACGCCGGCGGCTGCTGCAAGTCAGCGCAAGCGGCCTTGTGACGACCACCGTTCTGGGCAGTGGCCTCATGCCGTCAGGCAAAGCGCACGCCGCGCCCTACACCTCGCCATTCACCTGGATTTCGCCGCGCGGCACCATCGAGGTCATGGACGACTACCCCTATTGGGTAGCCAGGGAGCGGGGCTACTTCGGCGATCTCGGCGTCGAGACCGCGATGGAGCCAGGCCCCGCCGACGGGACCTCCGTCGTGAAATTCCTCGCCGTCGAACAGGCCGATGTGGGCTTCCCCTCGCCGGGTGTCCTTTCCTTCGCGGTGAATGCGGGCATGGAGGTCGTCTCGGTGTTCGGCAGCGGTTTCCTCGACCTCTTCAATATCGCCTTCCGCAAGGGGGACGGAGTGAAGGATCTCAAAGAACTGGAAGGCAAGACCGTGCTGCTGGGCTCGGCTGCGTGGCAGTCGATATGCGATCCGATGTTCGCGGCCATTGGCGTCGATCCAAAGATGATCAACTATATCGAGGCGGGATGGCCGACCTGGACCACGGCGCTTGCCGAGGGTCAGGGCGATGCCTGCCTTGCCTGGGAGGGGCTGCGCGCCGACCTCGGAGCCAAGGGGCTGGACTTCGACTACTGGCTCGGCATGCGCGGCTCACCGCTGCCCTCCAATTCGCTGGTCGTACGCCGAGCCGATATGGAAGACCCTGACCGTCTGGCGGTCCTGAAGAAATATCTCCGCGGCTGGGCCATGGGCAGCGAATTCGCTGACCGCAATCCCCGCGCCGCCGCCGACATCGTCTTCAAGGCGCTTCCCACCACGAAGGCCAACTACGGCCCACGCGCTGGTACCGAAAGCCTGCTGCAAATCCACCGCACCTTCAAGGGCGACATGGCGGCGCGTGCGGGTTGGGGAGAGCACAACATTCCGGCCTGGGACAATTTCTTCAAGATTCTCAAGACGATCGGCCAGTCGAGCATGGACATCGACACCGCCCGCTACGTCACCAACGAATTCATCGCCGAGGCGAACGACTTCGACAAGGCGAAAGTCCACGCGGATGCCGACGGTTATGCACTGCCGGCCGATCTGGAGGCCGTCGATATGGCGGACGTCGAGACGAATTTCTACAAGAATGCGATTAACTGAAGACTACGGACACCGTAACCTCGCCGGGCACTACAGGTCCGGCGGGGCACGGACTTCCGCCCCCTCGCTTCCCTCATCCAGACACCACCGATACCTTGAAGGTTGGCGATATCCTTGTCGGACCGGCCCGGAACGCTTGCGAGCCTGCCCCGGGAATATTTGTGGATCGATCAACCGGACCCACGTTCAAACATTTCGGCAAAATGCAGAATCCGGCTTTCGTCGCCACGTCGACCAACGACTTGCAGACCGGGAGGCAAAGCGGTCCCCGTTTTCATCGGCATGACCAGAGCAGGGTGACCGGTATGGTTGAACAGGCAGGTCTGCCGGACCAATGCGAGCGTGAAATCGCGCGGCTGCCCGTTCACCAAGAGTTCGTCAGCATCCTTGCGCGGATGCAGCACCGACAGTGCCGGCGTCAGGATCAGGTCGTGGTCCTCAAGCAGATGATCGACGATGCGTGTGAACCGGACGCGTCGTTTACACGCTTCCACATAATCCGAGACCGGCATCCGTCCTGCGATATCAAACCATTCCCTCGCCATGGCAGGGTAATCCGCGATTTCCGCCCCGAAATGCGCATGATGATAGGCGGCGCCTTCGACAAAGAAGATGCGACCGTGCATCTCCAGTATTTCGTCGAGATTCGGCAGTTGCACCTCCGTCACGACCACGCCGCCGCGCGTGAGGCGATCGAGGACAGCATTGAAAGCGTCGCCAATGATGCTATCCGCGTCCCGCATCCAGCGAGGATCGAAACCGACGGATCGCACGGCGCCGCAATCCGACCCGCCGCCGTTGAGCGCGTCCCACAACAGATGCACGTCCCCCACTGTCTTTGCCATGGGACCGACATGGTCGAGCGAGGGAATGAGCGGATGGATGCCGTCCATCGGCAATGCTCCGAAACTCGGCTTCAGTCCGACCGTACCGCAGCAGGCGGAGGGTATGCGGATCGACCCGCCAGTGTCTGTGCCGATTGCGCCCAGGCAAAAATCCGCTGCAAGGGCTGCCGCCGAGCCGCCGCTTGAACCGCCGACGGTGAGTGCCGGATCATACGGATGCGTAACCTCCGCGGTCCGCACGCCAAAAGCACCGGGATCGCTGACGGAAACCCCCAGGATTATCGCACCCGCCTCGCGCAGCCGGGCGACCACCGGTGCGTCCACGGTTGGCCGATGCCCTGCCCTGAATAGCAGACCGGCCGAACAGGCGGCGCCGACCGTGTCGCAATTTTCCTTGACGACGATCGGCAGGCCCGCCAGCGGCGGAAGGGGGCCGCCCGCCTCCCGCCGCCGGTCCACTTCTCGCGCCGCTTCCAATGCCTCGTCCGCCGCCGTAAAGCGCACTGCGCCGATCGCGTCGTTTCGTTCTGCCATGCGCGCCACGAAATGCGAGACGAGGTCCTCGGCGCGGACATCGCCGCGGATGACGGCTGCCGTGGCAGCCGTCGCAGTAGCGGCAAGCGTCTCTTCGGATAAATCCATGTCACCTCTCAAAGACGGCAAGTGGCGACATCCGGATCGATCTGCCCGAAATTCTCGACGATATCCCACTGGCCCTTCTCGTTGCCGCGGGCAAGCAGGCTGTTCGATCGCAGGACGTTGTTGGCAGCGAAGTTCACCTTGCCCTGCGGCGCGTCGAACTCGACCTGGCGAAGCGCATCGATCACGGCCTCTGTCTCGGTCGTCCCCGCCTTCTCGACGGCGGCCTTGTAGAGGTAGACGGCATCATAGGCGGCCTCGCCGATCGCGTTGATCGGCTTGTCAGCACCGAACATGCCAGCATAGGCCTTCTTGAACGACGCGTTCTTCTCGTTTTCGAGACCCATGAAATAGGCCTGGTTGGAGAGCGTGCCGGCCGTCAGTTCCGGATGGAAAAAGGAAAAGCTTTCGTCAAGGCCGTTGGAGAACAGCTGCTGCTTGAAACCGAAACTCTTGTACTGCTTGAGGCACGTAATCAGATCGTTGCCGGCAACCATGACCCAGACGAAGTCTGGATTGGCGGATTTCAACCGATCGAAAACGGGACCAAAATCCTGCGTGCCGAAAGGCAGGAACTCGGCGCCCAGAACCTTTCCGCCCCGGGCCTCCAGCGCGGTCTGCACCTCCTCCGCGCTCTTGCGCGGCCAGACGTAGTCCGAGCCGATGATATAGGTCGTCTTGCCTTCATTCGCGGTCAGCCACTCGACGGAGGGTGCGATCTGCTGGTTTGGTACCTGGCCGGTCGAGAAGAAATAGCGCTCGCAGACCTCGCCTTCATAATAGGTCGTATACATCAGCAGCTTTTTGGCCGGCGTCGTGACGCTGCGGGCAGCGACGTGCGTCAGGCTCGCTATCAGCCCGATGATGGCATCGACCTCGTCGTCGTTGACGAGTTTGCGAGCCTTGTCGATGGCGCCGCGCGTCGTCGTCTGGTCGTCTTCGACCGTGACGTCGATCTGGCGCCCAGCGATACCACCGGCATCGTTGATCTCGCTGATCGCGAGATTGAAGCAATTTAGCTGGGTTTCGCCGAGGATGGTTTCGAGGCCCGTAAGGCCGGACAAGAAACCGAGCTTGATCGGCCCTTCCTGGGCACGAAGGATACTCGGCATGCCGAGCGAAAGCGAAGCTGTTGCGGCAACGCCAGTCCCGAATGTCTTGAGGGCCGTTCGGCGCGTGATCAACCTGGATGTCATGTTATTCCCCTTTCTTTCTTGTTGAACAGTCTTCCGGCTTCAGACCGACAGGTATCTCTGAAGCAGGGCCTCGTCCTTGAGTTCTGCGGGCACGCCCTTGTGGACGATCTCGCCCTTGACCATGATGGCAAAGCGATCGGCGGCAGCCTCCACGAGGCCGAGGTTCTGCTCCACGAGCAGAACTGAAATCTTCCGCGTGGTGACAAGCTCACGAAGGAAAAGACCGATGTCCTGAACGATATTCGGCTGGATGCCTTCCGACGGTTCATCGAGCAGCAACACTTTCGGATCGCCGCACAATGCCCTGGAGATCGCCAGTTGCTGCTTCTGGCCACCGGACATCGTGCCAGCGATCTGCCGGCGTCGGTCCGCAAGGATCGGAAACCGATCGAGTATAAATGCCGGGATGCCTGCCGAAGCGGAGGGGTTGGCCCTGAGACCCATCTTGAGATTGTCTTCGACAGTGAGCTTGTCGAAGATGCCGCGGCCCTGCGGAACATAGCTGATCCCGGCGCGGGCGATCCCATGCGTCGGCATCCCTGAAATGTCGCGGCCTCGCAATGAAACTCTGCCGCCGGTGGCAGGCACGAGACCCATTGTCGTTTTCATCAGCGTCGTCTTGCCGACGCCGTTGCGACCGAGCAAAGCGACGACTTCGCCTTCGCCGACATCGAGGGTGACGCCGTTGAGGATTTGGGCCGAACCGTAGGCGGCGGTCAGTGAATCGATATCAAGCATCATCGCCGCCCCAAGTAAACATCACGAACGACGTCATCATTTTCGATAGCCTCGAATGGTCCGGACGCGATCACGGCCCCGTGGTGAAGAACGATGGTGCGCGCCTCGAGTTCGCGGACAAACGCCATGTCATGCTCGATGACGATCACCGTCACCTGGCCGCGTAGCCGCTTGAGGAACTGCGCGGTGTCACGGGTCTCGTCGACGGAGAGACCCGCCGTCGGCTCGTCGAGCAGCAGCACCTTGGGCTTCATCGCCAGAGCCATGCCGATTTCCAGCCATTGTTTCCGGCCATGCGGCAGATCGGCGCCGCGGGTATCGCGATCAGCACGCAGATGGATCCTGTCGATGAGCGTCTCGATCTCGCCGTCGTCCCCCCGACGACCGGTGGCGAGCACCAGGTTCTCGAAGACCGACAGGCTTTCGAAGACGCTCGGCACCTGGAATTTCCGGGCGATGCCGAGTTTGGCAATCCTTTCCGGGGATAGCCCGTTGATGACTGTAGCGCCGAAAGAAATGGACCCTTCGCTAACGGGCAACGTGCCACAGATCATGTTGAGCAAGGTGCTCTTGCCGGCGCCATTCGGTCCGATGGCGCAGATGATCTCTCCGGGATTGAAGGTTTCGGAAACACCCTGCACCGCCGTGAAGGTGCCGAACCGTTTCTTGACGCCATCGAGCCTGAGGACGGGGATGTCGTTCATCGGCCTGATCCCCTCTTTTTCCATGCGCGGAACTTCTCCGTAACGAAGGCCGGAATGCCCTTCGGAAAGACCAAGACAAGAAGAATGAAGAACGTCCCGATGACGATCGGCCATGCCGCAATGCTGATCGAGCTCACCTTCTGCTGCAGCTGCCAGACGATGAATGTCCCGATCACAGCGCCGGTCAGGGTACCGCTACCGCCGACCGCGACCCAGATGATGACCTCCGTCGAGAGGAGCAGTGCGATCTGGTCGGGGGCAACGAAGCCGGTGCAGGTCGCATAGACCGCCCCCGCGAGCCCGGCCATGGCCGCCGATGCGACAAAGGTCATGAGCAAGATGAACTGGGTCGGATAACCGAGCGTACGCACCTTCGTCTCGTTGTCCTGGATGGCGGTCAGGAGGAGACCGAGCCGGCCGTGCATCAGTTTCAGGCCGACCAGGAGGCAGACGGCAAGAGTGCCGAGCGCGAGGAAGTAGGAGGCCAGGCTGCCGGAAAAATCGAACCCGGCGACCGACAAGGGCTGCACGCCGATCAAGCCGGAATCTCCGCCTGTCATGCTCGACCAGCCGATCGCGATCTGATGGGCGATCAGCGTGAGCGCCAGCGTGACGATCGTGAAATAGGCGCCGCGGACACCGCCGTAGAGAATGAAGTAGCCGACGCACAGGGCCACGAGTGCGGCAAGACCAACGCCGAACGCCAGACCGACGAGGCTCGCCCATTGCGGATCAAGGCCGAAGCGGATTGACGCGATCGCCATGCCGTAAGCTCCGAGGCCGAAGAACGTGGCGTGGCCGAAGCTCAGGATCCCGGTCCGCCCCCAGAAGATATCGAGGCTCAGGGCAAAAAGGCCGAGAAGCAGAATGTCGCGGTATGTCGAGAGCGTGTAGCTCTTCACGAAAAGCGGCATCGCAACAAGGGCCGCGAGCATAACGATCGCGATGATCGTCGAGGGCCGCGCTGAAAACCGGGGCCGCTGGAGGGTGTCGGGGCGTGGGAGATCGTTCGCGCTCATGCCGGCAGTATCCCATTCGGACGGAAACGCAGGATCACGACTGCAAGCGCCAGCACGAGGGCCTGCGCGACGGTCGTCGGTATCTGGTAGGACAGCGCCGTTTCGAGACCGCCGATAATGCCGCTGCCCGCCGCGACCCCGGCCACGCTTCCAGCGCCGCCGACGAGTACGACGAAGAAGGAGCGTGCGAGATAGTTCACACCCATATAGGCGGTCACCGCAGTCAGCGGCGCCAGCAGCACGCCGGCAAGCGCGGCCAATGCAGCACCGAGAGCGAAGGCCCGCGCATTGATCTTCCCGACATCGACGCCCATCACTGAGGCCATCTCTGTGCTCTGGATGGCAGCCCGCAGGTTGAGACCGAACCGTGTCGTCTTGAACAGAATGATCGTGGCGGCAAACGTCGCCAGCGCAAAGCCGATGAGGAACAGCCGGTAGGTCGGATACAGCGTCCCGTCGATGTCGATCGCACCTTCGAACGGACCGACGACACGCTGGGGTGCGGCGCCGAATGCCAGCACGAGCACCTGCTGAATGATGAGGCTGAGGCCCCATGTCACGAGTATCGCGTGTAGCGGGCTGGCATAGACCCTGGCGATCAGCGCGCGTTCCAGTGCAAGCCCGATACAATAGCCAACAGCCGGGCCGGCGATGAGTGCCATCCAGAAGCTGCCGCCGGCAGCCTGCACGGCAACGAGAGTGAAGGCTCCGATGGTGATGAACTCGCCATGCGCCAGATTGATGACATTCATCAGCCCGAAAATGATCGCAAGTCCCATGGACACGATGAGTAGGATGCTGATGAGGGTTAACATATTGAGAAGGAAGGGGATTGCAGACTGTATCATGGCATTCCTCCCGGCACGCCCGGCCAGCGGCCATTCGGCATCAGGAATCTCTCCGGATACATTGACTCATAGGTCAACGCAGCGCTTAGGACGGCCCCATCGGCACCACGAGCACCGATGATCTGCAATCCGATCGGCAGGCCACTACGATTGAAGCCGCAGGGCACCGAGCAGGCTGGCTGCTGACTGAGATTGATCGGGAAGCTGAACGAAGACCACTCGATCCAGCTGCTTGCGCCACCTCCTCGCGGCACATCGTTGCCCACTTCGAAAGGCGGGATCGGAACCGTCGGCGACAGGATGAAGTCGAATTCGGAGAGTAGCGCGTCCATCGCCGCACCGTATCGGCTGCGCTTCACATCCGCGGCCATTTTCTCGACGCTGCCGTAGCTTGCGCCCATGCGCGCCGCATTGAGGAACCCGGGATCGAGTTCGGCATAATTCGCAGGATCGATGGAAGACAGCCTGTTGGCGGCGCCGACATACCAGTGCCGGTGGAAGACCTCGAGCAATACCTCCCGATAGGGCAGCTCAATCTCGACGACGGTGGCGCCGGCGGATTCGATATCCGCAATGACACGTTCGACAGCCGCCGCCACGCAGGGATCGACAGCGCCGACGCAGGGCGTCTTCCAGTACCCGATCCGCTTGTCGGACCATTGGACTGGGGAGGTTGCGATCGGGGAAAACGGCATCGGTGGCTGTGTCCAGTCACGAAGGTCGCGACCTGACATGATATCCAGCATAATGGCTGCATCACCGACAGTCCGCGTCATCGGGCCGATATGCGCAACCGTCCCGAACGAACTTGGAGGATCGGCCGCCACACGGCCATAACTCGGCTTGTGGCCGACGATACCGGTGAAAGATGCCGGAATGCGGATCGAGCCGCCACCATCCGTCCCGAGATGCAGGACGCCCGCGCCACATGCAGCCGCGACGGCGGCGCCGCCCGAGGAACCACCCGGCGTACGCGCCATGTCCCATGGGTTCCGTGTGACGCCGAATGCAGGGCTGTCGGTTACGGCTTTCCAGCCGTACTCCGGCGTCGTCGTCTGCCCAATGAACACGGCACCTGCCATGCGCAACCTGGAGACGGAAGGCGCATCCTGCCGGACGGGCAGCGCATCCGTCGTATGGCTGCCGTAGCGCACGGACCAGCCATTGACATGAACGATATCCTTGAGCGTCGTCGGGACGCCGTCGATTGGCGAAAGCGGCTCACCCCTGCGCCAGCGCCGTTCGGCCGCCCTCGCCGCGTCAATGGCGCCTTCAGCGTCGATGAAGCTGAAGGCGTTGCAAGGCGCCTGAATATCTTCAGCTCTGCGAAGCGTCGCCCGGACCACATCGACCGGGGAGAGCTCACCTTTTCGAAACGCTGCAGAAAGCGCCCCGGCGTCCAGACGGCACAGATCGGGCACCTCCGCCATTTGGTTGGCGGGATTTTGATCGTTTCTCAATGTCGTTCCCTTTATTGATTGAAGCCAGTATGCCTGAAGCCAAAAAATATATAAAATGCAAAATATGCTTCTTCTTACTACATAGAATGATCTTATGAATATCACGCTCAGACAGCTACGCTATATCTCCGTCGTCGCCGAAACCGGCTCGATAGCCGCTGCCGCGCGCGAATGCAGGATCGCACAATCCTCCATCCTCGCCGCCCTCGAACAGGCAGAAATCGAGATGGGCACCCGCCTCTTCGACCGCCGGCCATCGCGCGGCGTCGTCGCCACGCCCGCGGGTGAGCGCTTCCTCGCGTCGGCCCGACGCCTGCTCGCCGCCGAGGCCGAATTCGAGCGAACGATGGACCGGCATAACCATGTCATGCCACCCGTTCTCCGGATCGGCTGTTTCGAACCGTTCGGCGCCCTTTTCATGCCCGAGCTTCTTCGGCGCTTCACGGAAGGCGCAGATATCGAAGTTCAGCTCTACGAAGGGGAACAGCCACAGCTTCTGGATTGGCTTGAGGCCAGCACCGTCGACGCGATCGTTACCTACGACATCGGTGCCGGACTACCGGACGACGCGGTTGTGCTCGCGCGTGTACCCGCACACGCACTGATGCACAAAAGCGATCCCCTTGCCGAAAGGCCGGTAGTCAGCCTGAGTGATCTCGTTCGCAAACCATTTGTGTTGCTCGATTTGCCGCAGACATCCGCCTATCTCCTGACGCTGTTCGACATCGCCGGTCAGCGTCCCAAGGTGGCGTTTCGAACGCGCAGCTACGACTCGGTGCGCGCGGCTGTTGCTTGTGGTTTCGGATTTTCTGTTTTGAACATGAGGCCAATAGGCCGTGGCAGTCCGGACGGGGAAAACCTTGTCCGCCGCCCCTTGGCCGAAGAGCTACCGGCACCTCAGCTGACAGTCGCAGACCGATATGGCGAGGCGAAACCGAGATTCCTGAAACGTTTTACAAGCCTGGCGCAGGAGTTTTTCAGAGAACTGGGACCTGAACAATTCGCCGTCGCGACTGAGAAGCAGATAAACAGTCTGCTTCCCACAGTTTCCGGCAAGCGGTGAATAATTTCTATTGGAAGAGAAGCAACCCCGGCGGGTTTTGATCGGCTCGCACGTAAGTAATTTCGAGCCTCGTTGCCAGATTATTCTCCCTCCACCCCACCCATGCGGCGAAGCAACGTTTGGATCTCACGCCAGGCCGTGCCTTCCGAAAGCCTGACCGGTCGCCAGTTGTCGATCTTCATCACTTGAAGCTGCAGCGGCGCGATGCTGCGGTTGTTTGCGTTGAAGGGCAAAAGCCCCCGAGCATTTCTGCGCCGGGGGCTTTTGCCTGATCTGGTTACAGGGCCTGAAACCGCAGAGACTTGCAAACTCAAGCCTGATTTCGCACGCTGGAGTTCAAATCGACGGATGGTGACGACTGAAGCTTCTGGGCCAGAAGGGGTAATGCTGCAACTTCCAGCCGTTCCGACACTGTCACCAATCCCATCAACTCGCGGGACAAGAACCCGTCGAATTTCGCCAGCGGCGGCTGGGCGAGGCGCATGGCGAGCGCCATGCCGTCAGGCGGCGGCGCGGCGGCCATCGCGGCCAGTACCTCACGGACGGCATCCGGCCGGCACTCCTGCAATTCGACGGCATGACCAAAATGCTCCGCCTTGAATTGCCTCGCCTGAAGGGCGAGCGTCAGCGTCCGCAGCTTTTTCGTTCCCGTCCACGGAAAGACGAGGGCACCGTTTCCGAAAGCGATACAGGAGCCAGACGCCAGCCCCATGCCGGAAAACGCCGCCCGCGCCTCCTCCAGCAAGGCGGCGGCGGTTTTGTCGAGGTAGGACGGTGTGTCGTGCGATGCCAGGACTTTCCGCATGGTCTCCACGATACGATCATGAATATCGCCGCCGTCGCCGGAAAAATAGGGCGGCTTGCCGGCATTGGCCGGCTTGACGATGATGACGCGAGCACGATCGTCGACTTCCACGACCTGCCATCGCCGGCCGGCGAAAATGATCGTTTCGGCATGCGCCACCGTGGAATCCAGCGGATAGGTGCCGAGCGTGCGGGTTTCGTGCACGATCCGGTATTCCCGCTCCGTCGCGAAAACGGGATAGAATTCGTGGGATTCGGCAATCTTCTCCCCCATCTCGCCGATCATCAGCAAGCCCTCGGGCGATTGCTCGACGAGGCGATTTTCCGCCGACGCCATGACCCGCAGGAGATCGGCGAAGAGGCCCCGGTCGATCATGCGGAACGGGCCGCGTTCGCAGAGCAGTTTCCAGGCGACGGGCGGGCGGATGCCGCCTGTTTGCAGGATGATGGCAAGGATCTGATGGATCAGGGTCGACAGGTGTAGCCCCGCCGGTCGGGGCGGCTCGCACCAGCCTTCCGCCAGGCATTCCACCATGGCGATCGACTGGACCAGATCGAGATGGAGCCTGTCGAGGGGATGCTGGCCTCGGCCGGCTGCCCGCTCGATGGCGAAGATGCGCAGCACCGCCGGCTTTCCCACCCGTCGCCCCGAGCGACCGAGGCGCTGACGTAGCGACGCCACGGAAAACCCTGGCCCGATCTGCGCGACGGTCTCGACATCACCGATATCGACGCCGAGTTCCAACGTGGTCGTGGCAACCGCCGTCGTCGGCCGGGGATCCTCGCGCAAGCGCAGTTCCACCTCCTCGCGCGCCGCCTTCGAAAGATTGCCATGATGAGGAAAGAATTCGTTCGGAAGGCATGCGGTTTCGCAAAGGCCGCGCAGCGCATCGGCATAGAGTTCCACATTGGTCCGCGAACCGGCGAAAAGCAGGTTGCTTCGCCCCCGAAGGAAACGGAAGAGGTCCGCGGCCACGGCCTCCGGCACGCGCGGGCGCTCTTTCGCTTCCTCTCCCTCTTCCTCATCGGGAGGCATCGGGCGAAGGTAGCCGCGAATTTGCAGGCGCAGGCCGTTGCCTTCGTCGATGCCTTCCACCAGCCTCACCGAAGCCCCCTCACCGGGGCGGAGCGCCTCGGCGGCAAGCCGCATGTCGCCCAATGTCGCGGAAAGACCGATGCGATCGACCCTGTCCCGGCCGGCGGCGACCTCGATGCGGTTGAGGATCGACTGCAATTGCATGCCGCGTTCCGTGCCGATGAAGGCGTGGAGTTCATCGATCACCACCGCATCGAGATTGCCGAAAAGCCGCAAAACCTCGCCGCCGCGGCGAACCAGCAACGCTTCAAGGGATTCCGGCGTGATCAGGACGATACCGGAAGGACGTTTTCGCGCTTTCGACTTGGCAGTCGCCGCGACATCCCCATGCCACTTGTGGAGGAGCATGCCGCAGGTCTCGCAGAGGCTTTCCAGCCTGCGGAACTGGTCGTTGATCAGGGCTTTCAGCGGGCTGACATAGAGGACGGAGAAACCGTCGGACTGCCGTTCGGCAAGGCGCGTCAGCAGAGGCAGAAAGGCGGCTTCCGTCTTGCCCGCCGCCGTCCTTGCCGACACCACGACGTCGCCGCCGGCAAGGATGGCCGGTATGGCCTTTTCCTGTACGTCGCGGAGCGAAGTCCATCCCTGCCGCCAGATCCACTTGCGGACGGGCTCGCTCAGCCGGTCAAAGCCGGAGGGTGGCAAGCTCGTCATCCGGATCGCCCTCGCCCCCGATGATATCGTGATCTGCCGCAGCGCCGCGATCCTCCGCGACATCCACCGCCCCGAGCAGCACACGCCAGTCGGCGCCGGAATTCTGTTCGATGATGGCGAGAAGATCGACGAAGGCTTTCACCGTGTTGCGCGGCGTGCGGAAGTAAGCCTCGCCAATCCGGCTTGCGCAATGGTCCATGAAGGCATGCAGCGCCTCATCCGGCAGCAGCCATCTTTCCGGATCGCCGGCGGCGAAGACATCGCGCAGCCGCTCCAGGAGGTGGTAGAGTTCTTCCGGCGTCAGGTTCGGCAGGTTGACCACGGGGCCGGAATAATCGGCAAATCCGTTCCCGGCAAAGCTGTTCGCCGCCAGCCGCGATTGCAGCGCCTCGTAGGAATAAAGGCCGCGGCGGGTATCCAGCAGCGTATCGGGCGTGCCGCCCAGAATGAAGCCGATCCCTTCCGTCGTTCCTTGCAGCACATCGTTCAGGATCCGCAGGATCTGTTCGTAATTCTGGTTGCGCGCCTGGGAGTGCTGGAGTTTGTAGAGATTGACCAGCTCGTCGAGACAGACGAGAAGCCCGCCGAAACCGGCAAGGCGCGTGAACCGTGCCAGCAGGCGAAGCCCGTCGTAGAAGGCCGCATCGTCGATGATCGTGCGGACGCCGAGATCGGCCCGCGCCTCGGTCTTCGTCGAATATTCGCCGCGCAACCAGCGCAGGGCGGCATTCTGCAGGTCGTCATTGCCCTCTTCGTAGCCACGCGCATAGGCCGCGACGACGGTGGCGAAATCGTAGCCGCCCACCATCTCGCGCAGATCGCCCAGTCCCTCCTTGATCGCGACCTCGATGGCGCGGCTGCTTCCGGCCGCGCGCTCGGCGGTTTTCTGGATATAGCTTTCCAGAATATTCTTCAGCGCCCCGCCGTCCGGTGCCGTGCGCGTGGCAAGGCTTCGGACAAGCTCCGCATAGAGCCCGCGCGCCTGTCCGCCGGTCGCATGGATGCGCCGGTCGGGCGCAAGATCCGCCTGGCAGACGGCGAGCTTGCGCTGGAGCGCGATCTGGCGGACGAGAAACAGGAAGAACGTCTTGCCCGCGCCGTAGGGACCGATGACGAAGCGTATGCTCGACCCGCCATTGCCGATACGCTCGATGTCCTGAAGCAGCGCCTCGATTTCCCTCTGGCGACCGACCTGGATGTGCTGGAGGCCGATGCGCGGCACGACGCCGGCGCGCAGGGCGCTGATGATGGTATCGCGGTCACGCGGCCGGATGGGCGAGGATTTTATCGTCATGCTTCTACTCTTTCGATACGGGCAGGAAGGATCGGGGGCGGCAGGACATGCGTATTGATCTGGATGGGGTCCTCGCCTTCGAGGAGGAGTTCGTCGAAGCGATCGAGCGACCAGTCGTTCAGGGCTTGCCGGGCGGCTCCCGGCATCAGACCGGCCTCTCGAACGAGCCGGGCGAAGTCCGCCGCCGGCCATTCGGTCCGCGCGCGAAGTTCCGAGACAAGCGCGTCATAACGCCTTTCCAGCCCGTCGAAGCCGTCGGAAAGCGTATCCGCCTCGCGCACCGGCGGCAGCGGTTCGGCACCAGCCTCCGCCTCGTCGGCAAAGATTTCGGCAAGCACGGAGGCCGTCGTCCTTGTCTCGCGGCGGATGGCGTCGAGGCGGCCGAAATCCACGCGCGCGGCGCGAGGTTCTTGCGGGATCGGTATGCTCCGGTCCTTTCCTGCCGGAATGACGACGGCGAGATCCTCATCCCTCTCACCCGACGCGAGACCACCATGCAGCCTGGAATAAAGCGCATCGCCTCCCATCCCCATCGGTTTGAAGAGTTTTTCCAGATGCGAGACCTCGCGCGCATCGAGCACGCCATCGACGGCCGCCATCGCCACCAAGGCATCGGCCAGTTGCCGGCGGCTGGCCTCGGGTGCGTCCTTGATGCGTTTCATCCAATCGGCGAGCCGTTGCGGATCCGCTTGCTGGACGGCGAGTTCGGCTTTCAGACGCGCACGCTCGTCGCCGGAAAGATCAGGCGCCGCCGCGATCATCGCGCCGAGCCGGCCCTGTTCCAGGGCGTGCATCTCGCCATCGGCGAGTGCGACCGTCAGGCCGAGCATGATCGAAAGCTGCATGGCGCGGTAATGCTCGCCTGGCACGAGCCCCCCGGCCGCTTCACCTTCGAGCCGGAAGACGGCAACAGGATCTTCCGGCTTCGCCGCCTTCAGGGAAAAGGCGGGGTCAGCCGTGTTGCCATAGCTGAATGCCGCAAGCATGCCGGAAAACTCCTTCAGCCGCGCCCTGCCGGTCCCGTCCCCCGCGTCCAGCCCCACCTGCGACAGGAGTTGCTGCACCGTGACGATCGTACCGGACACCGTCAGTTTTTCGATCGCGTCCAATGGCCGTCCGGCAAGGGCGTCGGCCTTCTCGCGGCGGTATCCGACCGGCAGTTTGGCAATTGCGGCAAGCGTCGGTACGGCTCCTTCCGTGCGCCCGAGTTCACGGCTATAGGCATCGAGCCGGTCGGTGCAGGCATCGAGAATTCGTTGCCCGGTCGCCAGCGGCTCGACGAGTTGGGTGATATCCGGCAGCGTGCCGCCCGCCGGCAGGACCTCGACCTCGAACGTGCCGCTCGCCGCCCGATAGCGTGCCTTCAGCCGACGGACACGCGTGCCGGAAACGATCAGCCCTTTCGGGTACTGGTCCCGTACCGCATCGGCAAACAGCACTTTCAGCATGGCCAGCGCCCGGCGTGCCGGTGTCCGGATTCGGGTTTCGGGATGGGCCATCACATAGGCGAGCAGCAGGTCCGGCTCGATAGGCTGGTGCCTGTCCATGCGGATGCCGAATGCGACCGTGAGCGCGAGGGGAACCTCGTAACCATCGGTATCACTCTCGGGAATAAAGCCCTCGGGAAAGTCCATCGCCTTTGCCCGGTACGCCGACAGGAGTTCACCGGCATAGCGACGCATGGATCCGTTGCCGCCATAGACCGCCAGCAGGCGGCGGACCTCCGCAGCGACGGCGGGCGCATCCGCCGCATTTTCCTCCAGCATGAGCCGCCGCTCAAGACCGTAAAGGTAGAGGAACACATAGCCGATCGGGGTTTTGGGATCGGATCGGGGGCCGGCGAGCCAGTCGAGATAGGTTTTCCGGGCAGCGGGCGAGATGCGGGAATAGGATGGCCAGTAGCCCATGCTCTCGCCGGTCGGATCGCCTCGCGCGGCGACCGGCAAGGACGGATCGATCAGGCAGTTCTCGTTTTCACGCGCCCCGTCGCGCCGCGGCAGATGCCCGCCGACATAGATCATGCCGCGCGCAATGCGGTGAGAGCCCATGACGACGGGCGTGCCGGCCGGAATCCATCCCTTCGGGGCCGATGGGGCAGCCGCTTCGGAAACGCGGACCGTGCGCCGAGACGATGAAAGCGCATCCACCGTGTGCGTCCTCATCGTCTCGCCCCACGGCCCTGCTGTCCGTTCCGCGCCGCCGGTATCGGCGACAACAGACACGGCCCTGCCTTCGGCGCGTATGGATTTCCTGCGTCGTCGACGGCGCAGGAACAGAACGATGGCGACGACAGGAAGCACGAGATAAATCAGCGGCGAAAGCGTACCCGATGCCGTACCGGACACCCCCGACGGCGGTATGGCGCCGCCAGGTATTTCATCTTCAACCGAAACCGGCTCCGACTGCCGTGCCTCGCCCTCGGCAACCGCCTCAGCCGGCGGAGGGGAGAGAAAGCCGCGTGCTCTTGCCAGCGCAGCCCAGTCTTCGCAGGGGCGCGCGGAAAACCGCGCCGGGGGCGGCAGGAAAGAATCGTCAGCCGTCGTGCCGGCCGCACCGATGCGCATCTCGACCGTGCTGAGGTCCGCCGCGCCGATCTGACGCCGGAGGGTTTCGCGAATCCCGGCGCTATCCAACGCCGGGAGCTTGCAGTCCCCGACGCCTGTTATCGCCAGCCGCAGCAGGGTCACCGCCGCACCGCTCTCCTCGTTCAGGAAGGGAAACGGTTGTATCGCAACGTCGCCACCGACCGCCGGAGACGCCACATCCTTTTCGGGCGTCTTGAGCAAACGCTCCCGAATGGCCGCGCGCAAGGGAAAGAGTTTTTCTGCTGTCGGCTTGTCCAACGCACCGGACTGCGGCAGGCCCCCCGCCTTCTGGAAAGCCTTCAGCGCATTGGTCGAGCGCCTGCCCCACACACCGTCGATAACGCCGGGATCATGCCCTCGATTGGCAAGCGCCTGCTGGATTTCCCGCGCCGAATACGTTGAATCCTGCGCAATCGCGCCACCGGCAAACGCCAGCACCGCGGCCAGAAACACCGCCAAACAGTGGACCGAGACGCGCAAGCTTCCCTCACCCCCCATAGGTTGCGGCCAGTATATGCACCAATAGGTGGAGATGCCAACCAGTTGGTCGCCCTCGACGCTTGAAAGGTCTGCGGAGACACAGCCAGCGAGATCAAGAAGGTCCCGAAACAGAAAACGGCCCCCGGAGGGACCGCCTTATCTGGTGCAGGTCGAGGCTTGTTAACGGCCAGACCGCGTTTTCTGATCTAATAAGCAACGTAAGATTGCCGAAGGGACAGGCGCAAGTCAAGCAGTCCCGACCGAAATTATTCGCCATCCGGTAAGCACGATCAGCGGCCGTTGACAGATATTTCGTTTCCCAGATACTCAACTCTGGATTTATACGACCGTTCCTTTTGGGAGTCCTGCGATTGAAGATAAGGTACGAGAATTTACTCTACTCGTTCGACATCGGCACCAACTCCATCGGCTGGTGCATCTTCGCCCTCGACGAAAAGGGCACGCCCGTCCGCATCGTCGATGCCGGCACGCGCATCTATTCCGACGGGCGCGATCCCCAGTCGAAAACCTCGCTCGCCGTCGCCCGGCGCGATGCGCGGTCGATGTCGCGCCGGCGTGACCGTACCCTGCGCCGCCGCAAGGCGACGCTGCGCGTGCTCATCGCCTACGGCCTGATGCCCGAGGACAAGACCGCGCGGGAGAACCTGCTGCGGGAAACCGAAGACCGCAAGCCCGGTTCGGAGGGGCCGCTTTCAGACCCCTATAATCTGCGCCTGCGGGCGCTCGGCGAAAAACTGCCGCCAACACATATCGGCCGGGCGCTCTTTCACCTCGGCCAGCGGCGCGGCTTCAAATCCAACAGGAAGACCGACCGCAAGGACAATGAGAAGGGCGCCATCGCGCTTGGCGTCGAGCAATTGGCAGCGCAAATGCGTGAAGCCGGCGCGCCGACGCTCGGTGCCTGGCTGGCGATGCAGCGGGCCAAGGGCCATGTCGTGCGTATCCGCGCCGGCTCGGAGGCTTTCGATGAGGATGGCTATGCTTTCTATCCGGAGCGTGGCATGCTCGAGGACGAGTTCCGTCGCATTTGGGATGCCCAGGCCGTGTTCCATCCGGATCTGCTGACCGCCGAACGGCGCGATCATCTCTTCCGTGTCATGTTCTACCAGCGACCGCTGAAAAGACCGCGCGTCGGCAAGTGCTCCTTCAATCCGCTGGAAACACGGCTCGCCAAGGCGCATCCGCTGTTCCAGGAGTTCCGGCTCTACAAGGAGGTGAACGAACTGGAGATCGTACGGCCCGATCTTTCCCACGATAAATTGACGCTCGACGAGCGCAACGCCCTGGTGAACCTCCTGCGCCAGAAGAAGAAGGTCGGCTTCGCCACGCTGCGCCGGCAGTTGAAACTGAACCCGGACGAAAGCTTCAACAAGCAGAGCGACAGCCGCATCGATCTTGCGGGCGACGAGATTTACGCAGCCTTCGTCGACAAGAAACTGTTCGGTCCGCAATGGGCCGCCTTTTCCCGCGAACGCCAATGGGAGATCGTCCAGCGTCTCGGCGACGAGGAAAGCCCGGACGCGCTTTTCCGCTGGCTGGAGGCGGATTTTAGCCTGACAGGCGAACGCGCCATCGCCATCGCCAATTGCCGGTTGCCCGAAGGATATGGCCGGCTCGGCGAAACGGCCCTTGCCGCCATGCTGACGGAAATGCAGGCGGCGGTCATTCCGGAAGCCGAGGCGGCGAAACGCTGCGGCTACGACCATTCCCGCCTGGCGCTGGCAGGCGACGGGCTGGACAGCCTGCCGAACTATCAGGAAGTCCTCGAACGCCACATCCCGCCCGGCTCCGGCGAGCCTGGCGACGTCTACGACCTGCGCAAGGGCCGCATCACCAACCCGACGGTCCATATCGGCCTCAACCAGTTGCGCATCCTCGTCAACGAATTGCTGGCGCGCCATGGAAAGCCCGTCGAGATCGCCGTGGAACTGGCCCGCGACCTGCAATTGTCCGAGCGGCAGAAGGCAGAGGAGAACCGCAGGATCGCCAGCAACACGCGCGCCGCCGAGGCCCGCTCGACAAAACTCACCGAACTGAACCAGATCGACAGCGGCTACAATCGGCTCCTCTTAAAGTTGTGGGAGGAACTGAACCCGAAGCCGGAAGATCGTGTTTGCATCTATTCCGGCAAGCCGATCAGCGTGGAAATGCTGTTTTCCGGCGAGGTGGATATCGACCATATCCTGCCCTGGTCGAAGACGCTCGACGACAGCCAGGCCAACAAGCTGCTCTGCCTAAAATCCGCCAACCGGCAGAAGGGCAACCGGCCGCCGGCCGACGTACCGGAATGGGCCGACCGCTATGATGAGATAGTCGCCCGCGCCGCACGCCTGCCGAAACCCAAGCGCTGGCGCTTCGCCACCGACGCCATGCAGACCTTCGAGAAGGACGGCGGCTTCCTGGCGCGGCAACTGACCGACACGCAATATCTCTCGCGCATGGCGCTGGAATATCTGAACGCGCTCTATCCGGCGGAGGAAGCGGACGAATTCGGTGTGCTGCGCAAGGTCAACCATGTGCGGATCGTTCCCGGCCGGCTGACGGAATTGCTGCGGCGCAACTGGGGTCTCAACACCATTCTGCCCGATCACAATCTTGGCGGGCTGGCGCAGGAGAAAAACCGCAAGGATCACCGCCACCACGCGATCGATGCCGCTGTCGTCGGCGTTACCGGCCGTTCGCTGCTGAACCGCATCTCGCATGCGGCCTCACGGCTGGGGGGCGCGGACTTCGAGGATCTGGTGAAACGGACGGTCAAGGACAACCCGCCCTGGCCGGGATTTCGCGAGGATTTGCAAACCGCCGTCAACCGCATCGTGGTCAGCCACAAGCCGGATCGCGGCACGGTCTCGCGCGACGGCTATGCCGACGGCAAGGGACAGACAGCCGGCAAACTGCACAACGACACCGCCTATGGCATCACCGGCGAACGGGACGCCAAGGGCAACACCATCGTCGTGCGGCGCAAGCCGTTCCTCTCGCTCGAACCGAAGGACCTTCCCGCCATCCGGGATACCGATCTGCAGGCCGAACTCTATCACGCCATCGGCGGCCTCACCGACAAGAAAGCGATCCAGGAAGCCCTCAAGCGTTTTCGCGCATATCATCGGCTGTACAAGGGCATTCGCCGTGTCCGCATGACGGAGGCGCTCGCCGTCATTCCGATCCGCGATGCGGAGGGGAAAATCTACAAAGGCTACAAGGGGGATGCGAACTTCCGCTACGATGTCTGGGAAACGCTCGACGGCAAATGGACCGCCGAAGTGGTCCCGATGTTCGACGCGCATCGGCCGGGCTGGCAATCGGCTTTCCACGCATCGAACCCGACCGCGCGCCGGGTGCTCAGCCTTCAGCAGAACGACATGACGGCCTATGAGCACCCACAGGACGGCTACACGATCGGCAGGGTGGTGAAATTCAACACGGCCGGCATGATCTACTTCTCCGCGCACAAGGAATCGGGCAGCCTCAAGGCGCGGGACGCCGACCGGGAAGACCCTTTCAAATATTTCACCAAATCGGCCAATGGCCTGAAGGAAGCCCGCTGCCGCCAGATTCGCATCGATGCGACAGGCCGCGTCTTCGATCCGGGGCCGCAGGACCGGGAAGCCAGGAACGCGCGCAAAGGTGGATAGGAGCGCTCTCTGCGCTTTAGAATTGCTTCATCAATCCGGTTCATGCTCCATCCATGGACCGGATCGTGGACATAACGACAGACGGCCTTCACCTCGCCGTTCACCGCGGCTTCCTGACCGTCACGCAAGGCGGGCAGGAAATCGGACGGATCGCGCTCGACGATATCGGCGCTCTCGTCGTCCACGCCCATGGCACGACCTGGTCGAACCATGTGTTCGTCAAGCTTTCCGAACGAAGTGTGCCCGTGGTTCTTTGTGGTCCCAATCACGCGCCGCTTGCGGTCGTCTGGCCAATCGAGGGGCATCACGCGCAAGGGGCGCGCCTGCGGGCGCAAGCCGCAGCGCCAAGGCCCTTGCAAAAGCAGCTCTGGCAGCGGATCGTCGCCGCGAAAGTCCGCATGCAGGGCCATGTGCTCGCGGCGAACGGCCAGGAGGCCGGCGCGTTCGATTTCCTCGCGCGCAAGGTGCGCTCCGGCGATCCCGACAACATCGAAGCGCAGGCCGCGCGGCGCTACTGGAAGGCCCTGTTCGGGTCGGATTTCCTGCGCGACCAGGATGCGGGCGGCGCCAATGCGTTGCTGAACTACGGGTATACGGTCCTGCGCGCCATCGTATCCCGCGCCATCTGTGCATCCGGCCTGCACCCGACGCTCGGTATTTTTCATTCCAACAGGGCGAACGCGTTCGCCCTTTCCGACGACCTCATGGAACCTTATCGTCCTCTGGTCGATCAACTCGTCTTCAATCTCGTGCGCTCAGGAGAGACGGAACTCCTGCCCGGGACCAAACGGGCGCTTACCTCCCTGTCGACCTTTGACCTGCGGACGGAAATCGGTGTGTCGCCGCTTTCCGTGCAGATACAGCGCTTCGTGCATTCGATCGCCCTGAGCTTCGAGACCGGCACGCCTCTTCCAGACCTTCCGCCTCCGCCCTCCCCCCTGGAACTGCGCATGCTGGGCGTGAGCGAGCCTCTGGAGGAAGAGATCTCATGACAGCTTATCTCCACAAGGCCAACAGCGGCCCCCGGCACCTCAGCGGATACAGGATCATGTGGATGCTCGTGACCTTCGACCTACCCGTCGAAACAAAGAAACAGCGCCATGCGGCAACGAAGTTCCGCCAGCACCTTCTCGACATCGGCTTCGAAATGAGCCAACTTTCCAATTATCTTCGCTTTTGCAACGGCAAGGAGCAGTTCGAGACCTATGTCCGCCAGATCGAGCGTGCACTGCCCGAATGGGGCGATATCTACATCTTCCCGTTTACGGACAAACAGTATGAGAACATCATCCGATTTTCCGATCAGGCCCGGAAGAAGCAACGAAAAAATCCAGACCAACTGGCCCTTTTCTGAGGCTCGCGGTGTTTTCAGAGCGCCTCCCTCCGGGGAATTCCTTGGTGAATTCAAGGGATTACCCGGAGATGGAGCTTAGCAGATCAGAAAACGCGGTCCAGCCGCAACTGGATGATCACGATCCACCCGCGGTCTTCTAGCTTAGCAGATCAGAAAACGCGGTCCAGCCGCAACTATCGGACGACCACGAAGTTTCGAAGAGATAGCTTAGCAGATCAGAAAACGCGGTCCAGCCGCAACATTGCAGACAAGCGGCAGGCGAAAGCCATCAGCTTAGCAGATCAGAAAACGCGGTCCAGCCGCAACGAAATGGGGAGCCGGATCGAGGCGGACTGGAGCTTAGCAGATCAGAAAACGCGGTCCAGCCGCAACTGACGGTCTGAAGCTTGTACGAAACCTCGAAGCTTAGCAGATCAGAAAACGCGGTCCAGCCGCAACGACGTCGTGCGCAAGATCATGGAGCTCGCCAGCTTAGCAGATCAGAAAACGCGGTCCAGCCGCAACGACTCAATAACCGTGATCGCCGCCGCCTTGAGCTTAGCAGATCAGAAAACGCGGTCCAGCCGCAACGGTGCTGGCCGCATGGGCGTAGTCCCCGGTAGCTTAGCAGATCAGAAAACGCGGTCCAGCCGCAACTTCACGGCCTGGACATCGGCCGAGGTCAGCAGCTTAGCAGATCAGAAAACGCGGTCCAGCCGCAACCTCGGGGCGGTAAGGGCGCTCTTGCCTACAAGCTTAGCAGATCAGAAAACGCGGTCCAGCCGCAACCATCAAAGGCGTGGGTGCGGGCGCCAATCCAGCTTAGCAGATCAGAAAACGCGGTCCAGCCGCAACGAGCTTATTGGCAAGGTCCGTCTTCCAGCCAGCTTAGCAGATCAGAAAACGCGGTCCAGCCGCAACTACCGGCTGCGTCTGCTCCGAAAGGGCTGCAGCTTAGCAGATCAGAAAACGCGGTCCAGCCGCAACTCCTCAATG
>QFCS01000298.1_pt1 | contig 100895 bp, 84 predicted proteins | sample 3576561 | NCBI WGS metagenome assembly QFCS01 | reverse complement strand
TCGAGACCAACGAAAACTGGATGGAGGCAAACCGCTACATCAACATGGACGACCTGCGCGAGCACAAGAAGCTCGCTCTACGCCAAGCCGCATGACCACCACCAAGGCCGCCCACTTTTGCAGAACTTGACGCACACAACCTTCGATGACATGAGCTGCGGACCAATTTGTGGCTTGGTCGCTTTCTGTGAACTGGCTTCTTCCGTTGGCGAAGGTCTATCCCTGCGACGGCGTGAACCGCGCCGTCAGCACGTGGCGGTCGCCGGCATAGGTGAAACGCACATGGGTGACCGGCGCCTCGGCGCTCCAGGTCTGGCGCTCGACCATCAGGCAGGGCGCACCGTCGGCGATGTCGAGCAGCCTGGCCACCATCGCCGGCGCGCCGCTGGCGCGGATGCGGTGCTCGGCCACACTCCACGGCACACGCTCCACCAGCCACGGGCCGGGTGCCATTGTTTCGAACTGCTCCTGGGACGCGTCCGGTACGGCTGAAAGGCTGATCAGTCGATCCTCGTGACAGAACGGCCGCTTGCCGGCGAAATGCACCGAGGTCAGCGCGACGACCTGCGACACGCCGTCGAGGCCGAGGCGCATCCGGTCATCGGTGGTGGCGCGGCGCGTCTTGCGGCTCAGCAGTTCGTAGCGATAGGGCATGCCGAGCGCCTGCACCTCCACGCGGATGTCATGGATCTCCAGCACCGCCGCCTGCGACTTCGGCTGGCTGACGAAGCTGCCGGAACGCCGCCGCCGCTCGATCAAGCCAGCCTTGGCTAGCTGCGACAGCGCCTTGTTGACCGTCATGCGCGAGCAGCCATATTGGGCCGACAGTTCGTATTCGTAGGGAATGCGATAGCCCGGCGGCCAGGCCCCGGAAACGATGCGCTCGGAGATGTCGGCGAGGATGCGCTGGTGCAGCGACGGCGCTTCCCTTGTCTCCGGATCGTCGAGGGTGGTCGTCATCGCTCGCGCACAATCTCCGTTAGACCGCGCTGAGCGCTGACATTACCGCCTTGAAGCGCGCGGCGACGGCATCGCGGCGGACATGGCGGCCTTCCGATACCAGTTTCCTGCCTCCGATCCACACCGAATCGACGCTTGTGCCGTTGGCGAACACCCAGGCGTCGAGGATGGCATCCCCAGTCTTGCCGGTAAGCGAGGGATGGTTTGCGTCGAGCGACACCAGATTCGCCGCGCCGCCGGGCACGATACCGGCCGGCCGGCCACCCAGCGCCCGGTTGCCGCCGGCGAGCGCGGCATCGAACAGCGAGCGGCCGTTCGAGCCACCCGCAGGCGCCAGCACGTTGCGCTGGCGGTGCAGCAGGCGCTGCGAATATTCGAGCTGGCGCAGCTCGTCGGCGACGCCGATCAGCACGTTGGAGTCCGAGCCGACGCCGAAATGCCCGCCCTCGGCCAGGAACCGCCGGGCCGGAAACGTCCCGTCGCCGAGATTGGCCTCGGTGACCGGGCAGAGCCCGGCGACCACGCCGCTGCGGGCCATCGCCGCCGTTTCCGCCTCGGTCATGTGGGTGGCATGGATGAGGCACCAGTTTTGCCCGACCGGCGCATTGGTGAGCAGCCACTCGACCGGGCGCGCGCCCGACCAGGCGATACAGTCGTCGACCTCGCGCGTCTGCTCGGCGACGTGGATGTGGATCGGCCCGGCCTTGCCGAGTTCCGCCACGACAGCCAGTTCGGCCGGGGTTGCGGCACGCAGACTGTGCGGCGCGACGCCGACGACCGCATCGTCCAGCCCTGCCACGGCGTCGCGGCAGCTTTCGACCAGCCGGCCGAACGAGTCGAGATCGTTGATGAAGCGCCGCTGGCCTTCGTTCGGCGCCTGCCCGCCGAAGCCGGAATGGGCGTAGAACACCGGCAGCAAGGTCATGCCGATGCCGGTCTCGGCCGCCGCCGCGGCGATGCGCACGCCCATCTCGGCGATGTCGGCGTAAGCGCGGCCGTCCTTGTCATGATGCAGGTAGTGGAACTCGCCGACCCGGCCGAAGCCCGCCTCCAGCATCTCGACATAGAGTTGCGCGGCCACTGCCTCAACCTGGTCAGGCGTCATCGTCAGCGCAAACCGGTACATCACCTCGCGCCAGCTCCAGAAGCTGTCGTCGCCCGGCCCGCGCGTCTCGGCAAGGCCCGCCATGCCGCGCTGGAAGGCGTGGCTGTGCAGGTTCGGCATCGCAGGAACCAGGATGGCGGCGTGCTCGTCGCCAGTAGCGGGCGCCGCATCGACTTCCACCGAGGCAATCGCACCTCCGGCAAAATCCATGCGTACGTTCGAGGTCCAGCCGGTGGGGAGCAGGGCGGTTTCGGCGAATAGGCTGGTCATTTCAGGCCCCCGGTCGGTACGGCGCTTCGATTGCGCCTGTCATGTCGGTCAAACCGCAACCGGCTACACTGGACACGACATTTCGCATCGTCGCACCGCTTGCATCATTCTCGATTATGTATATACATATACGCGCCAAAAGGAAACGGAAAAGAGCGATGGCAGGGAGCAAATCCGAGAGGGGGCCGGCAGTCCGCATCTGGCGCAACGCCCGTCTGGCGACGATGGCACCGGGGCAGCCCGGCCTGGGCGTCGTCGAGCATGGCGCGGTGGTCGCCGAGAACGGCCGCATCGTTTTCGCGGGACCGGAAACCGAACTGCCGTCCGGGCTGGCCAGCCGCGCCGAGGTGGTCGGCTGCGATGGCCGCTGGATCACGCCCGGGCTGATCGACTGCCACACCCATCTCGTGCATGCGGGAAACCGCGCCAACGAATTCGAGATGCGGCTTGCCGGCGCCACCTATGAGGAAGTGGCGCGGGCCGGCGGCGGCATCGTCTCGTCGGTGCGCGCCCTGCGCGCCGCCAGCGAGGACGATCTGATCGCCGAAACGCTGCCGCGCCTCGACGCGCTGATCGCCGAGGGCGTCACCACCGTCGAGGTGAAGTCGGGTTACGGCCTCGACCTCGACAACGAGGTAAAATCGCTGCGCGCCGCCCGCCGGCTGGCGCATGCGCGGCCGGTCTCGGTTACCACCACCTTCCTCGGCGCCCACGCCCTGCCGCCCGAGGCGGCGGGCGACAAGGACGCCTTTATCGCCAGGGTCGCGAACGAGATCCTGCCGGCGATCGCCAGCGAAAACCTCGCCGACGCGGTGGACGGCTTTTGCGAGGGCATCGCCTTTTCGCCGGAACAGATCGCGCGCGTCTTCGACAAGGCTGTGGAATTCGGCCTGCCGGTGAAACTGCACGCCGACCAGCTTTCCAACCTGCACGGCGCTGCACTCGCGGCGAAATACGGCGCGCTGTCGGCCGACCACCTCGAATACACCGACGAGGACGGCGCGGCGGCAATGGCGAAGGCCGGCACGGTCGCCGTCATCCTGCCCGGCGCCTATTATTTCATCCGCGAGACCAAGAAGCCGCCGGTCGAGCTGTTCCGCCGCCACGGCGTCACGCTGGCGGTGGCAACCGACAACAATCCCGGCACCTCGCCTCTGACCTCGCTGCTGCTCACCATGAACATGGCCGCGACGCTGTTCGGCATGACCGTCGAGGAATGCTTGCTGGGTGTGACCCGCAACGCCGCGACGGCGCTTGGCCTGTCCGGCGAAGCCGGCACGCTGGAAGCCGGCAAGTCGGCCGACCTCGCCATCTGGGACGTCGAGCGCCCGGCCGAACTCGTCTACCGCATGGGTTTCAACCCGCTTCACGCCCGCATCTGGAGAGGCGCATGACCAACATCGTCCTGACCCCCGGCTCGATCCGCCTCGGCGAACTGCAAGCCGTCGTCGACGGCGCCGTGCCGGCGCTCGACGCCTCATGCCGCGACAAGGTCGCGGCGGCCTCGCAGGTCATCGCCGGCATCGTCGCAAAGGGCGAGCCGGTCTACGGCATCAACACCGGCTTCGGAAAGCTCGCCAGCGTGCGTATCCCGGCCGGCGACGTCGAGACGCTGCAGCGCAATCTGATCCTGTCGCATTGCTGCGGCATCGGCGAGCCGCTGGCGCCGGAGATCGTGCGGCTGGTGATGGCGCTGAAGCTTGCCTCGCTGGGCCGCGGCGCGTCGGGCGTGCGGCCGCAGACCGTCGCGCTGATCGAGGCGATGCTGGCGAAAGGCATCGTGCCGGTCATCCCGGAAAAAGGCTCGGTCGGCGCTTCCGGCGATCTCGCGCCGCTTGCCCACATGACGGCGGCGATGCTCGGCGTCGGCGACGTGTTCTTTGAAGGCGCCCGCATGCCGGCCGAGGCCGCGCTGCCGCGCGCCGGGCTGACGCCGATCGTGCTCGCCGCCAAGGAAGGCCTGGCGCTGATCAACGGCACGCAGGTGTCGACCGCGCTGGCGCTCGTCGGCCTGTTCCGCGCCCACCGCGCCGCCCGCTCGGCGCTGATCACCGGCGCGCTGTCGACCGACGCGGCGATGGGTTCGTCGGCGCCGTTCCATCCGGAAATCCACGAACTGCGCGGCCATCGCGGCCAGATCGATGCCGCCGCGGCACTGCGGGCGCTGCTGAAGGGCTCGGAAATCCGCGACAGCCATCTCGAAGGCGACGAGCGCGTGCAGGACCCTTACTGCATCCGCTGCCAGCCGCAGGTCGACGGCGCCTGCCTCGACCTGCTGCGCATGGCGGCGCGCACGCTAGAGACCGAGGCCAATGCCGTCACCGACAATCCGCTGGTGCTTGCCGACGGCTCGGTGGTTTCGGGCGGCAATTTCCACGCCGAGCCGGTGGCCTTCGCCGCCGACCAGATCGCCATCGCCGTCTGCGAGATCGGCGCCATCGCCCAGCGCCGCATCGCGCTGCTGGTCGACCCGGCGCTGTCCTTCGGTCTGCCGGCCTTCCTGGCGAAGAAGCCGGGCCTCAATTCCGGCCTTATGATCGCCGAGGTCACGTCCGCGGCGCTGATGAGCGAAAACAAGCAGATGTCGCATCCGGCCTCGGTCGATTCGACACCGACCTCGGCCAACCAGGAAGACCACGTCTCCATGGCCTGCCACGGCGCGCGGCGGCTGCTGCAGATGACCGCCAACCTCGCCGGCATCGTCGGCATCGAGGCGATCACCGCCGCGCAGGGTGTCGACTTCCGCAGCCCCCTGAAGACCGGCACGGAACTGCTGAAGGCTCACGCCGCGATCCGCTCCGCCGTGCCAGACCTCGAGGTCGACCGCTACATGGCCGACGACCTCGCCGCCGGTGCCGAGCTGGTGATGTCGGGCGGGCTGAACGCAAGCGTCAGCGCCGGGATTCTGCCGGAACTGGTCGTCGCCTGATGATGACCCCCGTCGATATCCGTCGCGGCGCTTCGCCGGTCATCCTGGCGTTCCCGCATGTCGGCACCCATGTGCCCGACGACATTCGCGCCCGCCTCAACGGCGAGGGCGAAAGGCTGCGCGACACCGACTGGCATGTCGACCGGCTCTATGACGGGCTGCTCGCCGGCGCGACCATGGTGCGCGCCACCTTCCACCGCTACGTCATCGACGCCAACCGCGATCCGTCGGGCGAGAGCCTCTATCCCGGCCAGAACACCACCGGCCTCGTGCCGCTTACCGACTTCGACGACCAGCCGATCTGGAAGGACGGCGAGGCACCCGACGCGGCCGACATCGCGGCGCGGCTGGAAACTTTCCACAAGCCGTACCACGAGGCGCTCGCCGCCGAGATCGAGCGGGTCAGGGCCGCCGACGGCGTCGCCGTCCTCTACGACTGCCACTCCATCCGCTCGGTCTGCCCGTTCCTGTTCGAGGGCAGGCTGCCGGACTTCAACATCGGCACCAACAATGGCGTCACCTGTGCGCCGGAGATCGAGGCGGCGGTGGAAAAAATCTGTGCGGGGGCAGGGGATTACACCCACATCGTCAATGGCCGCTTCAAGGGTGGTTGGACGACCCGCCATTACGGCAAGCCGCGGCAGGGCGTGCATGCCATCCAGATGGAGCTGGCGCAGGACACGCACCTGACCACCGAGGCGCCGCCCTTCGCCTATGACGAGGGCAAGGCCGGGCGGCTGCGTGTCCACCTCGCCTCCATCCTCTCAGAACTCGAATGCATCGCCGAGCGCACCGCCGCCTGAGCGCGGCAAAGAAATCGAAGGACGAGACATGACCAACCCACGCCACAACATCCGTGAAATCCGCGCACCGCGCGGCGCCGAGCTCAATGCCAAATACTGGACGACCGAGGCGCCGTTGCGCATGCTCATGAACAATCTCGACCCGGACGTGGCCGAGAACCCGAACGAGCTGGTGGTGTATGGCGGCATCGGCCGGGCGGCGCGCACCTGGAACGATTTCGACCGCATCGTCGCCTCGCTGAAGACGCTGGAGAACGACCAGACGCTGCTGGTGCAGTCGGGCAAGCCGGTCGGCGTGTTCCGCACCCATGCCGACGCGCCGCGCGTGCTGATCGCCAACTCCAACCTGGTGCCGCACTGGGCCGACTGGGCGCATTTCAATGAGCTCGATCGCAAAGGCCTGATGATGTACGGCCAGATGACGGCCGGCTCCTGGATCTATATCGGCACCCAGGGCATCGTTCAGGGCACCTACGAGACCTTCGTCGAGGCCGGCCGCCAGCATTATGGCGGCAACCTCAAGGGCAAGTGGATCCTGACGGCGGGCCTCGGCGGCATGGGCGGAGCCCAGCCGCTGGCGGCGGTGATGGCCGGCGCCTGCTGCCTCGCCATCGAGTGCAATCCCGACTCCATCGATTTCCGCTTGCGCACCCGCTATGTCGACGAGCGCGCCGACAGCCTCGACGAGGCGCTGGCGACGATCGACCGCTGGACCAAGGCCGGCGAGGCGAAGTCGGTCGGCCTGCTCGGCAACGCCGCCGAGATCGTGCCGGAGCTGTTCAGGCGCGGCATCCGCCCGGACATGCTGACCGACCAGACTTCCGCGCACGACCCGATCAACGGCTACCTGCCCAAGGGCTGGACCATGGCTGAATGGCGCGAGAAGCGCGTCAGCGATCCGAAGGCGGTCGAAAAGGCAGCCCGCGCGTCGATGCGCGAGCATGTCGAGGCGATGGTGGCGTTCTGGAACGCCGGCGTGCCGACACTCGATTACGGCAACAACATCCGCCAGGTCGCCAAGGACGAGGGCTTCGAAAATGCCTTCGCTTTCCCCGGCTTCGTGCCGGCCTATATCCGCCCGCTGTTCTGCCGCGGCATCGGCCCGTTCCGCTGGGCGGCGCTGTCGGGCGATCCCGAGGACATCTACAAGACCGACGCGAAGGTGCGCGAGCTGACGCCCGGCAACCACCACCTGCACAACTGGCTCGACATGGCGCGCGAGCGCATTTCCTTCCAGGGCTTGCCGGCGCGCATCTGCTGGGTCGGCCTCGGCGACCGTCATCGCCTTGGCCTCGCCTTCAACGAGATGGTGGCCAAGGGCGAGCTGAAGGCGCCGGTGGTGATCGGCCGCGATCATCTCGACTCCGGCTCGGTCGCTTCGCCGAACCGCGAGACCGAAGCGATGAAGGACGGCTCCGACGCCGTCTCCGACTGGCCGCTGCTCAACGCGCTGCTCAACACTGCGTCCGGCGCCACCTGGGTGTCGCTGCACCATGGCGGCGGCGTCGGCATGGGCTTCTCGCAGCATGCCGGCATGGTCATCGTCGCCGACGGCACGCCTGATGCAGCGAAACGGCTGGAGCGCGTTTTGTGGAACGACCCGGCCACGGGCGTCATGCGCCACGCCGACGCCGGCTACGACATCGCGCTCGACTGCGCCCGGGAGCACCAGCTCAACCTGCCGGGCATCCTGGGATGAGCAGCTTCCGCGTCGTCCGCGCCGCCGACCACCGCGTCATGCCGTGGAAGAACGGCGGCGGCGAGACGGCCGAGATCGCCGTGTCGCCGCAGGGCGCGGCGATCGACACCTTCGACTGGCGGCTGTCGATGGCGACGGTCGCCACCGACGGACCGTTTTCCGCTTTCCCCGGCATCGACCGCACGCTCGCCATCCTTGACGGGGAAGGGATTCGCCTCGCGGTCGAGGGGCAGGCGCCTGTCGTGCTGACGCGCAGGTCCGAGCCACATCACTTCGCCGCGGACGCGGCTGCCTCGGCCGACCTCGTCGGAGGGGTGGTTGTCGACCTCAATCTTATGTCGCGACGAGGCCAGGCCTTGCACAGGATGGAGCGGCTGGTGCTGGCCGCGCCTGCCGAAATCGCGCTCTCGGCGTCCGAGACGCTGCTGTTCTGCGCCGAGGGCGCCAGTGACGTAGAGGTTGCCGGCCGGTCCCTTCGGCTTGCCGGGCGTGACACGCTGATCTGTCCCATGGGACCATCGCCGCTGCGATTTCTGCCGCGGCCGAGCGCTCTGATTTACGTGATGAACATCGATCGCGGCTGAGCCCGATACAGACATTTCATCGCCGTCTCATTTCACCACGAAAAAGCCAAAATCACTGCGCTTTGCATCCGCGACCGGACGGGATCGGACGGTTCCGGTGGCCACCGGAGCGATCCAGTTTCCAAGTCATTGTGTCGCGGCTGAAATTGAGGGTCGGCTGGTGTTGCAATGCAACCTTTCCAATCTGAAACGGTTTAGCGCTCGTTAGGTGTCATGGTGTCCGCCATGGCCTTTTCCTGCTTGAGTGGAACCCGTCCTTTATGAATGTTCAGGCCAGGCCGGCTGCGGCCAAGACCGATACTCCTCCTCTGCCGGCGATGGCGGAACAGCCGATCCGTGCGACCTTCCTGCAGGAGGACCGTCTGCGCGCGCTCGGTGTCAGCCTCGCCCGCAAGGAACTCGACAGCTTCTACGGGCTGACAGCTTTCGATTTCCAGGCACGCCATCGCGAAAACGCCGCGCGCATTCTCGAGACATACCGCTCGACCAACGCGGCGCAGGCGCGCGGCGAGCCCATCACGCCCGCCGCGCAATGGCTGCTCGACAACAACTATGTCGTCGAGGAAACAATTTTCCAGATCAAGCGCGACCTGCCGCAGCGTTTCTACCGGCAGTTGCCGACGATCACTCTGCCGGGCGGCGGCGAGGTGCCGCGCGCCCTGGCTCTCGCCTGGGTCTATGTCGCGCATTCCGACAGCGCGGTTTCGGCAAACATGCTGAAGGCGCTGGTCGACGGCTACCAGAGCGTAGAGCCGTTCAAGATCGGCGAATTGTGGGCGCTGCCCTCGCTGCTGCGTTTCGTGCTGGTCGAGAACCTGCGCCGCATCGCGGTGCGGGTGAAGCGGGCGCGCGAGATGCGCCAGATCGCCAACGACGTTGCCGACCGCGTGCTTGCTTCCGGCGACGGCGACGACCGCCGCAGGATCATGGCGGCCTATGCCGCGCACGCCCGCGACACCACCTTCGCCACCCAGTTGCTCTACCGCCTGCGCGACGGCTCGCAGAACGCCGGCGAGGCGTTGATCTGGCTGGAGGAGGAACTGGAGAAGTCGGGGTCCGACGCGGAGGAGATCACGCTCGGCGAGCACCACGTGCTGTCCAGCGGCAACGTGACGGCCGGCAACATCATCCGCGGCCTGCGCCTCATCAACGACGTCGCCTGGCAGGAATGGTTCGAAGACGTCAGCCGCATCGACGAACTTCTGCGCCAGCGCGGCGATTATGCCGCGCTCGATTTTGAGTCGCGCAACCAGTACCGCGGCGAGATCGAGGAACTCGCCCGCCGCTCCAACCTCACCGAATTCGAGGTCGCCAAGCGCGCCACCGAGATGGCGGGCGCCTCGGCACGACCGAGCCCTGGCGCCGCAGTCGTGACGGAAGGTACAGACGTCGGCTTCTTCCTGGTCGGCGAGCGCCGCCCGGAGCTGGAGAAGTCGATCGGCTACACCCCCGGCTTCGGCCGCCGTTTCGTGCGCTCCTTCCGCGCCGCCGGCTGGCTCGGCATCGTCGTGCCGGTGTTCCTGCTCACCGTCGCCCTGCTGATCGCCACCGGCGCGGCGCTGGCCGGCATCGGCCTGCCCACGCCAGCGATCTTGCTGATGCTGGTGCTGTTCGCCGTGCCGGCGAGCGAGGGCGCGCTGTCCTTCTTCAATACGGTGGTGCTTCTGTTCCTGGAGCCCAGCCGGCTGCCCGGCTACGAGTTCAAGGAAGGCATTCCGGACGAGGCGCGGACGCTGGTGGTGGTGCCGTCGCTGATCAACTCGCGCGACGACGTCGAGGAGAGCGTGCGCACGCTGGAGGTTCATCACCTCGCCAATATGAAGGGCGCGCTGCACTTCGCGCTTCTATCCGATTGGCCGGACAGCAATGCCGAGCAGAGCGCCGCCGATCTCGAAATCCTCGAGCATGCCCGCGCCGAGATCGCCGCGCTCAACGCCCGCTACCCGACCGAGGGCGCGCCGAAATTCTACGTCCTGCATCGCCGCAGGCTCTACAACGACTCCGAAGGTCGTTGGATGGGCTGGGAGCGCAAGCGCGGCAAGCTGCACGAGTTGAACCTGCTCCTGCGCGGCGACGCCGACACCACCTTCCTGCAGCCCGACCGGCCGCTGCCAACCGGCGTCGTCCACGTAATGACGCTCGACGCCGACACCAAGATGACGCGTGACGTCGTCACTGCGCTGGTCGGCAAGCTCGCGCATCCGCTCAACCGGCCGCAGGTCGACGCAGCCACCGGCAGGCTCACGCATGGCTTTTCGATCCTGCAACCGCGCGTCACCGCTTCGCTCACCACCGGCGACGAGGCGTCGTTCTTCCAGCGTGTGTTCTCCGCCAACCGCGGCCTAGACCCTTACGTCTTCACCGTTTCCGACCTATACCAGGACGTGTTCGGCGAGGGCACCTTCACCGGGAAGGGCCTCTACCACATCGACGCCATGGAGCGGGCGCTCGACGGCCGTATTCCGGAAAACGCCGTTCTCAGCCACGACCTGCTCGAAGGGTCCTACAGCCGCGCCGCGCTGGTCACAGACGTCGAGGTGGTCGAGGATTATCCGACCCGCTACTCCGTCGACGCCTCGCGCCAGCACCGCTGGGCGCGCGGCGACTGGCAACTGCTTCGCTACATCCTCGACCCAGCCTCGGGCGTGCCGGCGCTGTCGCGCTGGAAGATGGTCGACAATCTGCGACGCTCGATCACGCCGATCTTCTGGGTCATGGCGGCGGTGGCGGGCTGGGCGCTGCTGCCGTTCACACAGGCCGCGCAATGGCAGGCGCTGCTGATCCTCAGCCTTTTCATGGCGCCGACCTTCGACATCGTCGACGGCATCCTGCCGAAGAGCGCCGATGCCACAGCACGCGGCCATTTCAACGCGCTGTTCCGCGACGCCGCTTTCGGCACCGCCATGGTGGCGTTGAAGATCGTGCTGATGGCGCACACCGCCTGGATGATGGGCGACGCCATCGTTCGCACCCTCTACCGCCTGTTCGTCAGCCGCAAGCATCTGCTCGAATGGCGCACCGCCTCGCAGGCGCACAAGTCCGGGGACAACACGCTCTCTTCCTATTACCGCATGATGTATGGCGCGGTGATCATCGCGGTGATCGGCCTTATCATACCGATCGCGGCGGATTCCACCGGCGCCTTCATCGCGTTTTTCTTCGCAATCTTCTGGGCCGGCTCACCCGCCTTCGCCTGGCTGATCAGCCGCTCGGCCGAAACCGAGGACCGGCTGCGCGTCACGGCGGCTGACCGCGAGACGTTGCGGGTTGTGGCGCGCCGCACCTGGTCCTATTTCGACACCCATGTGACGGCCGAGCACCATATGCTGCCGCCGGACAATTTCCAGGAGACGCCGCTGCCGGTGGTGGCGCCTCGCACCTCGCCGACCAATATCGGCGTCTACCTGCTCTCCATCGTGTCGGCCCGCGATTTCGGCTGGATCAGCCTGTCGGAGGCGGTGACGCGCCTTGACCAGACGATGACGACGCTGGAAGGCATGGAGCGGTTCCGCGGCCATCTCTACAATTGGTATGAGACCAGATCGCTGCGTCCGCTGCTGCCGTTGTACGTGTCGGCCGTCGACAGCGGCAACCTCGCCGGACACCTGATCGCTGTCGCCGCCGCCTGCTCGGAGTGGGCGGAAGCGCCGTCGGTGCACCTGCAGGGCGAGTTCGACGGTCTGCTCGACACGGTCAACATCCTCGAGGAGAGCCTGGACGAGCTGCCCGACGACCGCCGACAGCTCAGGCCGCTGCGCCAGCGCCTGCGCGACCGCATCGAGGGCATGCGCCGTGCCGTCGAGACCATCAAGGCGCAGCCCGAAATGGCCTCGATCCGCACCATCAACCTGTCGGTGCTGGCCGGCGAGATCCGCAAGCTCGCGGCCGCCATCCACGCCGAGGTCGATTCCGAACGCAGCGAGATCCTCGCCGACTGGGCCGCCAAGCTGCAGGAAAACAGCGAGGCGCATGTCCATGACGCCCACAGCGACGACCGCGCCGTCGAGACGCTGCGCATCAAGCTGCTGGAACTTCGCGAGCGCACCCGCAAATTCGCGTTCGAGATGAACTTCTCGTTCCTGCTGCGGCAGGATCGCAAGCTGCTGTCGATCGGCTACCGCGTCGAGCAGCACCAACTCGACGAGGCCTGCTACGACCTGCTCGCCTCCGAGGCGCGGCTGACCAGCCTGTTCGCCATCGCCAAGGGCGACATCCACACCGAGCACTGGTTCCGGCTCGGCCGGCCGATCGTCGAGATCGGCTTCAAGGGCGCGCTGCTGTCCTGGTCCGGCTCGATGTTCGAGTATCTGATGCCGCCGCTGGTGATGAAGGAACCGCAAGGCGGAATCCTCAACCAGACCAGCAATCTGGTGATCACCCGCCAGATTCAGTACGGCCGCTCCAAGCGTATCCCATGGGGCATCTCGGAAGCCGCCTACAACGCGCGCGACCGCGAGATGACCTATCAGTACACCAATTTCGGCGTGCCCGGCCTCGGCCTGAAGCGCGGCCTCGCCCAGAATACTGTGATCGCGCCCTACGCGACGGTGCTGGCGGCGCAATTCATGCCGGCCGAGGCGGTGCGCAACCTGCAGCGGCTGAAGGCTGTCGGGGCGCTCGGCCGTTACGGCTTCCACGACGCGGTCGACTACACGCCGTCGCGTGTGCCCGAAGGCACCGACCATGCCGTCGTCTACAACTATTACGCGCACCATCAGGGCATGACCATCGCGGCGGTCGCCAACGCCATCTTCGAGGGCCGCCTGCGCGACCGCTTCCACAGCGATCCGGTGATCGAGGCAGCCGAATTGCTGCTGCAGGAGAAGGCGCCGCGCAACATCCCGGCGCAGACCGTGCGCACCGAGGCCGACGACCAGGTCACGCTCGACACGGACGACGCCAACACCGGCAGCCGTATGGTGCTTAACCCGTCGCATGCGCTCCGCTCGACCAATGTGATGTCGAACGGCCGCTATTCCGTGATGGTCAGCGCCACCGGCACCGGCTACAGCCGCTGGAACGAACTCGCCGTCACCCGCTGGCGCGGCGACCCCTCGGAAGATCGCGACGGCACTTTTATCTTCCTGCGCGATATCGCGAGTGGTGACTGGTGGTCGACGACGGTCGAGCCGCGCCGCGCCGAGGGCGAGCGCGCATTCACGCATTTCACCGACGACAAGGCGAGCTTCAACAAGGTGGTCGGCACGCTGCGCTCGGAAGTCGAGTGCATCGTGGTGTCGGAGGGCAATGGCGAGGGCAGGCGGATCACCTTGCACAATGACGGCGATACCGACCGCCACATCGAGGTGACGTCTTTCGCCGAGTTCGCGCTCGCCCCTGAAATCGACGACAGCGCCCATCCGGTGTTCTCCAAGATGTTCGTCGAGACGGAGATCGCGACAGGCGGCAACGTCATCTTCGCGCGCCGCCGCAAGCGCTCCTCCGGCGACCCCGATGTGGAGGCCGCGCATTTCGTCACCGACGCCTCAGGAGTGGCGCGCGACACCGAGGCGGAAACCGACCGCCGCGCCTTCATCGGCCGCGGCCGCAGCATCGCCGACCCCGCCGCCTTCGATCAGGGCGCGATGCTGGGCGGCAGTGATGGTTTCGTGCTCGATCCGATCATGGCGTTGCGCCGCCGGGTCCGCGTGCCGGCCAACAAGAAGGTGCAGCTCACCTTCTGGACTGTGGTCGGCGCCAATCGTGGCGAGATCGAAGCAGTGGTGGCACTGCTGGACCATCCCGACAGCTTTGCCCGTCAGGCAATGCTGTCGTGGACGCGCTCGCAGGTGCAGACGCGCCACATGGGCCTCAGCCTTGCCGACGCCGCCAACGTGCAGCGGCTGGCGCGATATCTCATCTACCCTGACCCGCATCTGCGCGCCGCGCCCGACAGCATCGCAGCCGGCCTCGGCAGGCAGTCGGCATTGTGGCCGATGGCGATCTCCGGCGACTTTCCGATCTTCGCAGTGAGGATCGGCGACGTTGCCGACCTGGAGATCGTCGCCCAGGCGCTGCGCTATCAGGAATACATGCGGGGCAGGGGGCTCGTCACGGATCTGGCGATCGTCAACGAGCAGGCCGCCTCCTATGTGCAGGATCTCCAGCAGGCTATCGAATCGATGTGCGAGAACAGCCGCTCACGCGGCTCGGAGCTCGGCCCGCGCCAGCACATCTTCGCTGTTCGGCGCGATCTCATGGACGACGAGTCTTACCGCACGCTGCTCGCGGTGGCCCGCATCGTTCTGCACACCCGCAATGGCACAGTGTTCGACCAGATCGAGCGTGCTGAGAATGCGGCCGTCCAGGCGCGCGACGCGACTGTCGTTTCCACCAGCGCCGAAGATCCCCGTCGCCGCGGTGGTGTCCCGCAATCTCGCGACACGGTTGTCGTTACCGCCGATGCTACAAAGGCTTCCGATCGTCCCAGGCAGGTGGAGCGGCGCGACGTCGCCGCCGACGGCAGCGGCCTCGACCTTTGGAACGGTTTTGGCGGCTTTGCCGAGGGTGGCCGCGACTACGTCGTACGCCTCACAGGCACCCGCACGACCCCTCAGCCCTGGATCAACGTGATCGCCAACGCGTCGTTCGGCTTCCACACCTCGGCAGAAGGCGCGTCGTTCACCTGGAGCCGCAACAGCCGCGACTTCCAGCTCACGCCCTGGTCGAACGATCCCGTGCAGAACCGTCCGGGGGAAGCGATCTATGTCTTCGACCATGCCAGCCGAAAAGCATTTTCACCCTTCGCGGCCGTGGTTCGCGATCCGGCGATCACCTACGAGGCCCGTCACGGCCAAGGCCTCAGCACATTCACGGCGAAGCGTGGCTCGCTGTCGCTTCAACTCACCCAGGTCGTCGATCCAAGCGATCCGGTGAAGGTCGCTCGCCTCGTCATCCGCAATAGCGCCTCGCTGCCGGCCAAGCTGACGGTCTATGCTTATGCAGAATGGGTGCTCGGCAACAACCGGCCCCGCTCGGCGCCAAACATCGTGCCGTCGCTCGACGCGGCGAGCGGAGCACTGTTCGCCCGCAATCCCTACAGCCTGGATTTCTCGGACCGCGTCGCGTTCCTCGCCGGCGAGGCGCCGGCGCAGTCGCTGACCACCGACCGCAGTGAATTCCTCGGTGCCGACGGCTCCGTCGAGTGGCCGGCGGCAGTTCTCGGCGGCGCGACATTGTCCGGCAAAGTGGAGGCTGGTGCGGACCCTTGCGCCGCGCTTGCCCGCGAGATCGAGATTCCAGCAGGGGGCGAGCAAACGCTGTCATGGTTGCTAGGCGACGCCGCCTCGGCTGAAGAAGCGAGCGGTCTGGTCATGCGCCACCGCGCCAAGAGTTTCGACGAACGCCTCGCCGAGAACGGCGCTGTCTGGCAGGATTTCCTTGGCACCTTGCGGGTCGAGACGCCGGACAAGGCGCTCGACGCCATGGTCAACCATTGGCTGCCCTACCAGAGCCTCGCCTGCCGCATCCGTGCTCGATCGGCGTTCTACCAGGCGAGCGGCGCCTTCGGCTTCCGCGACCAGCTGCAGGACACGCTTGCTTTCCTGCTGCACGACCCGAGCCTGGCGCAGGAACAGATCCTCAACGCCGCCAGCCGGCAGTTCCCGGAGGGCGACGTCCAGCACTGGTGGCTGCCGCGCACAGGCGCCGGCGTGCGCACCATGATCTCCGACGATGTCGTCTGGCTCGCCTACGCGACCGCGCATTTCGTCGAGGTCACCGGGGATGCGACGATCCTCGACAAAAAGGTACCGTTCATCTCCGGCCCGACACTGAAGGAGGGCGAGCACGACGCCTTCTTCACGCCCGAGCCGACCCGTGAGACGGCGACGCTCTACGAGCATTGCGTTCGCGCGCTGGAACTCTCGATGACACGCTCGGCCAAGAATGGCCTGCCGCTCATCCTCGGCGGCGACTGGAATGACGGCATGAACCGCGTCGGCCAGCACGGCAAGGGCGAGAGCGTCTGGCTCGGCTGGTTCCTGCTGAAAACCCTCGGCGACTTCGCCCCTCTGCTGAAAGCGCGGGGTGACGAGGCGCGGGCGGCCAAATGGGAAGCGCGTGCGGCGAAACTCAAGGCGGCGCTGGAACACGACGCCTGGGACGGTTCATGGTATCGCCGCGGCAGCTACGACGACGGCAAGCCGCTCGGCTCGCACCTGTCGGACGAGTGCCAGATCGATTCGATCGCCCAATCCTGGAGCGTGCTCGCCGGCGGCGATCCGGAAAAGTCGAAGACGGCGATGGAATCGGCGCTGGCTCGCCTGGTCGATCCGGAACTCGACATCGTAAAACTGTTCACGCCGCCGTTCTCCGACACGACGAGCGATCCCGGCTACATCAAAAGCTACCCGCCCGGCGTCCGTGAAAATGGCGGCCAGTACACCCACGCAGCGACCTGGTTTGTCATTGCCCTGGCGAAAATGGGGCGGGCGGACGATGCGTGGCGCTGCTTCCGGATGCTCAACCCGGTCCATCACGCCGCCGACGAGTCGTCCGCCGAGCGCTATCGCGTCGAACCTTACGTGGTCGCGGCCGACGTCTATTCCGGTCCTGGAAAAGGCGGGCGCGGCGGCTGGACTTGGTACACCGGCTCGGCTGGCTGGCTGTATCGCGCAGCGGTGGAGGCGGTGCTCGGCATCCGTCGCAAGGGCGACGAGATCATCGTCGACCCGGCCATGCCTGGCGACTGGGAGGGCTATACCGCGACGCTTGCGGTTGCCGACAAGAGCTATCGCATCGCCGTGTCGCGCGACCCCGGCAACGGCAAGGTGTCGATAGAGGTGGACGGGGGGAAATTGAAAGGAAACGCCTTCCGCGTCGGCCGTGGCCGCACAAACGTCATACGATTACGCGATACCGGCAGCTGAGTTCACGAATTGGGGATCGGCCGCCATGATTTCGCCTCAACGCCGCCATTTTTCCTTGAAACTCAAACCGTTATCCGATCACGAAAAATTGCGCACCGTTGCGATCTTTTGTTCGAAAATTCGGAACCGGCTGGGTAGGGGGGCATTGAAGTGCGACGTCGCAGTGGATACCTCAGCGGAATTGCTGCACCGCACAATGATGGACCTGTGAGGGTATTGGCGTGACTTTGTTTGAAGTCTACTGGCGGGCGCTGCGGTATCTCGCTGCCGAGAAGCAGAAAGTAGCGCTGATCTGCGCGGCAAACGTCGCGCTCGGCATGGTCACCATCGCCGAGCCCATTCTTTTCGGCCAGATCATCGACGCCATCGCCGAAAAGGACGAGCTGCTCGATTCGCTGGCGCTTTGGGCCGGCCTGGGCGCCTTCAACATCATCGCGTTCGTGCTGGTCGCGCGTGGCGCCGACCGGCTGGCGCATGCGCGCCGCGCCACAGTACTGTGCGAATCGTTCGAGCGCGTGATCTCCATGCCGCTGTCCTGGCACCAGAAGCGCGGCACCTCGAACGCGCTGCACACCTTGCTGCGCGGCGTCGAGACCTTGTTCAGCCTGTGGCTGGAGTTCATGCGTACGCATCTCTCCACCGCAGTCGCGTTGCTGCTCCTGATCCCGACCGCGTTCTCGATGGACGTGCGCATGTCGCTGGTGCTGCTCGGGCTGGGCGCGCTCTACGTCGCCATCAGCCGCCTGGTCATGCGCAAGACCAAGACCGGCCAGGCCCAGGTCGAGGGTCACTACCACGAGGTCTTCTCGCACGTCTCCGACACCGTCAGCAACGTCACCGTGCTGCAGAGCTACAACCGTGTCTCGCACGAGACCGAGGCGTTGCGCGACTACACGCGCCGCCTGCTCGCCGCGCAGTTCCCCGTGCTCGACTGGTGGGCGCTGGCCAGTGCCCTGCATCGTCTGGCCGCAACCGTCTCGATGATGGTTGTGCTGATTATCGGCGCCCTGCTGGTCTCGAGCGGCAAGCTGCGCATCGGCGATGTCGTTGCCTTTACCGGCTTCGCCACCTTGCTGATCGGCCGCCTCGACCAGCTTTCGGCCTTCGTCAACCAGATATTCGAGGGTCGCGCCAAGCTAGAAGCTTTCTACGCGCTTGAGGACGCCTCCGCCCAGGCAGCCGAGCCGGAAGGCCTTGCCGAACTGCGGGACGTCGACGGCACCGTGCGTTTCGACGACGTCAGCTTCGCCTTCCCCGACACCGGCGAGGGCCTGGAGGACGTCTCGTTCGAGGTCAAGGCAGGCCAGACCGTCGCAATCGTCGGCCCGACCGGTGCCGGCAAGACGACGCTGATCAATCTGCTGCAGCGCGTCCACACGCCGAAGCACGGGCGCATCCTGATCGACGGGGTCGATACCCGCACGGTGACAAAAACGTCGCTGCGCCAGTCGATCTCCGCCGTGTTCCAGGACGCCGGCCTGTTCGACCGCTCGATCGAGGAGAACATCCGCATCGGTCGCGAGGGGGCCCGCAACGCCGAAGTGCATGCCGCCGCCGAGGCCGCCGCCGCGCAGGAGTTCATCCTGTCGAAGAGCGAGGGTTACGATACCCGCGTCGGCGAGCGCGGCAGCCAGTTGTCGGGCGGCGAGCGCCAGCGTGTGGCGATTGCCCGCGCTATCCTCAAGAACGCGCCGATCCTGGTGCTCGACGAGGCGACCAGCGCGCTCGACGTCGAGACGGAGGCGCGGGTGAAGGACGCGATCGACGGCCTGCGCCGCGGCCGCACTACCTTCATCATCGCCCACCGGCTGACCACGGTGCGCGACGCCGACCTGGTCATCTTCATGGACAAGGGCCGCATCGTCGAGATGGGCGGCTTCGCCGAACTGTCGGCCACCAATGGCCGATTCGCTTCGCTGCTGCGCGCCGGCGGCCTGCTGTCCGACGAGGACGTCCGCCGCATCAGCCGCATCCCGATCGAGCAGGCGGCGTAACGCGTTCGCCTTTCAGCTCTCCCCGCGAATGGGAGGGCTCCGTCCGCCCTCGATACCAGCAAGATCAGCCTGGCTGGCGGGCGGCTCGAGCGGCGACTACTCCGCGGCCGTGCCCGTCCCGTGCGGATCGGCATCGAGCGGCCAGATTGGCCGCTTGATCCTTTTGTAGTCGACCTTGCGCGGGTCGCCAGGGTAGGGCCCGCCGGCGTCGACATAGATGATCCGGCTGGCGATCTTCGAGAACGCGCCGAAGAAGTGGTTGGCGGATTTCAGCACCAGCATCTTCTTCTTCAGCGGGTCGATGCCGAGATTGGAAAACAGGTCCGGTTCGAAAGACTGCGCGCGGTTGGAGTTGAGGATCACGTCGATGCCGTCGAACGCGACCGTGACGCTGTCGCCGAGCGGCACGACGCTGTCTTGAAAGTGCTGGACCGCGCCAGGAACGACTGCCTTGACGGTGACCACCGCATCGACCGGCGCGCCATGGCGCGGCGCGAGTTTCGCGCCGATCCTCAGCGGCATCGTCGCGCCGACGCCGGCCGCCATGCATAGCCTTACCGCCAGCGGGTCCCAGATCGTACCGAAGGCGACATCCGTCACGCCGCGCTCTACGAAGCGGCGGAGCACGAAGGTCGCGTCGCCGGCGGTGCCGCCGCCGGGATTGTCCCATACATCGGTAAGCACGACCGGCCCGGCCGGCTCGGCGAGCGCGGCGTCGATGGCATCGTCGATCGACAGATAGGTGTGCCCGGTAGTGCCGCGCAGCGAAAACAGTTCCTCGCCGAGGCGGCGGGCGAGCTGGTTGCCGAACGCCGGGCGGTTGTCGGTGATGACGATTATCTTGATGCCGACGTCGGGAACGTCGGCGGCCGAGAAGCCGTGCACGACGGAGATAGACAGCACGCCGTCCTTGCCCTCCAGTGCCCTGATGCGATCGACGTAACCGCGCATCGGCTGGCGGCTCGTCGGCAGCATGTCGAGCATCTTGCAGTCCCACACCGCGACGTGCGGCCTGATCTCCCGGCGCGCTGTCCTCAGCGCGAGGTCGACCAGTTCCTCGGCGCGGTCGGCGAAGTCGGTATGCGGCACCTCCTTGAACATGACCTGCAGGTCGAGGTTGGCGAGACGCGTTTCCGTGAGATGGCAGTGCGGGTCGAATTCTGCGGCAATCACCACGTCCGGCCCGACGATGGCTCGAACGTGCTCGACGAGGTCGCCCTCGCAATCGTCGTAGCCGTGCGCCACCATGGCGCCGTGCAGGCCGAGGATGACCGCGTCGACGGGCAGGGCCGCGTCGAGCTGGCCGAGGATCTCGTCGCGCAAGGCCTCGTAGGCGGCGCGGCTTACCATGCCGGCCGGCTCGGCCCAGGTCGCCGTTCCTTCGATCAGGGTGAAGCCATCCTCGCGGGCGCGGCGCCGGGCGACCACCACCGGGGCACTGCACAAGGTCGGCGTGTCCGGATGCTTGCCGGGCGGCGCGTAGAACGTGCCGTAAAAGCTCGAGAGATCGGTCGGGATCGGCGAAAACGTGTTGGTCTCGGTGGCGAGCGAGGCTGCGAAGACGCGCAAGGCCGGTTTCCCTCAGAAGAAGGTCTTTATGGCGCCGACGACGCGCCAGTCGTCATCGACCACGAACAGCAGCTGCCATTTATCGAAGGTGGTGCAAGGGTGCGAGACGCCGAAGCCGACGATGTCGCCGACGGCGAGGTCGCTGCCCTCTGGCAGCGCCAGGTGCGCGTGCTGGTCGTTGAGGCCGGCGAGCGAATGGCCGGCGGCGATCGGCACGGGGCCGGCATCGCGGCCTTCGCGGTAAACCAGCATGGGCACCGGCATGCCGGCGTCGAAGCCGACATCGCGACGGCCCATCGACAGGATCGCCTTGCCGGCCTCCGGGCGCGACTGGACGTAAGCGAAGACCAGCAGCGCCGGCTGGAACGCGGTGCCGGCCAACGCCGGCTCGCGCTGCTGGAGATGCGCGAACGCTTCGGCATAGACGCCTGAATCATGGGTGAGGTAGCAGCCGCTGCGCGAAACGATCTTCACTTCCGCCGCGATCTTGCGCCCGGGGTCGAGACGGACGGCCACCCGGTCGTAGAAGGACGAGCCGCCGGCAGTGAGGATGACCGGCCGTCCAGCCGCGAACAGGTTTTCCGAAGCGATCGCGGCGGCGGTGTCGCAGATGAAGTCGAGGAAGGCATCGACCGCCGTGGCGTCGGCCAGGATGCCCTCGAACCCTTCGACGCCGCGCAGCGCCAGGCCGCCGGCTACGGCCTCGCGGGCGACGGCGAGCGCGTCCGCCAGGCTGCGGCATCCGGCGCGGCCACCGGCGACACCGACCTCGACAAGGCAGTTGAGGCGGCCGGCATTGCCGTGGCGGCGCGCACCCTCGACCAGACGGGCGACGCCGTCGACGGAGTCGATGAGGCAATAGAGTTCAAGCTCGGGCGCGGCGGCCAGCGTCTCGAACAGATAGTCGATCTCGGCGTGGCCGACGATCTGGTTGGCGATGATAACGCGCCCGAAACCGAAGCGGCGGCAGACGGCGAGATGCTGCACCGTCGAGACGGTGATGCCCCAGGCACCGTCGGCCACCTGCATTGCATAGAGCTGCGGCGCCATGGTGGTCTTGCCGTGCGGCGCGATCAGCATGTCGCGTGTCGCCAGAAAGTCCCGCATCGTCGCACTGTTTGCAGTGAGCGCCGACTGGCGCAGGATGGCGGCCGGCAGCGTAAGACTACCGTCAAGCAGCGACAGGCCGCGCGCGCCGATCTCGCTCAGCGTGATCGGACCGATTTGCGGCGGCAGGCCTTTCGTCCCGGGCTCGATCATTGTTCCGGCAAGATCGGCGAAGGCTCGTTGCTGCGTCTCGCTGATCTGGGGCAAGTCTCACCTTCCCGGCTGCGGCCGGCCTTCTGCGGCTGTCATACTTTGGACTTCCACCGGCCGTCAACGTTCTGTGGTGTGAAACTTGAATTCCACGATAAGAAACGATACCACCTGTCTGGCAGGGCAAGTAGGAGGGATTGATGGCTGAGACGGTGACGCAATTGAAGGATCGCTACGGCCAGTCGCGACAGCTGTACGAGCGCGCCGTGCGGTCCTTGGCGGGCGGCGTCTCCAGCCAGTTCCGCGCGCTCAACGTTCCACACCCGATGTTCTACGACCACGCGCTCGGCTCGCGTGTCTGGGACGTGGACGGCAACGAGCTGATCGACTTCACGCTGTCGCAAGGGCCCTGCATCCTCGGCCATTCGCACCCGGAGCTGCTTGCGCGTGTCGGCGCCGCGCTCGCCAAGGGCCAACTGTTCGCCGGACAGCACCGCGACGAGCTGGAGCTTGCCGAGGCGCTGCAGCGGCTTGTACCGTCGGCCGAACTGGTGCGGCTGTCCTCGTCGGGGTCGGAGGCAGCGCACGCGCTGCTCAGGCTCGCCCGCCACGTTACCGGCAAGCCGAAATTCATAAAATTCACCGGACACTACCATGGCTGGCTCGACAATGTGTCGTTCAACGTCTCGCCGCCGCGCGACCTCGCCAACGACCGCTCGCGGCCTGTGCCATGGGGCGGCGGTATTCCGGCGGCGCTTGCCGACGACGTCGTGGTGCTGCCGTGGAACGATCTCGCCCTCGTCGAGCAGACTCTCGACCGGCAGGGATCGGAGATCGGCGCGCTGATAACCGAGCCGCTGATGTGCAATCAGGGCTGCATCGAGCCGGCACCGGGCTTCCTGCAAGGCCTGCGCGATCTCTGCGACAAGCACGACGTGGCGCTGATCTTCGATGAGATCATCGCCGGCTTCCGGCTCGATATGGCCGGTGGGCAGGGTTACTACGGCGTCACGCCGGACATGTCGCTGTTCGGCAAGGCGCTGGGCGCCGGCTTCCCGATCTCCGCATTGGTCGGCAAGGAAAGATTCATGCGGCCGCTGACGGCTGGCGAGGTCTATCATGCCGGCACGCTCAACGGGAACAACGGCAGCGTCGCCGCGGCGCTGACGGTGATCGACCTGCTCGGCGGCGACGACCGCGCCGGTCTCAGGCACATCGCCCGAATCGGCGGTATGCTGCGCGACGGGTTGCGCGCGCTGGCCGGGGAGGTGGGCATCCCGATATTGCTTACCGGTCCCGGCGCCATGTTCCATATGGGTTTCACTACCCGCACCTCGGTCGCGCAATATGATGAGGTGCTCGACTACGACCGCAAACGCTACGGCGATTTCTGCCAGCTCATGCTGGCACGCGGCGTGCGGCTGATCGAGCGCGGGCTGTGGTACGTGTCGACCGCGCACAGCGAAGAGGACGTCCGGCTCTGCCTTGCGGCAGCCGAATCCGCGCTGCGGGAGCTGCCTTCTTGACCAGCATCGCCGTCCTCGAAAAAGCCTTCCAGGTGCTGGAGACGATGAACGACCTCGGCCGCGCGGCGACGCTGAAGGAACTCGGCGAGGCGAGCGGCCTGCCAAAGCCGACGCTGCACCGCATCCTGCAGACGCTGGTCGAACTGGGCTACGTCGAGCAGGACAATGTCCGCAGCCGCTACAGCCTCACGTTGAAACTATTCCGGCTCGGGCGTGGCGACGCTTACGAAGACGTGAAGGAGCGGGCGCTGCCGCTGATGGAGGGATTGCACCGGCGCTTCGACGAAACAGTCAACCTCGGCGTGCTGCAAGGCAGCCACGTCCACTACCTGCATTTCATCGAGACCACACAGAATCTGCGCTGGCAGGTGCGACCGGGCGCGCGCGACCCGTTCTACTGCACCGCGCTGGGGCGGGCAATGGTCGCGCATCTGCCGCAATCGCGGCAGGAGCAACTGGTCCAGCGCGTCGTCATCGAGCAGCGCACGCCGTTCACGCCGGCCGACAAAGCCGCGGTGCGCGGACTGCTTGCCGAAACGGCGGCGCGCGGTTGGGCATACGACAACGAAGAGAACGACCTAGGCGTTGCTTGTTTCGGCGTCCCGCTGCTCGACGGCGATCGGCCGATCGCCAGCATCTCGATCTCGCTGCCGAAGAGCCGGCTGACGGCGCAGCGCCAGGCAGAGATCGTCGCCGCGCTTATGGAATTGCGTGACGGCAACGTCGTCGTCCAAGCCAAGGGCGCGGCGTGACACGCGTCCTCTTCGCCGGCCTCTTCCACGAGACGCACTGCTTCGTGCCGGGAACGACCGGCCTTGCCGAATTCAGGATCGAACGCGATGACGACATCTTCAACCGTCGCGGCGACGGCTCGCAGGTGGACGGATTCCTGGAGGTGGCCGACCGCGAGGGCTGGGAGGTGGTGCCGACCTGTTCCTACACCGCCACGCCGTCGGGCCGTGTCGAGGATGCGGTGCTGGAAGCTTTCTGGGCGGACCTGATGCCGCGAGCCGAGCGCGCCGCGCGGGATGGGGTCGACGCGATTTATCTGTCGTTACATGGCGCCATGGTGACCGAAAGCGTCGACGACGTGGAGGGCGCGCTGCTGGCGCGGCTAAGAGGCCTGCCGACACTGTCGAACGTCCCTATCTTCGGCGTCTTCGATCTGCACGCCAACCAGACTGAGGCCATGATCTCACTTGCCAACGGCCTTGTCTGCTATCGCGAGAACCCGCATATCGACGCCCGCGACACGGCGGTGCGCGCCGCCGAATTGCTCAAGCGCTGTCTGGTGAGCGGCTTGCGTCCCCGCATGCACCGGCGCAGCGTGCCGATCGTCTGGCCGCCGACAGGCACCGGCACGGCCGATACGCCGATGAAGGATCTGGAAGCCCTGGCACGGCGCATCGAGGCGGAGCATCCCGATATCTGGGCGGTCAACGTGGTCGCGGGTTTCTCCTTCGCCGATGTGGCGGACGCCGGCGTCGGCTTCTCGCTGGTGAGCGCCGGACCGCCAGCGGAGGCGGAAGCCGCGCTCGACCGGTTGAGCGAACTGGCGCTGGAACTGAGGGCGCTGGGCTTGCCATGCGAGCTGACGCCGGACGAGGCGCTCGACCGCGCGGCTGCGGTGACGAAAGCGGGGCCTGTGCTTCTGGTGGAGCCGTCCGACAATATCGGCGGCGGCGCGCCGGGCAACGGCACCGGCCTGCTGCGCACGCTGATCCGGCGCAATGTCGAGAATGTCGGCGTCATCATCGACGACCCGGAGGCCGTTCGCCAACTCCGGGATCAGCCGTCCGGAGCGACCATCGAATTGACGCTCGGCGGAAAGGACAATCCGTTCGATCCGGGGCCGTTGACGCTCGCGGTGACGCTGCTGTCGACCAGCGACGGACGCTTCGACCTCGAGGACCTCAACAGCCATCTCGTCGCCTCGCAAGGGCGGCACATCGACATGGGCCCGACCGCCGTGGTGCGGCATTGCGGCGTGACCATCATGCTCACGTCAAATCGCACGCCGCCCAACGATCTCGGCCAATGGCGCAGCCAGGGCATCGACCCGGAATTGCTTTCGCTGATCGGCATAAAGGCGGCGGTGGCGCATCGCCGCGCTTATGACCCGATCGCGGCGGCGAGTTTCACCATCTCCACGCCCGGTCCCTGCAGCAGTGACCCGCGCACTCTGCCCTACGCAAAACTACGCCGGCCCATCTTCCCGCTCGACGAGGTCTAAATGACGATCAGCTATCCCTCCGCGCCCGGCACGCCGCGCTCGCATCTGCCGTTCAGCCCGGCTGTGCGTGTCGGCGATCTCCTGTTTGTGTCCGGGCAAGCGTCGGTCGACGCCACCGGCGCGATCGTCGACGACGATTTCGAGGGCGAGATGCGGCGTTCCATCGCCAACCTCAAGGCGATTCTGGAGGATAGTGGCAGCGATCTCGCCCATGTCGTGCAGACGCGAAACTATGTGCGGTATCCCGAGGATCTGCCGCTTTATAACCGCCTCTACCGGGAGTTCTTCCTCGAACCGTTCCCGGCGCGAACGACCATCACCAACTGTCTCTCCGGAACACTGAAATACGAAATCGAATGCATCGCCGTGGTGTCGCGCGGTTGAGGGAGGCGTGCGACGTGGCTTGTGATACCGGAAGCCAGGCTTATCGCAACCTGCAGGGGTACCGGTTGGTCGCGCCTGATGGCATGCGGTAAGGTCTTAGCCGGGACTCACGGGCGGGCGACGTGGCAGCATATTCAAAACGGCTCGAACTGGATGTTCAGCGCTGGGTCGGCGAGGGCCTGATCGATCGCGCAACCGGCGAGGCGCTTGTCGCCGACGCCAGAGCGCACGAGCGCAAGTCGTTCAGCTTCGGCTTCATCCTCATGATGATGGCGGCGCTGCTTCTGTGCGCGGCGTTGCTGCTGGTCGTCGCCTCGAACTGGCAGGCTGTGCCGCGGCCGGCCCGCGTCGGGCTGCTGTTTGCGCTGATGGCGGTCGGGTATGTCGGCGGCGCGCTGCTCAAGCCGCGCGGCCATGCGGCGGTCGCCGAGGCGATGTGGCTGGTTGCTGCCGCGGCATTCGGCGGCTCGATCGCGCTGATCGGGCAGATGTACCATCTCGCCGGCGACGAGCAGACGGCGCTGCTCACCTGGTGCGCCGGCACCGCGCTCGCTGGCGCCGCTTTGCGCTCCGGGCCGTTGACGATCGCCGCGACCGGCATCGCGCTGGCCTGGCTGTTCACGGGCAGTTTCGATCTCTGGGGCGATCGCGGCGTTTCTCCGGCGTACCCGGCCGTCGCGGCGGCACTCTGGCTGCTGTCGTTTTGGACCGGCAGCACCGCGGCCCGCCATGTGCTGCTCTTGTCGCTCGTCGCTTATGCGGCCATCCTCGCTTTCGACCATGATGTCACCGCCGTGGCAACGATCCTCTGCCTCGTCTCGGTGCTGCTGTTCGCCGCGTCCGTACTGGCTCCGGACATGGTCGAGCGCGTGGCGCGGCTCGACGGCCGCCTGCCGCTGCACGCGCTGATCGGCTTCCTCGTCGGCGCGGCCCTGCTGCAGGTCGAGCATGTCGAAAATACCGGCGTGCTGGTCGTCGCGGCACTGGTGGTGTTCGCGGCGATCGCTGTCGCCGTGCTGTTTGCCGGCCGGCTGAGCCGCGGCCTGCGCTGGATCGCCTATCTGGGCTTTGCCCTCGAACTCGCCTTCGTCTACGTCGCGACCGTGGGCACCATGCTGGATACTGCCGGCGTGTTCCTCACCGCCGCGCTGGTGTTGGGCCTTGTCGGTTTCGTCGTCATCCGCGTCGAGCGCCGCATGAGGGCCACGCCATGACCCCGGTACGCCTCGTCATCGCCGCGCTGGCCATCGCCTGCCTGCAGATCGGTTTTCTCTCCTGGATCATTTTGGCGCGCGCCGCCGTGCTTCGCGATGGAACAGAGGTGCTGCTCAAGGTCGAGCCGGTCGACCCGCGCGATCTCCTGCGCGGCGACTATGTGCGGCTCGGTTATGAAATCTCGCGCATACCGGTCGCGATGGTTATGGACATGCCAGCCGACGGCATGGTGGCGGCAGGCACCGTCCGGGTCCGCCTGCGCAAGCAGGAGGACGGTTACTGGCGGGCGGTTTCGGCTCGGCTCGGAGAGACCCCGGCCGGCACGGCTGGGGCTGACGAAGTCGAGCTGGAGGGCACGGTGGCCTCCGCATGGAGCCTGAAGCAGGACGACACCCTGTCGGTCGACTACGGCATTGACCGTTTCTATCTGCCGGAGGGTGAGGGCCTCGCCATCGAGCGCGACATGCGGGTGCGCAGCTTCGGCATCGTCGCGTCGGTCGGCGCCGACGGTCGGCCGCAGATCAAGGCGCTGATGGACGGCGGGACAAAACTGTTCGAGGAGCCGTTATACTGAGGCGCGGCGTTGACAGGCGCCGGCCGGCATGGGAAGCCGGAGCGGCGCGGATGTGGCGGAATTGGTAGACGCCCTGGATTTAGGTTCCAGTGCCGAAAGGCGTGGGGGTTCGAGTCCCTTCATCCGCACCAGCCTGCCGCCTCGCGAAGAAGTGTTGAAAAACCGCACCCGCTGTGACAAAAGGCGTCACAAAACTGACGGGATGGTGCGGTTCGCTTCGGACGACTGCGGTAAGAAGCAGGAAGAACAAAGGCTTACCGAGAGTCCAGGCGCTGAGCGGAAATATCTCCTCCCGGGTTCGGAACGAACCTGGACCTTTTTTCTCTTATGCGACTGATTGACAGCCCGGTTCAGGGAAATTCTAGGGATGCGAGCGGAGCCGCTGCCCGTTCGAGATGACAAAGGTTTGACGATGCAGGTTACCGAGACACTGAACACCGGGCTGAAGCGCGAGATCACCGTGAAGGTGCCCGCCGGCGACATGGAGTCGCGGCTGATGACGCGGCTTGAGAACGCCCGCGGCAAGGCGCGCATCAACGGCTTCCGCCCCGGCAAAGTGCCGATCCAGCACCTGCGCAAGATGTACGGCAAGTCATTCATGGCCGAGGTGGTGAACGAGATCCTGTCGGACACGCCGCGCAATATCGTCGCAGAGCGCGGCGAGAAGGCCGCCATGCAGCCCGAGGTCACCATGACCGAGGACGAGAAGGAAGCCGAGAAGATCCTGTCCGGCGGCGCCGACTTCGAGTTCAAGCTCGCCTACGAGATCATTCCGGCGTTCGAGATCAAGGACGTTTCCGGCATCGCCGTCACCCGCCCGGTCTATGACGTGCCGGAGGAGGAGATCGACGAGCAGGTCAAGCGTGTCGCCGAATCCTCGCGCAGCTTCTCCACCAAGGAGGGCGCGGCCCAGGAAGGCGATCGCGTCACCATCGACTACCTCGGCAAGATCGGCGGCGAGGCTTTCGCTGGCGGTGCCGGCACCGACCAGCCGCTGGTGCTCGGCTCCAAGGAATTCATCCCCGGCTTCGAGGACCAGCTGGTCGGCAGCAAGGCCGGCGACGAGAAGCTGGTCACCGTGACCTTCCCGGAAAACTATTCGGCCGCCAACCTGGCCGGCAAGGAAGCTACCTTCGACGTCACCGTCAAGGAAGTCGCGGCTCCGGGCGAGCTCGAGATCAACGACGAGATGGCCAAGACGCTCGGCCTTGAATCGCTGGAACGCCTGCGCGAGATCGTCAAGGGCCAGATCGAGAGCCAGTTCGGCTCGATGACCCGCCAGAAGGTGAAGCGCCAGCTGCTCGATCAGCTCGATGCCGCCTATTCGTTCGAGGCGCCCTCCAAGCTGGTCGAGGCGGAGTTCACGAACATCTGGAACCAGGTCAACCGCGACCTCGAAGCCGCCGGTCGCACCTTCGCCGACGAGGAGACCACGGAAGAGGAGGCCCGCGCCGACTACATGAAACTCGCCGAGCGCCGCGTGCGGCTCGGCCTGGTGCTGGCCGAAATCGGCGAGAAGGCCGGCGTGCAGGTCTCCGACGAGGAGATGCAGCGCGCGCTGTTCGAGTTCATTCGCCGCTTCCCCGGCGACCAGCAGCAGGGGATTTACGAATACTACCGCAACAATCCGTCCGCGCTGACCACGCTACGCGCCCCGATCTTCGAGGAGAAGGTCGTCGACCACCTGCTCGGCCAGGTCGCCGTCACCGACAAGAAGGTGAGCAAGGACGAGCTGATGGCGGAGGACGACGAGGACGAGGCCAAGCCCGTCAAAGCGAAGAAGGCGAAGAAGACCGAAAAGGCCGAGGCAGCGGGTGAAGAGGTCGCCGCCGAGGAGCCGAAGAAGAAGGCACCGGCCAAGAAGAAGGCGACCGCGAAGGAAGGCGACACCGAGTAGGCCATTGGTGCAAGCCGCCTGAGATAAAAAGCCCCGCCTTGGCGGGGCTTTTTCGTAGGTTCACAATGCGGTTGCACCGCTATTTGGGGCCACCAGCGACGTTGGCCATAATCCTGCCCCGTTCCCGACACAATCGATTAACAGCCTAATAACAAATCGTCGCGTAGAAGAGAGCGGGGACGATTTGTGTCCGGCTGTGTCGAGCGCGCAACGCGTTAGCCGCGGTCAGGCCCTAGAGCAGAGTTGGTTGGGGACAATCCGGCATGGCAGCATCGGCGCGCCCGCGTCTTCGTCGCGCAACGTCCGTCGCCATGGTTGCGCTGTGCGCGGCTTTTGTCGCCGCCTGCGCCAGCCCGCAGCCGAAGTCGATGGTGGCCAAGAAAAGCCGCTCAAAGGAATACTTCGCCGAATCCATCTGGGGTGTGAAGGCCAGTCCGCGCGTTACCAACAAAGCCTCCAACCTGCCGCGGGGCGGCGGCCGCGACCAGACCGGCCGCCCCTACACGGTGCGTGGCAAGATGTACTACCCCAAGGAAGAAAAGAATTACAGGAAGGTGGGCTACGCGTCCTGGTACGGCGACGCCTTTCATGGCCGACTGACCGCCAACGGCGAGATCTACGACCAGACGCACCTGACGGCCGCGCACCCAACCATGCCGCTGCCGAGCTACGCCCGCGTTACCAATCTCAAGAACGGCAGCTCGGTGATCGTGCGGGTCAACGACCGAGGCCCTTACTCCAACGGCCGGCTGATCGACCTGTCGCGGCGCGCCGCCGAGATGCTGGACTATACCCACAGCGGCACGGCTGAAGTTAAGGTCGAATATGTCGGCCGCGCACCGCTCGACGGCAAGGACGACAGCTACCTGCTTGCTTCTTATCGCCCTGGCAACGCCGCGCCCGACCCGTCGGACGGGCTGCCGACCGGCGTGATGATCGCGATGAACGGCAAGACGCCGAGCAAGTCGATCGGCGAGGAGCCGGCCGTGGCTTTCCCCGGAACGCTGACCGACGTCACGCCGACACCGGCGGAGCGACCGGTAGAAACCGTGATGCTGGCCAACGCCACGGTCCCTGGCGAAACGCAGACGGGCGACATCGTCCTGCCGGCCTTCGGCCCAATCGCGCCGGAAAGGCCTTCGTTCCGCGACGTGCAGGTGGCGCTGGCGACCATGTCCTATGCGCCGACGCCTGTAGGCGCGGCCGCGGAGGCGTTCGACGCGCTGGAAGGTGCGCGCATAGGCGCCGCTACCGAGGGTACGTGGAAGCGGTCCGGCGGCGAAGCCGAAGCGTTCGTCGCCGCCGGCACCTTTGCCGACAAGGCCGAAGCCGAGGCCGTCAGCCAGGCGCTGGCAACGTTCGGGCGCACCTCGTTCGAAGCCACTCTCGTCGGAGCCGAGACGCTTTATTCGGTCAATCTTTACGAGGACGGCCGCTATTCGCTGGACGACATGCTGACGGCCGCCTGGGACAACGGGGCGCCCGACGCGATCGCCGTTCGCGACTGAATTTCCCAGGGAACGTCAGTAGGCGTCACCTGCCCGTCCTGAATCGACGCGTATGGCTGGTTTGTGTATCGCGTCAGGCAGGCGCGATAAAAGGCTGCTGGATCTGCTGGAATACCGGCAGGGCCTCCAATTTTGCCGCATGTGCCGCCAGTGCAGGGTAGCCGTCCAGCGATACGACGTCCGGCAGCGATTCGGTCACATGGCGCAGTGCGGCTGACACGGCGATGTCCGCATGGCCGATTTCGTCACCGAACCAATAGGGCGAGGTCCGCGCGGCGCGGTCGGCCTCGAGCACGTCGAGTGCGGCCGCAAGCTGCGTGCGGCAGCGCTGGACCCAGAGGTCGGACGTCTGGCCATGCAGACGCCGCTCGTAGAACAGACTCACGCCCTTGTCGGCAAAACCGGTAGCGAGCGCCGCCACCTTGAGCGCATGGTGGCGGCCGGGTTCGCGCGTCGGAAACATCCGCCGTTCGGCCGGCACAAGGCTGTCGATGTAGTCGATGATGATGTGACTTTCGATCAGCACGTCGCCGTCATCGAGCACCAGCGTCGGGACGCGCGTAAGTGGATTGTAGGGCCGGATTTTGTCGGCGTCGCCGAAAGTCGACCATGGCCGGTGCTCGAACGGCAGTTCGTACAGCGTCAGCGCGATGCCAACGCGGCGGACGAATGAAGAATCGTATTGGCCGATGAGGATCATGAGCGGTCTCCGGATCTGTCTGAGAATGCCGCGCGCGCGGCTCGCCGTGCAAGGGCACCGGTTCACGCTCCTGACAGAGTAGCAAGGCGAAAACACGCACCGTCGCGCGTGGTACTCGACCGCCCACGTCATGGCGAAATGGAGGGCCTCTTGGTTACAGTCACTTCAACGTGACTTTTAAGCCGGATGCGGTTTTTCCGGTGGCTGCGGCTCATGTGGACTACCGGCCACAGCCGTCGTTCACTTTCGATTCAAACTTTATTGGTAATTTCTCGTTAGCAATTTCCCCAGTTCCTCGCCGGCGGTGCCGGTTGCCCTCGGTCTGTTTTGTTTTGCGTACAGGTCTTCATGCGATCGACCCGCGTCGTGATCCTGCTTGCCTCCCTCATGCTTACGGGCTGTACTTCCAGCTCCGGCATCGACGTGCTGCAGGTCACCGCTCCTTCCGGCGAGACGACCAGTTCAGTGGCATCGCGGCCGGTGCCGCCGGCCGACGTCGAGTCCGTCATCCTGGCCGAGCAGGAAACGGAACGCGTGGTGGCCATGGCGACACCGGAGCCTATGCTCGCGGCACCCCGCCTTGAGCCGGACGCGCTCGTCGCGCCGGCCAAGCCGGCGGCAGTGCTACCGCCGGCAAAACCGGTCGTGCGGTCCGCGCCGGCAATGGACGGGGTCATCCACCGGCGGCGTTTTCGCGATGCCAAGCCGATCGATTTCGGCAAGGTCTCGCCTGGCCAGTATGCCGTCCACGGCGTCGACGTATCGCGCTGGCAGGGCGAGATCGACTGGCCGAAACTGCGCAGCCAGGGCGCCAACTTCGCCTATATCAAGGCGACCGACGGAGGCGATCATCTCGATCCGATGTTCCGCAAGAACTGGCGCGAGGCGAACGAGGCCGGCTTGCGGCGCGGCGCCTACCACTTCTTCTACTGGTGCCGCACCGCCGGCGAGCAGGCCGACTGGTTCATCCGCAACGTGCCCAAGGTTGAAGGCGCGCTGCCGCCGGTGATCGATGTCGAATACAATGGCGAGTCGAAGTGCAAGCGCCGGCTGTCGCGCGCGGTGGTGCTGGAGAAGATGCAGGTGTTCATGGACAAGCTGGAGCGCCATTACGGCCAGCGTCCGGTCATCTACACGGCGCCGGACTTCTATCGCGACAACCTCAAGGGCGAGTTCCTCGACTATCCGTTCTGGCTGCGCGCCGTCGCCCAGCATCCGTCAAAAGTCTATCCCGGCCGCAAATGGGTGTTCTGGCAGTACTCCGGCTCCGGCCTGTCGCACGGCGTGAAGGGCAAGATCGATCTCAACGTCTTCTACGGCAGCGAGCGCCAGTGGCGCTCGTGGGTAGCCGGCCAGTCTTACGTGGCGCAGTCGGACTGACGCTTGTAGCACCTAGGCGAAACGCCGGCCCGCCGGGCTTAGTCGATGGCGGCCACCCTTGAGAGCCGACCGGTGGCTTTGCCGGGAGCAGGCGTCAGCCGGACCGGCGGAACAGCCGCCGGATCGCTCCTATCCAGCGGGCGCGGCGGTCGCTCCAGCGGGCGTGGTGGCGGATGCGCCGGGCCAGACCTCCGGCTGTCATCGTGCCCTCGAAGTGGCAGTCGCAGAGCAGCGAGTGTGTATCCTTCTCGTTCAATTCGAAGAAATCCATGACATCGCCGAGCGTGCCGCCCGACAGGCCCTCGGACCGCAGGAGCGGATCGCTGAAGGCGACGGTCAGCGGCGAGTTGCCGCGGCGATAAGCCCTGAGTTCGTCGATCGGCATGTGCTCCAGCCGCCGCAGCGGGCTGAGAGGCCCGTCATGGCGATCAAGCGCCTTGGCCCACAGCTCCAGGCGTTCGTAGGCCGATCGTCGCGCCGGCTTTTCGATCAGCGGTAGCAGTTCGGCCGTGCGGATGATCTCGTCAGGGATTTGGTGCTTCATCGCAACCTCCATGGAATGAGATCAATGGAAAGGTAGCGCGGGCGCCCGCTCCGGACAGGCACGAGCGGTCGGGAGTTCGATCACATTTTCAGCCAAATTGTTTCGGCGTTCACTCCGCGAACGGCGCGGCTATGCCCGCACCCGCTCGGCCTTCGGATCGTACATCGGCTTCAACGAGGCCTCGGCCGCGAACCGTTGCCCCGCGATCTCGATCTCGTAGGACGAAGCAAGTACGTCCGCCTCGCTCTGCCCCGAACACGGGACGTAGCCAAGGCCGACGGCGCCGCCGAGATGGTGGCCGTAATTGCCCGACGTCACCGTGCCGACGATTTCGCCGTCGCGCACGATTGCTTCGTTGTGGAAAAGCAGCGGTTCCGGGTCCTTCAGGCGGAACTGCACCAGGCGGCGCTCCAGCCCCGCCGCGCGCTTCCTCAGCACGGCGTCGCGGCCGATGAAGTCGCCCTTCGCCGTCCGCACAGCGAAGCCCAGACCGGCTTCCAACACATGGTCCTCGTCGGTGATGTCGTGGCCGAAATGGCGGAACGCCTTTTCGATGCGGCAGGAATCGAGTGTATGCAGCCCGCACAGCTTAAGTCCGAACACTTCACCGGCGGCTTCGATCGCCTCGAACACATGTGCGGCCTGGTCGGTCGGTACGTAGAGCTCCCAGCCGAGTTCGCCGACATAGGTGACGCGATGCGCGCGCGCCTGCCCCATGCCGATCTCGATATCCTGAAACGTGCCGAACGGATTGTTCCTGTTGGAGAAATCGTTGGGGCTGGCGTTCTGTATCACCTCGCGGGCGCGCGGACCCATCAGGCAGAGCACGCTTTCGGCGGCGGTCACGTCGGTGATGACGACGAATGCACCGCCGGCATGTTTGCGCAGCCAGGCGAGGTCGCGCTGCAGCGTGGCGCCGGGCACCACTAGGAAAAACGCCGTCTCCGATAGCCGGCTGACCGTCAGGTCGCTCTCGATGCCGCCGCGGCTGTTCAGCATCTGGGTGTAGACGATGCGGCCGGCCGGCACGTCGACATCGTTGGCGCACAGCCTTTGCAGGAAGGCACAGGCGTCGCGGCCCTCCACGCGGATCTTGCCGAACGATGTCATATCGAACAGGCCGACGGCGTTGCGCACGGCAAGATGCTCGTCGCGCTGATTGTCGAACCAGTTCTGGCGCCTCCACGAATATTGGTAGTCGCGCTCCTGGCCTTCGCGGGCGAACCAGTTGGCGCGCTCCCAGCCGGCGACCTCGCCGAACACCGCGCCGCACGCCTTGAGGTGCTCATGCAGTGGCGAACGACGGACGCCGCGCGCCGTCGCCATCTGCCGGTACGGAAAATGGTCGGCGTAGAGCAGGCCGAGCGTCTCGCTGACGCGCTCCTTGAGATAGCGGCGGTTTTTCTGGAACGGCTGGGCGCGGCGGATGTCGACCTCCCACAGGTCGAAGGGCGGCTCGCCGTCGTTCATCCACTGCGCCAGCGCCATGCCGGCGCCACCGGAGGAGACGATGCCGATCGAATTGTAGCCCGCCGCCACCCAGTAGCCGCCGAGTTCCGGAGCTTCGCCGAGATAATAGCGGTCGTCCGGCGTGAAGCTCTCGGGGCCGTTGAAGAAGGTGTGGATGCCGGCGGTACTCAGCATCGGCATGCGGTTGACGCCCATTTCGAGGATAGGCTCGAAGTGGTCCATGTCCTCCGGCAACTGGTCGAAGCAGAAACTCTCCGGAATGCCGTCCATGCCCCACGGCTTTGCCCTGGGTTCGAAGGCGCCCAGCATCATCTTGCCGGCGTCCTCCTTGTAGTAGGCGCATTCGTCGGGCACGCGCAGTACCGGCAGTCGCGTCAACCCGGCGATCGGCTCGGTGATCAGGTAAAAATGCTCGCAGGCATGCAGCGGGATGGTGACACCGCTGGTGAGCCCCAGTTCGCGCGCCCACATGCCGGCGCAGTTGACGACGACGTCGCTGTCGATGGTGCCGTGTTCGCCGTCTTTTTCCCACGACACGCCGGCAACGCGGCCATCCCTGGTTTTGACGGCCGTGACCTTGACGCCCTCGACGATCCTCGCGCCATGCTGGCGCGCGCCCTTGGCCAGCGCCATGGCGATGTTGGCGGGGTCGCACTGGCCGTCGAGCGGCAAATGTACGGCGCCGACCACGTCCGACACGTTGAGATGCGGATACATCTCCTTGACTTCGCTCGGCGAAATCTCGCGTACGTCGACGTCGAAGGCGCGCGCCAGGGAGGCCTGCCGGTAGATCTCGTGCTTGCGCTCCTCGGTCAGTGCCACCGTGATCGAGCCGACCTGGCGCATGCCCGTGGCAACCTCGGTCTCCGCTTCGAGCTTGACGTAAAGGTCGGCCGAATATTTTGCCAGCCGCGTCATGTTCTTCGAGCCGCGCAACTGGCCGACCAGCCCGGCCGCATGCCAGGTAGTGCCGCAGGTGAGCTGCTTGCGTTCGAGCAGCACCACATCGGTCCAGCCTAGTTTCGCCAGGTGATAAGCGACCGAACAACCGGAGACGCCGCCGCCGATGATCACCGCGCGGGCCTTTTGAGGGAGAGTCATTGGCGAGTTGGTCCCTTCGAACAGATTCCGCCCGACGGCAACGGAAGAAAGGCGGCGGCCAAGCGGCCGTCTCTCTTCTCCCCGCATTTGCGGGGAGAAGATGCCGGCAGGCAGATGAGGGGCGGCGTGAAGCTCGAAGAGTGCGTGCTGCCCCTCACCCCAACCCTCTCCCCGTGAAGGACGGGGAGAGGGGGGCGTCGACGTCGCGCTTCCTCTTCGATAGTCAAGCCGCCTTTCTCCTATAAGCCCCGACGAACCGCTTCAGGCGGGCGGCGGCCTCCGCCAACACCGGTTCGGGCTGGCACAGGCTGATGCGGATATGGCCGGCGGCCGCGTCGCCGAAACTTGCCCCGGGCATGACCGCCACGTTCTCGGCTTCAAGGAAAGCCCAGGCGAATGCCTCGCAGTCGGGTTCGACCGCGCGCACGTCGAGCATGACATACATGCCGCCTTCGGAACCGCGCACGGTGATGTGGTTCAGCCCCGCGACCTCGCGCAGGAACGCGGTGCGCCGCGCCGCGTAGCGCCCGGCGATCGCCTCGACGCCAAAGTCGTTCTCCAGTGCCTGGGTGGCGGCGCGCGAGACGAAGTCGGTGAGGCCGTAGGTGGTGACCAGGTTGAGGTCGACGGCAAGCCGGATCAGCTCCTTCGGTCCGGTCAGCCAGCCGATGCGCCAGCCGGTCATGCCGTGGCTCTTCGACATCGAATTGATGACCAGCGTTCGCTCGGCCATGCCGGGCAGGGCGCGTGGCGAAACATGCTCGTCGCCGCCGAGCGTCCAGTAGACCTCGTCGGACATCAGCCAGAGGTCGTGCCGGCGGCAGATGTCGGCAATGCCTTCCAGTGACTTGCTGTTATAGACGGCGCCGGTCGGATTGTTGGGTGTGTTGATAAGGATGGCGCGGGTGTTTGGCCGCACGGCTGCCTCGATCGCCGCCGCGTCAGGCTGAAAGCCGGCCTCGGCGCGCGTCTCGACCACGGTGAAGTCGGCGCCGGCGGCGCGGAACGTGCCGGGATAGGTGGCGTAATAGGGCGCGACGACGACGGCGTGGGCGCCCGGGTCGAGCGTCGCCTGCACGGCGGCGTAAAGCGCTGCCTGGCCGCCCGGAGTGGCGATCACCTCGTCCTTTTCGGTCGCGACACCGGTGCAGCGCGCCGACACTTTCGCCATCGCGGCGCGCAACGCCGGGATCCCGGGAAGCTGCGTGTAGTGATGGAAGCCGCCGCGCACGGCGGTGACGCAGGCCTCGACGGTTTCGGACGGCGTGTCGAAGTCATGGTCGCCGACCGACAGCATGATCACCGGCTCGCCCGCCTGCTTGCGTGCCATTGCGGCGAAATGCACCTCCCAGCCGTCCTTGCCGGAAGGAATGATGCCGGTGATGCGCGAGGAGGGTTTTGGCATTGGGGTGTCTCGAAAATACTAGGCTGGACGTGTTCAGTGTCGGACGGTGATTCAGAGAGCAGGCAGCGAGGAAATTACCAACCGACCGGCGGCGTCGGTCCTGGGCGCCAGCGCGCCGTAGCCGGGAATCTTCGGATGGTGCGTCTCGAAATGGTGCGTGTGCGTGGCGGTGATCACCATCACCTGGGCGCCGGCCGCCTCGGCGGCGAGGATGCCGGCCGGGGCATCCTCGAACACCAGGCAGTCCTGCGGGCGCTGGCCGAGCCGCTCGGCGGCCAGCAGGAAGCAGTCCGGTGCCGGTTTGCCTTTCGTCACGTCCTCGCCGGCAACCATGAGCGGCGGAAAGGGCAGACCCGCCGCCTCCAGCCGCCGCCGTGCCAGCAGGCGCGGCGCCGAGGTAACGATCGCCCAGCGGTCGGCCGGCAGCGCCGCCAGAAAGGCCGCGGCGCCGGCGATCGACTCTATGCCCTCCATATCGTCGAGCTCGGCCTGCGTCAGCGCCTCGACCTCGGTGGCCACGTCGATGCCGGGCAGGTTGAGGGCGCGGATGGTCTCGCTCGCCCGCACGCCGTGGATGGTCGGCAGGAACGCAGCGACATCCAGCCCATGCCGCACTGCCCACGCGGACCAGACGCGCTCGGCGGCGGCGATGGAGCTCAGCAGCGTGCCGTCCATGTCGAACAGAAAGGCACCGAAGGCACGGTCGGGGAAGGGGAGTGTCATGCGCGCAACCTCTGGTTCTCGGGATCCCAGAGCGGCTTGTCCCCGTGCACCGTGGCGGAAAAACGGTCGCCGAAGATTTCCACCTCGACCCTGCCGCCGGGAACGGCCAGATCGCTGCGCAGCATGCCGAGCGCGATCGACTTGTCCACACGATATCCCCAGCCGCCGGAGGTGGTTTCGCCGACGATCGCGCCATCATGCCAGAGCGTCGACATGTAGGGCGCGTCGCACGGGCCGGGATTGTCGAGCGTCAGGGTGACGAAGCGTTTCGTCACGCCCTGCTGCTTCTCGTTGTGCAGCGCCGTCTTGCCGGCGAAGGCCGGCTTGTCCCACTTCACGAAACGCTCCAGCCCGCCTTGCAGGATGGTGTAGTCGGTCGACAGGTCGCCTTTCCAGGTCCGGTAGCCCTTTTCCATCCGGAGCGAATCCAGCGCGAACATGCCGAACGGTTTTAATCCGTACTTCTGGCCAGCCTCCCAGACCGCGTCGAAGATGGCGGCGGTGTCGTCGACCTTGGTATGCAGTTCCCAGCCCAGTTCGCCGGCAAAGGAAACGCGCACCAGCTGCAGCCAGCGCTCTGCGATACGGCAGGATTGATGCGACAGCCATGGCAACGAAAGGTCGCCGTCGCACACTTCGGCCAGGATATCGCGTGCCTTTGGCCCGGTCAGGATCTGGCAGGTGAAGCCGTCGGTGACGTTCTGCAGGCTGATATGGCTGTCGGCCGGCATGTGGTCCTGCAACCATTCGAAGTCGTGCCATTCGGCGACCGCGGCGGTGATGAGGAAGAAAAAATCGTCCTCCAGCGCCATGATGGACATTTCGGTGACGATGCGGCCGCGCTCGTCGGCAAAATAACCGAGGCCGATGCGTCCGGGTTTCGGCACCAAGCCGGTGATCAGGCCCGACAGCCATTCCCGCGCGCCGGCGCCTTGCAGGCGGAAACGCGAAAAGCCCGGCAGGTCGAGGATACCGGCGGCGTCGCGCACGGCCAGGCACTCCTCGCGGATGCGCGGCTCCCACGGGCCGGCGCGGTCGAAGGTTTGGCTGGAGTCCTCCGAGATGTCGTCGCCCGGCTCGGCGTACCAGGTGGCGCGTTCCCAGCCGTTATAGGCGTTGAACTGCGCGCCCAGCGCTGCGATGCGGTCATGGACCGGCGACAGTTTCCGGTTGCGCACCGCCGGCCACGCATGGCGCGGGAAGTGGATGGCATATTCGTGGCCGTACACCTCCATGCCCTTGGCCACGCTATAGTCCTGCGCGGGCGCGAAGCTGGTGAAACGGCGCGGGTCGCACGACCACATGTCCCACTCCGTCCGGCCCTCCGTGACCCATTCGGCCAGAACTTTGCCGGCACCGCCGGCCTGGGCGATGCCGAAGGTGAACACGCACGCCTCGAACGCATTGGGCACGCCCGGCATGGGTCCGAGCAATGGGTTGCCGTCGGGCGTGTAGGGGATCGGGCCGTTGATGACCTTCGACAGTCCTGCCGTGCCGAGGATCGGCACGCGGGCGATGGCATCGTTAAGATAGAACTCCAGCCGCTCCAGGTCGTCAGGGAACAGCTGGAACGAAAAATCCTCCGGCATGGGGTCGTCCGGGGTCGCCCAGTGCGCGCGACAGTTGCGCTCGTAGGGCCCGAGATTCATGCCGTTCTTTTCCTGGCGCAGGTAGTAGGAGGTGTCGACGTCGCGCAGCAGCGGCAGCTTCTTGCCGTTTTCCTTCGACCATGCGGCCAACTCGGGGATTTCGTCGAACAGGATGTACTGATGGCTGATCACCATCATAGGCACCTCGCGGCCGAACATGTTGCCGACCTCCTGCGCACGGTAGCCGGCCGCGTTCACCACTTTCTCGCAGCGTATGTCGCCCTGCGGCGTGCTCACCACCCACTCGTCCCCGTCGCGCCGCACCGCCGTGACCGGGCAGTGGCGCACGATTTTCGCGCCGAGGTCGCGAGCGCCCTTGGCCAGCGCCTGGGTAAGCTGCGCCGGATCGATGTCGCCGTCGTTGGGATCGTAGAGCGCGCCGGCGAGCTCATGCGTCTCGATGAAGGGATAACGCGCCTTGATCTCGTCGGGCCCGACCACGTCGATCGCCATACCCTGGTAGCGGCCCATGCCCTTGGCGCGCTGGAACTCGCGCATGCGCTCCTTGCCGTGCGCCAGCCGCAGGGAGCCGGTGACGTGGTAGTTCATGGGATAGTCCACCTCGGTCGCCAGCCCGCGATAGAGCTGCGCGGAGTAGCGCTGCATGTTCATCAGCGACCACGACGACGAGAAGGTCGGCACGTTGCCGGCTGCGTGCCATGTCGAGCCGGAGGTCAGCTCGTTCTTTTCGAGCAGCACGCAGTCGGTCCAGCCGGCCTTGGCGAGGTGATAAAGCGACGACACGCCGACCGCGCCGCCGCCGATGATGACCACGCGCGCCGTTGACGGAAACTCGGCCATTCTCCCACTCCTTGTTCAATAGACCGGCGGCGAGACCGTCCAGATGACCACCGCCGGCACGTCGCCCGGGTTGCGCCACCGATAGGTCTTGCGCTTGAAGCGAAAGCTGTCGCCTTCGCCGAGCTTGTGCCAGATGCCGTCGATTTCGATGTCGAAGCGGCCGGAGACGACGTAGCCGGCCTCCTCGGTGTCGCGCAGCGCCGGCTTGGCCAATTCCGCGCCGGCGGCGAACTCCGACCGGATCAGCTCGAAACTACCGCCGAGATCGGGCGACAGAAGCTCCTCCACCAGGCCGGATTCGCTTGTGCCAAGCGGCCGCCGCGCCCCGGCACGCACCACCACGCCGCGCTCTTCCTCGCAGGGAACGTCGTGCGCGAAGAACAGGCTGACCGGCACGGCGAACACGTCGGCGATGGAACGCAAATCGCCGAGCGATGGTTGCGACAGCCCGCGCTCGACCTGCGACAACCAGCCGACCGACCGGCCGAGCCGCATCGCCGTCTCGGCCAGCGTCATGGCGCGCGCCTTGCGCAACGCGCGAATGTCGCGGGCGAGCAGCGAGCCACTCTCGGGTTCCAGCTCTTGTGGGAGGGCGCTCATGAAGAAATCCGTGAAAATTTCATAAAGCGCGACGGCATGAAAAAATCAAGGAGAATTTCATGGTGCCAGGCTGCCGCCCCCGCCTGCCGTCATCCGGAAACCGGAGCGAAGCGGAGGTTATCCGGGTTCATTCCCGGACCTCACAGGTCCACCGACCCGCTTCGGCGCAGCAGCACCACCGTTCCGGCATTGATCCCAGCTTTCTCCTCCGGTCGGCCGGGATGACGTTGGTGGTTGGCACTCCAAGCTGGCGGGGCTGGTTGAGTTGTCCTTCTTCAGGGTTGCAGGCTGCACGCCGATGCTTCAAACCAGAGCAACTTCGGGGAGCCGCATGAAATACGACCGCCTGATCATCGAAAAGGAGTCGCCGGAGGAATACGGCTACGACCGCATCCTCTACAATCTGTCGGAGAGTTCGATCCGCGATCTGTCGCTGGCAGACTTCGACCTGGCCATCCCGAATCTGACGCTGCTTTACGGAGAACACCGTGGCGACGCACGCTTGCGCGGCCTGATCGCTGCCCAGGGCGAGAACATTTCGCCCGACGACGTGCTGGTCACGACCGGGGCTGCGGGCGCCCTGTTCATCATCTCGACGACGCTGCTCAACCCCGGCGACCATCTGGTGGTGATGAGGCCCAACTATGCGACCAACATCGAGACGCCGCGCGGCATCGGCTGCGACATCAGCTTCATAGACCTTGCCTTCGACGACGGTTTCCGGCTGGACCTCGACAAGGTCAAGGCGAGCATCCGGCCCAACACACGGCTGATCAGCGTCACCTGTCCGCACAATCCTAGCGGCACGATGATTGGCCGCGCCGAGCTCGATGGATTGATCGCCCTTGCCGAGATCCACGGCTGCCGCCTGCTCGTCGACGAAACCTACCGCGACCTCAGCCACGGCAGGATGCTGCCGGTGGCGGCGGGTTTGAGCGACCGGGTGATCAGCGTTTCGTCGCTGTCGAAGGCCTACGGCATTCCCGGCGTCCGCACCGGCTGGCTGATTACGCGCGATGCCGCGCTCTACGAGAATTTCCTGGCCGCCAAGGAACAGATCAACATCTGCGGCAGCGTCATCGACGAATGGGTCAGTGCCTCCGTGCTGGAACAGCGCGACCGGTTCCTGGCCGACCTTCATGCGGAGACACGCAATCGTCTGGCAATCGTCAGGGAATGGGTCGCCGCCGAGCCACTGATCGAATGGGTCGAGCCGAAGGGCGGCGTCGTCTGTTTTCCACGTGTCGTTTCATCTGCCGCCAAAGACATGGACGCGTTCTACAGGCGCCTTCTGGAAACGCATGGCGCCTATGTCGGCGGCGGCCACTGGTTCGAAATGCCGAAGACCTATTTCCGTGTCGGCTACATGTGGCCGACCGAGGAGCAGTTGCGCGGCGGCCTCGCTGCCATCTCCAAAACGCTGCGGGAACTTCGTTAGCCGAACAGTGTTCTGAAGCGCGGCCGCAACCGTCTGTTCAACTCGATCGTGTTTGCCGTCTCAAATTGTGAGTTCATTCTGTCACAATTCGGCGGCATGACATAATGCATGGGTGCTGCGGTTGCGCCGCAGCAAGAGGTGTGAGTCGTCTTGCGGGGTGAGGGGACCGCAAATCCGGTGAGAGGGAAGGGACCACATATGCTGGCTCCGGACTATAAGGCAGGCGAGTCGGACGAGGCCGCGATCGTCGACGAGGCGATCCTGTCGCGCCGTTCGGTGCGCGCCTTCCTGCCGACACCGATCGACGATGCCGTCATTCGCGACATTCTCGAAGTGGCGGCGCGCGCACCCTCTGGTACCAACATGCAGCCCTGGCGGGTCTATGTCACCCAGGGCGAGACCATGCGCCGGATCGCCGATGCCATCCTGAATTCCGGCATCCGCGCCGAAAAGGCGACCTGGGACGAATACCGCTATTATCCCGACCAGTTCTTCGAGCCGTACCTGTCGCGCCGCCGCAAGGTCGGCTTCGACCTGTACGGCCATCTCGGAATTGCGCGCCGCGAAGTAGAGCGCATGCGCGAGCAGCACGACCGCAACTTCGTCTTCTTCGACGCCCCGGTAGGCATGATCTTCACCATCGATCGCCGCCTCAACCAGGGCTCGTGGATCGACTACGGCATGTTTCTGGAAAACATCATGATCGCCGCGCGCGGCCGTGGCCTGCACACCTGCCCGCAGGCGGCGTTCGCGCCCTACCACAACCAGATCCGGCCGGTGCTCGGCATCACGCCGGAGGAAGTGGTGGTCTGCGGGATGGCGCTCGGTTACGAGGACACGACCAAGCCGGAAAACGATCTCCGCACCGAGCGTGCTCCGCTCGATGAGTGGGTGACGTTCCTGAAATAGGAGCGGTATCGGCCCTTCAGGCCGACCGCCGCGCCGCCATCATCCCGTCCCAGGCAGCCATTGCGCCGTCAGCGATCGCCAGCAGCACGTCGCGGCCGGCGCCGTCGCGTGCCTGGATCGACATGCCCTGTTGCACCGTGGCGTAAAAGCTCGCCACCGCCGCGCAATCGAGTCCGGCCGGCAGTTCACCTCCAGCCACGCCGCGCTCCAGCCGTTCGCACAGCGCTCGCAGATTGTCGGCGCGGTACCGCTGCAGCACGCCGCACACCTCGGCGCTGGCGTCGCCGCCGTTCAGCGCGCCGAGCACGATCAGACAGCCCGCCGGCTTGCCGGAGCGCGTGAAGGAGTCGGCCGTACGCTTGAGATATTCGTCGAAGGCGCCGCGCGTCGTCGGTTCGGTCGAAAGCGCTTCCCAGATCTCCGGCCCTTCGCAGCGGTCGTAGAGGGCGACGGCCTCGCTGAACAGCTGCTCCTTCGAGCCGAAGGCGGCATAGAGGCTGGGAGCGTTGATGCCCATCGCCGCCGTCAGGTCTGCCAGCGACGTGCCGCCGAAACCCTTCGCCCAGAACAGTTCCATTGCGCGCTTCAGCGCTTCGTCGCGGTCGAATAGCCGCGGCCTGCCGCGTCCTGACATCTTTCTCACCTTTTTTATATCGATCGATACATAATTCGCTTGACGAGCAAAGGCAAGCCTGTCACCGATTATGTATCGATCACTAAATTAATTGGAGACGGACATGACACAACTCGTTGGCAAGGTGGCCCTGGTCACCGGTGGCAGCCGCGGCATCGGCGCGGCGATCGCCCGCCGGCTGGCACGCGAGGGCGCCGATGTGGCGCTGACCTATGCGAGCTCGCCGCAGCGCGCCGCCGAGGTGGTGGGCGAGATCGAGGCGCTCGGCCGGCGCGGGCTGGCCATCGCCGCCGACAACCGCGATGCCGCTTCGGTCGAAGCGGCCGTGGGGAAGACGATCGAAGCGTTCGGGGGACTGGATATCTTGGTCAACAATGCCGGCATCTTTCTCGTCGCCCGCATCGAGGAACTGTCGGTCGGCGACTTCGACGAGACCGTGGCGGTCAACCTGCGCGCGGCCTTCGTCGCCGCGCGCGCCGCTGCGCCCAAGATGGGCGAGGGCGGACGCATCGTCTCGATCGGCAGCAATCTGGCGATCCGCGCGCCGTGGCCGGGGCTCAGCCTCTATTCGATGAGCAAGGCCGCCCTCGTCGGCATGACCAAGGGGCTGGCGCGCGACCTCGGCGCGAGGGGCATTACTGCCAATGTCGTGCATCCCGGCTCGACCGACACCGAGATGAACCCGGCCGCCAGCGACGACGCGGAAGGCCAGCGCGGGCTGATGGCTACCGGCCGCTTCGGCGCGCCGGACGAAGTGGCCGACCTCGTTGCCTGGCTGGCCGGTCCGACGGCGGCCGGGGTCACCGGCTCCGAATTCACGATCGACGGCGGTGCCAATGCCTGACGCCGCCTGCCTACGAATGGCCGACTGACTAGCGCTTGAACTCGAGAATATCGAGCTTGGACTCGTATTGCGGCGCCGGGAATTCGATGCGCCATTCCGCCGATCCCGTGCGAAAGGCGTAGCCGGCCTGGTCGGTCTCCGGGCCGGAGCCGTACGGCTTCGGCTTCTCGCCGGCGATGAAGCCGGCGCCGAGATAGGTCAGCCGTTTGTCGCCGTCGTCGAAGAAGCGGCCGGTCGTGCGCTGCGACCCGCTCAGCTTCTCCAGCCGCCAGCCCGAGCCGTCGTCGGTCACCTTACACTTGAACCAGCCGTAGATGACGAGCGGGGAGATACCTCCGGCCTTGATGGTACGGCACTGCCAGTTGCCGGTCATGTCGAAGTCTTGGAAGGAAACAGTCGGTTTGGCGATCAGCGCGTCGAGCACCTCCACCTCGCGCGCATAACCCTTGCGCGCCTCGCCCAGCGCCTGCTGCCGGATCGTTTCGTATCCGTCGAGGCGCTTCTTGTCGGCGGCTGTGATCAGATTGACGATCTCGCCGGTGGCGAAGGCCGGCAGCGCGCAGGCCACGGCGAGGCCGGCGGCCAGGACGATCGAGCGTAGTTTCATCATCACCTCGCAGGTCGTTGAATCGTCGCGGCAATAGGCATCATCGCAGTTGGATCTGCAACACGTGAAGCTGGGATTGGTCTCGCTGAACACCGGCAGCGAAAGTACCGATACATCCGAGCGGCAGCCGCTGGAACTGCGCGGACATCGGCAAGGCTATTCCCGACCAGCGACTTGCACCTGTCTCCGCGCCGGCTATCGTGACGTTCAGCAAGGAGTTGCCATGACCAGTCCGTTTCCCGTGTTCGACCTCTCCCGCTTCGAGGCAGCCGACCAGGCCGGCCGACGCAGGCTGGGCGGCGAGGTCGACCGGATCTGCCGTACCACCGGGTTCCTCGCGGTCAGCGGCCATTCCGTGCCGGGGGAGACGATCGACGCGGTATGGTCGAAGGCGCACGCCTTCTTCGACCAGCCGCCCGCGTCGAAGGATAAGGCGCGCGCCCCTTACGCCGGCTATCCCTACGGCTATCTCGGGGCCGGCATCGAGGCGCTGGCGAAGTCGAAGGGCGTCGACACGCCGCCCGACCTCAAGGAAAGTTTCAACGGCGGCCCGCTCGCCGTCCCCGAAGGGCTCGACGACCCGCAGGCGCTCGCCTTCTGTTATGCGGCGACGATCTGGCCGGAGGCGCCCGCCGGCTTCCGGCCGGCCTGGGAAGCGTACTACCGCGCCATGGAGGACCTGGCGCGGCGCATCATGCGGGTGTTCGCGGTGGCGCTCGACCTCGACGAGGCGTTCTTCGAGCCGACCATCGACCGGCCGATCAGCGCGCTCAGGGCGCTCAACTATCCCGAGACACGGGTGCCGCCGCAGCCCGGGCAGTTGCGTGCCGGCGCGCATACTGACTACGGCAGCCTCACCATCCTGTTGCCGCAGCCCGGCTCCGGCGGCCTGCAGATCTTCACCCCCGAGCGCGAGTGGCGCGAGGTGCCGCCGGTGCCGGGCGCCTTCGTCATCAACATCGGCGACCTGATGGCGCGCTGGACCAATGACCGCTGGGTGTCGACGCTGCACCGCGTCGTCAACAGCGATGGCAGCGCCGCGCGCCGGCAGTCGCTTGCCTTCTTCCACCAGCCCAACTGGCATCAGGAAATCGCGTGCATTCCCTCCTGCCTCGCGGCCGGCGAGACGCCGCGCTACGCGCCGGTGGTGTCGGGACCTTACCTGATGTCGAAATTCCAGGCGACGGTGAAGCCGGCGGCCTGAGGGTTCGCGGCGACGGATGGTTACCGGGCGATGCGAAAGCCGGCGCCCGGGTCGGCTGGATCGGCAGGCGCTGCCGTCACTTCGGTCACATTGGCGGCTGCCGGTCCCTCTCGCAACTTTTCCAGCATCGCCGCAACGGCGTCCTCGGACCCTGAGATCAGCGCCGCCACCGAGCCGTCCGGTTCGTTGCGCACCCAGCCGGACAGACCGAGCCGGAGTGCCTCCTGCTGCGCCCAGTAGCGGAAGCCGACGCCCTGCACGCGGCCGCGGATGCGGACAAGGGTTGCCCTAGCCATCGGTCTCGACCGGGTCACGGACCATGGGGTTGCTTCGGGCGAGGGCCGGCGTGGCTTGTCCCGCCGGCCCCCGCAAGGTCAGTTCACCGACGTCAGCGTCATCGACGTGCCGGTGGCGGCGACGTTGAGGCCGTACTGGCCGGTGACGCTGATCGTCTGCAAATGGATCGATCCGGCGGTGCCGCCGACCAGCACGTTGGCGCCGACGCCGGCGCCGACAGTGGCCTCGGCGGTGATGCCCTCATAGAGACCGGCGAGCGAACCGCGATGATAGCCGGCGGTCGGCGCGAACACCGCCCAGACGAGGCGGCCGCGCGTGGTGAAACCGAGGTCTACGCCCATCTTGCGGATGGTGCCGGTGTAGCTTTCCACGCTCCTGCTGCCGATCGATGAGGAGAATGTGCAGTCCAGTTCCTTGGCCGAACCGATCACGTAGCCGGCACCGCCGCCGATCTCGCACGAGAGCGTGCCGATCTTCACGCCGCTGCTGTCGTCCGGCTCCTGGTAGGTCCGCAGGTCTGCGGCCTCGACCAGCGCTGACCCGGCAAGGACGATGGGCGCGGCGACGGCCGCGGCGAAAAAGGTCTTCATTCCTGTCTCCATGTGAACGCTCGGAAACCCCATACCCTTACCCACCATCCTACGTTGAAACGGCTTCGCGGCGGAAGAGCGGCGAAGCCGTGCGCGAAAGCGGTATTTGCGCGGACGAACGCAGCCGCGGCGAACTTATCGGCTGGCGCGACAAATTAGACTGCGGCGCCGACGACAGATCGGCGTCAGCGCTTCAGATGCCGCGTGATCCGGCGCTCGATCCATTCGGTTGCATGCCGCAACACCTCAACGACTGCGAGATAGATCAGCGCGGCCCAGATGTAGGTCTGGAAGTCGAAGCTGCGCGAATAGGCAAGCCGGGTCTGGCCCATCAGGTCGGGCACGGTGACGAGCGCCACGACCGCGGAACTCTTGATCATCAGGACGACCTCGTTGCCGTACGGGCGGAGCGCGACGATCAGCGCCTGCGGCAGGACGACCTTCCACAGCGTCTGCATGTTGTGCAACCCGAGCGAAGCCGCACCCTCCCATTGGCCGCGCGGCACCGACTGGACGGCGCCGCGCAGGATCTCGGCCTGGTAGGCGGCGGTGTTCAGGGTGAAGGCCAGGACGGCGCAGTACCAGGCCTCGCGGAAGAAGCCCCACAGGCCGACCGCCTCCAGTTGTGGCCGGAACGAGCCCAGGCCGTAATAGATGAGGAAGGTCTGGGCGATCAGCGGCGTGCCGCGAAAGAAATAGACGAAGCAATAGGCCAGCGACGACAGCAACCGGTTGTTCGACATGCGGCCATAAGCGACCGGAACGGACAGGATGGCGCCCAGCGCCAGCGAGTAGGCGCAGAGCTTCAGCGTCGTCCACAGGCCGGCCAGATAGGCCGGCGCCCAGCGCCAGAAGAGTTCGGGGTTCCAGGCGGCGATCAGATAGACGACGATCCAGAGCCCGGCGAGCGCCCAGAGCGCGACAAGGGCCGTGCCGATGATTCGCTCGCGCGGCCAGCCGCGGCTTACGCGCGGCGGAGCGTCGAGATCGACGGCTTCCTGCGTCGCGGCGGTCATCTCGGACTCCGCTGCTCGACCGCACGTTCGATCGCCCTGATGCCGTAGGAAGACAAAACGGCGAGCACCAGGTAGAACATTATGCCTACGCCGAAGAACAGGAACGGCTCGCGCGTCACCCTTGCCGCTATGCCTGCCTGGCGCAGGATGTCGGACAGGCCGATCGCCGAAACGAGAGCCGTGTTCAGCAGCAGGACCAGCCAGAGGTTGGCGAGACCGGGCAAGGCGATGCGGATCAGTTGCGGCAGCACGACCAGGCGCATCGTCTGGCCTTTCGAAAGGCCGATCGAATAGCCGCCTTCATATTGACCATGCGGGATGGCCCGGAATGCGGAGAGGAACACTTCGCTGGCATAGGAGGAAAGCACCACGCCGAGGGCAACCATGCCGGCGATGAAGCTGTTGACATCCACGGCCGCGTCCGGCCTGAACAGTTGGATGAGGCTTCGAATTCCGATCTGCGCGCCGAAATAGACGAGAAACAGCGTCAGCAGTTCGGGCAGACCGCGGAAGATGGTGGTGTAGATGTTGCCGGCGAGCCGCAGCGTCGGTTCGCTAGACTGCTTGGCCAGCGCGATGAAGAAGCCGGCGAAAAGCCCAAGCGGCAGCGTCGCGAGCGCGAGCGAGATGGTGATGAACGCGCCATAGGCGATATCGTCCAGCCAGCCCTCGGGACCCCAACTGAGCAGCGTCCAGGTGCTCTGCATCGGCTACGGTTCTCCGTTGGGTCGTCGGGCAAGCGGCGGGCCCATACCCGCCGCTTGCCCGCGGCTTATCAGGAGTCGGCGCCGTAGACGTCGAAGGAGAAGTATTTGTCGTTGATTTCCTTGTATTTGCCGTTGGCGCGGATCGCCTTGATGGCCGCGTTCAGCTTTTCGACCAGGTCGGTTTCGCCCTTGCGCACCGCGATGCCGGCGCCTTCGCCGAAGATTTCGGTGGGCTGCGGGGACGGCTGGCCGATGATCTTGCAGCAGGCACCGTCGGCGGTCTTCAGCCATTCCTCGAGGACGCTGATATCGTCCTCGACCACATCGAGACGGCCGTTGGCGAGGTCGAGCAGGAATTCCTGGCTGGTCGGGTAACCCTTGATCTCGGAGTCGGTGTAGGTCTGCGTCGCGTAGTTGAAATGGGTGGTGGAGGTGGCGACGCCAATCGTCTTGCCGGCCAGATCCGCCTTGGTCACGCCCTTCAGGTCGGAATCCTTCGGGCCGGCGATGGCCGAGGGGGTGTTATAATATTTTTGTGTGAAGTCGACCTTCTGCTTGCGCTCTTCGGTAATCGACATGGACGCGATGATGGCGTCGAACTTGCCGGCCTGCAGCGCCGGAATGATGCCATCCCAATCCTGGGTGACGAATTCGCACTTCGCCTTCATCTCCTCGCAGAGCGCGTTGGCGATGTCGATGTCGAAACCTTCAAGCTTGCCGTCGGCGGTCAGGTTGTTGAAGGGCGGGTAGGCACCCTCGGTGCCGATCTTCAGGTTCAGTTCCTGGGCGCCGGCGGCGCCGATCGAAGCCATAAGCGCGGCGGCCGATATCGCATAAGCGATACGTTTGGTGATACGCATAACGTTCCTCTCTGTTATCGACCGGTTCGCTCCCCACGGGCGGACCGTGCGGCGCCAGACGTGCGCCAGCATGGGTGAATATTCCCATTGTTCTCATTGAAAAAGCAATCGCAAAACGGCGTTGCTTGGCGCCGATGCGGCACGACGCAGCGTCAGCGGCGGGAAAGGCCGCAACTGGCCTCGACGAAATCGGCGATCGCCGGCACGTCGTCGAGGGCGAAAACCGGCAGTGCGCCGCCTTCAACCGGGTGGTCGGCAGCAACGGCGACGATGTTCGGATCGCCCGGCGCCAGCGGCTCGCGGTTTTTGGCGTCGAGCCGGCGCACTTCGATCTTGCGGTGGCCTTGGCGTTTATAGCCTTCGATCAGAACGATGTCGCAAGGCGAGAGCCGCGCCAGGACGGCGTCGAGGGCGGGCTCGGTCTCGTCCCGCAGTTCGTGCATCAGCGCCCAGCGCGCGCCGGAGACGATGGCGACCTCGCTCGCCCCGGCGGCGCGATGACGAAAGCTGTCGGTGCCGGCATGGTCGATGTCGAAGGCGTGGTGGGCGTGCTTGACCGTCGACACCACCCAGCCACGACGGGTAAGCTCGGCGACCAGCCGTTCCGTCAGCGTGGTCTTGCCGGAGTTCTTCCAGCCGGTGATGCCGAAAACGCGTTGGCTCAAGCCGCCATACCTCGCGCGATTCGCTCGGCCTCGGCGAGGTTGGCCGGCGTGTTGACGTTGAAGAACGGGTCGAAGGACAGGCCGCCGACGACGATCGGCGGAAAGTCGACCTCGACCGCGCCATGGGCGTCGATGAAGTCGTTGACCCGCCGGTTGGCGGGGTCCGTCAGGAAGGCGGCGAGGGCGTCCTTCAGCCGCACCGGCCAGAGCGCGAAGATCGGATGACGCCGTCCGCCGCTTGCGGCGACGACGACACGATCGGAGGCGGGGATTATGGCATCGGCCAGGCGCTCCGCCAGATCGTCGGGAAAGAACGGCGTGTCCCCGGCAGCCGAGAGCAGTACGTCGCAACGACCGTCGTCGGCCCATGCCATCGCGGCGAGCACCCCTGCGAGCGGCCCGGCAAAATCCGGCACTGTGTCGGAGAGCACCGGAAGTCCGAATGCGGAAAAACGGCCGGCATCGCCATTGGCGCTGATCGCCAGCTTCTGAACCTGCGGCTGCAGCCGCTTGACGATGCGGTCGAGCAAGGTCGAACCGCCCAGCGGCATCAGGCTCTTGTCGCCGCCGCCCATGCGGCTGGAGCGGCCGCCGGACAGGATCACACCCGCTCTTTTGCCGACGATCGTCACCATGCCTCGTTCGGTCTGTCTCGGAAACGCCCGTGGCGCCGATGTCAAAGGCCGTCGGGCGCCATCGCGGGCGACGTGCTGCGCGCCGCCGGCATGCCCGCCCCGACCATGCGCTCGCGATACAGCATGTAGAGGCCGGATGCCACGATGATCGACGAACCGACGATCATCGGCATGTCCGGCACATCGCCGAACATGAGGTAGCCGAGCAACATCGCCCACAGCAGCGCGGTGTAGCGGAACGGCGCGATGAACGAGATGTCGCCGCCGCGCATGGCGAGGATGATGAACTGGTACCCGACCAGCAGCAGGCATGCCGCCGCGGCGAGTGTGCCGACCTCCCATGGCTGAACCGGCGTCCAGCCGCCGAGTACCGGTACGAGCGCAGCGCCGACGACGGTCACCATCGCCGCCGTCATCATCGATATCAGCGGCGTGGGAATCTCCGGCGGCACGGCGCGGGTGGAGAAATCGCGGACGGCGGCGCACACGACGCTCGCCAGCACCAGCAGCGAGTACACGCTGAAGCCGGCGAAACCCGGGCGGATGACGATCAGCACGCCTATGAAGCCGCAGGCGATCGCCAGCCAGCGCCGCCAGCCCACCGGCTCCGACAGAAACAGCGCCGCGGCCATGGTGACGGCGAGCGGCAGCGCCTGCAGGATGGCGGAAACGTCGGCGATCGGCATATGGGCAAGGGCGAGCAGGAAAAAGATGGTCGCGCCGAGTTCGCATGCCGAACGCAGCACCACCATGGGATGCAGCAGCAGCCGTGGCTTGCGCAAAGCGCCGGCATGCCAGGCGAGAAGGGCGATCAGCGTGGTGGCGAAGCAGCCTCGGATGAACATGACCTGGCCGGTGTTCATGGCAGTCGAGGCAAGCTTGACCAGCGCGTCGTTGACGGTGAAGCCGGCCATCGACACCATCATGAAAAGCGCGCCGGCATGATTGGTAGACAGGGCCACGGAACGCCGATTCCAGATTGCTGTTCAGGCCGCTTAACTATTGGGCGCCGGGACAGCAACGGCTAAGCGCTGGTCCACGCATGTGCACACGGCGTTCAGACAGGCACGACCCACACGTCGATCGGCGCGTCGCGGCCGCGCAGCGAGACATCGCGAACCGCGACGAAGTCGGCAAGCGCGGGTTCCCCGCCCGAGGCCTTGACCCGCTGCGCCAGCGCATCGCCGACGCAGATCGTGGCGGCCAGTTCCCGGCACGCCGCCTGCAGTCGGCTTGCGACGTTGCAGGTGTCGCCGATCACCGCGAACGACAGGTTGCGCTCGCTGCCGATGGCGCCGATCACCACCGGTCCGAACTGGACGCCGATGCGCACATCGACCGGCTGCAGCCCGTCGCGCCGGCTCTGCCGGTTCCAGGCGTCGATTTCGGCGCGCATGGCGAGCGCGCAGCGCAAGGCGCGCGTGGCATCGTCCGGCCCTGGCCGGGGGATGCCGAACGTCGCCATGATGCAGTCGCCGATGTAGTTGTCGACCGTGCCGCCGCTGTCGAACACCACCTGTTCCATGCGGCGGTGGAATGCGCGCAGCATCTGGAACACCTGCTCGGCCGGATGCTCCTCGGCGAAATTGGTGAAGCCGACGATGTCGGCGAACAGCACCGCCACCTCCTGCCGGCGCACCGGGCCGAACGGCTCGTCGGCCGAGGCGAGCGCGTCGACCACGTTGGGCGAGAAATGCCGCGCCAGGTTGAAGCGGGCGCGTTCGGCCTGGGTATAGTCGTCGGCGAGCGCGCGCGTGCGCGCCACCACAGAGGCGATGATGGCGGCGATGATCAGGATGACGGCGATGTTGGTGGCCTGGTCGACGATGTCGACGAAGTTGGGATCGAGATAGAGCTTCAGCCGCTCGCCGACGCTGACACCGTCGGTCGGCGGCGGCACGATGATGGTGCCGGGCTTGGAGATCACCCACAAAACGGCGACGGCCCAGGAGGCCGCGGCGGCCGTGCCGAGCCACGCGGCCAGCCGCGGCGACAGGGTCAGCGCGCCCAGGCATACGAAGATCAGCAGGTATTTGAAGCCGGCCTCGCGCAGCATCATCGCTTGCGGCAAGGCGTTGTCATGAAACGGATTGGGCGCGATCACCACGATGGTGAGGACGACGAGGTTCAGCGTGCCGAGGACAAAACCCAGCCAGAGCGGCCTTAAGCCGCGGCGGATGAGGGCGTAGTTCAGCACGTTGATGAGGAAGAAAAAGACCAGCGTCGAGATCGAGTAGCTGAACGCCGCGTCCCATTTGCTCAGCGCCGCGAACAGGATGGCGACGCCGAGGATAGTGCCGGACGTTACCCAGAACTGCCAGCGCGCGCCCTGCAGTTCGGCACGCGAGAGCAGCGCGTTGAGGCGCCCGCGGCGCCGCTCGGCCAGATTGTCTCGTTCGATCGTCGCCATCGTCTCACGCGTCGCCGGGAGAACGCCGGTACGATTCTCCAGCCCAAAACGGACGATGCCGCTACTGCCGCAGCGGCATCCCGTCCAGTCAAAACTTCTGATGGAAACGGCGTTTCAGCCGCCGGTCACGCTCATGTGACGGGCGACGGCCGGGCGGCGGGTGCGCCGGTCGATGACGAAGTCGTGGCCCTTGGGCTTGCGGCCGATGGCCTCGTCGATGGCGTTGGACAGCCGCTCGTTGCCTTCCGAGGCCCGCAGCGGCGCCCGCAGGTCGGCGGCGTCCTCCTGGCCGAGGCACATGTAGAGCGTGCCCGTGCAGGTGAGGCGCACGCGGTTGCAGCTCTCGCAGAAATTGTGGGTCATCGGCGTGATGAAGCCGAGCCGCCCGCCGGTCTCTGCCACCCTCACGTAACGCGCCGGGCCGCCGGTCTTGAACGGAATGTCGGAAAGCGTGAACTGCCGCTCCAGGCTCGCCCGCAGCAGCGACAGCGGCAGGTACTGGTCGGTGCGGTCGCCGTCGATCTCGCCCATCGGCATGGTCTCGATGACGGTCAGGTCCATGCCGCGCCCATGCGCGAAACGCATGAGTTCGGGGATTTCGTGGTCGTTGAAATTCTTCAGCGCCACCGCGTTCAGCTTGACGTGCAGCCCGGCGGCTTGCGCCGCGTCGATGCCGGCCATGACGCGATCAAGACTGCCCCAACGGGTGATCGTCTTGAATTTCGCCTGATCGAGCGTGTCGAGCGAGACGTTGATACGCCTGACGCCGCAATCCGCCAGTTCGGCGGCGAAACGCGACAGCTGCGAGCCGTTGGTGGTGAGCGTCAGCTCCTCCAGCGCGCCGCTGGCGAGGTGCCGGGAGATCTGGCGCACCAGATGCATGATGTTCTTGCGTACCAGCGGCTCGCCGCCAGTGAGCCGCAGCTTCTTCACGCCCTTCTCGATGAACACGGTGGTGAGCCGGTCGAGCTCCTCGAGCGACAGCAGGTCCTTCTTGGGCAGAAAAGTCATGTCTTCCGCCATGCAATAGGTGCAGCGGAAGTCGCAGCGATCGGTGACCGATACCCGCAGGTAGGTGATATCGCGACCAAACGGGTCGATCATGCTCATGAACGGCGCTTCCGAAAACCCTGCTGCGGCGGTGTCGACATATACACTATCTCGTATGATCCGTTCGCCGGTTCAAGACGTCGCGCCTCGTGCTTTGGTAACATTGTGCTTTCTTAGGTGCCGCGCGGCCCGCGACGCCATGCGCCGCGGGCCGGCAAGTCAGTCGCCGCGCCGGGCGCGTTTTTCGGCGAAGGCGCGTTTGGCCATCCTGCCGAAGGCCTTGTCGCGTGCCCGCCGCTCCGCCAGGCTGGCTCTGTTATAGGCCTCCTCGGCGACGAGTTTTCGCCAGCGCCGGACGCGTTCGTTCTCGATCGTGCCGCCCGAGACCGCGGCTTGCACGGCGCAGCCCGGCTCCTCCTCGTGGCGGCAGTCGGCGAAGCGGCAGGTGCGCGCGAGCGCGACCATGTCGGCGAAAAGGTCGTCGATGCCGTCCTCGACGCCGGTGAGCTGCAACTCACGCATGCCCGGCGTGTCGACCAGCCAGCCGCCTGCCGGCAGGCGATGCAGCGCCCGTCCGGTCGTGGTGTGCTTGCCCTTGTCGTCGTCGGCGCGAATGCCTTGCGTGACGATGCCGGTCTCGCCGGTCAGCGTGTTGACCAGCGTCGACTTGCCGACGCCGGACGAGCCGACCAGCGCAACCGTCTGGCCGGACTTGCACCAAGGCAGGAGGCACGCGACACCGGCTTTGTCGCGGGCGTCGACCACCTCGACCAGCAGGCCCGGCAGCAGCCTGGCGGCGGCCAACGCAAAGGTCTCCGGCGTTTCGGTCAGATCCGCCTTGGTCAGCACGACCACCGGCGTAACCTCGGCGTCGAGCGCCAGCGCCAGATAACGCTCCAGCCGCGCCGGGCTGAAGTCCTGATTGCAGGACGAGACGACGAGCAGCGTGTCGACATTGGCGGCGATCAGCTGCAGTTTTCGGCCGGTTCCGGCGGCGCGCCGCTTGAACAGGCTCTTGCGCTCAAGCAGGCGGCGCGGGCGCAAGCCTGCGGAATCGACCAGCAGCCAGTCGCCGACCGTGGCGCTGGCGGTCTCGTCATCCGGGTCGATCAACGGCGGCAGGCGCGTGTCGATCTCGGGCCCGCTGACATGAAGGCCGTCACGATGCACGGCCATCACGCGCACCGGCTTGAGGCCAGCGAGCTCGTCGAGCGAAAGTTGAGAGGAAAAGAAGGGAGCCCAGCCGAGATCGGCCAGGGTGGGAGACTGCGATGTCATTGGTGTCGCACCAGCTTCGGCGCCGCCTTGCGGGCAGGCGCAATTGAACCCACCGCCCGGACGGGCGGCGCTCGGCACAGGGCTGATGGAGCCGGGCAGAACCGGAAACGCGGCAGGCCTGACCCGCCGCCGGCTCTGGATTACGCTCGGCTCTCCAGCCGGCGGGACACAATGACCGTCACAAAACCTCCTTGCGTGTGGTTAAGTGGGCGATCTCTTAGCACTTGAGGGTTGCCGGGACAAACGCGGCGAGATTGACGCGCGCAGACATCTTTCGCTCCAGCCAAAACCGTCGTAACCCGGACGCCTCGCTAGGAAAGACTTCGATGGCCGCGCCGACCGAACTCCGCGTCTCCAAGGACCGCAAGCTGCTGACGGTCACCTATCCCAATCATCACCCGTTCAGGCTGCCGGCGGAGCTGCTGCGCGTGCTGTCGCCTTCGGCCGAGGTGCAGGGCCATTCGCCGGAGCAGCGCGTGACCGTGCCGGGCAAACGCAACGTCGGGATCCTGAAGATCGAACCTGTCGGCAATTACGCCGTGCGCATCACCTTCGACGATTTCCACGATACCGGCATCTTCACCTGGCAGTACCTGCATGAGCTCGGTCACGACCAGGACGAGCGCTGGCAGGTCTATCTGACCGAACTTGCCGAAAAAGGCCTGTCGCGCGACTGAGGGGAATATCATGTCAGTGATCGCGAGCGTCGAGGAACTCGAGGCGCTCTACGGCCGGCCGGGAGAGGCGTCGCTGGTGAAGGAGCTGGACCGGCTCATCCCGGAATATGCGGCGCTCATCGAGGCCTCGCCCTTTGTGGCGCTGGCGACCTGCGGCCCGGAAGGGCTGGATTGCAGTCCGCGCGGCGACCTCGCCGGTTTCGTGCGCATCCGCGACGACAGGACGCTGCTGATGCCGGACCGGCACGGCAACAACCGCGCCGATTCGCTGAAGAACATCGTGCGCGAGGGCAGGGCGGCGCTGCTGTTCCTGATCCCTGGCTCCGGCACGACGCTGCGTGTCAACGGTCGCGCGGTGGTCGACACCGACCCGGATCTGTGCGCCGGCTTCGCCGTCGACGGCAAGCCGGCGCGGTCGGTGATGGTGCTTTTCATCGACGCCGTCTATTTCCAGTGCGCGCGGGCGATCCACCGTTCCGATCTTTGGAACCCCGAAAAACACGTCGATCCGGCGCAGCTGCCGTCGCCCGGCCGCATCTTGGCCAGGACGAGCGCTGCCCGCATCGACGGCGACACCTACGACCGCGAGTGGCCGGAACGTGCCCGAAAGACGATGTGGTAGACGCAGGCAAGGGAAACATCACCGGTTCGTGACTGGCCGCCACGTAACGCTTGCCGTGATCTCTGCGTATAGGCTTCTGTCACGATGGGAAGCCTGATGATGCCGTGGAACGATCGCGCAGGAAAGTTCTCGCCGCTCAAGGCGGTGGTGTTTCTCGCGCTGTTCGTTCCGGCGATCTGGATCGCGCTATCCTGGGAGGCCCGGCTGCTCGGGCCGCGACCGGTGACGCAGGCGATCCACCAGACCGGCGACTGGGCGATCCGCATTCTGCTGATCTCGCTGGCGGTGACACCGCTGCGGCGCATCGCCGACTGGCCGAAACTGATCGTGGTGCGCCGCATGATCGGCGTCGCCGCGCTGTGTTACGCGCTGGCGCATTTCTGCCTCTACGTCGTCGACCAGAATTTCGCGCTGACGCGGGTGGCGTCGGAGATCGTGCTGCGCATTTACCTGACAATCGGCTTCATTGCCCTGATCGGGCTGGTGTGCCTCGGAGTCACCTCGACCGACGCCGCGATCAAGAAGCTCGGCCACAACTGGAACCGGCTGCACAAGCTCGTCTACGGCATCGGCATCCTGGCGGCCTTGCATTTTTTTATGCAGACCAAGGCCGACGTTTATCAGGCGACCTTGATGAGCGGTCTGTTCGTGCTTCTGATGGCCTACCGGCTGGCGCACTGGCGTGGCTTCAGCCTGACCTCGCCGGTCGTGCTCTTGGCGGTCGCCGTTGTCTCTGCCTTGGCGACTGCCGGGCTGGAATATGCCTGGTACGGGCTTGCGACCGGGATACCGCCCTCGCGCGTGCTCGCCGCCAATCTGCAGTTCGCCTTCTCGGTGCGGCCGGCCTGGTGGGTGCTCGCCGTCGGCATTGGCGTCGCGGCTATCCCGCTGCTGCGGCCGCTGCTCGGGGGCGGCCGGTCGAAGACAGGGCGCCGGGTGGCGCGGGCGCCGGCTGCGTAACGCCGCCGGATACGGCTGATGTGAAGCGCACAGGGGACAGTTTACTTTTTTCGGCGGAAAGGCGGCAGCGGTTCAGACGTCGCACGGGCCGAAAAAGTAAACTGTTCCCGTCACTTCCACTCAGTCGACCTTCAGCGCGTCGGCGATGCGGCGCATATGCGCGCCGACCAGGTCGCAGTCGCTGGCCGGCACGGCGCTCATCGCCTTCTCGATCAGCGCCATGTAGACCTTCAGCGCCTTCATCAGCAGCACCTCGCCCTCGTCGGTCAAGGTCAGGCGCAGGATGCGGCGGTCCTTGCCGTCGCCTTCGCGGCGCAGCAGCCGGCGGCCTTCCAGTTGCGGCAGCAGCATGGTGATGTTGGAGCGCCCGACCAGAAGTTTTCGCGCGAGGTCATGCTGCGAGATGCCGGGGTGGCGGTATAGGTTCATCAGCACGTCGAGCTGCGCCGGCTTGAGGTCGAGCGGCTGCAGCGCAGACGCCAGCGCACGGCCGACCGTGTGGGTGGCGCTGGCCACCGCGATCCAATTGCGAAAGCGCGGGTTATCCCATGGCAGGTCTTGCTTATTGTTCATTCTTGAACTAATATGTTCATGCTTGAACCTTTTGATGGACCCCGATTATGGCATCTTTGGGCTACAGGGTCACCCGCGCCTTCTTCGGCGTTGGGGAAAAGCTGGCGCCGACGCTTGTCGGGTGGGCCGCGTTCGAGCTGTTTTCACGCACGCCCGACCCGCGCCGCCTTACCGACGGCGAACGCAAGGCCGTGGCGCGCGCTGCGGGTTTCATGCAGACGGCCCGCCACCACCGCATCCAGGTCGGGCACGATTGCGTGGCCGTGCATGAGTTCAGGACAGAGCCGGGCATAGCCGAAATCGGCCGGGCGCTGGTGATCCACGGCTGGCGTTCGCGCACCGAATACATGAGGACCATCGTCGAAAGCCTTCGCGACGCTGGTTTCCGGGTGTTTTCGCTCGATCTGCCTGGACATGGCGAATCGACCGGCCGGCGCCTTACGATCATGAAGGCGGTCGAGGCCGTCCGCATGGCGGCGCAGTGGTTCGGCCCGTTCGACACGGTCGTCTGCCACTCCTTCGGCGGAGCGGTCGCGGTCAACGCGATGGCCAAGCCGGCGGACGGCGGGGCGCCTGCGCTTGTGGCGCGGCGTCTGGTGCTGATCGCATCGCCGAACTCGATAGTCGACGTGCTTGACGGTTTTGCCGGCCATATCGGCCTCGGCGGGCACGGACGCCGGGCCATGGTGACGCGTATCGAACGCCTGGCCGGACGCAAGCTGGAAAGCTTCAACGGATCGAATCAGCTGTCGCGGCTGGATGTTCCGACGCTGGTGGTGCACGCGCCCGACGACCGCGAGGTGCCGGCCGAAGACGCGCAGGGTTATGCGGCCGCCGGACCGCATGTGAAACTGCACTGGGCGCCTGGGCTCGGCCACCGCCGCATCCTCGTCGATGCCGGCGTCGCAGCCGCGGTTGCGGACTTCGTCCGGCCGCCGCGGAGCATGGCCGCTTGAGGCGGCACGCGGTCGACCTCCATCCGGTTCGACGCACGTCCTGACGGGGATGGTTCGCCCGCTGAGAGTGCTTCAGGTCACACTCCGGCATAAACCGTTGGCCCCCATGGTCGCTGGTTTCATAAAACCTTAACCGTGGCGGGAGGAGTGGATATAGTCCGGCAATTGTCCGTGGATCGGGTTCCGACCGGCGGATTGGTGAGAGGCCGGGCGGCGAACTTTGTGCTTGGGGGAATGATGACATCGAAGCCGAAATGGATGTCGATCGCATCGTTCTCCGTGCTCGCCCTGGCGCTGACCGCGACCGCGCCGCAGGCGAGGGCGGAAAACCTGCTCGACATGCTGTTCGGTGGCGGCGTCAAGAAGACGCGCGAACGGGATTTCCCGCCGCCCCCGCCGAAGCCGGCACCGCAAGCAGCGCGCAAGGCGGTGGCGGCTCCGAGGATCACGGGTCCGACCTACAACACCTACAAGGCCGACAGCCTCGTCCGCGTCGATTTTTCGCCGCTTACCAACGTGGCCACGGCGGTCTCCGTCGCGGCCGCCGGTGCGGCGTTGCGATTCGACGAGGCGCTGGCCGGCCTCGATGCGTTCGACCTGTTCGCCGAGAAGGACGTCGCCGCCGCAATCACCGGGTATTATCAGCAAAACCGCGCTTTCGTGTGGATCGACGCCGACGGCCCGAACGCCCGTGCCGTCGAGGCGATGCGCGTGCTCAGCGAAGCGGGCAGCCACGGTTTCGACCCGGCCGACTATCTTGTCGCCGTTCCGACCGGGGTGACACAGACCGATCCGGCGATGCGCCGCAACGAGCTGGTGCGCTTCGAGATGACGCTTTCGGCGCGTGTTCTGCGTTATGTCAGTGACGCCGTGCGCGGGCGAATCGATCCCAACCGCATCTCCGGTTATTACGATTTCCCGGCCAAGCCGCTCGATCTCGCCTCGGCGCTGAAGACGTTGGCGCAGTCCATGAACCTGCGCGCCGATCTCGAAGCTTTCCACCCGCAGATGCCGGAATATCAGGCGCTGCGTGTCGAACTCGAGGCGCTGGAGGCGAGCCAGGCCGAGGAAGTCACGGTCGATCCCAAGCTGCTGCTGAAACCCGGCGAGGCGAGCCCGGAACTGCCCAAGCTGCTCGGCCTTGTGGCGCGCAACCTGGACGACGAGATGGGCGGTGCCTACGGCGAGTTGCTCTGGCATGCCGGCAGCACCGAATTCTACAGCGAAAATCTGGTGCCGGTGATCAAGGCCGTGCAGCAGCGTGCCGGCATCAAGGCGGACGGCGTGCTGGGGCCGCGCACCGTCAACGTCATTGCCGGCACCTCCAAGGCCGACCGTATCGAAAAGGTACGCGTCGCGCTGGAGCAGCTGCGCTGGCTGCCCGCCGATCTCGGCGCGACAAGGGTGTTCATCAACCAGCCGGCCTACACCGCCAGCTATATCGAGGACGGTGCGGAAAAGCTGAACATGCGCGTCGTCATCGGCGCGCCTTCGACGCAGACGAGTTTCTTCTACGACGAGATCGAGCAGGTCGACTACAATCCCTATTGGGGCGTGCCCCAGTCCATCATCGTCAACGAGATGCTTCCCAGGCTGCGTCGCGACCCCGGCTATCTCGACCGCGCCGGCTACGAGGTGACCGACTCCAAGGGCAAGCGCATCCCGTCGTCGTCGATCAACTGGGGGCAATACGGCGCCAACGTACCCTACGCCGTGCGGCAGACGCCGAGCGAGGCCAACGCGCTGGGCGAGCTGAAAATCCTGTTCCCCAACAAACACGCCATCTACATGCACGACACGCCGAGCAAATCCTTCTTCGCCCGCGATTCGAGGGCGCTCAGCCATGGCTGCATCCGCCTGCAGGATCCGCGTGGCATGGCCGCCGCCGTGCTGGGCACCTCGGTCGATCACGTCGCCGAGAAACTGAAGCGCGGGCACTCGTCGGAGAAGGTGTCCCGGAAAATCCCGGTATACGTCGCTTATTTCACCGCCTGGCCATCCGCGTCCGGCACGATCGACTTCTTCGCAGACGTTTACGAGCGTGACGTCAAGCTGAAACTGGCGATCGACGCGACCGAGGCGGCAAGGGCGCCCAGAAGCTGAGCTTTTCGGACTTGACGGGAGCCCGGTTCAGCGCCGCAGCGAGACGGGATAGCGGGAGAGCTGCTCGTAACCGTCGGCCGTAACCAGCACTTGTTCCTCGATTTTTACGCCCTCGTGGCCGCCGAGCCGGCCGATGTAGCTTTCCACGCAAAGCACCATGCCGGGCTCCAGCAGGCCGTCCGGGGTGTCGTCGGTCCAGTCGGAGGCATGCGGCAGCGTCGGGTATTCGTCGGCGAGCCCGACGCCGTGGTAGAGCACGCCGTAGCGGGCCGGAAAGCAGTCGGGCGGCGGCACCAGCGAGCGCTCGACGAGCTCGCGAAAGCCGACCCCCGGGCGGATCAGCGCGGTGTTGTGGGCGATCTGGTCGGTGGCGATCGCAAACAGCGCGCGCTGCTCGGTGCCCGGCTCCTGGTCGCCGCACAGCCAGGTGCGCGACAGGTCGGCGCAGAAGCCGTAGGGGCCGATCAGGTCGGTGTCGAAGGCGATGAGGTCGCCGACCTCGATCTTTCGCGACGAACATTCCTGGAACCAGGGGTTCGTCCTTGGCCCGGAGGCCAGCAGCCGCGTCTCGATCCACTCGCCGCCGCGGGCGATGTTGCCGCGGTGCAGTTCGGCCCACAGCTCGTTCTCGCTTATGCCCGGCTCCAGCGCCGCATGCATCTCGGCCATCGCCGCCTCGCACGCAACGATGGCGCGGCGCATGGCAATGATTTCGTCCGGCGACTTGATCAGCCGGGCGTTTTCCATCACCGCCTCGCCATTGCCGACCGAAATGCCTAGCCGCGCCAGTTCGGCGACGCCTTCGGGGTTCAGGTGGTCGACGGCAAGGCGCGTGTTGCCGCCGCCATGCGCCTTGACCAGGTCGGCAATGCCGCCCGCCCAACGCCGCACCCGCGCCTCGGTCAACCCGCCGCCGTAGAGATACATCCACGACACCGCCGGCCTGACCTCGTCGACCATGCCGGAGTGGTCGGACAGGTGCTCGCAGGAAAAATAGTCGAACAGCACCACCGGGCCTTCCGCCGCGACGAAGCAGTGGCGGGTCGGGTTGTGCGCCACCCAGAGCTGCATGTTGGTGGAATCGGTGGCGTAGCGGATGTTGACGGGATCGTAGAGCAAGGCGCCGGCATAACCGCGGCGCTTCAGCTCGGCGCGGATACGCTCCAGCCGGTATCTTCGCATCGCCGGCAGGTCGGGCGCGGGAATGCCGGCGGCAGCCCATTCGTGCTCGGCCGTTTCGCCATAGCCGAGCGCGTGCTGGTTGAGGGAAGCGGCCTTTTCGCGCGCCTCGGCCCTGAGCGCGTCCACGCTGCCCGGCTCGAACGGCATGATCTTGCGGTGGCGGCCGAAGGTGCTTTTGGCTGGGGTGTCCATTACATCAGTTCCGCGACGGGGTCAGGAGCAGTTGGTGCTCCTTCGCACCCCTCTGGCCTGCCGGCCATCTCCCCTCAATCAGCCCCGCATCTTCTCGCCCTTCGGATCGAACAGCGGCTCGACATTGATGCGGGCCGGGCGGCGGTGGCCGAGAATTTCGACCTCGAACAGCCCGTCGCTTTCGTCCGTGGCGAGTTCGGCTGGAACGTAACCCTGCGCCAGCGACTTCTGCACGAAATGCGCGTAGCCGCCCGACGTCACCCAGCCAACCACCGACCACTCGCCGTCGTGGATGCCGCGCACGGCGGAGGCGCCGGTCGCGGCGGTCGAGCCGCGCACCTCCTTGCCAGTGGCGTCGAAACGCGGCGCGCCGTAGCCATGCGGCTTCTCGACCGTGCCGAAGTCCTTGCCTCCGACCTTCGCCCAGATGGGCTCGTCGCCCATGACGTCGGCGTCCAGCGCATCGACGATCAGCGAGACGCGGCGCAGCTTCGGACCGTCGGCATGCTCCTTTGCCGCTGCCTCGCGGCCGACGAAATCGTTCTTCTCCAGCCGGGTGAAGCGCTCCATGGCGCCCTCGAACGGGCCGTAGATCGGCCGAAGTTCGCGGAACCAGGTCGGGAAATTCTTTTCCAGCCGCATCGACAGCAGCGCGCGCATGCCGAAATCGATGATGCCGAACTCTTCGCCCGCCGCCTTGATCGCCGCGTAGACGAGGCGCTGATAGGCAGGCGCCATCCAGATCTCGTAGCCGAGGTCGCCGGTGTAGGTGATGCGGTTGACCATGCAGGGGGCGCCGCCGACGGCCATCTCGCGATAGTCCATGAAGCGGAAGGCCTTGGTCGACACGTCTTCGTCGGTGAGCTTCTGCAGCAGCGCCTGCGCCTGCGGGCCGGCGATGGACAGGCCGACCAGCGTCTGGTCGAAGCGGTGGATGCGCACCGAGCCGTCCTTGGGCAGCTGCTGCTCGAACCAGCGCATGTGGTATTTCTGCGCGGCCGACGAGCCCCAGATCATGTATTTTTCGTCGGCCGTCCGGGCGATGGTGAAGTCGCCGATCAGCTTGCCGAACTCGTTGAGCATCGGCGTGAGCACGAGGCGGCCGACCTTCGGCATGCGGTTGGTCATCAGCCGGTTGAGAAACGCCTCGGCGCCGGGCCCGGCCACCTCGTATTTGGCGAAGTTGGCGATCTCGGTGACGCCGACTCGCTCGCGCGTCGCGCGAACTTCCGCGCCGATATGCTCGAAATCGTTGGAGCGGTGGTAGGAGACGATGTCCTTCGGCTCGGTGCCCTTCGGGGCGAACCACAGCGGCGTCTCGAGGCCCCAGCTGTCTCCCATCACGGCGTTGTTGGCCACCATGACGTCGAAGAGCGGTGTCGTCTGCGCCGGCCTCGCCGCCGGCAGCTCCTCGTTGGGAAAACGGATGGAGAAGCGCCGCGAATAGTTCTCGCGCACCTTGGCGTTGGTGTAGCGCAGGCTTGCCCATTCGCCGAAGCGGGCGACGTCCATGCCCCACACGTCGAAGCCGGGGTCGCCGTTGACCATCCAGTTGGACAGCGCCAGGCCGACGCCGCCGCCTTGCGAAAAACCGGCCATGACCGCGCAGGCGCACCAGAAATTGGTCAGCCCCTGCACCGGGCCGACCAGCGGGTTGCCGTCCGGCGCGAAGGTGAAGGGGCCGTTGATGATCTGCTTGATGCCGGCCTTCTCGATGCCGGGGAAGTGGCGGAAGCCGATTTCCAGCGACGGGGCGATGCGGTCGATGTCGGGCTGCAGCAGCTCGTGGCCGAAATCCCACGGCGTGTTGACCGGCGACCAAGGCTTGCACGCCTTTTCGTAGGTGCCGAGCAAAACGCCGTTGCGCTCCTGGCGGGTGTAGATCTCGCCCTTGAAGTCGAGCACGCCGACCATTTCGCGGCCGGTTTCCCTGTTGAAGGCCTCGACCTCAGGCATGGGCTCGGTGAGCAGATACATATGCTCCATGGCCAGCAGCGGCAGCTCGACGCCGACCATGCGGCCGACCTCGCGCGCCCACAGGCCACCGCAGTTCACCACATGCTCGGCCTTCACCGTGCCTTGCTCGGTGATGACGTTCCAGGTGCCGTCGGCATCCTGCGTCAGTTCGACGACACGGTTGCGCAGCACGATCTCGGCGCCGAGCTTTTTTGCCGCCTTGGAATAGGCGATCGTGGTGCCGGAGGGGTCGAGATGGCCTTCGACCGGGTCCCACATGGCGCCGACGAAGTGTCTTTCGTCCATCAGCGGGAACATCGCCTTGGCCTCTGACGGCGTGATCAGCTCGGTGTCCATGCCGAGATAGCGGCCTTTGGCGTGTGCAAGCCGCAGGAAGTCCATGCGCTCGGGGCTGTCGGCGAGCATGACGCCGCCGGTGAGGTGCAGCGAGCAGGACTGGCCGGAAAGTTCCTCCAGCTCCTTGTAGAGCTGCACCGTGTAGGCCTGCAGCTTGGCGACGTTGGGGTCGCCGTTCAGCGTATGGAAGCCACCGGCTGCATGCCAGGACGAGCCGGAGGTGAGCTCGGAGCGCTCGATCAGCATGACGTCGGTCCAGCCGGCGCGGGCGAGGTGGTAAAGCACCGAACAGCCGACGACGCCACCGCCGATGACGACCGCTTTGACGTGTGATTTCATGGGAATGCGTCCATATTTGAAATAGAAGAATCGGGATTTTTGCCGAACCGCCGACTCTTAATCAGCGGGTCAGGGGCGTACACGAAGCGAAGATCGGCCGCGTTGACGTTGGCGGAAAGTCGGTCGTCGAGTGCGGCGAGGATGGTTTCGCATACGGCCGTACGGTGCTTCAGGACGTCGATGTTCCAGAAGCGGAGGGTCGAAAAGCCGCGGTCGCGCATGAAGGTGTCGCGGACCAGGTCACGGCGGCTACTTGCGTGCTGAGTGCCGTCGATTTCGACGACCAGCCATTTTTCCCGGCAAGCGAAATCCGCAAAATAGGGACCGATAGGCAACTGGCGGGTGAACTTGTAGCCACCCAGTTTGCGCCGTTTCAGTTCAAGCCAAAGTAGTGCTTCGGCGTGATTGTCACGCTTGCGGAGATCGCGGGCGCGGGTCGTCGTGCCTGGCTTTCGGCGGCTTCGCGTATCGGAAGCGCCGTCCCCCACTCCGTCGCCGCTACGCGGCGCCACCTCTCCCCCCTCCGGGGGTAGAGGAAGGGTGCCAAGCTTTGCGGTCGGCGCTTCCTCTCCCCCGTCGAACGGGGGAGAGGTGGCACGCGAAGCGTGACGGAGTGGGGGTCGATCCTTGTTGGACATGACTGCCGGCAGAGCTCAGAAATCCGTCGGCGCGCCGCCTTCGGCCTTGCGCTTTTCGACGAAGGCGTTGAGTTCCTCGCGCACGGCCGGGTCGATGTAGGGCTCCTCGTAGGTTGCCAGCCGTTCCTTCCAGACGCGGTTGGCGCGTTCGATCGCGGTCGGCGAGCCGGCTTCCGCCCAGGTCTCGAAATTGCGCCAGTCGGAGATGACCGGTGCGTAGAACGCGGTCTTGTAGCGCGACTGGGTGTGCGGCGTGCCGAAGAAATGGCCGCCCGGGCCGACGTCGCGGATGGCGTCGACCGCCAGCGCATCCTCCGACAGGTCGAGCGGCGTAAGGAACTCCGCCACCATCTGCAGAAGATCGATGTCGAGGATGGTCTTTTCGTAGGAGCAGCGCAGGCCGCCCTCCAGCCAGCCCGCGGCGTGCATCATCAGATTGCCGCCGCCCTGCACGGCGCCCCACAGCGAGAACACGCTTTCGTAGGCGGCCTGGGCGTCGACGGTGTTGGCCGCGCAGGTGTTGGAGGTGCGGTAAGGGATGTTGTAGCGCCGCGCCAGCTGACCGCCGACCAGCTGTGCCTTCATGTATTCAGGGGTGCCGAAGGCCGGCGCGCCCGACTTCATGTCGACGTTGGAGGTGAAGCCGCCGTAGCCGACCGGCGCGCCCTTCCTGACCATCTGGGCGAAGGCGATGCCGGCCAGCGCCTCGGCATTCTGCTGGACCAGCGCGCCGGCCACGGTCACCGGCGCCATCGCGCCGGACAAGGTGAACGGCGTGACGATCACCACCTGGCCCATCGACGACATCTGGATGATGCCTTCCATCATCGGCACATCGAGCTTCAGCGGCGAGTTGGTGTTGATGATGGTGAACACCGACGGCTCGTTCATCAACTGCTCGCGGCTGACGCCGCGGGCGATGCGGGTGATCTCGATGCCGTCGACGTTGCGCTCCTTGCCGAGCGAATAGATGTGGAACACCTTGTCGGTGAGCAGAGCGAGGTCGCGGATGCACTCCAGGTGGCGGATCGACGGGTGGATGTCGATCGGCTCGACCGGGTAACCGCCGGTGATGTTGAGAATGTTGTGCATCTGCGCCAGCTTCAGGAAATTGCGATAATCCTGCTGGTTGCCGGGCCGGCGGCCGCGATCGGTGTCGGAGCAGTTCGGCGCCGACGCCATCATCGAGATGATCAGGTTGTTGCCGCCGAAGCGCACGTTGTGCGAGGGGTTGCGGGCATGCAGCGTGAATTCCGATGGGCAGTGCGAGACCAGCTCGAGGATCATGTCGCTGTCGAAGCGCACGCGCTCAACGCCGTCGCGCACGTCGGCGCCATGCTCCTTCATGATCTGGCGGGCGCCGTCATGCAGAACGTCGACGCCGATTTCCCGGAGCACGCGCAGCGAGGCGAGGTGGATCGATTCGAGCTCGTCGTCGGAGACGAGCTTGGTCGGCTGGAACGGGGTCCTGAGCTGCCGGAACGGCGGCTGCTCGAACGCCGCGCCAGCGCCCGAACGTTTGCCGGCGCGCCCGCCGCGACGGGTGCGGTCGGTGGCGAGAGCCGGTTCTGCGGGTTGCACGGCGGCGTTCATGATCGTCCTCATACTATCGATGCGGGCCGCATAATGGACCGCCACCCGAACCGTCATTGCGGAGGCGGCGACCCCTAGCGCGAAGGAAGCGACATGCCGCCCGGGAAGCGGCTGGCGCAGGCGGTTTGCGCCAGACGGCCCTTTCCGAAGCAGGCGGAAGCGGCTAGCGCACTGGCGAGGAACGCAAGCGATACGGTGAAAAACATGGCCGCCGGAGGCTCCGACGCCATTGAGGCCAGGACGGACTGGGCAGCACTCGCGGGCATCATCGCCACCGTCTCGGTGTTCGCCATCGCGCAAGGGCTGACCTATCCGCTGCTCAGCTTCATCCTGCTACGCGACGGCTACACGCCGGCGATGATCGGTGCTTCCTCGGCGATGACGCCGCTCGGCTACATCGTGTCGGCACTGTTCATCCCGTCGATGTCGCGGCGCTTCGGGGCAGGGCGGCTCACCGTCGGCTGCGCCGCGCTGGCGACGCTCTGCCTGGCCCTGATCGGCTGGGCGCAGGATTTCTGGCTGTGGTTTCCGCTGCGTTTCCTGCTCGGCTTCTTCGCCAACCCGCTCTACGTGATCAGCGAGACCTGGCTGCTGGCGGTCACGCCGGCGGCACGGCGCGGCCGCATCATGGGCATCTACACCTCGATCGTGTCGGGCGGCTTCGCCATGGGGCCGGTGACGCTGGCGTTCGTCGGAACGGAGGGATGGCCGCCGTTCCTCGTCGGCATAAGCGCCTTCGTCGCCTGCGGGCTGATCCTGGTCTGCGTGCTGCCGCGCCTGCCCGCCATGCAGGACGAGCAGCATTCGACCTCGGTCGCGCGCTTTCTGCTGGTAGCGCCGCTGCTGCTGTTCGCGGTCTTTACGGCCGCGGCTTTCGAGCAGGGGCTGCTGTCGCTGTTTGCCGTCTACGGCAAGGCATTCGGCAGCGCCGAGCAGCGGGTGGCGACGCTGCTCGCTGTGTTCATCGCCGGCAACATCGCGCTGCAGGTGCCGTTCGGCGCGCTGGCGGAGCGGCTCGGCGCGATGCGGGTGATGCTGCTGTGCGCTCTGGCGACGCTGCTCGGCTGCGTGCTGCTGCCGGTGGTGTTCACCTCCGTGCTGGTGTGGCCCGTCGTCTTCCTGTGGGGAGCCGTGGCGTTCGGCATCTACACGATGGCGCTGATCGGGCTGGGCGACCGTTTTTCCGGCGCGATGCTGATCACCGGCAACGCCGCCTTCGCATTTGCCTGGGGCGTCGGCGGTATCGCGGGGCCGCCGCTGACCGGTACATTCATGACCATGGCGGGCGTGCAGGGGCTGCCGCTGGCGCTCGGCCTTTTGTGCGGAGTGCTGGCGCTGTGCCTGCTGCTGCAGCCCAGGCGGAGCGGGGCATGACGGTCGAGCAGGGAAGGGAAGCGTCGCCGCAATGGGCGGCGCTGATGGGCGTCACCGCCGCGCTGTCGGTGTTCGGCGTCGCGCAAGGGCTGAGCTACCCGCTGTTTACGTTGCTGATGCAGCGACAAGGGCTTTCGCCGTCGCTCATCGGCGTTTCGACGGCGATGATGCCGCTGGGCCTGATCCTGTCCGCGGCCTTCATTCCGGCGGCGATCCGGACTTTTGGCGCGCGCAACCTCGCGGTTACCTGCGCGCTGGCCGGCGCGGTCTGCTTCGTGCTGATCGGCTACCTGCAGAACGGGGTGGGCTGGTTCGCCCTGCGCTTCGTGCTCGGTTTCGTCATCAACCCGCTCTACGTGCTCGGCGAGGTGTGGGCGCTGGCGCTGGCGCCGGCCGGCCAGCGCGGCCGAGTCATGGGCATCTTCAACACCGTGATGGGCATCGGCTATTCGGCGGGCCCGCTCTGCCTCGTTGCCATCGGCGTCGACGGCTGGCCGCCTTTCCTCGTCGCCATCGGCGGTTTCGTTTTGTGCGGCGCCATCCTGTCGGTGGTATCGTCGAAACTCTCCGGCTTCGAGGAGGGTGAGGAGCAGCCCGGCGGCATGCTGGGTTTCGCCAGGCTGGCGCCGGCGCTGCTGATGGCCGTGCTGGTATCGTCGGCCGTGCAGCAGAGCGTCTATTCGATGATGCCGGTGTTCGGCGCCGGCTACGGGCTGCAGGAAGCGACGCTCGCGGCGCTGATCACCGCGCTGTCGATCGGCAACATCGTCCTGCAGGTGCCGCTGGGGCTTGCCGCCGAGCGCGCCGGCGGCCGCACCATGATGATCGCCTGCGCCTGCGTGACGGCGCTTTGCGCCTTGCTGCTGCCGGTGCTGATCCTGACGCCGGCGGTGTGGCCGCTGCTGGTGGTGATGGGCGGCGTCGGCTACGGCGTCTACACCATGGCGCTGGTCGAACTCGGCGGTCGCTTCAAGGGCCAGGCGCTGGTGACCGGCAACGCCGCCTTCGCGCTGATGTGGGGCGTCGGCGGCATGGCCGGGCCGCCGGCCGCCGGCACGCTGATGCAGGCCACCGGGCCGCTCGGCCTGCCGGGGGTTATCGCCGTGCTGTGCGGCCTGCTCGTGGTCTTCGCGGTGATACGCTCGGCGACGCGACGGTCTTGAAGCCGTCGGCAAAGGTCGCTTACAGTCGTCCCATGCGCATCCACCGCTCCAGCAGCGACTGCCATGCCTCGACGCCGTCCCGCCGGACGGTCCATGTCGAGTTGCTGCGGCTGTGCGCCCGCATCGGCTATTCGCCGCCCTTCTCTCGGCTCTGATTTCGTGCCGGCGTCCGCCGGATTGATGAAGACGAGAGGCAAATCCGATGACCTATCAGAACTACTCGCTGAAGCAGCTGCAGCAGATCGACTCCGCGCACCACCTGCACCCGTTTACCGACCACAACGACCTGCGCACGGCCGGCAGCCGCATGATCGTGCGGGCCGACGGTCCCTATATCTACGATTCCGAGGGCAACGAACTGCTCGACGCCATGGCCGGCCTGTGGTGCGTCAACATCGGCTACGGCCGCAACGAGCTCGCCGAGGTGGCCTACCAGCAGATGAAGGAGCTGCCTTACTACAACTCCTTCTTCCGCTGCACGACGCCGGCGGCGACGCTGCTGGCCGCCAAGATAGCCGCGCTGGCGCCGAAAACCGTAAACCAGGTGTTCTTCGGCTCCTCCGGCTCGGAATCCAACGACACCGCGCTGCGTATGGTCCGCCATTATTGGGCGCTGGAGGGCAGGCCGGAGAAGAACCGCATCATCTCGCGCAAGAATGCCTATCACGGCTCGACCGTCGCCGGCACGTCGCTGGGCGGCATGGAGCACATGCACGGGCAACTCGGCGGCGCGGTGCCCAACATCGTGCATGTGATGATGCCCTACGCCTTCGAACTGGCGCTGCCAGGCGAGAGTGACCATGATTTCGGCTTGCGCGCCGCGAAGGCCGTCGAGGACGCCATCCTCGAGGCCGGCGCCGACAAGGTTGCCGCGTTCATCGGCGAGCCTATAATGGGCGCGGGTGGCGTCAAAATCCCGCCGGCGAGCTACTGGCCGGAAGTTCAGCGCATCTGCCGCAAATATGATGTGCTGCTGATGCTCGACGAGGTCATTACCGGCTACGGCCGAACCGGCAACTGGTTCGCGGCGCAGACGTTCGGCATCGAGCCTGACACCATCACCACCGCGAAGGCGCTGACCTCCGGCTACCAGCCGCTGTCGGCTTTGCTGGTCGGCGACCGCGTCGCCAAAACGCTGCAGGAAAAGGGTGGAGAGTTCTATCACGGCTACACTTATTCCGGTCATCCCGTCGCGTGCGCCGTCGGCCTGAAGAACCTCGAGATCATCGAGAAGGAGGGGCTTGTCGAGCGGGTGCGCGACGACACCGGCCCGTATTTCGCCGAGATGCTGCGCGAGCGCGTCGCCGGCCACGGGCTAGTCGGCGAGGTTCGCAGCGTCGGCCTGATGGGCGCCATCGAGATCGTCAAGGACAAGGCCACCCGCGAGCGCTTCGTGCCGGACGGCAGCGCCGCCGTCGTCGTGCGAGATCACGCCATCGCGCAGGGCCTGATGATGCGGGCGACCGGCGATACCATGATCCTGTCGCCGCCGCTGATGTGGACGCGCCAGACGATCGACCTTGCCGGCGACCGGATCGCCAGGGCGCTCGACAAGGCCGAGGCCGATCTGCGCAAGGCGAACTGACAAGGGCCGGGCGAAGACTTCCATCTCCGCCCGCGCCAAACATCCCGACCCCTGAAACTTGCGCGGATCGAATTGACCGTCGGCGAGTTTCAGGATCGGAGCGTCCAGCAGCGGAGAGGGGTCGATGTCGGGGAAGTCGCTTGTCGGGCTGATCGAATACGAGATGGCGGGCGAGGAGGTGCGCGCCGTCTACGACGACATCATGGCGACGCGGAAGTCCGACTGGATCAACAATTTCTGGAAGGTACTGGCGCACGACCCGGCGCTGCTGAAACGCACCTGGGAGTCGATCAAGCAGGTGATGGCGCCCGGGGCGCTCGACCCGCTCACCAAGGAACTGATCTACATCGCCGTCTCCGCGACCAATGGCTGCGAATATTGCACCTACTCGCACACGGCGGCGGCGCGCGCCAAGGGCATGACGCAGCCGCAGTTCATGGAACTGTTGGCGGTCGTCGGTATGGCCAACGAGACCAACCGGCTGGTCAACGGTCTGCGGCCACCGGTAGACGTGCAGTTCGAGCCGCACGAATAATCGGCAACGGTCGCTATTCGACAGCGGCAACGCGACCATGCCTTCCGCAAGCAGGAGATCGGATCGATGGCACGACGCGGCAAGCGCGGAAGCAACAAACTCGCCGGCGAGCTGATGCTTGCACCATTTGTCGTCGGCATGCGCCTGCCGTTGATGATGCAGGAGGTGTTCGCCTCGAACGGTCGGCCAGGCAAGGAAACGCAGGAGGCGTTCGCGGAGAAGGCAGCCGCAGCCGCCCAGGGCGTGGTTGCAGCGCAGGTCGCGATGGCCGGTGAGGCGCTGCTCTTCTGGCCGCAACTGATGTCCGGCAAGACGCCTTCATTGCTGAGTGGTGCTGCCGCCGAGCGGGCGCTGCAGTCCGCCCTGCAACCCGCCGGCCGCAAGGTCAAGGCCAACTTCCGGCGGTTGAGCCGGCGTGGACCCTAGCCAGCAGGACCTTGCCGTGGAGGCGACCTCCACCTAAAGCCAACGGCGCGGCGCATGGTGATATGCGCCGCGCCGAGCGTCTTCAGAAGCCGCAGTCGTCATTCCGCGGAGACTTCCTTTACGGCGTTGAGAACGCTCATCTCTGCGTTCTCAGTGCAGTATTTGACCGTATCTTCAACAGTCTTGCCCAGAACATCCGGATCCATGGAAAGCTCTTCTGCCGTTCCTGCCGTATAGCCTGCAACCCAAGTCAGGATGAAGGAAACTTCATCAGCCTTCATGCTCATCAATTGTCCGCAGGTGATCGTCGACATGTCGACCGGCTCGGCGGAGCTCGGAGTCGCAAAATTAACGGCCGCCAGCATAACCAGCGGTGCCAATCGTAGAAATTTCATTACTGTATCCCCCGGAAAAGGTGCAAGTATTGCGCCGGCGTAATTGGTCGACCGGCGCGCCGAATTCATAAACGGGGATCGAGGAAAGCGCTGCGCTCATTTTTGATCGCAACTGGAAAAACCGCACCCTCCGCCGTTGGCGAACGAGGCGCGGTCTTGCCAAAGAACGCATGGCCTTCGCGACGCGATTACCTTGCGAAGATGACAGCTCCGGTACGCAAAACCTGATCCGGAGCGTGAGAACGGCTGCGACAACCGATCTGTCCCCTATATAGAGGGACAATCTTACCGCGCGGTTATCGAGAGCTTAAGCAAACCTGAATCGGTGCATTTCCCGGCCTGCCGCCGAACGAATTTGCCGGCTTACCCCCGTGCAAGCCGCTTTTTTTCGGTTCACCCGACCGGCTTCACCCGACATCGCCGCGCAGCATGCGGACGATGCCGGAGAAATCCGCTCCGGCGTGGCCGAGGCCGGAAAACAGCGCGTAGAGCTGTGCAGCTTGAGCGCCGAGCGGCGTTGCCACGCCGGCGGCCTGTGCGGCCTCCTGGGCAAGCTTGAGATCCTTCAGCATCAGCGCAGCGGCGAAGCCGGGCTTGTAGTCGCGATTGGCCGGAGAACTGGGGACCGGGCCCGGCACCGGGCAATAGGTGGTGAGGGACCAGCATTGCCCTGACGACGTCGATGCGACGTCGAACAGCGCCTGGTGCGACAGGCCGATCTTTTCTGCAAGCACGAATGCCTCGGCAACGCCGATCATCGAGATGCCCAGGATCATGTTGTTGCAGATTTTCGCGGCCTGGCCCGCGCCGGCCTCGCCGCAGTGGACGACGCGGCCGGCCATAGGCTGCAGGAAAGGCTCGGCCTTGGCGAAGGCCTCGGCGCTGCCGCCGGCCATGAAGGTCAAGGTGCCGGCGGCCGCGCCGCCGGTGCCGCCGGACACCGGCGCGTCTATGGACGGCAGGCCCCTGCGCGCCGCGATGCCATGCGCTTTGCGCGCCGATTCGATGTCGATGGTCGAGCTGTCGATCAGCAGCGTGCCGTCCTTGAGCCCCGGTACGATGTCCTCATAGACGGATACGACATGTTTGCCGGCGGGCAGCATGGTGATCACCACCTCTGCGCCCTTCGCCGCCGCGCTGGCGTTCGCCATCACCGTCACGCCGTTGTCGCGCGCCTTGGCGAGGTTTTCGGGCATGAGATCAAAGCCCTGCACCGAATGCCCGGCCTTCACCAGATTGGCGGCCATCGGGTTGCCCATGTTGCCGAGGCCGATGAAAGCGATGGTTGCCATGATGTGCTCCTGGAGTGGTAGGCAGTAGGCAGTAGGCAGTAGGCAGTAGGCAGTAGGCAGTAGATTAAAACGCTCGCAGCGACGCAGGGGAAAGCAACATTTCCCCTGCTGCCGACGGCATATTCCCTACTGCCTACCTATCATCGCCCTCGCCACGATCATCCGCATGATCTCGTTGGTGCCTTCGAGGATCTGGTGGACGCGCAGGTCGCGCACCAGCTTCTCGACGCCGTAGTCGTGAAGGTAGCCGTATCCGCCATGCACCTGCAGGGCGTCGTTGGCGACCTGGAAGCCGGTGTCGGTGACGAAACGTTTGGCCATCGCCGACCATTTGCCGGCTTCCGGATGCTTGGCATCGAGCCGCGACGCGGCGGCGTAGAGGAAGATGCGCGCCGCCTGCAGTTCCGTTTCCATGTCGGCGAGCTTGAACTGCAGCGCCTGGAACTCGCGCAGCGCCTTGCCGAAGGCCTTGCGCTCGCCGGCGTAGGCGACCGCCTTGTCCAGTGCCGCCTGGGCGCCGCCGAGCGAGCAGGCGGCGATATTGAGCCGGCCGCCGTCGAGGCCCGCCATGGCGATCGAGAAACCGGCGCCTTCCTCCGAAATGCGATTCGCCACCGGCACGCGGCAGTCGGAAAAGATGACCTGGCGGGTCGATTGCATGTGCCAGCCCATCTTGTTCTCGACCGCGCCGAAGGACAGGCCGGGCGTGCCCTTTTCGACGACCAGTGTGGAAATGCCCTTCGGGCCGTCGCCGCCGGTGCGCACCATCACCCCGTAGATATCGCTGTCGCCGGCGCCGGAGATGAACTGTTTTGTGCCGTTCAGCACATAGTGGTCGCCGTCGCGAACCGCGCGGGTCTTCAGCGCCGCTGCGTCCGAGCCCGAGCCCGGCTCGGTCAGGCAGTAGCTCGCCAGCCACTCCATCGCCGTCAGTTTCGGCAGGAAGCGCTGGCGCTGTTCCTCGCTGCCGAAACGGTCGATCATCCAGCCGACCATGTTGTGGATTGAGATGAACGAGGCGAAGGCGGGGCAGGCCTTCGACAGCGCCTCGAACACCAAGACCGCATCGAGCCGCTTCAGGCCTGAGCCGCCGACATCGTCGCGCACATAGATGCCGCCGAGGCCGAGCGGCCCGGTCTCCCTGATCACGTCGGCGGGAAAATGGCGTTCCTTGTCCCAGGCAAGCGCATGGGGTGCCACCCGCTCGGCGGCGAAGGCTTCCGCCATTTCGCGGATGGCGCGCTGATCCTCGCCGAGGTCGAACTGGGTCGCGGCCGGGTCGACCGAGGCGTCCATGGTGTCCTCCCTGACGGTTTTCGGCTAGGCCTGACGAGCAATCTAGACCAATGATGCCGACGCGCAACCCGACCGCTGGGCGGACCGGCTGTGCAAAAAACCGAGTACGGGGTTTGCGCGATGACGTGCGCCGGAAGACTACTTACGGCATTTCAGGCGTTTCTCGCCGACATGACCGAAGCCGTGCCGCACGGTTTTCTCGCGGCCAGCGGCAGACCGATGGCCGAGCGCGAACTGGCGCCGCGACCGTTGCCGTGCCTGCGCCATCTCGACAGCCTGCTGGAACTGGCGCCGCCGCGAGCCAAGGCACTGGTCGGCGTGCTGGCTGAAGAGCGCGAAGGTTTCGCCTGGGGTCAGACCTACACCGCCGCGGATTTCGGCGAAACCTTCGTCGCCAACTACGGCTGGCTCGAGGTTTTCGGCACACGCGGGCATTTCGGGAATGAGAACGTCGCAGCCGGATTTCTCATCCTCGGCCCGAATCTGCTCTATCCCGATCACCATCACGTCGCCGAGGAGGTCTACATCCCGCTGACGGGCGAAACGGAATGGCGCAAGGGCGATGGTGATTTCGTGACGAGAAAGGCTGGCGAGGTGATCCACCATCCCTCCGACGTGAATCATGCCATGCGAACCGGCGAGGCACCGCTGCTGGCGCTTTATCTCTGGCGCGGCGGGCCGCTGGCGCAGAAGCCGGTCATCGGCGCGTAGCGGAGATTCGGCCATGGCGCGCGCCATCATGCTGCAAGGCACCGGTTCGGACGTCGGCAAGACGGTGCTGGTCGCCGGGCTGTGCCGTGCGGCGCGCCGGCGCGGTCTTAACGTGCGGCCGTTCAAGCCGCAGAACATGTCGAACAACGCGGCGGTCGCCGACCTGCCCGGCGAGGCCGGGGGCGGCGAGATCGGACGGGCGCAGTGGCTGCAGGCGATCGCCTGCGGGGTCGCGCCGTCGGTCGACATGAACCCGGTGCTGCTGAAGCCGCAGAGCGATATCGGTTCGCAGATCGTGGTGCAGGGCAAAGTATACGGGCAGGCCAAGGCGCGCGACTATCAGGCGCTGAAGCCGACGCTGATGGGCGCGGTGATGGACTCCTGGGCGCGGCTGGGGGAGGGCGCGGACCTCGTCATCGTCGAGGGCGCCGGCTCGCCGGCCGAGATCAATCTGCGACCGCGCGACATCGCCAACATGGGCTTCGCCACGCGAGCCGACGTGCCGGTCATCCTCGTCGGCGACATCGACCGCGGCGGCGTGATCGCCTCGGTCGCCGGCACCCACCTCATCCTGCCGGAGGAGGACCGGGCGATGGTCGCCGGCTACCTCATCAACAAGTTCCGCGGCGACGTTTCTCTGTTCGACGACGGCCTCGAGGCGATCGGGCGCTTCACCGGCTGGCGCTGCTTTGGCGTTGTGCCTTGGCTCAAGGCGGCGGCGCTGCTGCCTTCGGAGGATTCAGTCGTGCTGGAGCGGCTGGCCTCCGGCGAGCGCCGCGCGCTCAAGGTGGCCGTGCCCATGCTGGCGCGCATCGCCAATTTCGACGACCTTGATCCGCTGCGCGCCGAGCCGCAGGTCGAGGTGGTGTTCGTCCCGCCGGGGGAGCGCCTGCCTGCCGACGCCGGGCTGGTGGTCATCCCCGGCTCGAAATCGACGATTGGCGACCTCCTCGAATTCCGCCGCAACGGCTGGGACGCCGATCTCGCCGCGCATCGCCGCCGCGGAGGCCATGTCGTCGGCATCTGCGGCGGCTACCAGATGCTCGGCCGCGGCGTGCGCGACCCCGACGGCATCGAGGGCAGCGTGCGCGAAACCGTGGGGCTCGGCCTGCTGGATGTCGAAACGGTGATGGAGCCGGAAAAGACGGTACGCAACGTCGCCGCCCGCTCGCTCGCGTTCGAGGCGGCGCTTTTCGGCTACGAAATCCATCTCGGCCGGACGTTCGGCCCCGACTGCGTGCGACCGGCCACCCTCATCGACGGCGTCGAGGATGGCGCTGTCTCGCCCGACGGAAAAGTGTTCGGCACCTATCTGCACGGTCTGTTTTCGGCCGACCTCTTCCGCGCCCGCTTCCTCGAAAGTCTTGGCGTGCGCGGCGGCGGCATCGACTACAGGGCCGAGGTCGAGCAGGCGCTCGACGATATCGCCGTCGCGCTGGAGCAGCACCTCGACTGCGACGCGATTTTTGCGGCGGCGCGCTGAGCCGGCGCTGCCCGTCAGCCCGGTGGATTCTCCTCGAACCATTTCACGACCGCCGGCATGTCCTTCTCGAAGCCGCCGGGAATGAACACGTTGAACAGGCCCATCCGCTGGTCGGTGCGATTCGCAAAGTCGTGTCGGATGCCGGCCGGGATCAGCAGGAAAGAACCCTTTTCGGCATCGATCCAGCGGTCGCCGACCAGCAGCGACGCGCTGCCTTCGATCACGTAGAAAATCTCGTCGTTGGCCGCGTGGCTGTGTGCGCCCGGGCCTGGGCTGTGCGGCTCGACCCACCATTCCGACACGCAGTAGCGGCCGCCGGTTTCGGCGCCGTCGGCCTTGAACACGGCGTGCACGGCCGGCATGGCATAGTGGCGGCCTTCGTCCGGGCCGAGCACGATGGCGGGCAGGGCGGGGCGGTGCGTCGCTGGCCCGCTCATGGCTTTTCGTCCGCCTTCGGCCAGTAGGTGCCGAACGACCAGACATTGCCTTCCGGATCGGCGCAGATGAAGTCGCGGCTGCCGTAATGGCGGTCGGTCGGCTCTTCGAGGATCTTTGCGCCGGCCGCCTTGGCGCGGGCGAACAGCGCGTCGGGATTGGCGACGGCCACGTAGATGCTCTTGCCGCCATTGTCGCCGGGCGCGCCGACCATGCTGCCGTAGACGTCGTCCTGCACGCTGCCCAGCATGATCATCGACGAGCCGAGTTTCAGCTCGGCGTGGCCGACCTTGCCGTTCTCGACATACTTGACGTGCACTTCGAAACCGAACGCCTCGGCCAGCCAGTCGAGCATTTTGGCCGCGTCGTGATAGCGGAAGGTCGGGTAGATGCGGGGTGCCTCGATGCTCATCGAATCCTCCAGTCGGGAATGGACGTCAACGCATCATGATCGGCGGCCGTTTCGCTGTCTTGAAGGAATGTTACCGCGTTCAGCGCAGGCCGGCCTGCCACGCCGTCGGTGTCAGGCCGGCCAGCGCCTGGAACTCGCGCGTCAGGTGCGCCTGGTCGGCAAAGCCGCAGCCCGCGGCGATGTCGGCCCAACCGGCCGCGCCGGCGCGCGCCTCGTGCATCGCCCGGTCGAAGCGGACGATGCGGGCGACCGCCTTGGGGCCGATGCCGAACTCGGCGCGAAAACGCTCGGCGAGGTGCTTGCGGCTCCAGCCGGCCGCCTTCGCCAGCCGCGACACGTCAACCCGGCCGCCGGCCGCCTCGATGCGCCCGTAGGCCAGCCGCAGTTCGGGCGCTGCCGGCGGCCCCGCCAGCACGCGCGACGTGACAAAATGCTCGGCGACGGCGAAGCGGGCCGGCCAGCCCGGCGTGTTGCCCAGCCGCTCGCGTAGCGCGGCGCCGGCGGAACCGAGCACGTCGTCGAGCGGCAGCATGCAGCCGGCCAGTTCGTGCATCGGCAGGCCGAAGAAGCGGCGGGCGCCGAGCGGCGTGAAGTCCACCTGCAGGCAGGATGCGGCCCCGAAGGAATCGATGACCACCGGCCCCGCGAACAGGCCGGCGGCGAAGCTGCCGTAACGATCGTTGTCACCCGGGTCGTGCCCGAGGCCGATCGCGAACGGCTCGCCGAAGCTGACGACAAGCGGAACGGTCAGGGATGCGCATTCCCGCTGGCGCGTATGGCCGCGAACGGTTTCGCTGTAGCCGGCGATCCTGGTCACGATTCCGCGCAACGGACCGTCCGGTCGGTATTCGACCATCTCGAACGTTCCCGCCACGGGCGGGAGCGGCTGCGGCAAGGCGGCGGTCATGATGTCGTCAAGCTAGCAAGCGGCCGCCAGGCCGTCAAAATCGCGCCGGTGGCCTTTAGATGCCGAGCATGATCCGGAGCGGGTGTGCCGGATCGGACAACAGCTTCGCCGCCAGCGCCAGGCAGGTGACGACCAGCAGCGGCTTGATGATCTTCGCGCCGTTGCGGATCGCCAGCCCGGCGCCCAGCCGGGCGCCGATCATCTGGGCGACGCCCATCAGCAGGCCGATCTTCCAGACGACGGCGCCGACCAGGGCGAAGGCGACGACGCTGCCGATGTTGGAGGCGAAGTTGAGCAGCTTGGTGTGCGCCGTCGCTTTCAGCATGCCGAAGCCGGCGAGGCTGACGAAGGAGAGCATGAAGAACGAGCCCGTGCCCGGCCCGAACACGCCGTCGTAGAAACCGATCGCTGGAACGGCGGTCAGGCCGAAGACGAGCGGCGAGATGCGCTGGCTGCGGTCGACGTCGTCCATGTTGGGCTTCAGCGCGAAATAGAGGGCGATGACCACCAGCACGACCGGCAGCGCGATGCTCAGCCACTCGCCGGGCAAAACGCTGGCGAGCACCGCGCCGGCCGCGCCCGCCACGAGCGACACCAGCGCCATCGGCGCCTGCTTGCGCAGGTCGACCTGGCCTTTCGACGCGTAGGTGATGGTGGCCGATCCTGAGCCGAACAAGCCTTGCAACTTGTTGGTGCCGAGCGCATCGACCGGGGAAAGACCGGCCAGCAGCAGCGCCGGGATGGCAATCAGGCCGCCGCCGCCGGCGATCGAATCGATAAAGCCGGCGACGAATGCGGCCGCTGCCAGCAGCGCGGCGATTTCCAGGGAGAGCTCGAACAAAGCAGGCGGTTCCGGCGTTTTCGAAACGGCGCGTTCGACCATACGGAAACCGTTTGCGCAAGCCGCATTTCGCGCTACGAAGACGAGGCATCAGGCGGCGGAGGTTTTGCATGGCAACGGGACTGCTGGCTCGGGTCCGGACGATGTTCGAAGGCGATCCCGGCGTGCGCAAGGTCGCCGACGACCCGGCGCTGTCGTCGGAACTGCTGTTGCTGTTCCGCATGATCCTGGCAGACGGGGTGGTCAGCGACGCCGAGCTCGAAACGTTCCGCCGCATCTGCCGGGAATCCTTCGGCATCGGCGAAGAGAGCCTCGACGAGGTGATCGAGTTCCTCAACGATTTCGGCTACGAGACCAGCGGCGCCCAGGCGCTGTCGATCTTCCAGGATTTCGACCTGGACCGTCGCAAGCTGCTGGCTCGCCACATGGCCGACATCGCCAAGGCCGACCAGAACCTCGCGGAAAAGGAAGTACGGCTGCTCCGGCGCACGCTGGAACTGCTCGATCTCAGCCCGGTGGATCTGGTCAAGCCGCCGGCGTGAGATTCTTTGGTGCGTCGTTCGAGGCTGGCCCTCCGGAGGTTCCGCGTGATCCTCGGCGCGTTGCAGGCAGAGGAGCCACGTTCCGCGGGCGAGCCTCGAAGGACGCGCCAAACGCCGCCGACCGCCCCGCCTAACCCTGCTCCCGCAGCTTCCGGGCGATCGCCTGCCGCAAGTCCGGCGCGGCCTCGACCAGCGCCTTGGCCGCGTCCGATCGCGGATTGTCGAACACGGCGGCGGTGGCGCCGCGCTCGACGACGCGGCCTTCATGCATGACCAGCACCTCGTCGGTGATGGCGCGCGCCACCGTCAGGTCGTGGGTGATGAACAGATAGGCGATGCCGAGTTTGCGGTTGAGCTCGGAAAACAGGTCGAGAATTTGTGCGCGGATCGACACGTCGAGCGCCGACACCGCCTCGTCGGCCACCACCAGTTTCGGCCGGGTGATGATGGCACGGGCGATCGACAGGCGCTGGCGCTGGCCGCCGGAGAATTCGTGCGGATATTTCTGCATGTCGTCCGGACGCATGCCGACTTCGCGCAGCGCCTCCGCCACGAGATCGCGGCGCGTGGCGCGGTCGGGTGCCGGGCTTAGCAGGCCAAGCGGCTCGGCGACGAGCCGTTCGACATGGTGGCGCGGGTCGAACGAACCGTAGGGGTCCTGGAACACCACCTGCATGTCGCGGCGCGCCGGCCGCAATTCCGCTTCGCCGCGGCCGGTAATCGTCTCGCCGAGGAAACGAATGGCGCCGGCGGTCGGTTTTTCCAGGGCAAGGATCAGCCGGGCCAGCGTCGATTTTCCGCAGCCGGAGCGGCCGACCAGCGCCAGCGACCGGCCCGGCGCCAGCCTGAAAGATACGTCGTCGACGGCGCGGACGGTCTGCTGCCGCGCAAACAGGGAAGGGCGGCCGGCCGGGTAGTCCTTGCTCAGATTTTCGACGGAGAGCAGGGGCGCGGCGTCCTCTCTCCCCTTGAGGGGGAGATGGCCCGAAGGGCCAGAGGGGGTACGCGCGGCAGCGCGCCAACCTTCGCCCGAACGCAGACCTTCGCCCGCATGCCAACCTCGGGCGACCCCCTCCGCCGCCTTCGGCGGCACCTCTCCCTCGAAGGGGGAGGGGAGCCGGCGCCCCGCCGGCACATGCATGGACGCCAGCGCGAGCTGCCGCGTGTAGGGATGCAGCTGCGCCGATAATGTCCGCGCCGTCTCGCCGGTCTCGACGATCTCGCCGCCGCGCATGATGGAGACGCGGTCGGACATCTCCGTCACCACGGCAAGATCGTGCGAGATCAGCAGCAGGCCGGTGCGGTTTTCCGCCACCAGTTCGCGCAGCAGGTCGAGGATCTGCGCTTGCAGGACCACGTCGAGCGCGGTGGTGGGCTCGTCGGCGATCAGCAGCTTCGGCTTCAGCGCGCAGGCGATGGCGATGACGACGCGCTGCCGCTGGCCGCCGGAAAGCTGGTGCGGATAGCGCGACAGCGGGAATTTCTCCGCCGGCAGGCCGACGCGGTCGAGCATCCTTCGCGCCCGCTGCTCCGCCTCGGCGCGACCGACGCCGGTGTGCCAGCGTATGCCTTCGGCGACCTGTTCGCCGATCGTCTTTACGGGATTGAGGGCGGTCATCGGCTCCTGGAACACCATGCCGATGTCGTCGCCGCGCAGCCGGCACATGTCGTCCTCGCTCGCCGCCAGCAGGTCGACGCCGTTGAAGCGCACGCTGCCGCTGGCGGCCGCCCCTTGCGGCAGGAGCCGCATGATCGCCAGCGCCGTCATCGACTTGCCCGAGCCCGATTCGCCGACAAGGCCGAGCGTCTCGCCCGGCTCGATGGCGAGGTCGACACTGTTGAGGATCGGGCTTTCGCCGATCGACAGCGACAGATTCTCGATTGCGAGCAGGCTCATCGCCGCCGCCGCAGTTTCGGGTCGAGCGCGTCGTTGACGCCGTCGCCGAGCAGGTTGAGGCCAAGCACGGTGATGGCGATGGCCAGACCGGGAAACAGCGCCAGCGACGGCAGCACCATCATGCGGGTCTGCGCCTCGAACAGCATGCGACCCCAGCTCGGCATCGGCGGCTGCGCGCCGAGACCGACATAGGACAAACCGGCCTCGGCGAGGATGCCGAGCGCGAACTGGATCGTGCCTTGCACCAGCAGCTGGCTGGCGATGTTGGGCAGGATGTGCTCGAGGGTGATCTGCGTTCCGCCCTTGCCGGCGGCGCGCGCGGCGAGGATGAACTCGCGCGGCCAGATCGCCAGCGCGCCGGCGCGGGCGACGCGGGCGAACACCGGCACGTTGAAGATGCCGATGGCGATGATGGCGTTGATCGCGCCCGGTCCGAACACGGCTGTGATCATCACCGCCGACAGCAGCGCAGGAAAGGCGAAGACGACGTCGTTGAAGCGCATGACGATGTCGTCGAGCAGGCCGCCGCGCGCCGCCGCCAGGCAGCCGAGCGGGACGCCGACGCCCATGCCGATGCCGACCGCGACAAACGCGACGGCTATCGAGTTGCGCGCCCCGACCATGATCATCGACAGCACGTCGCGGCCGAAATGATCGGTGCCGAACAGATGCGCCGCAGACGGCGCCTGCATGCGGTCGGCGACCACCAGCTTGGTGACGTCGTAGGGCGTCCAGAACAACGAAAGCACGGCGATCGCTGCGACAAACGCGGTGATGACGAGGCCGATGACGAAGGAGCGGCTGGCGAAGGCGCGGTCGAGGAAGCCGGCGAGGCCGTCGCGGGGAGGGGAGGTCGTCATCGCGCCCTCAACCGCGGGTCGATCACGACATAGGACAGGTCGACCAGCAGGTTGACCGCGACCACGCTCGCCACCAGCAGCATCACTACGCTTTCGACCACGATCAGGTCGCGCTGGGTGATCGCCTGGAAGACGAGCCGGCCGAGGCCGGGGAGGTAAAAGACGTTCTCGATGATGATGGTGCCGGCGAGCAGGAAGGAGAACTGCAGGCCGACGATGGTGACCACCGGGATCATGGCGTTGCGCAGCGCATGGCGCCAGACCACGGCGCTGTAGGGCAGGCCTTTTGCGCGGGCGGTGCGGATAAAATCCTCGCCGAGCACCTCGATCAGCGCCGAGCGGGCGACGCGCGCCAGGATCGCCGCTTGCGGCAGGGCGAGCGCGATCGCCGGCAGCAACAAGGCCTTCAGCGCCGGCCAGGCGCCGGCGTTCCAGCCGGGAAAGCCCCCCGCCGGCACGAGCCGCAGCCAGACGGCGAAGACGTAGATCAATATCAGCGCGAACCAGAAGTTTGGGATCGCGACGCCGACCTGGGCGACGCCGATGCTGAGCGCGTCCGCCGTGCGGCCGCGCCGTTGCGCGGCGAACACGCCGACCGGCACCGCGACGGCCACGGACAAAAGCAGCGCCATCAGGGCGAGCGGCAGCGACACCACGATGCGCTCGGCGATCAGATCGGCGACCGGCACCGAATAGGTGTAGGACCGGCCGAAATCCAGCGTGGCGAGCCCGCCGATCCAGTCGAGGTAGCGCACCGGCGGCGAATGGTTCAGACCCATCTGCTCGCGCAATGCCTCCACCGCGTCCGGGGTGGCGTTCATCCCGAGCATCAGCCGGGCCGGATCGCCCGGCAGCACCTCCAGAACGACGAACACGACGAGCGAGGCAACGAGCAAGGTCGCAAGCCCGAGCAGCAGGCGTTGGGCAAGGTAGGCGATCATGCGGGCGCCGGCGTTTCCCTCCCCCTTGAGGGGAGGGTGGCGAGCGAAGCGAGCCGGGAGGGGTTCTTGCGGCCGTACTCGGCGTTCATCTGCGTCTCGCGCTTCCGCTTGGACCGACCCCGGCGCTTTGCGCCTCCCTCGCCCAAAGGGGGAGGGGGCGTTCGCCTCAATCCACCCACTTCACCTTGGTCAGGTCGTTGGCTTGGATCGGCGCGTTTTCCCACAGGCCTTCGACCTTGGCGTCCCATATGCCGATCTTCGGGAGTTCGAACAGGAAGCCGTTGACGGCGTCGTCGGCCAGAATCTTCTGCGCCTGCTGGTAGAGGGCGGTTCGCTTGGCATCGTCGGAGGTGAGGTTGAGCTCCTCGATCACCTTGTCGAAGGTGGGATTGTCGTAGTTGAAGTAATAGTCCTTGCGCGCGTAGATATCGATGTCGTTGGGCTCGGTGTGCGAGACGATCGTCAGGTCGTAGTCCTTCTCGGTGAACACCTGCTTCAGCCAGTCGGCCCATTCGACCGGGATGATCTCAAGGTTGATGCCGATCTCGCGCAGTTGCGCCGCGATGATCTCGCCGCCGTCGCGGGCGTAGGGCACCGGCGGCAGCTTCAGCGTCGCGGAGAAGCCGTTCTCCAGCCCGGCTTCCTTGAGCAGGGCCTTGGCCTTGGCGATGTCGTGCGGATAGGTGCCGGTCAGGTCGACATAAGCCTTGTTGGCAGGCGAGAAATGTGAACCGATCGGCGTGCCGAGGCCCGACGAGGCACCGTCGATGATCGCCTTGCGGTCGATCGCGTGCGCGATCGCCTGACGCACCTTCAACTGGTCGAAGGGCGGCTTCTTGTTGTTGGTGGACAGGATAGTCTCGCCCTCGGTGGAGCCGATCACCACCTTGAAGCGCGGGTCGGCCTGGACTTGCGGCAGGGCGTCGCCGACGTTGAAGTTCGGGAAGGCCTGCACGTCGCCGGACAGCAGCGCCGGAACGGCCGCCGCCGCGTCGGGCACGATGCGGAACTCGGCGCGGTCGAGCGCCACCGGTTCGCCCCAATAGTCCGGGTTCCTGACGATGCTGATCGACGAACCCTTCGCCCAGTTGTCGAACTTGAACGGCCCGGTGCCGACCGGTTTTTCCTTGTTGGTGGCGGCACTTTCCTGCGCCACGATCACCGCATCGCCCCAGCCCATGTTGTATAGGAAGGAGCCTTGCGGGTCCTTCAGGGTCACCTTGACGGTGGCGGGATCGACCACATCGACCGCGTCGATCGCCGAAAACAGCGCCTTCTGCGCGTTGGTCGAATCGGCGGCGCGGGCGCGGTCCAGCGTGAACTTGACGTCCTCGGCGTCGAAGGCGGTGCCGTCGTGGAATTTTACGCCGGCATGCAGCTTGAACGTATAAGTCTTGCCGTCGTCGGACACGGTCCAGCTCTCGGCCAGCGCCGGTTGCACTTCGCCTGCGGCGCCGATGCGGGTGAGGCCCTCGAACACATTGACGTAGAGCACTTCGTCGATCGCCGCGGCGGCACCAGCGGTCGGGTCGAGATGCGGCGGCTCCAGAGGCATGCCGAGGACAAGGTCGGTGCGTGCCGCGAACGCCGTGTCGGCAGCGAGCAGGGTGAGGGCCGCTGCGGCCAAAGTCTTCCACGCTTTCATCGGCAACTCCTCGCAAGAACCCGGCGGATAGAAGCGTGATTTCGAGGCTGAGTAAATCGGCTTTCGGTTCGCGGCGCGAGGTTGGCAGGAAAAGCAATTCCGGCCGGAGAGGAAACCGGAGCCGATAACTACGCCGCGCTGCCCCGCAGCAAAAGGTCGAGGCCGATCGCCATCACCTGCGCCGACTGCACCATGTCGTCGATGCCGACCCACTCGTCCGGCCGGTGGGCGAGGTCGAGGATGCCGGGGCCGTAGGCGACGCAGTCGTAGATGTGGCCGATGCGGGCGATGTGTTTCTGGTCGTAGGTGCCGGGCGAAATCACGTAGTCGGGCTCGCGGTCGAAGATGGCGCGGATGCCTTGCGCCAGCGCGGCGGGCACCGGCGCGTCGTGCTCGGTCATGATCGGCCGCACTTCCATGACGTCGCGGATGTCGTAGTCGAATTTCGGCCGCTCGCGTTTCAGCCGTTCGAGAATGGCGACGACTTCGCCCTTCACCTCGCCTATGTCCTCCTCCAGCAGGAAGCGGCGGTCGATGGTGAGCCGGCAAAAGTCGGGCACGTTGGGCGAGGGCAGGCCGGGGCGGAAATCGTCGGTCTGGCCGCCATGGATGGCGTTGATGTTGAGCGTCGAGCGCCGCGCGCCTTCCGGCACCACCGGCATCCTCGTGCGTTTGCCGTCGAGCAGCGGAAACAGTTCCGCCTCGAAGGCGGCGAGCACGGCGCCCATGTGGCGCACGGCGCAGTCGCCGAGGAAAGGCATCGAGCCGTGCGCGATCTCGCCCTTGGTCTCGATCTCGGCCCACCAGACGCCGCGATGGCCGAGGCAGATGCGGTCCTTGTTGAGCGGTTCCGGGATGATCACGTGGTCGACGCGCGGCTTCGAGTAGAAGCCCTTCGATGCGAGGTAGGCGACGCCGCCGAAGCCGCCCGATTCCTCGTCGACCGTGCCGGAAATCTCGATCGCGCCGGGAAAATCCGGATTGTGCTCGATATAGGCTTCCGCTGCGACGATCGCCGCCGCCAGCCCGCCCTTCATGTCGCAGGCGCCGCGCCCGTAGACGCGCCCGTCGCGCACCACCCCTTCGAACGGATCGACGCTCCAGTCGTGGCCGGGCTCGACCACGTCGATGTGGCCGTTGAAATGCACTGTCGGGCCGGCCGAACGGCCTTCGCGCCGCGCCACGACGTTGGTGCGCGGGTAGCGGTCGCTGTCGCCGGGCGTCCCTTCGCCGCGCACGTACTCGACCGCGAAACCGCGCTTGCGCAGGCGCTCGCCGATGTACTCGGCGCAAGGCGCATAGGCCTCTCCCGGCGGATTTACCGTCGGAAAACGGATAAGGTCTATGGTGAGCGAAACGAGGTCGTCGCGGCGCGCGGCAATCGCATCGAGCAGTCTGGCGTTCATAGGCTGATTTCAGCAGGCCGGATGAGCGGTGGCAAGCAGCTTGGTCGCCTTCGCAAAACCGGTTGAGGACGTAAAATCGCGCAGATTTGATCAAATGTGTTGCCGGTGTAAAGAATTTCCTCAAAGTTTTCATCGAGATTGCGCACGGCAACAACAAGCATACTTTCGCAACGGGCGTAGGGGTTAGTTATATGAGAAAATCTGTACTCGCTTTGGCCGCGTTCTGCGGCCTGCTTGTCAGTGTCGGCGAAGCCGCCGCGGCTAGCCTGGTGGCGCGCGTCGATGTGGCGAACCAGACCATGACCGTCAGCAAGTACGGCCGCGTCGTCCACGTCTGGAAAGTCTCCACCGCGCGCAAGGGTTACATCACGCCGCGCGGCAGCTGGCGGCCGACCCGCATGCACAAGATGTGGCGCTCGCGCAAATACGACAATGCGCCGATGCCGTATTCGGTTTTCTACTACGGCGGCTACGCCATCCACGGCACCGGCTACGTCAAGCAGCTCGGCCGGCCCGCCTCGCATGGCTGCGTCCGCCTGGCCACGCCCAACGCCGCGCATTTCTATTCGTTGGTGAAGGAATTCGGGCCGGGCAACACCCGCATCATCGTCACGAACTGACCTGACTGCTTCGAGGCCCTGTGGTTGCGGCAGGGAACGAGGGTAGCTTTTTGTCGTGCCGCCACCGCACTCCACACAAATTTTGCGTGGAGCCGGTGGTTTAGGGCATTTTCTTCGCATCGACTGGCCGATAGACATTGTCGTCGGGAGTCGTCGAATGCCGCAGATCGAGCCGAGCGCCAGATATCCGGACCAGCCGACGGTGGCGTTGTCCCAGCCGGTCGGCGACGAAGTGCGCAAGACCACCTGCTATATGTGTGCCTGCCGCTGCGGCATCGACGTGCATCTCCGGGACGGCAAGATCCGCTACATTGAGGGCAATCGCGACCATCCGGTCAATCGCGGCGTGCTGTGCGCCAAGGGTTCGGCCGGCATCATGCAGCATTATGCGCCGGCGAGATTGCAGGCGCCGCTGAAGCGGGTGGGGCCGCGCGGCTCCGGCGAGTTCGTCGAGATTTCCTGGGACGAGGCGCTGGAGACGGCAACCCGCTGGCTCGGCGAGGTGCGCGAGCGTGATCCGAAGAAGCTGGCGTTCTTCACCGGGCGCGACCAGTCGCAGTCGCTGACCGGCTACTGGGCGCAGATGTACGGCACGCCGAACTACGCCGCGCATGGCGGCTTCTGCTCGGTCAACATGGCGGCGGCCGGCATCATGACCATCGGCGGCGCCTTCTGGGAATTCGGCGCGCCGGACTGGGACCGGACGAAACTGTTCGTGCTGTTCGGGGTGGCCGAGGACCACGATTCCAACCCGCTCAAGATCGGCATCTCCAAACTGAAGGCGCGCGGCGCGCGCTTCGTCTCGGTCAATCCGGTGCGCACCGGCTATTCGGCGGTCGCCGACAACTGGATCGGCATAAGGCCGGGCACCGACGGGCTGCTGATCCTGTCGGTCGTCCACGAACTGCTGAAGGCCCGGAAAATCGATGTCGATTATATCGCGCGCTACACCAACGCCACCTGGCTGGTGATCGACGACCCGGGCGGCGCCGACCACGGGCTGTTCGCCCGCGATGGCGACGGCAAGCCGCAAGTCTTCGAAAGCGTCACCGAACGTGTCGTGCCGCTCGGCACGGAGGGCGCGCGCGCTGCCTTGTCCGGCCGTGTGACGCTCGACGACGGCCGCACGGCCGTGCCGGCCTTCCAATTGCTGGCGGAGCGTTATCTCGATGCGCGCTACGCGCCGGACGCGGTGGCCGGCGAGACCGGTGTTTCGGCGGAGGTGATCCGCGGCCTCGCCGCCGAGATCGCACGCGTTGCCTTCGACGAGACGATTTTCCTCGACCAGCCGTGGACGGACATGAACGGCGTCCGTCATGACGGTTTTGTCGGCCGGCCGGTATCGTTCCACGCCATGCGCGGTCTGTCGGCCCACTCCAACGGCTTCCAGACGGCGCGCGCGCTTCATCTCCTGCAGGTGCTGATCGGCGCGGTCGATTGCCCTGGCGGCTTCCGTTTCGAGCCGCCTTATCCCAAGCCGGTCGAGGCGCACCCGACCCCGCATGGCAGGGCGGAGCATTTCGGCTCGAACAAGCCGCTGTCCGGCCCGCATCTCGGTTTTCCGCGTGGTCCGGAGGACATGCTGGTCGACGAGGAAGGGCGGCCGGCGCGCCTCGACAAGGCGTTTTCCTGGGACGCGCCGTTCTCGGCGCACGGGCTGATGCACATGGTGATCGCCAACGCCCATGCCGGCGATCCTTACCCCATCGACGTGCTCTTCCTCTACATGGCCAACATGGCCTGGAACTCGTCGATGAATACGGCGGGCGTGATCCGCATGCTGGAGGACAAGGACGAGGCCGGCGAATACCGCATCCCGAAGATCGTCTATTCCGACGCCTATTCCTCAGAGATGGTCGCTTATGCCGACCTCGTCCTGCCCGACACGACCTATCTGGAGCGCTACGACTGCATCTCGATGCTCGACCGGCCGATCTCCGAGCCGGACGCCGTGCAGGACGCCATCCGCTGGCCGGTCGTCGAGCCGGACCGCGACGTGCGCGGTTTCCAGACGGTGCTGATCGACCTCGCGGGGCGGCTGCGCCTGCCCGGTTTCGTCGACAGCCGCGGCAAGGCGCTCTACCGGGATTATGCCGACTACATCGTTCGGCACGAGAGGCGGCCGGGCATCGGCCCGCTGGCCGGGTTCCGGGGCCGCGACGGCGGTAGGGCAGGGCGGGGCGCCGGCAATCCGGAGCAACTCGACCGCTACATCGCCAACGGCTCGTTCTTCTCGGCGCACATCCCGCTGGAGGCGCAATTCTTCAAGCACGCCAATCAGGCCTACCAGGATTTCGCCGTGCGCATGGGTTTCTTCGACCAGCCGCAGCCGGTGACGTTCCAGCTTTACCAGGAAGCGCTCCAGAAATTCCGCCTGTCGGCAGAAGGCGTGCGCAAGCCGGTTGCGCCGGAAACGCATCGGGAGCGCATCCTGTCCGCCTTCGACCCGCTGCCTTTCTGGTACCGGCCGCTGGAAGAGGAGGCGGTGGACCGCGAGGCCTTCCCCTACCACGCCATCACGCAGCGGCCTGCCGCGATGTACCACTCGTGGGGATCGATGAACGCCTGGCTGCGCCAGATCCACACCCGCAACCCGCTCTACGTTCCGGGGTCGGTCTGCGATGCGCATGGTCTCGAGGACGGTGACTGGGCCTGGGTGACGTCGAACCACGGCCGCATCAAGGTGGAGATCCGACGCATGGAGGCAGTGAATTCCAGTACGCTTTGGACCTGGAACGCGGTGGGAAAACGCGGCGGCGCCTGGGGGCTCGATGCGAACGTGCCGGAGGCAGAGCGCGGCTTCCTGCTCAACCACCTGATCAATGAGTTGCTGCCGCCGAAAGGCGACGGTCGGCGCTGGTCGAACTCCGACCCGATCACCGGGCAGGCGGCCTGGTACGACCTGCGTGTGCGCATCGAGAAGGCCGAGCCCGGCTTGGAGAGCCAGCCGCATTTCTCCGCGCTGACCCACCTGCGCGACCGCGAACAGGTGCCGGCCGAACTGCGCTACGGCCAGGAATGGTCGCGATGACGCTGCTCGGGATTGTCAGTGCATTTGACCCCACCCCTAGTCCTTTCCCACAAGGGGGAAGGGGATTCGGCCGCATTTCCGCTTGGCAGCTAATGCTGGCGGCCGTGTGCGGCATGGCGGGAGAAATATCTCCCTCCCCCTTGTGGGGAGGGGTCAGGGGTGGGGGTAACTTCGGCCGCGGCGCTCTTGAGGTTGGCGCATGACCAGCCTCCCCGCCGAACGCAGCGGCAAGAAACTCGGCCTCGTCATCGACCTCGACGTCTGCGTCGGCTGCCACGCCTGCGTCATTTCCTGCAAGGAGTGGAACACCGGCGGTTATGGCGCGGCACTTTCCGACCAGCAGCCCTACGGCGCCGGCGTGTCCGGCACCTTCCTCAACCGGGTGCATTCGTTCGAGGTGATACCCGACGGCGGCGAGGTTGTGGGCGAGGCCGGCGATGCGCGCATCGTGCATTTTCCGAAGAGCTGCCTGCATTGCGACGACGCGCCCTGCGTGACCGTCTGCCCGACCGGCGCATCCTACAAACGCGGCGAGGACGGCATCGTGCTGGTCGACGAGGAAAAATGCATCGGCTGCGGCCTATGCGCCTGGGCCTGCCCCTACGGCGCGCGCGAGATGGATCTGGCGGCGGGCGTCATGAAGAAATGCACGCTGTGCGTCGATCGTATCTATAACGACACGCTGGCCGAGATCGACCGGGTGCCGTCCTGCGTGCGCACCTGTCCAGCCAACGCCCGGCATTTCGGCGATTTGGCCGATCCGGCTTCGGATGTGTCGGTCATGGTGTCGGAGCGTGGCGGTATCGACCTGATGCCGGAGCAGGGCACCCGCCCCGTCAACAAATACCTGCCGCCGCGGCCGCGAACACCCCTGGCCGCGAGCGTGCCGCTGGCCGAGGAAAGCGGCGGCGCTTCGAGCTTCTTCGCCTGGCTCGACGGCATGCTGGACCGCATTTGATGGCGCCTCGCTTGTTTGGGGATCACTCGGCGCTCGTTGGCACCCCTCTCTGGCCTGCCAGCCGTCTCCCCCTCAAGGGTGGAGATCAACTGGCCGGTCTGGTTTCGCCAATCGCGGGCGTCGCAGGAAGTGCGGTACCGTCGAAGCTGCCAATCTCCCTCCTTGAGGGGGAGACGGCCGGCAGGCCAGACGGGGGTGCCAAGGGGCGCCTATCTGGCCATATCGTCGACGCCCATGGTGCTCGCTAACCCATGCACCCGGCACTTTCCATCATCGTCTTCACCACGGCATCCGGCCTGGGCTACGGCTTGGCCGCCGTGCTCGGCCTAGGCCTCCTGGACCCAGCGGTCATCTCGACAAAGATCGCGCACCTCGTGGCGCTGGCACTTGTCGCCATGGGGCTGCTTGCCTCGACCTTGCATCTCGGCAACCCGCAGCGCGCCTGGCGGGCGCTGTCGCAATGGCGGTCGAGCTGGCTGTCGCGCGAGGGGGTGATGGCGCTCGTCACCTTCGTGCCGCTGCTTTGGTCGGCCTGGGGTGCGGTGGTCGACGCTCGCTACCTGCCGCTGCCCGGCATTCTCGGCAGCGTCGGTGCGGTCCTCACGGTTTTCTGCACCGGCATGATCTACGCTTCGCTGAAGTCCGTGCAGGCGTGGAATACGCGACTCACGCCGCTGTGTTTCCTGCTGTTCTCGGTGTCCGGCGGCCTGCTGCTCGCCAGCCTGGCCGGCGCTCTCGGTGGAGGCAGCCCGCTCGTGCTGTCGCTTGCCGCGGTCGCGGCAACGCTTGCCGCCTGGACTGCCAAGACCGAGTGGCGGCGACGCATGCTGACGTTGCGGCCGCTGTCGACGCCCGAATCCGCCACGGGGCTGGGCAACATCGGCCGCGTGAAGCTGTTCGAGCGGCCGCATATCAACGACAATTATCTGACGAGGGAAATGGGATTCAGGATTGCCCGCAAGCACGCCAGCAAGCTGGCCAAGCTTTCGTTCATCGCAGGCGGCGCCCTGCCGGTCGTGTTCCTGCTGGCCGCGATCGCGTTATCGAGTTTAGCGCCTGTCGCCTCTGCCCTGGCAGTCCTGTGCGCCTGCGTCTGCCACGTCGTCGGAATTGTCGTCGAACGCTGGCTGTTCTTCGCGGAGGCGCGACACGCGGTGATGTCCTTCTACGGCGGCTGATTCGCTCAGGCGTTGGTTAGCTTGCGCGGACGCTCGAGTTTCCTGATCCTGCGGATCGACCGCCGGGTGGCATCCAACTGGGCGTCGCGCTCGGCGAAGGTCTGCGGACCCCACGGCGTCCACAGCACCGGTGCCTTGGCTCCTGGCTTTTCGGGTTTCAGACGCTTAGCCATCGGTATCACCTTGGCATCGTTGTACATGGAAATGATCCTCCGACATGGTTAACACGCGCTTAAGCAGGCGACGTGCTCACACATGAAACGAACGATCGGCACCCATGTTCCCGAGCCGGCTACTCACAATGCCGCGAGAGGTGGTCAGCTACCCGTGCCACGCGCCCGCCGGTGGCGGCTGCCGCGCGTCAGTTTCCAGCGTTTGTGGAACCACATCCACTGGCCCGGATCCTCGCGCACCCAGCGCTCGACCACGTCGTTGAGCAGCTGCGCCGTGGCGTGCACGTCGATGCGGCCTGTCTCCAGCCGCGGCAGGTCGAGCTTCGGCTCGATGACGAGGCGGAAGCGGTTGCCGGGAAGACGGATGCAGCGCGCCGGGTAGACATCGCAGTCATACTGCCGCGCCAGCTTGGGCAGCAGCGGGCTGGTCTCGCATGGCCGTCCGAAGAAGGTGGTCGGCAGGCCGTTGACGAACTTCTGGTCGACCAGCACGCCGATGGTGCCGTTGTCCTCGAGGATGCGCGCCAGCGTGAACGACACGCCGGCGCGCGAGGCGATGAGGCCGCCCATGGTCGAGCGGCGGGTCGAGTGGATATAGTCGGCGATGTACGGGTTGTTCGGCGGCCTGAACAGCGACGTAACCTTCATGCCGTAGGCGGCGCCGGCGATCGGCAGCAGCTCGAAATTGCCGAGATGGCCGGTGAACAGGATGTGCGGCCGGTCCTCGCTGGCGATCTTCTCGAACAGCGGGATGCCGTCGACCTCGACGCGGCCTTGCGTCGAGGCGTGAACATCGAAGTCGAACAGGCTGTCCAGAAAAACATATTCGGCGGCTAGCCGCGCCATGTTGCCCCACATGTCGGAGGCGATGGCGCGGATTTCCGCTTCGTTCTTTTCCGGATAGGCCTGGCGCAGGTTGTCGAGCGCGACGCGGTGGCGGCCCATCAGCGGGCCGAGGCGGCGCGCCGTACGGTCGGCGAAGCCGATCGCCTTGTCGGCGGGCAGCAGCCTCAGCAGCCGCATCGCCGCCAGCGCCACCTGCGCCGTCAGCCAATAATTGACCTGCCGCAGGATCAGCGACAGCCGGTAGAGACGGTCCTTGGTCTTCATCCGACGCGCAGGATGATCTTGCCGAACACGTCGCGGCTTTCCATGCGCTTCAGCGCCGCGTCGATCGAGGCGAAATCGACCTCGGTGTCGATGACCGGCGCGACGATGCCGGCGGCCATCTTCTGCATGGCATTGGTCATGTTCTCCATGCGGCAGCCGAACGAGCCGAAAATCTTGATCTGCTGCTGGAACAGCTGCATCAGGTTCATCGGCGTCGACACGCCGGAGGTCGAGCCGCAGGTGACGATGCGCCCGCCGCGTTTCAGGCACAGCATCGAGCCGGCCCAGGTGTCGGCGCCGACATGCTCGAACACGACGTCGACGCCCCTCTTCTTCGTCAGCTTGCGGACGACGCCCTCGAAACGGTCCTCGCGGTAGTTGATGACGTGGTCGGCGCCCAGCGCCGCCGCCTTGTCCATCTTGTCGGCCGCGCCGACGGTGGTGATCACCGTGCAGCCCATCCGCTTGGCGAGCTGGATCGCCGCCGAGCCGATACCCGAGCCGCCGGCATGCACCAGGATGGTCTCGCCGGGCTCTAGCCTCGCATTGTCGAACAGCATGTGCTCGACCGTGCCGAAGGTGACCGGCGCCACCGCCGCGCCGACGGCGTCGACGCCGGGCGGGGCAGGGACCAGCAGGCGTGCCGGCAGGTTTATTTTCTCCTGGGCGAAGCCGTCGAGATGGAAGCCGTGCACGCCGCCGACATGCTCGCACAGATTGTCGCGGCCGCTGCGGCAGGCCTTGCACAGGCCGCAGGTGCGGGCGCCGTAGATCGAGACCAGTTGACCGGGCACGAGGCCGGCCACGCCGGGGCCTAGCGCCTCGATCTCGCCTGACGCCTCGGCGCCGATGGTGAGCGGCAGCTTGCGTTTGGCGAATGCCATGCCGCGCCAGCCCCACACGTCGATGTGGTTCAGCGCCACCGCCTTTATGCGCACCGTCACCTCGCCTATGCCCGGTTCGGGCGGCAGGGCGACGTTGGCGAGTTCGAGCCGGCGATCTTCGATGAGCTGCAGTGCGCGCATTGGGTCCGTGATGTTGGGCGTGCCGACATGCCAGGTCACAGGGCGTCGGCGGAAAGCTTTTGGTGCATTCTTCGAGGCTCGCTTCGCTCGCACCTCAGGATGAGGGAGATCTGCCCTCAAGATGTGAGGTCATTGGCGACCGCATCAAGATGAGAGGCGTTGGCGCCTGCGCATCAAGAAGGCCGGCTCCCGACGGTCCTCATCCTGAGGTGCGAGCGAAGCGAGCCTCGAAGAACGTAACCAAAATGGTTACGCGCGTCGCTTAGACCGGTTCCCGGGCCATGACAAGGCAGGTGTTCTGGCCGCCGAAGCCGAACGAGTTGGAAAGCACCGTGGCGATATCGGCCGAGCGCTTCCTGTTCGGCACCACGTCGAGGTCGATCGCCGGGTCGGGGTTGTCGTGGTTGATGGTGGGCGGAATGACGCCCTCCAGCATGGTCATCAGTGAAAACGCCGCCTCGATGGCGCCGGCGGCCGAGAGCGTGTGGCCGATCATCGACTTGTTCGACGAGATCGGAATTTTCTTCATGCGCTCGCCGAACACGGTCGACAGCGACAGGTGCTCCATCTTGTCGTTTTCCGGCGTCGAGGTGCCGTGCGCGTTGACATAGTCGATGCCGTCCTCGCCGAGGCCGGAGTCGGCGAGCGCGGCGCGCACCGCGGCGATCGCCGGCGAGCCGTCCGGCTTGGAGCGGGTGCGGTGAAAATCGTCGGCGCGTTCGCCGCAGCCGGCCAGCACGCCGAGCACGGTGGCGCCGCGCGCCAGCGCGCTCTCCAGCGATTCCAGCACCAGCGCCGCCGAACCCTCGGCCAGCACGAAACCGTCGCGGTCCTTGGAAAACGGCTTTGACGCCTTTTCCGGAACGTCGTTCTGGGTCGACAGCGCCGACAGCAGCGAGAAGCGGATCAGCGCCTCGGCGGTCGCCGAGCCGTCGGCGCCGATCGACAGCGCCCGCTCGCTCTCGCCGCGGCGGATCGCCTCGACCCCGAGCTGGATGGCGGTGGCGCCGGAGGCGCAGGCGGTCGACAGCGTGATCGGCAGGCCGGTCGCGCCGAACTTGTCGGCCAGCCGGTCGGCGATGGCGCCGAACATCACCGAATCAAACACGTCGCCGTTCTGCCGGTTGGCGAGCGCCAGCAGCCGCGCGTAACCCTCCTTCTCGCTCGACTGCCCGTACATGGCGAAGCGCGAATGCCAGGAAAGCTCGACCGGCGGCGAGGCCAGGAAAAGGGGCCCGTTGAAGTCGCCGGCAAGGCCGGACTGGCCGATCGCCTCGGCGGCCGCCGTCTCGGCGAGTTCATAGGTCAGCGCGCTGGCGCCCTGGTCGCTCGAGCGCAGGAAATCGACGGTGCCGGCAATGCGGGTGTTGAGCAGGTCGGTCGGGAAACGCGTGATCGGATGGATGCCGGAGCGGCCGGAGGTGAGGGCGTCCCAATTGTCTTTCTTGCCGACGCCGAGCGAGGTGACCACGCCGATGCCGGTCACCGCCACGATGGGCCGTCCCAGATGATCCTTCAGCTTCGCCATGCTCACTCCGCGGCGGCGACGAGCGCCATGCCCTCGAAATAGTGGTAGCCGACCGTCGTTGCCAGCGCCTTCGACAGCGGCGCCGCATACGGCTGCTCCGAGGCGTCGATCGGCGCAAACGCCTTGCCGTGGCCGACCGCCAGTGCTGCAAGCGCCACCGCGACGAAGAACTGCGCTTCCTTGACGTGCCCGATCAGCGAGGAATAGGCACGGGCGGTTGCGCCGTATCTGTCGAGCACTGCCTTTTCCGCCGCCGTCACCGCATGCGCGCCGGATGCGCCGGAAACGACGAACAGGTTCTGTGCGCCGCCGGTGGTCTTCGCGTACATCGAATCGAGCGCCGCCTCGAACCCGTCGCCGCGCGTGGAGCGGCCGGACGTCACTGCCGCCAGTTCGGCATATGGCTGGCGGCCGCGCCCGGCCGCGTGATCGCGCGATTCCAGCACCAGGAACGCCGAGCCGGAGCCGCTGACGATGCCGCCGCCCGCCGAGCCCCGCCGCTGCCACACCGGCAGGTGAGGACCGCGGTGCAGGAAGCCGCCGAGCTCGTAGCCGAGCAGCATGTCGGGATGTTCCGACTGGAAAGCGCCGCCGACCAGAACGTGCGTCGCCTGGCCCGAGCGGATACGGGCGAAGGCGGTTTCGACCGCCGACACGCCCGCACCTTCCTCGCTCATGAAGGTCCGCGACGAGCCGGTCACCTTGTGGACGATCGAGATGTTGCCGGCGAGCAGGTTGGACAGCTGCGCCAGGAACAGCGTCGGGCGCAGCTCGGTGGTCAGCTTCTCGTTGAGCAGGATCTCGCGGTCGGCGCGTGTCTCGGACGCGGCGAGAATGGCGGCATCCACCGCCTCGTCGCGCTCGCCGCCGCCGGCCGCGATCACCATGTCCATCGAGCCGCACAGCGCCTCGTCGCCCTTGATGCCGGCGTCGTCCAGCGCCAGCCCGGCCGTGTAGGTGCCGAGCCGCTGCCAGGTCTCCATCTGCCGGCGATCGCCCTTCTGCGGGATTTGCTTCGCCCAGTCGATTTCCGGCAGCGGATGGATGGAGAACGGGGCGAAACGCTGCGAATCGACGGCCGGCGCGGGTGCCCCGCCGTCCAGCGCATGCCAGTGGGCGTCCGCCCCCTCGCCGAGGGACGAAACCAGGCCGATGCCGGTTACGAGGACGTCGTTCGGGTTCATGCTCTCAGGCGGACGGGTTGTTTCGCCGTCAGGCGGCGGCCTTCGCCGCGACGAGGCCGTCGATCTTGGCACACAGGTTCTTCATGACGAAGTACTCGTCGGTGGAAACCTTGCCGTCGTTCACTTCCTGCGTCCACTTCTCGAGCGGCACCTTGATGCCGAACTCCTTGTCGATGGCGAAGACGATGTCGAGGAAGTCGAGGCTGTCGATGCCGAGATCGTCGATCGTGTGGCTTTCCGGCGTGATCTTGTCACGGTCGATCTCGCTGGTTTCGGCGATGATGTTCGCGACCTTGTCGAATGTCGTGGACACGGCGATTCCTTAGAAAGAGGGCAAAATCGCGCGGCCGGCCGCCGCGCGCAAGTTTGGCGCTATCTAGTCGGTTTTGACGTTTTGGGAAAGGGCGTTTTGCCCGACAACCCATGCAGCCGGCGAACGGCAGCGATCCCGTGCAGGATGACTGGAAGCCGTGGCGGGGCGCAGCGTACTTATGATCGGCGAAGCAGGGCGGCTGATGGATGTTGAATTCAGCACCGGGATCGACTTTACGAGGGACACGTCGCCGAACGTCCCGACAGACGGCGGCTGGGGCGGAGGGGCTGCGGAGGTTGCGGCGGCTGACGCGCCGCCGTCTGAAGGCTTGCCTCCACCTTCAGGGGCGCAGTCCAGCGCAGGTGCAGAAAAAATCTTCTTTCCGAAGATAATCCTCCGCCCTTACAGTCGCTTACGCTCGCTACGGCGGAAAACGCGGGCCGTTTTATCCCCACCCTGTCGGCCGCGCGTATGATCCCCGGCAGTTCCTCCTGCCGGGAACGCCGGTCATGACGGTGGTCCGCGGGGAGGAACCGGCGCCTCCTCCGACGGGCTAACGTGGCCGGTCGGCCGGGGAAGTCACGTCC
>QFCS01000180.1_pt1 | contig 101074 bp, 104 predicted proteins | sample 3576561 | NCBI WGS metagenome assembly QFCS01 | reverse complement strand
TGTCGGAATTGCCGGTCCCGAATTGGGTTGAACCATGAGCCCAGCTGCCTCCCAAGTCGAACACACCCGCGCGCTTCTGTGCCGGGCCCTGGCCATTCCCTCGCTCCCGCTCGCTCTCAACTCGCAGCGCCAGCTCGACGTTCGCCGCCAGCGCGCGCTCAGCCGCTACTACCTCGATGTCGGCGCCGGCGGCCTGGCCGTGGGCGTGCACACCACGCAGTTCGCGATCCGCGAGGTGGGGCTGTATGAAGAGGTGCTGCGCCTGGCCATGGAGACCGCGCGCGCCTGGGTCGAACCCGGCCGCGAGCTCGCCATGGTGGCCGGCGTGTGCGGCCGCACCGAACAGGCCGTGGCCGAAGCGACACTCGCGCGCGGCCTGGGCTACAACGCCGGCCTGCTGAGCCTGGCCGCGATGAAGGGCCAGAGCGAAGACGCGCTGATCGCGCACTGCGAGGCGGTGGCGCAAGAGATTCCGCTGATCGGCTTCTACCTGCAGCCCGCCGTGGGCGGCATGAACCTGAGCGCCGCCTTCTGGGCCCGCTTCGCGGCGATCCCGAACGTGGTGGCGATCAAGGTCGCGCCCTTCCACCGCTACCGCACGCTCGACGTGGTGCGCGGCCTGGTGCAGGCGCGCGCCGAAGAGCGCGTGACGCTCTACACCGGCAACGACGACCACATCGTGCTCGACCTGATCACGCCCTTCACCGTGCCGCGCGACGGTGTGCCGGTGACGGTGCGCTTCCGGGGCGGCCTGCTCGGCCACTGGTCGGTGTGGACCTCGGGCGCGGTGCGCATGCTGGAGCTGTGCAAGTCGGCGGCCAAGGGTTCGGTGGTGACGGCCGAGATGCTGGCGCTGGACAGCCGCGTGACCGACTGCAACAGCGCCTTCTTCGACGTGGCCAACGACTTCCACGGCTGCATCGCCGGCTGCCATGAGATCCTGCGCCGCCAGGGTTTGCTCGAAGGCATCTGGTGCCTGGACCCGAACGAAGGCCTGAGCCCGGGCCAGAAGGAAGCCATCGACCGCGTGTGCGCCGAGCACGGCGACCTGGCCGACGACGCCTTCGTGAAGGCCGGCCTGAGCCGCTGGCTCGCGTGACGGAAAGAAGAAACCCACCATGACGCAAAACAGAATCGCCCGCTGGACCGCCCACTACCTGCCCGCCATCGGGCTGTTCGTGGGCTTCATCGTGTTGTGGCAGCTCGCGGTGTCGGTGTTCGGCATCCGCGAATACCTGCTGCCCAGCCCGTACTCGGTGTGGCAGGCCATGCTGAGCGACGAGATCCCCTGGTTCAGCCACGCCTGGATCACGGGTGTGGAAATCCTCGGCGCCTTCGTGCTGGCCGGTGTGGCCGGCGTGATGCTGGGCATGGCCATCGCCTGGTCGCAAGGCATTTCGCGCGCGCTCACACCCTTCCTGGTGTTCGTGAACACGCTGCCCAAGGTGGCGATCGCGCCGCTGTTCCTGATGTGGCTGGGCTACGGCATCCTGCCCAACATGCTGATCGGCGCGCTGATCGGCTTCTTCCCGGTGGTCATCAACACCGCCGTGGGCCTGACCCAGATCGACCAGGACATGGTGGACCTGGGCCGCGTGTTCAGCGCGCCCAAGTGGAAGGTGTTCATGAAGATCCGCATCCCCAACGCCTACCCCTACATCCTGAGCGCGCTCAAGGTCACCGCCACCTCGGCCGTGGTGGGCGCGGTGGTGGGCGAGTTCGTGGCCTCGCAGAAGGGCCTGGGCTACGTGATCATCACCACGCAGAGCAGCATGAACACGCCGGCCGCGTTCGCCGCGCTGGTGTGGATCTCGGTGCTGGGCCTGCTGCTGTACGGCCTGGTGGCCCTGCTCTCGCGCCTGCTCGCGCCCTGGGCCGAAGAAGCCCCGCGCTGATCAAAGAAAACAACAACCCCTTCCCTCCCCGCCGTTCTCCTCTTCCCCACCCGTCCTCCGAAAGGAAAGCACCATGACTCCCAGGATCGCTGTTTCCGCCGCCGCCGTCTGCGCGGCCCTGCTGGCGCTGCTGCCGGCCACGGCCTCGGCCCAGGCCAAGGAGAAGTTCACCTTCGCCCTCAACTGGTTCGCCGTGGGCGACCACGCCGCCTACTGGGTGGCGCTGGACAAGGGCTACTACGCCCAGCGCGGCCTGGACGTGACGCTGGAAAACTCCAAGGGCTCGGGCGACTCCATCGCCAAGGTGGACACCAACCGCGCCGACGCCGGCCTGGCCGACGCGGTGCCGGTGATCTCGGCCGCCTCGCGCGGCGCGCGCGTGAAGATGGTGGGCATGGTGTTCGACAAGACGCCCATGACCTTCTTCAGCCACGCCGACGCGCCGCTGCTCAAGCCCAAGGACCTCGAAGGCAAGACCGTGGCCGCGCCCGCTGGCGACAGCCAGCGCCTGGCCTTCCCCGCTTTCGCGCGCCTGAACCAGATCGACCCGAACAAGGTGAGCTGGGTGAACATCGAGCCCACCGCCAAGGTCGCCTCCATCGCCGAGAAGCGCGTGGACGGCGTGGCCGACTACACCACCGGCCAGCCCTTCTACGACAAGGCCATGGGCCCGGGCAAGGCCGTGCGCCTGCAGTGGGCCGACTACGGCTTCGACCTCTACGCCATGTCCATCATCGCGGGCGAGAAGACCATGGCCGACAAGCCCAAGCAGCTCAAGGCCTTCCTCGAAGCCTCGTACATGGGCTGGCGCGACGTGATGGCCAACCCCAAGGAAGCGCTGGCCATCTTCAAGAAGCGCGTGCCCGAGATCGACGTGGCCATCATCGAGTCCAACATGATGATGGGCTTCGACCTCATGCGCACCAAGAACTACGCCGACAACGGCATCGGCTGGATCGACGAGAAGAAGATGTGCGCCTCCACCGACATCGTCAACACCTACATGGGCCTGCCCAAGAAGGTGGAATGCAAGACGGTGTTCAGCACCGAGTACTTCACCAAGGTGGCGATGCCGCTGCCGGTCAAGTAAGCCCACAGCGCGCAAGAAACCAGGCATGCAGGACACCGACGAGATGAGCCCAGCAACAGAACAAACGGATGGCGTGGCCTCGGGCCGCGTCCTCATCGAGGTGGACCATGCCGGCATGATCTACCAGGCCGAGAGCGGCCCGGTGGAGGCCTTGCGCGACATTTCGCTGCAGATCCGCGAAGGCGAGTTCGTGGCGCTGGTCGGCCCCAGTGGCTGCGGCAAGTCCACGCTGATGCGCGCCATCGCCGGCCTGCGCCCCGTCACCAGCGGGCGCATCCTGGTCGACGGCGTGCCGGTGGACAAGCCGATCCCCAAGGTGGGCATGGTGTTCCAGGCCGCGCTGCTGCTCAAGTGGCGTTCGGTGCTCGACAACGTGCTGCTGCCGGTGGAACTCTCCGGCGGCAACCCCGCGCAGTACCGCGAGCGCGCGCACGCGCTGCTCAAGATGGTGGGCCTGGGCGACTTCGCCAACAAGCGGCCGGGCGAGCTCTCGGGCGGCATGCAGCAGCGCGCCTCGCTCTGCCGCGCGCTGATCCTGGACCCGCCCATCCTGCTGATGGACGAGCCCTTCGGCGCGCTCGACGCCATGACGCGCGACGAGATGAACATCGAGCTGTTGCGCATCTGGGGCGAGAGCAGCAGCGGCGGGCAGCGCAAGACCATCGTCTTCGTCACGCACTCGATTCCCGAGGCCGTGTTCCTGGCCGACCGCGTGGTGGTGATGTCGCCGCGCCCGGGCCGCGTGGCCAACATCCGCCAGGTGGACATCGCGCGCCCGCGCACCGCCGAGACGCGCGCCGACCCGGCGCTGGGCCGCATGTCCTTCGAGCTGTACACCGAACTCTCGGGCGCCACCGGCCGGCGCGAGACGCGGGCCGGCCCGCAGTGGTGAACCTTCGCCACCGCCCGCGCGGCTGAAAGAGCGGCCCCGTGCGCATCGCCCTGTGCAACGAGGTGCTGGCGCCGCTGCCGTTCGCCCGCCAGTGCGAGGTGGCGGCCGCCCTGGGTTACGACGGGCTGGAGGTGGCGCCCTTCACGTTGGGCGAGGAAGCCTTGTCGAGCGCGCGGCGCAGCGGACTGCGCCGCGCGGCGGCGGACGCGGGCATCGAGATCTCGGGCCTGCACTGGCTGCTGCGGCAACCGGCGGGCCTGTCCATCACCTCGGCCGACACCACCGTGCGCGCCCGCACGCTCGACACCCTGCGCCACCAGATCGATCTCTGCGCCGACCTCGGCGGCTCGGTGCTGGTGCACGGCTCGCCCGCGCAGCGCCGCCTGCCACCGGGTGAAGAAGCCGCCGCGCGCGAACGCGGCATCGAGGCCTTCGCCGCCGTGGCGGCGCACGCGCAGGCGGCCGGCGTCGTCTACTGCATCGAACCCCTGGCCGCGCCCGAGGCCGACTTCATCCACACCGTGGCCGAGGCCGCCGCCATCGTGCGCGCCATCGGCCGCCCCGCGCTGCGCACCATGCTCGACTGCTGCGCCGCCGCGCGCGCCGAGGCCGAGCCGGTGCCTGCCGTGCTCGCGCGCTGGCTGCCCACCGGCCTGCTCGCCCACGTGCAGGTGAACGACCCCAACCTGCGCGGCCCCGGCCAGGGCGCGCTGGCCTTCGCCGACATCCTGCGCACGCTGTGCCAGCACGGCTACGCCGGCTGGGTGGCGGTGGAGCCCTTCGACTACCAACCCGATGGCCCCATGGCCGCCGCCCGCGCCATCGGTTACCTGCGGGGCCTGCTGGAGGCCCTGCATTGAGGAAATGACCGCCATGCCCACCGCCCCCCGCGTCCAAGTTTTGTCCGTCGAGCGCTTCGAGTCGCCCTACCGGCTGCGCCTGCCGTTCCGCTTCGGCGTCATCACCGTGACCGAAGGCCGCCAGGCCATCGTGCGCGTGCGCGTGCGCCACGAGAACGGGCGCGAAGGCACGGGCTACGCCGCCGAAGCGCTGGGCGCCAAGTGGTTCGACAAGAACCCCGCGCTCTCCGACGCGCAGAACCACGACCAGCTGCGCAAGGCGCTGGAACTCACCGCCGAGGCCTACGGCGCGGCGCCCCCGCTCAGCGCCTTCGACCTGTATGCCAACCACTACCGCGAGCTGCTGGAGGCCGGCGCCGCGTGTGGCCTGAACCCGCTGGTGACCAGCTACGGCCCGGCCCTGATCGACCGCGCGGTGCTCGACGCGCTGTGCCGCATCGAAGGCCTGAGCTTCTGGCAGGCGATGCAGCACAACCGGCCCGGCATGCGCGCGCATCCCATCGCGCCCGATCTGCAAGGCTTCGCGCTCGCGCCCTTCCTGCGCGGCCTCACGCCGCTGACCACGCTGGCCGTGCGCCACACCGTGGGCCTGCTCGACCCCATCGTGGCGGGCGACCAGGCCGCCGGCACGCGCGTGAACGACGGCCTGCCCGAAACCCTGGAAGAGGTGGTGGCCGCGCACGGCAACCGTTACTTCAAGCTCAAGGTCTCGGGCCAGGCCGACGCCGACCTGGAGCGGCTGCGCCGCATCGCCTCCGTGCTCGACCGCCTGCAAGACCCCTACGTGGTCACGCTCGACGGCAACGAGCAGTACGAGAACGCCGAGGCCATCGCCGCGCTGTGGCAGCGCATGGCCGCCGAGCCCGCGCTGCGCCGCCTGTGCGAGGCCACGCTGCTGATCGAACAGCCCATCAAGCGGCAGATGGCGCTGGCCCAGCCGGTGGCGGCGCTGGCGCGGCACAAGCCCGTGATCATCGACGAGTCCGACGGTGACCTCGACGCCTTCCCCTGCGCCCGCGCGCTGGGCTACACCGGCGTCTCCACCAAGGCCTGCAAGGGCTTCTACAAATCGGTGCTCAACCTCGCGCGCTGCCAGGTGTGGAACCAGGCCGAGGGCCGCGAGACCTTCTTCATGTCGGCCGAAGACCTCACCACCCAGCCCGGCATCAGCGTGCAGCAGGACCTGGCGCTGGTCAGCCTGCTCGGCATCACCCACGTGGAGCGCAACGCCCACCACTTCATCGACGGCTTCAACGGCCGCCCGCCGGCCGAGGCCGACGCCTACCTCGCCGCGCACCCCGACCTCTACCACCGGCAGGCCGGTGGCGTGCGCCTGCGCATAGCGCGCGGGCAGCTGGCCCTGGGCTCGCTCGCCGGTGTGGGCTTCGGCTCCGCCGTGGAGCCGGAGCTGAGCGGCACCGCCGCCATGCCACGCGCCGACTGGCCCCCCCACGCATCGGAGACCCCATGAGCACCATCGACTACGAAAGCCACGACGGCCTGGGCCTGGCGCAGCTGGTCAAGCAAGGCGAGGTGACGCCGCAGGAGCTGCTGGACGCCGCGCTCGCGCGCATCGCCGCGCACAACCCGGCGCTCAACGCCGTGGTCACGCCGCTCTACGACGCGGCGCGCGCCGAGATCGCGCGCGGCCTGCCGGCCGGGCCGTTCCAGGGCGTGCCCTTTCTCGTGAAAGAGCTGGTGGCCTCGGTGGCGGGCGCGGCCACCACCGCGTCCTCGCGCCTGTACGCGCACAACACGGCGGCGGCCGACAGCGAGATCGTGGTGCGCCTGCGCCGCGCGGGGCTGGTGATCGCGGGCAAGACCAACTCGCCCGAGTTCGGGCTCTCGCCCATCACCGAATCGCTGCTGTACGGCGTGACGCGCAACCCCTGGAACACCGAACTCTCGCCCGGCGGCTCCAGCGGCGGCGCGGCGGCGGCCGTGGCCTCGGGCATGGTGCCGCTGGCCCACGCCACCGACGGCGGCGGCTCCATCCGCATCCCGGCCTCGTGCTGCGGCCTGTTCGGCCTCAAGCCCACGCGCGCGCGCATCACCGCCGGCCCCGAAGGCGGCGAGGGACTCAACGGCCTGGCCCACCAGCACGTGGTGAGCCGCAGCGTGCGCGACAGCGCGGCCCTGCTCGACGCCATCGCCGGCCCCATGCCGGGCGACCCCTACAGCGCCGTGCCGCCCGAGCGGCCCTACCTGGAAGAGATGGGCCGCGCGCCCGGGCGCCTGCGCATCGCCTTCGCGAAGACCGCGCCCACCGGCGTGCCGGTGGACGCGGCCTGCGTGGCCGCGGTGGAAGACGCCGCGCGCCTGTGCGAACAGCTCGGCCACCACGTGGAAGAAGCCTCGCCCGACTACGACGCCCAGGTGGTGGAGCGCGGTTTCGAAATGGTGTTCGCCACCCACACCATGGCCAACATCGCGCGCGCCACCGGTGGCCCCCTGCCCGAGCGCGACCTTGTCGAACCGCTCACCTACGCGCTGGCCCAGGTCGGCCGCGTGCCCAGCGCGGCCGAATACATCCTCAACCTGCATGCGCTGCAGCGGCAGTCGCGCCGCATCGCGGGCTTCTTCGAGCGATACGACGTGTGGCTCACGCCGACGCTCGCGCAGACGCCCCGGGCCATCGGCCACTTCAACATCCGCTCCAGCGACGTGCGCGACTGGATGAGCAAGCTCGCGGCCTACCTGCCTTTCACCTACCCCTTCAACGTCACCGGCCAGCCCGCGGCCTCGGTGCCGCTGCACTGGACGGCTGACAACCTGCCCATCGGCTGCCAGTTCGCGGCGCGCTACGGCGACGAAGGCCTGCTGCTGCGCCTGTGCGCGCAACTCGAAGCAGCGCGGCCCTGGTTCCACCGGCGCCCGCCGGTGAGCGGCCTCCCGCATGCGCACTGAGGAAACGGTCGACCTGCTCGTCATCGGCGGCGGCGTGGCGGGGCTCACGGCCGCGCTGGTGGCCGCCATCGAAGGCCTGAGCGTGCTGGTCTGCGAGAAGACCGAGCAGCTCGGCGGCACGGCCGCCACCTCGGCCGGCACCGTGTGGATACCCGGCAGCAGCCAGAGCGAGCGCGCCGGCCTGGCCGACCCGGTGGTGCGCGCGCACCACTACCTGGCCGCCGAGATCGACACCGACAGCGGCGCCGACCTGCGCGACACCTTCCTGGCCACCGGCCCGCGCGTGCTCGACTACCTGGCCCAACACTCCTGCGTCAGCTTCGTGCCCGCCGCGCGCCACCCCGACTACCACGACCAGCACGCCGGCGCGGCCATCGGCGGCCGGGCGCTCGTCGCGCGCGCGTTCGACGGGCGCGAGCTCGGCCCCGACTTCGCGCGCGTGCGCCCGCCCATGAGCCACATGATGGTGCTGGGCGGCATGTCCGTCAGCAAGGACGACATCGCGCCCCTGCTCAAGCCCCTCGCTTCCCGGGCCGCCTTGCGCCACGTGGTCACCCTGCTGAGCCGCCACGCGCGCGACCGCCTGCGCCACCCGCGCGGCACGCGGCTGGTGATGGGCAACGCGCTCATCGCGCGCCTGCTGCTGAGCCTGCGCCAGCGCGGCGTGGACCCGCTCATGGGCGTGGCCGTGCAGCAGTTGCACGAAGACGGCGGCCGGGTGGGCGGCGCCACGCTCTCGCAAGGCGGGCGCACCTGGCGCGTGCAGGCGCGGTGCGGCGTGGTGCTCGCCTGCGGCGGCTTTGGCCACGCGCCCGAGTGGCGCCAACGCCTGCTGCCCGCGCCCGCGCAGACGCATTCGCTCATGTTCGAAGGCAACACCGGCGACGGCCTTCGCCTCGCGCAAGGCGTGGGCGCCGCCATTGACGAGACCGGCCACCGCACGCCCGCCTTCTGGGTGCCGGTGTCGGTGCTGCGCCAGGCGGACGGCACCGAGCAGCGCTTCCCGCACTTCGCGCTGGACCGCGCCAAGCCCGGCCTGATCGCGGTGGACGCGAGCGGCCGGCGCTTCGTCAACGAAGGCGACTCGTACCACGACTTCGTGCTCGCGATGCTCAACGCCTCGCCCGAGCCTGCCGTGCCCGCGCACCTGATCTGCGACGCCCACTTTCTGCACCGCTACGGCCTGGGCCTGGTGCGCCCGGGCGCATGGCGGCTGCGGCCCTACCTGCGCGCCGGGTACCTCAAGCGCGCGCCCACACTGGCCGCGCTCGCGGGCCAGCTCGGCATCGACCCCGAAGGCCTGCGCGTCACCGTGTCGCGCCACAACGGCTTCGCGCACACCGGCGTGGACCTGGACTACGGCAAAGGCACGAGCGAACTCAACCGCTTCAACGGCGACCCGACCCACACGCCCAACCCCTGCATCGGCCCCATCGCGGCGGCGCCGTTCTACGCGGTGACCGTGTGGCCCGGCGATGCGGGCACCAGCGTGGGCCTGCGCACCGATGTGGACGCGCGGGTGTTAGGCCGCGACGGCCAGGCGATCGAAGGCCTGTACGCGGCCGGGGCCGACATGGCGTCCATCATGCGCGGGCGCTACCCCGGGCCGGGGGTGACGCTGGGGCCGGCGATGGTGTTTGCCTGGCGGGCGGTGATGCACGCGGTGGGGCAGCGGTAGCGTGCGTCGGTCCAGAATCCGGATCGCTCGCTGAAGGCCCTGCGCTGTGGCGCCAGACAGCGCCTACAGCTGGAAGGATGACCGGCCTATGGGTCAGACCGATGCGCGGGTCGACACTGTGTCAACGGACTCATTTCGTCCTGGAACACTTTGGAGCCACGCATGTCCATCACACCCAACCCACCGGGCCAGACCCCGGGCAAGCCTCTTGAGCAACAACCCCCTGGCGACAACCGCGCCCCGGGTGCCAACCCTACCCACCCTGACCGCGCGCCTCAGACCCGCCCCGCTGGTGGCAAGCCGGGCGAAGCAGCGACTGAACGGCCCATTGCCGACGTGGATCGCAAGGTTCGCGGCGGTGACGCGTAAAGCCGCGACTGGCTGGGCACGCATTCATCCCAGTCAGTTCGTCGCGAAGCAGTACATGAGCCCCGCGCTGCCGCTCATCTTGAGCTGATCGACGCTGCAGCCGCGCGTGCCGTGCGACGAGTTCCACGACGCGTTGGCCACCGGGTCGGGGTTGGTGCCCTTGCGGTCGTGGTGGCCCACCATGGCGGAGCCACCCTCGCTTCGGGTCCAGTTGCCGCAGGTGGTGTCCTTGCCGGGCTCGGGCACGGCCAGCGTGCCGTCGGGGCGCGAGCCGGTGAGGATGTCGTGGCGGTTGACCGCATCACCGAAGCCGGAGACCACTTCGCCCTTCTCGGTCAGCGAGGTGTCCTTGCCGAGCTTGGCGTTGGCGCTGTGCAGGTCGGCCACGCTGGTGGCGACGACGACGCCCTTCGCATTGGTCCATGGGCCGGAGCCGATGCGGTCGCGCGCATTGACCGCCGCTTGCCCATCCATGGCCGCGGTGCTCAGGTAGGCGCGCCAGGTCTTGCTGCCCGCGCCAGCGGCGGTGGCCAGCGACTGGCAGAAGCGGTCCGCGCCGGCCAGGCCGCCGAGGTCGCCGCCCTTGCCGGGGTTGGCGCTGGTGATGAAGAAACCCATGGGGGAGCCGCCCGATGGCTTCATGGCGCCGCAACCCGCAATCAGGGCGACAGTGGCAACGGCGGCGCTGGCGAGAAGAAGGGAACGGCTGGGCATGGGAGGCTCCTGGGCACGGTGGAAGGAAGCCGCAGGCTAGCGCAGCGCCGTGTCAGCGGCAACCGAAGCCACCATCCATGGAGGGGTCTCAGTAAGCCGTCTCGCGGGCTTCCAGCACCAGCGACAGCACCCGCGAGCCCTTGCAGCTCGCCTTGGCGCGCACGCGGCATTCGGCATCGGCCTCGACCGTCAGGCGGCAGTGGTAGTCCAGGCCGTCGGTCTCGCCGGGGCTATGGCCCGGGACGCGGCGAGCCCACAAACGCCGACCGTCCACCTCCACGACCAGTTCGTGCGAGGGCTCGGCGGCGTCCGCCAGCACCGACACCAGCAGGGTGGCATCGAGGTCGAAAGTGCGTGCGCGGCCCAGTGCCGCGGGAATCACCAGGGAGGCGACGGATTCGGTGCCCGCGTCATACTTCCAATATTCCAAGGTCATGGGGAAAGTCTAAGCCCACGCCATTCCCCTTTCGACGCGCATGAAAACCTTCCGCATCCAGATTGACGGCCAAGCCGTGGCCGCCGAGGCCGACAGCGAGACCAGCCTGTTCGCGGCGATGGCGCGCGCGGGAATCGATTGGCCGGTGTCCTGCCGCAACGGCACCTGCCGCACCTGCATCGCCCGGCTGCTGCAGGGGCAAGTGCGCTACGACATTCCCTGGCCCGGCCTGAGCGCCGACGAAAAGCAGGACGGCTATTGCCTGCCCTGCGTGGCCCGGCCCACGGCCGATCTGGTCATTGCCCGGGCTTGAAGCCCGAACCACCCGACGCTTCGCCCGGCTTGCGATCGGCGGGATTGGTCTGAGGCGCCCGATCCGGATGCGTCGGGTTCGCGCCCGGCGCGCGGTCGTCGCCAGGGGGCTGTTGGTCGATGGGCTTGCCGGGGGTCTGGCCTGGCGGGTTGGGGGTGATGGACATGCGTGGCTCCTGAGCGTTGCGGGACCGGAAATCGGTCCGAAGACTCAGTGTCGGGTCGAAGCGCATGCGCCCCGGTAGGCCAACTCTCTGTGGAGCTGTAGGCCCTGTCCGGCCTCGTCAAAAAATAGGCTGCTGAGTGCTCTTGCTCTCTAGCGGGCAGAAGAAGGATCGTCTGCCGTGTAGCGTCTTTCTATCCAGTGTGAGCCGTGGCCGAACTTCTCATTGCCCGCTTCGACCACGGTCCTGAGCGTCTGAAGAACAGCGGGATCCGCTGTCTGCCAATGGGTGGATGTGGAGGCTTCGCGCTTGAGCTTGCTCGCTGCAGGCGTGCAGCAAATCCGCGCGATGTGGTGCACGCTTTGAACGGTGTGCCCTTTGCCCATGGGTGCCTGCAGGATGCTCATCGCCTTCTCCTGGGGGGTGGGGTCCAAGCGCTCCACCAGCAAACAGCTTGCTCTTGAGCTGCGCCCGCGTCTATCGATCCGGCGGTTTTCGAGTAAACGGATGTTTCTGGCGCGGGCCCGGACCGTCTGCGCTGCTGTGGCGGTGGCTTCGGAGGAGGATCTAGTTATTTTGGTCTTCCGCCCATGCAGGCGCGACGGAAAGCCGGCTTCCTACGTCACAAGTAAACCTATAACGCGAACATTGGCCGATGGTTGCAGCTAGATCCTGCGCACCTCTATGAACAGATGACCATTCTCGGAGACCCTGTGCGGCTGTACTACGAGCATCGGTTGGCCGCGTAAGCCGGCTAACACGCCAAGTTGAGTATTGCTGCCCAGCAGCATTGCTGATGATCTAAGAATGTGCCAACAATTGCGCAGTCGAGATAACTCTGCGTCGGCTATAAAGCACCATCAAACTTCAAAGAGGCAATGCGTGGACTTCATCGACCAACTGCGGGTACTGTCTTCTCGAATCTCGACCACCAAGGATTTGATTCAGACGGAGGAAGCGACAAAAAACTCCATGGTGATGCCGTTCTTGCAAGTGCTCGGGTACGACCCCTTCAACCCATTGGAGGTCACGCCGGAACTTATCGCGGATATTGGAACGAAGAAGGGCGAGAAGGTGGATTACGCCATCTTGCGAGATGGCAAGCCGATCATGCTGATCGAATGCAAGAAGTCTGGTGGTGATTTGAGCATCAACCACGCGGGGCAGCTGTTCCGCTACTTCCACGTCACGGAAGCACGGTTTGGCGTCCTAACAAATGGGTTGGTATATCGCTTTTTCACTGACCTAGAGCATCCCAACAAGATGGATGAGAAGCCATTTTTTGAGTTCAACATTTTGGACTTCCGCGAGCGAGACGTCGAGGAACTCAAGAAGTTTGCAAAGGCCGCGTTCGATCTGGAAACGATCCTCACGACGGCCAACGAGTTGAAGTACACACGTGCGATTCAGAACAAACTGGCGGGATGGATCGAGAATCCTCCCGAGGAGGCAGTTCGCCTTCTGGCAGGTGATCTCATTGGAAGCCGAAAATTTACGGCCGCTGTGCGCGAGCAGTTCACGCCGATCACCCGTCGTGCGTTTGAGCAACTGATCGGCGAGCGGATCAACGCTCGCCTGAAAGGTGCGATGTCGCCTGAAGCGGTTTCGGTCGTCAGTCTTCAGACCCCTGCAGCGTCGACATCTCCGGACGTAAAAACAGCCGAGGTCTTAGCGCGCGTAAGTGAGGTTCAAGCGCAAGTTGAAACGTCGCTGGAGGAGCTCGAAGCCTTTCATTTGATTCGGGCAATTCTTCGCGATGTGGTAGCGCCCAAGCGAGTCTTTATCCGCGACGCTCAGTCCTATTGCGCGGTATTGCTGGACGACAACAACCGAAAGCCAATCTGTCGCCTGCGCTTCAACAACACGCAGAAGCTTCGCCTCGGACTTTTCAGTACGGATAAAGAGGAAGAGGTGATGAGCATTGATGTCGTTGACGACGTGTTCAAGTACTCAGACCAGATCAAGGCTGCTGCGTTGATGCATCTGCAATCTTGAGCCGAGAGGACCTAGCAACGCTTTTGTCCTTCGGTACTAGAGCGCGCGCGATATAGCGCAAGCGGGCGCCAAGTGCTGAATGGCTCCTTCAGACTGAACTGAGACCTTCACTGTCGTCGCGCGGCCGGCAACTTCCGACCCGTACTCGAAGTTCGCTCTGGGTTGAAGCAGTCATTTGCCCTGCCAGGTTGCCTTGGCGACTGTAAAAGAGCGACCACTAGAATGAATCGGAGTACCTTGGGCACGCCGCCCATTTTGAAAGGTAGTGAATGACGTTTCCGATAGAAATCAAGTCTGTCATCAATCTTGACACTATCAACATTACTCGGACTGTGGTGCTCCATGGGGGCCTTACAGTGCTTCTAGGACCAAATGGTTCTGGCAAGACCCACCTTATGAGGGGAATGAAGAATTCCTTGGCTGCGCACTGCGCGGGCAAGAAGGTTCGGTTCTTGTCCGCCGGGCGAGTTGGGTTGTTCGAGCAATTTCGGTCCGACTACGACGGTCATCGTGGAGGAAATCCGAACTATAAGGACGCTAGCTACGGCAGCGTTGGTGACGCAACCCGCCGGCACAACTACGAGACTCTTCAGGGGGACTTTCAGACACTTGCCGTTCGACCAGACATTCTCATCAAAATCAGAGAACGCTTACGCAAGCTGTTTGGCCGTGACATTTTGGTGTTGTGGGATGGTGGGCGTCTGAAGGTTGAGTTTGTTCGGACGAGTGGGAGTTCGTCCTCATATTCGTCCGCCCGTGAAGCGTCGGGACTGCTACATCTCGCTGGGCTCTTGACAGCACTATACGACGACGAGGTGGGAGCTTTGCTTATTGACGAACCGGAGGTTTCGCTGCATCCGCAGTTGCAAGCGTTCCTGCTTAAAGAGATTCTGTCTGTTGCTGATCTGCCAACCGATTCGTCCCACAAGAAGCTCGTAGTAATCGGCACTCACTCAACTGAATTTTTACGAGTGGAATCGCCGCAAGACTTGCCAAGGTTGGTCTTCTGCCAAGACCTTGGCAGCGATCCGGTTCAAGTGTCACCTGACGCGGGCGAGCTAAAGAATTCGAAGATCTTTGGGTTGCTCGTGCGCATGGGACAAGAGCACAAACTTTCATTTTTCGCGAAATCGCCGCTGCTAGTCGAAGGCCCTTCGGACGCGATCATCTGTGGCGCTCTAGCAAGCAAGTTGGAGATTCACCTTGAAGCCGGTGGCTCGCAACTGCTCCCTGTTATCGGGAAAGGACAGTTTCCAGTTGTGGTGAAGCTGCTCCGCATGATTGGCAAGTCGCCACTTGTACTTGCGGATGCCGACGGGCTTGCTGACGGACTCGATACTGTAAACAGCTTTCTCATGAGCGATGAAGCAAACATGCGCGCGGCAGGAGTCGGCTTTGCAAGCGCGCTAGAGCTATCTCGGAGCGTATATCGAGCATTCTGCGATTTGGTGGATTCCAGATGGACAGAGATTTCGGCCATGGCGGAATCTCATGCTTACTGGAAGAAGAGAGATTTCGCAGAAGTGGACCTGACCAAGGCCAAGCGTCGCGCTGCGTTCGCGACGCTGTTTTCAACGCCTGAATCGGAGCTATCCGCACTTAGTCAAGATGGCGGTTGGTTCACGATTCGGAAGCGGTTGGCAGTTCTCCTAGATCTCTTGGAGAGCCAAGGCTGCTTCGTTCTTAGGAAGGGGACAATCGAGTCGTACTTTCTTCAGGTGACGCCCAGCTCCGTATCCGATAAGCCGACGGCGGCTGCAGAGGAAGTTGCCTCCTTTGGTGCTGCGTCCGATAGTGCACTGCAAACCGGCTACGCAGATGTCTTGCGATGCTTGAAGCAGGCTGCGTCCACCCAAGACATTGTCGAAGCCGAGTCATTGCAGGACATGCTCTTGGCAGTGGCTGCGCCAGCGTTGGCGCGCATAAAGAGCGGGGCAGCGTCCGAATCTCTGAACGCGCTATCAAGGAGCACATTGGGCGCGGCAGCGAACTTGTTCGATATGAGCATTCTCGATGGAAAGTTGCGGATCGAACTAAATAGCAAAGTGCTCGTTGTGCCGGGCTTCCCTCTTTCCATTTCGCAAGATGAGGATGTTGTGAAGGTGGTTGCCTTGGCGCTTGGACTTGCCAAGGCAAAGTAGCATTGCGAAGTGCTTTCTAGGTCCATGCGAATCCTTCCAGCGGTCGAGTCTGGGCAGACGCATGCCGATCACTCAACGACCGCTTTGGGACGTGTGGTTGAAGGCTCGCTCCTGGCTGATTCGAGTCTCTCAGGCATCGAAGCTGAAAGTCGGCAACCGCTGCATAGCAGCCATCGGCTTACTGCGTTTAGTGCGAGTCTCTCAATCGCACTGAGCAGTGCAAGCCAAGCTATCAAGCCTGTTGCAGTTCGCCGCAGCGTCAATCAACCTGGCCGCAAGCGCCCGTGCCTGCGCGGGGCTGAGGCTCCATTCCAGGTCGAAGGGGGCTTCCCGTGCCTGCAGCAGCACCACCGCAGGCACATCGGGTTCCGCCGTGCGGCTCGCGGCCACGCTCAGGCCTGCCATCGTGCGTTGCTGAATCGAGAGTGACATGCGCTGCGCTGGCACGGTGCAGCGCATGAGGTAGACCGGCTCGGGCAGTGGGATCTGGCGGAGTTTCATGGGGCGACGCCTTGGTCGTGCATGCCCAGTTCGCGCAGCACCGCCATGCGGCACACGCTGGCCATGGAGCGTTGTCCACGGTCGGCCCGCTCCTTCACACGTTCCAGTTCGGCATCGGTGAGCCGAAGTGCGATGGGGCGGGCGCTGTTGACACCGTTGGGCACACGTTTGCGAGGCGGAGGGCTTGTGGTTTGAGGCACGGCGATACCTGCTCGGTTAGCATTTGAGTAACGGAACAATAAACTTTGGTAGTCATTATGGTGGAATAAATTCCACTAGTCAACATGTCTGGCGTACAAAAATCCACAATTCAAGATCGAATCCAGATGGAGCGGTCACGCCTTGGGCTGTCTCAGTCGGCGCTCGCAGAGATCGGCGGCGTGTCCAGGGAAACGCAGCTCAACTATGAGAAGAAGGAAGGTGGGAGCACGCCCAACTGCGTTTACCTGACGCGGGTCATGGAGAAGGGGCTGGATGTGATGTTCATCCTCACGGGCAAGCGAGCCTCCACGGATTGGGCGTTGGACGCGATGCTGCGCACGGTGATTGATGACCTCGAACGCTGCTCGCCGGAGAATCAGCTGTTGGCAGTGAAGTACGTGGCCATGCTCGCCGCAGGCATGACGCCTCCGTTGCCCACGGTGCCAATCGTTCCAGCTAAAAAGCCCCAGGTCAGGGGCGCGGCAGCAGCGCCCTCCAAGCGAAAGAAGAGCGGTTAACCCCGATCGCTCCAGATCACGCCTTCGGAGACTTCGGCGAACTCGGCCTCGGTGGCGCCGTGCCGTCTTCCTCACTCTCGTCCAACCCCTCGTCGCTCAGCGGGTCGCCGGCTTCGGCGTCGTCGATGAAGGCGAGGTCGGGGTCTTCGTCGTCGGAGGCGGCGTCCGTGCCGCCGGGCGTGATCACGTGATCCACGCCGATGTCCCAGCCATCGCGCTTGCCGCCGTCGCCGCCGGCGCTGCGGCTCTCGCCGGTGCCGGCGGCGTCGCTCGGCGACGCCAGGGCGTCGGGCGACAGCAAGCTGGGGCGCTGTTCGTCGCGGGTGTCGAAGTTGGCGGGCGCGTTGGGGTCGCCGCCGTCGCTGTCGGCAATGCCCATCATGTCGCTGCCGCTGTCGGAAGAGTCCCCGGGGCCGAGCGAGGCGGTGTCGCGGCCGGCGGGTTCGGGTGGTGCAGGGGTGGTGCCCTGGATGCTGCTGCGTGCCATGGTGTGGTTTCCTTTCGGGTCGATGGGCGTGGTGTGTGGCGCCCACAGGGTCTCCGGCAGTTGGCGTGCCCGCCCGTCTGCCCTGGGCGCGGCGGCCGGCCTGTTCCCCGAGGTCTGCAAGTTTTGCCGCTCAGGGCAGAAACACCAGGGAAGGCAATGCGCTGAACACCACCGCCGCCGTGGCAATGGCGGTGGACCCTCGCGCGATGCGGTAGCTCCAGCCCGGCAAGCGGCCATCGGCGTGCCGGGCTTTCAGTCGAACGTCGTGCACGCCCACGGCCAGCAGCGCGATCGCCGTGGCGCCCCAGGCCACCGCGTTGGCCGTCCACTGGTGCGGCCAGATTTCGCTGGCCGCCCAGATCACCATGAAGTGCGCGAACCAGATGGCCAGGGCCGTGACGATCGGCCGCCCGCTGGAGGGCTTGAGCGCGTTCACACGCCACCCCACGGCAGCACGCGCGGCAACAGCAGGCCGGCCGCGCCTTCGCACGCGGCAAACATGAACAGGATGCGCAACGCCTCCAGGGTCTTGTTGGCCGGGCCCGGCGCCAGGCCGCGCATCCAGCGCGCCAGGTAGTACACGGCCGAGAGCATCACCGCCAGCACGATGGAGCTGTGCCACGCCAACATGGCGTAGATGGCCGCGCCTTGCCCGCTGGCATCGCCGCGCAGCCCGGCGTTCCACCAGTCGAGGCTGTCCACCGCCAGCGCCGCGACGAGGCACACCATGCTCAGCGCCATGGCGACGGCGCTGAGCCCGCTGCCGCGCTTGAACCTCGCCAGCAAGGGCCGGGCCGCGTAGGCCAGGCCCGCCGAGGCGCCGAGCAGCAGCAGGCCAGGCGCCAGCGCGCCGCGTGGCGCGGTGATGCGCCACCAGTCCGGGTGGGCGCCGAACAGGTAGAGGTAGGAAAACATCGCCATCAGAAAGATCATCCCGAGCACGATGACCAGCAGCACCGCGGCCCACCAGCCGTGCGATTGCGGGCCGGTCACGTAGGTGGGCAGCAGGATGCCTCCGCCCGCGTCCACCTGCTTCTGCGGGATGTGCCGATCGTTGTGCCAGACCCAGCGCATCACGCAGACGATGGTCAGCACGCCGCAGATCGCGCTCAGCGTCAAGGCCTTCACCGTGAGCAGCAGGAAGAAGCCGGCGGTGAAGAGCGCCGCCAGCAGCGGCGACCAGGCGGGCCCGGGCATGATCTGCACGTACTGCGGTTCCGCGCGCGCGCCGCTGGTGATCAGCGTCTCGCGCGCGCCGGTGGTGGTGCCGGGCAGGAAGTAGCGCCCGGCCTCGACGTTCTCGCGCAGCCGGGCATCGGCCCACAAGGGTTCGAGGGAGCTGACGACGGGGATGGAACGGATGCCGTAGTTGCCGGTGGACAGCCACTCCAGCGTGCCGCCGTGGTAGACGTTGCGCGCGTTCCCCCCGCCGCCGCCCATGCCCTGGCGGCCGTAGCAGCGGATGGCGTCGATCAGGAAGAGCAGCACCCCGGCCGCCATGATGAAGGCGCCCACGGTCGAGATCAGGTTGGGCACCTCCATGGACCGGCCCGGCAGGTAGGTGTCCACGCGCCGGGGCATGCCCATCAGCCCGCTCAGGTGCATGGGCAGGAAGCAGACGTGCACGCCGACGAAGTTGAGCCAGAAGACCCAGCGCCCCACGCGCTCGGAGAGCTGCTGGCCGTTGATCATCGGCGTCCAGTAGTAGAACGCGGCGAACAGCGGGAAGACCATGCTGCCGATCAGCACGTAGTGGAAGTGCGCGACGACGAAGTAGGTGTCGTGCACCTGGCCGTCGAAAGCGACCATGCCCACCATCACGCCGGTGAGGCCACCCATCACGAAGATGAGGATGCCGCCGACGAGAAACAGCGAGGGCACGTTGCGCTGGATCCTGCCCGCCGCGAGCGTGGCGATCCACGCGAACACCTGGGCGCCCGCCGGGATGGCCACCGCCATCGACGCGGCCGAGAAGTAGCCGGCCGACAGGCCGGGCAGGCCCACGGTGAACATGTGGTGGGCCCAGACCCCGAAGCTGATGAAGCCGGTGGCGATCAGCGCCAGCACCACGATCTCGTGGCCGACCAGCGGCTTCTGCGCGACCGTGACGATCATGGTCGAGAGCATCGCCGAGGCCGGGATGAAGATGATGTAGACGTCGGGGTGACCGAAGAACCAGAACAGGTGCTGGTACAGCAGCGGGTCGCCGCCGCGCGTGGCGTCGAACAGCGGCCAGTTGAAGGCGCGTTCGAGTTCCAGCAGGAAGGTCACCATGATCATCGCGGGGAAGGCCAGGATGATCATCACGCCGAAGATCAGCACCGCCCAGGCGTAGAGCGGCATTTTCGCCAGCGTCATGCCGGGGGCGCGCGTGCGCAGCACGCCCACGGTGAGTTCGATGGCGCCGGCGATCGCGCTGATCTCGATGAAGCCGATGCCCAGCAGCCAGAAGTCGGCGTTGATGCCCTGGGCGTAGACCGTCGAGCTCAGCGGCGGGTACATGAACCAGCCGCCGGACGGTGCCAGGCTGAAGAAGATCGAGCAGAAGAAGACGACGCCGCCGATCAGGTAGGCCCAGTACGAATACGCCGACAGCCGCGGAAACGGCAGGTCGCGCGCGCCGATCATCTGCGGCAGCAGCAGCACGGCGATGGCCTCGACGGCGGGCACGGCGAACAGGAACATCATCACCGAGCCGTGCATGGTGAACAGCTGGTTGTAGGTCTCCTGCGGCACGATGCCGGCCAGCGGCGCGGACAGCTGCACGCGCATCACCAGCGAGAGCACACCGGCGGCGACGAAGAAGCCGAAGGCGGTGACGATGAACAGGAAGCCGATGAAGTTGTTGTTGACGGCGCTGAAGGCGCGCCAGCCCGTGGGCGTTTCCCAGACCTTCTTCAGTTCCTCGAGCTCGCCTCGCGGCCTTCGGCCCTTGGTGGGAAAACGCTCGTAGAGCCGCGCGTCGAAACCGGTTTCCGACGGCGCGCTCGCCGCGTCGTCGAGCGCGCCCGCCACGCCGGAGGGAATCCGGCTCGTCACTTCAAGGACTCCATGTACGCGGCCAAGGCGTGCAGCTCGGCGGCCTGCAGCGAGCGGTAGGCGGGCATGCGGTTGTTGGGCTTGATCGACTGGCTGTCGCCGATCCAGCCGATCAGCGTGCCGCGGTTGTTGGGCAGGATGCCGGCGCCGAGCGACTGCCGCGAACCGATGTGCGTGAGGTCGGGGCCCGAGAGGCCTTGCGCGGCCGTGCCGGCGATGCGGTGGCAGGCCGCGCAGCCCATGTCGCCGAAGAGCTGGCGGCCACGCAGCACCTCGTCGTTGACGGGGGCTGCGGCCGGGGCCGGCGGTGGCTGCTGGCGCGCCAGCCGCGCCTCGCGCCAGCGCTGCCAGTCGGCCGGCTCGTGCGCCACCACCACGAAGCCCATCAGCGAGTGCGCCCCGCCGCAGAATTCGGCGCATTGCCCGCCGTAGACGCCCGCCTTGTCGGCCTGCAGCTTGAGCCGGTTGGTGCGGCCGGGGATCATGTCCATCTTGCCGCCGAGCTTGGGCACCCAGAAGCTGTGGATCACGTCCTCGGACACCATGTCCACCACCACCGGCTGGCCGACCGGGATGTGCAGTTCGTTGGCATCGGCGTGGGTCTCGTTGCCCGCCGCATCCAGGTAGGACACGCGCCACCAGTAGATGTTGCCCGAGACGCGCATGCGCAGCTCGTCGCCCTTGATGGTGCTCATGCCTGCGGCCAGCGTCAGGCCCCAGACCAGCAGCAGGAAGAGGATGCCGGTCGGGACGATGAGCCCGAACCATCTGACGACGCCTTCGCCACCGAGCCTGGCGCGCAATTCGTCGCTGCCGTACAGCGCCACCCAGAGGGCCGCGCAGACCAGCACGAAGATCAGCGTGACGAGCGCGATCAGCACCCAGGCGAGCGAGGTGACCGTGTTCGAGAACGGGCCGTGCGGATCGAGCACGGGCGGGGGCCAGCCGCTCAGGGCCTCAGCGAGACTGGAGCGTGAGGAGGTAGGCTGTGACATCGCGGGCTTCCTGGTCTGACATCGTGATGGCCGGCATGGCCGTCCCGGGCACCAGCCCGGGCGCGTTTCTGACGAACTGCATCAACACGCCGGGCTGGTTCGGCAGCTGCCCGGCGATCAGGCCCTGCCGGGCGAAGCCGTGCAATGAGGGCCCGAGCCCGCCGCGCGGCCACTTCACGTCGGGGAAGGTGTGGCAGGCCACGCAGCCTTTGTCGGCGACGAGGCGTCGGCCGGTGGCGGCGTCGGCGTCGCCCAGCGTCGGCGTGCGGTCGGGCGGGCCGTCGCAGGCCACCAGGCTGAAGCAGGCCAGCACCAGCCAGCGGCCGCAATAGCCCCTCCATGTGCCGCCGGGGCCCGGCATGAACGATGATCTAGATTCCATGCGCACCCACCCGCTGCTGCACACACACCGGCCCGCGAACCCCGGCCGGCTGTGGCTGGCCCTGTGCGCCCTGCTCCTGACGACGGCCTGCACCGACCGCAAGACCCCCAGCGACGACCGCTGGAGCCGCAGCGGCGAACTCATCGCGATGAGCGGCGGCGAAGCCGGCGCGCGCTACGCCTGCGCGACCTGCCACGGTGTGCGCGGCGAGGGCAATGGTTTCGACGCGCCGCGGCTCGCCGGCCTGCCGGCGGGCTACCTGCAGAAGCAGATGGAAGACTACGCCGCCGGCCTGCGGCCGCACGAGGTGATGCGCGACGTGGCGCGTTTTCTCGACAGCCACGAACGCGTGCGGGTGGCCAACCACTACGCCGCCCTGCCGCCGCAGGCGGTGGCACCCGCCACGCAGGAAACCATCGATGCCGCGACGCCGGCGCTGTATGCGCGCGCGTGCCAGCAGTGCCACGGCGCCGAAGGCGTGGGCAGCGAGAACGGGCCGCCGCTGAACGCCCAGCCGGCCTTCTACCTGAGCCAGCAATTGCAGGACTGGCAGCGGTCGAAACGGCGCAATGACGGCAAGCATGGGATGTTGGAGGTGGCTCAGCAGCTCGATGCCGGGCAGGTCAGGCAACTGGGCCTTTATCTGGCGCGGATCCCACCACGCCCGGTGAGTCCGGGCCGTTGAGGTCGAACATCGAAGGCAGGACGCGGTCGCGCTTGATCACGTAGTGCAGCACGGCCGCCCCGGCATGGCCGGGAATGAGGAGCGCCGTGCTCCACACGATCCAGAAGTGGGCGGTCGCGGCCCACTGCATCAGGCGGTGCTGCAGGCCCTCGGACAACTGATCGAAGGGCAGGTTGGGGAACGGGATCAGGCCGGCGATCGACAGCGGCAGGTCGCTGGGCAAGGTGGACCACATCACCCAGCCGCTGATCGGCAAAGCGAAAAAGCTGATGTAGAACCAGGTCTGCAGCAGGCGGCTGGCCTTGCCCGCCAACGAGGTCTCGTCCACGGTGTCGGGGCCGCTGAGCTGGCTGTGCCAGAACAGGCGCAGCGTGCCCAGCAGCATGATCGTCAGGCCGATCTGCGTGTGGGTCTGGTAACCGACGTACTTGTCGCCCCCCACCGGCTGCCAGCCCAGGTACCAGCCATGCGCCAGCTGGAAGATCATCAGCGCCGCCATCACCCAGTGGAAGGTGACGCCGATCGGCGAGTACAGGCCGCGCCGGTTGTAGCCTTCGGCCCATTCGATGGCGGCAATGAGGTTCATGCGAGGTCGGCGCGCACGCCGCGCGCGCGTTCGGCGCCCATCCAGCGCCAGCCGATCCACATCGCCGCGGCCAGGTAGGCGATGCTGCCCGGCGCCCACATCGTGATGCCGGCGAGTTGCTGGTCTTCCAGCGGCGCCACGCCCCAGCTCAGGGCGGACGCGAAGTGCGGGGGATACAGCGGCCGCCCGGCGAAGGTGATCAAGGCACCCAGCAGCCCCATCCACACCGTCGTGACCAGCACGGCGCCCATCGCCGCGGCCGGCGCGGCCCGACGCACCGCGAGCCAGAACGCCATGGCGCTGGCCAGCAGCGAGCCTTGCATCAGCGCGTAGATCCCGTGCGACGACAGGGCCGCCGCGTACGGCGCCGGCGCATGCCAGATCCAGAACACCACGGTGGCGATGGCCGTGGCGCTCCAGAGCGACACCGGCAAGCGCCGCAGCCAGGGCTCCAGGCCGAACACCAGCAAGGGCGCCATCACCAGCACGAGCGCGAGGTGGTGGATCACCCGCACGGTAAAGAAGGTCGAGCTCAGCGCGCACAGCGGCGACACGTAGAGCAACACCGCGAGGGCCCACGCGCCGCGCAGGCTCAGGCGCCGGCGGGGCGTGGCGTCGCTGCCCACCGGCATGCGCCAGAGGGCCAGCGCCGCGAGCAACAGAACGGCCCCGAGCACGGGGTCGAGGTTCCATCGGCTCAGCCAGACCTCCGGGCCGGGCGCCTCGCCGCAGTAGGGAACCCACCTCCTCAGTTCGTCCAAGGCATGTACCTCCACGTGCATGACACCACGGAGCGACATCGTGCACTGTTCGGTGGCGAACAGACACCTGCCCCAGCCCCTGGCGATCATGGCCTCAGCAACACCGCTGTTGGACCGTGAATACCCGAATGCATGCCATCTTCGCCCTCTCCTCCGTGCCGCTCTTCCTGGGCGCGCTGCTCAGCGACTGGGCCTACGCCGGCAGCCAGGAAATCCAGTGGCTCAACTTCGCCGCGTGGCTGAACGCGGGCGGCTTGCTGATCGCCGGCCCGGTGCTGTTGTGGGCCGCCTTGGACGCGCTGCGTGCGTCGGCCCAACGTCCACGTGGGGGCCTGCTCTATCTGGCCTTGCTGCTGATCACCTTCGTCGTCGGCTTCGTCAACGCCTTGATCCACGGCAAGGATGGCTGGGCCGCGATGCCGGCCGGCCTGATCCTGTCGGCCGTGGTGGTGGTGCTCGCCGTGGCGGCCAGCGCGAGCGGGCTTGCCGGTTTTCTGCGGAGGACGGCATGACGGCCCGGGCCCTGTGGATGGGCACCACCCTGGCCTTGGCGGCCGCGGCGAGCGGCGCACAGCAACCCGCCAACCCCGAGCTGCCGCCCCCGCAGCGGGGCTTGCTGCCGAGCATGCGCATCGCGGAACCCGCCGGCTGGGGCGAGCGCCGGCCCACCGTGCCGCCAGGCTGGACGATCAAGTCCATCGCCACCGACATGAAAGTCCCGCGCCAGTCGCTGGTGCTGCCCAATGGCGACATCCTCGTGGCCGAAGGCAAGGGCGGCGGTGCGCCGACCCTGCGGCCCAAGGACTACATCGCCGGCATCATCAAGGCCAAGGGCAACACCGCCGTCAAGGGCGGCGACCAGCTGACCTTGTTGCGCGATGCCGATGGCGATGGCACCTACGAAGGCCGATGGGTCTACGCGAAGGACCTCAATGCGCCCTACGGCCTGGCGCTGGTGGGCAACAAGCTGTACGTCGCCAACCAGGACGAACTGGTGCGCTTCGACTACGTGGCCGGGCAGACCCAGGCCACGGCGGCGCCCGTGAGCGTCACCAAGCTGCCTTCGGCGGTCAACCACCACTGGACGAAGTCGCTCGCGGCCGATGCCGAGGGCCGTTACCTCTACGTGGGCATCGGCTCCAACAGCAACATCGGCGAGCGCGGCATGGCGGTGGAAGAGAACCGCGCCGTGGTCTGGCAGATCGACGCCAGCCATGGCGCCACGCGCACCTTCGCCACCGGCCTGCGCAACCCCACGGCGCTGGCGTTCGAGCCCACCAGCCGGCAGCTCTGGGCGGTGGTGAACGAGCGCGACGAGCTCGGCCCCGACCTCGTGCCGGACTACCTCACGTCGGTGCGGGAAGGGCTGTTCTATGGCTGGCCCTATGCGTACTGGGGCCCGAACGTCGACCGCCGCGTGCAGCCCCAGGACGACAAAAAAGTGCAGGCCTCGGTGCGCCCGGACTTCGCCCTGCCGTCGCACTCGGCGCCTCTGGGGCTGTCCTTCGTGCAGCCTGGGTCCGCGGCGCCGTTCGCCGAGGGGGCGTTCATCGGCCTGCACGGCAGCTGGAACCGGGACGAACCTGTGGGCTACAAGGTGGTCTTCGTGCCCTTCGCCAACGGCCGCCCCAGCGGGCCGGCGGTCGATTTCGTCACCGGCTTCCAGAGCGACGGCAAGACCATGGGCCGCCCGGTCGGCGTGACCGTGGACCCCAAGGGCGCCTTGATCGTGGCGGACGACCTGTCCAACACCGTCTGGCGCGTGACGCCGGCGCGCTGAGCACGGGGCGGGGCCCCGGCCCCGTCACGCGCGTGCCGGATGCCGACTACCAGGCCGCGAACACGTCTTCGGCGATGCCGAAGGCGGTGCTCGCGCCGGTGCCGCTGGTCACGAGCACGAGGCGCGTGGCATCGTCGGGGGCGTCGATGAAGCAGTCGCGGGTGGCGGACGAGGGGTAGGTGCCGACCCACCGGGCGCTGACGGTCGCCTGCTGGAGCTGGAGCGTCTCGCGAAGGTGGCGCAGGATCAATGCGTCCACGTGCTCTTGCGCGAACGGCTCGGGTGCCGCGCCGTAGTGATGCGAGTCACCCACCACCAGCGAACCGTCGGCGCTTTGCACCACGATGAGGTGGATGCCGTGGGCCAGCGATTCGCCCTCTTCGTGCCGCAGCTGGGCGAGCAAGGGCGCGGCTTCGGGCAACTGGCTGTAGCCGTGATAGCGGACCAGGCTCAGATCGCCCATCACCGAGCCCGGCAGCCGGAACCCGGCCTCTGGCGTGACCCGCAACATCTGCAGTTGGCACAGGCGCAAGTCTTGTGCGGCCAGCCGCTCGGAAAACAGGCCGTGCAGTTCGGTGTTGGTGCACACGGCCACGCGATCGGCGTGCAGCACGGCGCGCGAGGTTCGAACGCGCGGCGTGGCGACCTCCAGCACGGCTTCGCCAAAGCGGAAGACCACGCCGTGCCGCTCGGCCAGCCAGCGGGCCAGCAAGCCGATGGCGGTGCGGGACTCCACCCGCATGTCGTGCGGGCTGTACAGGACGGCCTGCGCTTCATCCAGTTGCAGCACCGGTGCACGGCGCCGGGCTTCGGCCGGCGTGAGCAGCTCGCAGCCTTCACCCATCTCCGTGCGCATGAAAGCTTCCACCACGGCGCGTGCCAGCGGTCGCCGCGCGCAGAGGTACAGGCCGCGGTGCAGGACGTCGATGCCGGCTTGCGGGGCCACCGTGTCCCACACCTCGCGCGAGCGGCGCGCCCGGCGCCAGGTGCTGCCCGCGCCTTGGCCCGTGACCGTGACGAAGCCGAAGTTGCGGATCGACGCGCCGATGCAGGCGGCGTCGCGCTCGACCACGCAGACCTTCAGGCCTCGGCTGGCCGCCGTGTAGGCGTGGGCCAGGCCCACGATGCCGGCGCCCACGACGATCAGGTCGAAGTGGGACGGCGCGGTGCTGGGCGTGTGAAGGATGTCCGTCATTTTTTGGAGTTCGATGAGAAACAGGCCAGGCGCTTTTTTCAGATGAATCGTTTTCGCACCTTGGCCGACACCAGGTCGATCAGAGAGACCGTCACCACCAGGATCAACAGCACCGCGGCGGTCTGCCCGTACTGGAAGCTGCGGATCACCTCGTACAGCACCACCCCGATGCCGCCGGCGCCCACCATGCCCACCACCGAGGCGGAGCGCACGTTCGACTCGAAACGGTACAAGGTGAAGCTGAGCCACAGCGGCAGCACCTGCGGAATGACACCGTGGATCACCTCCACCAGACGGTGGCCCCCGGTGGCGCGGATGCCTTCGACCGGGCGCGGGTCGATGGCTTCCACCGACTCGGAGAAGAGCTTGGCGAGCGTGCCGGTGGTGTGGATGGCCAGCGCCAGCACACCTGCGAACGGGCCCAGGCCGACCGCCACGATGAACAGCATCGCGAACACCATTTCATTGATGGCTCGGCAGGCGTCCATGAGGCGGCGCATGGGCTGGTACACCCAGGGTGGTGCCACGTTCGAGGCGCACAGCAACCCGGCCGGGACCGCCGCCACGAGCGCCAACACCGTGCCCCAGATGGCGATGTGCACGGTGACCAGCATCTCATTGGCGTAGATGCGCCAGTCGCGGAAGTCCGGCGGGAAGAAGTCGCTGGCGTAGGTGCCGATGTTGCCGGCGTCGCGGATCAGATCGAGCGGCCGGATCTCCGCGCCGCGCCAGGCCCAGGCCAGCACGCCCAGCACCACGGCCCACGCCAGGTAGGTCAGCAGGCCCGGCCGCTCGCTTTCGGCGCGCGCCCTCAGTCGATCCAGCGCCGCCGCGCTGGGCGCGGTGCGGGGGAGGGTCGTGGCGCTCACAGCTTCAGGGCCGCCAGCCTGGCGTCGATGTCGGCGATCTGCCTGGCCCGCGTCGCGGCGTCCAGCGCGGCGTCGTTCTCGATCTTGCTGCGGTCCTTGAACAGCTCGAGCTGGCGGATCGGCACCAGCTGTTCATTGCTCGACTCGCGGAAGCCCCCGTAGTTGTAGATGTTCTTGAGAATCGTCTTTTCCTGCTCGTCGGTCTTGGCGTAGTTCAGGATGAAGCCCTTGAGCTTGGCCTTGACGGCCGGGTCCAGGTCCTTGCGCCAGACGAAGGGGTCGCTGGGGATCAGGGGGCTTTCCCACAGAACGCGAATCTGGCTGGCCAGCTCGGGCTTGTTGGCCTTGAGCTTGTCCAGCTCTTCGGTGTTGTTGGTGGCCACATCGATCTGGCGGGCCAGCACGGCCTGGATGTTGGCGCCGTGGCTGGCGTTGCGCGCGGTCTTGAAGGCCGTGCGGTAGTCGATCTTGTTCTGCGAGAACAGGTAGAAGGTGGGGACGAGGAAACCGGACGTGGAGTTCGGGTCGCCGATGCCGAAGTTCAGCGACTTTCCGTTCTTCACCACGTCGTCCCACGACTTCAGCGGGCTGTCCTGGCGGGTGATGAGCAGGCTCTTGTAGCCGAAGCTGCCGTCGGCGAACATGACCTGCGCGAAGACCTCGCCGTTGGCGCGATCGACCGCTTCCATGGCCGACTTGTTGCCGTACCAGGCCACCTGGATCTTGTTGAAGCGCATGGCCTCGATCACGCCCGCGTAGTCGGGTGCGTAGAAGGACTTGACGCTCAGGCCCGTCTTCTTCTCCATGTCGCGGAAGAAGGGCTCCCAGCGTTCGCGCTGGGTCGAGGCCGAATCGGTGGCGATGATGCCGAAGTTGATGTCCTGCGCATGGGCGACGGTGGCCGCGAGCGACAGCGCGGCGATGGCCAGGGTGTGAAGCTTGAACATGGAATTTCCTTTGGGAGGTTGGGGTGTGAGAGAAGCGGGCGCCGGCCTCAGGCCGCCAGCGCCAGTGGGAACATGTCGCGCGCAGGGGCCTCGGTGCCGGGCTCGTGCAGCAGTTCCGCCGCGGCGGTGCCGTAGAGGTGTTGGAGGAAACCCGGTGTCAGTGCATTGCTGGGGCCGTCGTAGACCAGGGCGCCATCGCGCAGCGCCACCACGCGATCGCAGTAGCGCTGCGCCAGCGCCACGTGGTGAAGGCTCACCACCAGCGTCATGCCCGACTCGCGGTTCAGGGCGGCCAGTTGCTCCATCACGCGGTGGGTGGACTGCGGATCCAGGGACGCGACCGGCTCGTCGGCCAGCACCAGTTCGGCGCCTTGCAACAGGACGCGCGCGATGGCCGCGCGTTGCTGCTGCCCACCCGACAGCGTGGACGCGCGCTGGAAGGCTTGAGGCATCAGGCCAATGGCATCGAGCGCGTCCAAGGCCCGGGCCTGGTCGCTCATGTCGTACCGGCCGGCGAGTGCGCGCCACAGCGGCGCCTCCGCGGCCAGGCCCGTCATCACGTTTTGCATCACGCTCAGGCGGCCGACCAGGTTGAACTGCTGAAAGATCACGCCGATGCGCCGCCGCAGGGCGCGGATGTCCGGGCTGAGCCGGCCCCGCGCCTGCAGCAACTGGCCGAAGGCCTCGATGCGCCCGCCGTCCGGGTCGGTGGTTTCGAGCCCGCACAGGCACCGGATCAGCGTCGACTTGCCGGAGCCTGACGCCCCCAGCAGGGCCACACGCTCACCGCGCCGGACCTCCAGAGACACATTGCGCAATGCCTGATGGCTGCCGTAGCTGCGGTGCACGGCGCTTGCGCTCAAGACGATGGGATTCATGGAATGGAGGCCTTGCGCGCCGGGGTGGCGATGGGCCTTGCAACAGGGATGAGGGCAGTATTTCGACGCCGTTTGACAGATCCGTGACAGCGCATGCCTCCTCAGCCATTTAATCCATTCAAAAATTTATCGTTAACTATTGATCCAATCTATGCATCTTTTCAGCGACCCCAGCGCTTCTTCTTCGCGCAAAAAAAACAGCCCCCGAAGGGGCTGTGAAAAAGGTGGAATCATCTGGGATGGACCACCCTTGGAGAGTCGTTGCGACGGCGTCGCCAGATAAGTGTCTGAGCGGCGCCTTCCAGAAAAAGTTCAGAACGTGTGGCGGATGCCGACGGCGAACTCGGTGATGTCGTTGTCCACCGCCGAGGTCAGGCCGGCCGGCAGGGCCGCGTTGAAACGGCCCAGGCCGCCGGCGCCGGCGTTGGCGTCGTTGCGGAAGCGGGTCAGGCTCGAATAGAGGGCCGTGCGCTTGGAGAGGTCGTACACCACGCCCACGCCAAAGGCCTTGCTGTCCGCGTTGCTCAGGTTCTTGGGCGAGTTGAGCACGTACTGCGCCTTCCAGGTGGTCTTGCCGGTCTGGTAGTCCACACCGATCCAGGCGCCTTCGCCATCGAGATCGGCCACGCGCTTGTCATCGAAGTTGATGTAGCCGGCCACCACGCGGAACGGCGCGAAGTTGTAGGCGCCCGACAGCGTGCCAATGCGCGCGTCCGTCGAATTCACGCCGATGCCGCCACGGGCCTCGTCGGTGAGGTAGGAGCCGATCACGTCGAAGCCATGGCCGGTGTAGCGCACCGAGGCTTCCATGACCTGGTTGTCGCCGCTGGCGCCAGCGACTTCACCCATGCCGTAGACCGCGCCCAGCTTGAAGCCGGCCAGGCTCGGGGACTCGTACTTGATCGAGTTGTTGATCCGCGCCGGACCACCGTTGCCCGTGGCACCGGCTTGCGGAGGCGCACCGGTGGCCGACGCACCCCGCACCAGCTCGTAGCCGCCGCCGAAGCCACCGATGAGTGCGGTGGACGGGCCAGCGGCCGCGCTGGTGAACAGGCTGTGGTCGTTCGTGGCGGCGTAGAGCGCGGTGTACTGGCGGCCGAGCGAGACCGAACCGAAGGCGCCCGACAAGCCCACGTGCGCCTGGCGGCCGAACAGCGCGCCGCCCTGGCCGCTGGTGCCATCGTCCAGGTTCACGCCGCCTTCCAGCGTGAAGTTCGCGCGCAGGCCCCCGCCCAGGTCTTCCGTGCCACGCAGACCAAAACGGCTGCCGGCCAGGCCACCCGATTGCGCGCGGGACAGCGAGTTCGCGCCATCGGCGTACTGATAGAACATGTCCGCCACGCCATACAGCGTGACGCTCGACTGGGCGAAGGAGGGAACTGCAAGTGCTGCAAGAGCGGCTGCGGCGGCGATTTTTTTCATGGTGTCTTTTCTTGGGTAAAGAAAGTTGAGGGCGAACGAGGCCGTCCCTGGCGAAAACCGGGGTTGGCATTTCCATGGAAGGAACGGGAGGGCGGGGACGCTCAGGAAGGCGGTGGTGCCGCGGCCTGGAAGACGGCGCGCAGCGCGCCTGCGCCGATGGCGCAATGAAGATGACGAAGGTGGAAGCCCATGGAAAGAACTATAGGCACGACCTCGCTTCGGATAAAGACGATAACCAGGAGTAGTCTGTTTCTATTGCGTCAACAATGCGCCGGGCTTTTCCGCGCGCGCTTGTACCATCCGGGCTGCATCAACGAACGAGGCGTCCATGTCGGCAACGGTCCTGCTGCTCCAGCTCATCGTCATCCTGGTCACCGCGCGCGCCTGCGGCTGGCTGCTTCGTTACCTCGGCCAGCCCAGCGTGGTCGGTGAAATGGCCGCCGGCATGCTGCTCGGCCCAGTCGTCATGGGGGCGCTGTTTCCCTCGCTGCACGCGCAGATCTTCGACAAGGCCTCGCTCGCCGGCCTGTCCGCGCTGTCGACCGTGGGCCTGGTGATGTTCATGTTCATCGTGGGCCTCGAGCTGCGCGCCCACAAGGGCGTGCGCGAGCAGCTCCGATCCGCCGGCGCGGTGGGTGTCCTGAGCGTGGTCGTGCCGATCGCGCTGGGCCTGGCCATCTCGCCCGCGCTGCACCCCACGCTGGCGCCCGCCGGTGTGGGTTTCTGGCCCTTCGCGCTGTTCATCGCCGCGGCGCTGTCGATCACCGCCTTCCCGGTGATGGCCCGCATCCTCAAAGACCAGGGCCTCACCCACACGCGGTTCGGGCAACTGTCGCTGGCCTCCGCGGCCGTGGTCGACGTGTTCGCCTGGGTGCTCGTGGCCTTCGTCGTGGCCCTGGTGGGCGCGGGCGATGGCTACGCGGGGCTGGCCCGAATCGGCATCGGCGTGGTCGTGCTCGTGGGCACGCTCTTCTGGGTCGTGCGCCCGGCCTTCGCGTGGTGGCTGCGCAAGCACGCGCCCGATGGCGAGCCCGGCCTCTCTGTGCTCGCAGCGCTCATGATCGGCCTGCTGGCGACCGCGCTGGCCACCGAATGGCTGCATCTGCACGCGGTCTTCGGCGCCTTTCTTTTCGGTGCCGCGCTGCCGCGCGACGACCAGCTGCTCAACTCGCTCGCCCAGCGCATCGAACCGTTTTCCATCGTGCTGCTGATGCCGCTGTTCTTCGCCCTGGCGGGCCTGGGCACCACGGCGAACGCCTTCGTCGGCGGCGGGCTCGGCGCCATGCTGCTCGTGCTCGGCGTGGCCACGGTGGGCAAGATCGCCGGTGGGGCAGCGGGCGCGCGCGTCGCCGGTTATTCGTGGCGCGACAGCCTGGCCACCGGCGCGCTGATGAACGCGCGGGGCCTGATGGAACTCATCGTGATGAAGATCGGCCTGGACGCTGGCCTGATCGGCCCGGAGCTCTTCACCATCCTTCTCGTCATGGCCCTGGCGACCACCGCCATGACCACGCCGCTGATGACGCTGTTCTCGGGTGTCGGCCGCGAGCGCCCACACCCCAGCCCCGAGCACCCGACCCACCCCTACCGGCCTTGAGCCCAAGGAGCAGACCTTCGATGGAACCCACCACCCCCTCCCTGCCGCATGCGCCCCTGCCCGCCTACTACCGCGACGAGGCCGACCATGCGCGCTACGTGCGCCGCATCTTCGACGAGACCGCCGTCGACTACGACCGCATCGAGCGCGCCATGGCCTTCGGCTCCGGCGGCTGGTACCGGCGCGAAGCCCTGGCCCGGGCAGGCCTGGCGGCCGGCGACAAGGTGGTGGACGTGGGCATCGGCACCGGCCTGCTCGCGCGCCAGGCCTGCGCGCTGATCGGCGAACACGGCCGCCTCATCGGCGTGGACCCCAGCCCCGGCATGCTCGCGCAGGTGGACCTGCCCGGCGTGGAGCTGCGCGCCGGCCGGGCCGAAGAGCTGCCCTGCGCCACGGGCGAAGCCGACTTCCTGAGCTTCGGCTATGCCTTTCGGCACGTGTCGGACGTGGACGCCGCACTGCGCGAATTCCACCGCGTGCTGCGGCCCGGCGGCCGGCTGCTGATCCTGGAAATCAGCCAACCTTCGAGCCGCCTTTCGCGCACCCTGGTGAAGTTCTACATGCGCCGCATCGTGCCCACCCTGGCGCGCTTCGTGGCCCGCGAGCGCGGCAGCGCGGAGCTGTGGCGCTACTACTGGGACACCATTGAAACCTGCATTCCGCCCGCGCAGATTCTGCAGGCCATGGAGCGCGCGGGCTTCCAGCAGGTGCAGCGCCACACCGAGCTCGGCGTGTTCTCGGAGTACACCGCCGTGCGGCCCTGAGAGGGGCTCAGTCAGTCGGCCTTCATGATCGTCTCGCCGCGCAGGGCCCCCATGTCGCGGATGTTGAAGCGGTGCCGCTTCCAGCCCGCGTAGGTGCGGCGCCAGTTCGCCACCGAGACCACGTAGTAGATCAGCTTGAACATCACCAGCGACATCCGATAGGCCGGGCCGTGGTGGATGTCCGCCGCCAGCAGCGACATGAGGCCCTGCTTCACCTTGAACCGGTTGTTCGGGTGCATGAACATGTCGCGGATGGTGGGGTTCGTGACGCGGTAGATGAACCACGAATAGTCGCGCGGGCCCACGCGCACGCGCTTCTCGTAAGCGGCGCGGGCCGCCGGCAGGCGCTGCGGCGCGTCCAGCGCCGTGGCGACGAACTGCGCGCCGTCGAAGCCACTCTGCATCGCCAGAAACACGCCCGAGGAAAACATCGGGTCGATGAACGTGAAGGCATCGCCCACCATCAGGTAGCGGTCGCCGGTGGCGTGCGTGCTGGAGTAGGCGAAGTTGCCGGTGGCATGCACCTGGTCGTCCACCAGCGTCGCGTCCTTCAGGCGATCGTGCAGCTCCGGGCAGAGGGCGATCGTGTCGAAGAAATAGTCCTTCAGCGGCTTGTCGCGCGCCTTCAGGTAGTAGGCCCAACACACCGCGCCCACGCTCGTGGTGCCATCGGCCAGCGGGATGAACCAGAACCAGCCGTGCTCGAACCAGCAGATGCTGATGTTGCCTTCGCGCTTGCCTTCCAGGCGCCGCGCGCCGCGGAAGTGGCCAAACAGCGCCGTGCTGTTGTGGTCCTTGTTCTTCTGCTTGCACCTGAACTTGTTCGCCAGGAGGGTGTCGCGGCCCGTGGCGTCCACCACGAAGCGGGCGCGCCAGCGGCGCTTTTCACCGCTGTCGAGCACGGCCTCGGCACTGGCGCCCTCGTCGTCGAAAGCCACCTCGGTGACCTTCGCGCCTTCGAGCGCCTCGGCGCCTACCTTGGCCGCATGGCGAAACAACAGCTCGTCCATCTCGGAACGGCGCACCTGCCAGGCCGATGCCATCGACGGATCCCAACCCTCGGCGAAATCGACATAGCTGCAATAGTCCAGATCCGGCGGAACGAACTCGATGCCGAACTTCGGCATGCCGATCTTCTCGATCTGATCCCGCACACCGAGCTTGTCGAACAAGGCCACGTTGCCAGGCAACAGCGACTCGCCGATGTGGAAGCGGGGATGGTGCTCCTTCTCCAGCAACACCACCTTGCGGCCTTCGCGCGCGAGCAGGGCTGCGATGGTGGAGCCGGCGGGGCCGCCGCCTACTACTAGGACGTCGCAATTTTCAGCGGGGTGCATGGAGGGGCTCCTGGGGGTGTGCGGGTGGGCGAGGCTTGGAAAATACCACGTTGTTTTGGACTGGGCGCGGTCAGTTAGGTAGGGCGTTTGGAGCGACGGCTCGAGCAAGTTCGAGCTATGGTGGGGTTATGAGCCGAGGTTCTGCACGGTTACGGAAATCGTGGCGAATGGCCCGCGCCCTGGATCGACCTTGCCATTGTGTAGATGCGTCTTGCACCAAACATCGACGCGATCCAGGTACTCCTTGCGCTTCTTCCTTAATGCAATTAGCTCAGAAGAGTCGAAGAAAGAGTCAAGTCCGGCGAATGCTTCTTCTCCCGACCGGAAAGGTTGGAGTATTCCAAATGACGACCACGAGACGATGAGGGACCAGATGCGCACAAACGTCTGAATATCGATATCGAGCTCTTCCCAAGTCATCCCAAAGCTCTTCTCGTTGTGTGCGATGACGGTGTTTCGGAACCTCATCGCCTTCGACCGAGCGTTCGTGAACTGACCCTGCGATGGCCGAAGTCGGCGCTCGATGTCTGCGATCTCTTCTGCGGTACAAGCACCATCGCCTTCTATAAAGCTGGCGACGGTGGTCCACAGATTCCGTAAGGAGTTGTCTCGTGCATCTTTGGCGTTCAACTTTCCCAGCAGCGAAAAGATCGTATATACGGCGCCGACACGCCACTGGGAAAAAAATGTGTAGCTGTTGAACGGCGTCCTCTTTGTGTCAACACCTTCAAAAGCGAAGATGATTGCTCGCCACTCGATCAGTTCAAGCACTAGCGTGTCGATACCCTCGGCGTAGTCGCCTGTCTGGTACTTGTCACTGGCCACCCACTCTTCCAAGCTATCGATGTGCGACTGCCAGACCGCCCGACTTGCTTCGTCGGTCTCCCGCGCCATACTTCCTCGGAAATAGTCGATCGAGGTCGCGATTTCCTCTGGCGATCTGCGGCAACTAGTCAGCTCACATGCTAGAGCCTTGGCTTCATCTGATGTCGTGACGGGCATTGGGGTTAACTATTTGAAGAGCGGGGACTCAAATACCTCGCCGGCACATTGTTCCTACCCACAGCAAGCTCAACCTACCGTTGGGTAAGGTTCCTAGTGGGTGCGTACAAGACAGCCGGCCGCTACAAAGCACTTGCGCTACTTTTTCCCAAAGATGTAGCCAACCAGAGTCCCGAGCAGAACGCCTAGCGAGGTATCGAATTTGCCCAAGTAGCTGAGCGTCGAAGCCGCGCCAACAACGACTACAACAATGACAGCTTGCAGCCACTTTTCGAATGCTGCATGGCTGGTCGTCTTCTCTAGAGTTGCCTTCTTGACATCCTCGAAGATTTTGAGGACACGAGAAGCAATCTCGTGCCCCTGCTGCGACTGCAGATAGTTGAGAAAGGGCTGTAGGTCGGAGGCGTCGAGATGCTCACCTTCACGTTGTTCGACTTTGATTAGGTCTTTGCTCATGAGTTGAAGCTCGCCTCAATATGGTTGTGTGTTGTGGGTTCCCGTTGATGTCAGTGGGATGCTCTATTCGGGCTAGAGAGGTCCCGACGCAGACGTTGCGAGTGATCTTTCAGTCTGGTACTGGAACCGCAGGCGCGGTCCTTTGGTCAGCACTTTTACTGTTTCGAGATTGGTGGGCGTGTGACTGCTCAAGACGCTCTACGCGTTTCGTCATCGCTTCCCATCGCAAATTCCGCTTGTCTAGGAACGCGCTGAACACATGAGTAATCAGGTAGAGCGCCAATAAAAACACTGTTTCAGCATTCGCTACAACCAACAACAACACGTCCATCCTACTGATCGGACTCGACTTCATGGCAAAGCTGATGTTGACCCAGAGGAAGTAGCAGATGGACAAAAGGACCATTGCCCTTTCTGCCCAGAGCGAAACGAGCCGCTTGGCGAAGATGCGTTGACGCGGCCTCAAGGCAGACCAAGCCACAATGAGTGAAGCCAAACCAAAAAACGTTGCCCCAACAACGGAAATCCATTCAGTCATTTCTCTCCCTTTATGTATACATCTGCTGCTTGACTCGTCGGTTGCAGCCAAAAATAGAAGCAGGATATTGCGATGCACCAAATCATCATGCTAGATGTATCTGTGGCTGATTCTGATCAATCAACTTCGGTTCGAGTGATGTATCTCATAGTTCGCGCTTCAATTTCATTGATCGTCGAGCTATAAGGGTGCAAAAATGCAGTCGAGGCAATGCAACAAGATTGCAGGAGGGGATCAGTGAGAGAAATCAAGAAATCAAGCCCAGCGGAAGACTTCGTCGATTTGATCGCAATGCTGCCTTGGTGGGCGGGAACTCTGGCAGCAGTGGTGAGCTACCTTTTATTAAGTGCACTCGCCCATCGGCCTCTTCCCGATGCACAGGCGGCAGCTGAAATGGGTCAAATGGCAAGCGCCACTCTATGGCGTGGGCTGGCTCAAGGAGGGCAGTTCCTTGTCCCATTCCTATGTGTCCTAGGCGCTGTGGTATCGGGGTATCGAAAATTCAAACGGCGCTCATTGCTCCAGTCAGTGACTAAGAGCCCTACAGCGAATGCTATGCAGGGTCTGTCATGGAGAGAGTTTGAGCTCTTGGTTGGTGAAGGATTCCGAAGGCAAGGCTACGCCGTAGTCGAAACGGGTGGGGGTGGCCCTGACGGAGGTGTTGACCTCGTGCTCTGCAAAAACGGGGAGAAGTTTCTCGTTCAGTGCAAGCAATGGCGTGCTTTCAAGGTCGGTGTATCAGTGGTGCGAGAGCTTTACGGCCTCATGGCTGCTCAGGGAGCAGCCGGGGGGATTGTCGTCACATCTGGCAGGTTTACCGATGAAGCCGCTGAGTTCGCAGGTGGCAGGAACATTCGGCTCATCAACGGAAGCGGCTTTCTCGATTTGATTCAGCACGGTCAAAACATCCGGACAGCGCGACAGCAGCCACACATGTCAGGGCAGTCCTCAGCGGCCAATGCCATGCCATCTTGCCCAGTGTGCTCACAGTCAATGGTCAAACGCGTTGCCAAGCGCGGCCATTCTGCCGGCAGCGCCTTTTGGGGATGCTCTACGTATCCCCAATGCAAAGGCACGCGTCCCGTGTAGGGACCGATCTGTTCTACTTCCGCCGACAAGAAAGCAGCGCATGGCGTATACGCCTCACGTCCAGCCTCATCGCAGCAGGGTGCTGCCGGACGGCTTTGTCGTGGCCACTGCCAACAGCGGTGATCATGCATTCTTCTCGCCTTCGGAGTTCGATCAATTTCTAACTTCGCCTGCAACGCTGCCGTTGGTTCGCCAGGCTGAGCTCCGTTCAAAGTTCCTCCTGGGCGACGCGCTCCCCTCAGCTGGTGTGCGCCGCTTGGTGGCTTCGCGTCTGGCGGCAAAGCGAGAGACCGTCTTGTCCGGACCGGCATTGCACATCATTGTTCCAACGTTGCAATGCGCGCATTCTTGTCAGTACTGCCAGGTGAGTCGGTCGCTTCAGGACGTGGGGCACACGATGTCAATGGTCGACCTGGATGCGGCCTGCGACTCAATTTTTGAGAGCGCTTCCCCAACACTGACTGTGGAGTTTCAGGGAGGGGATCCGCTGCTCCGGTTTGACTTGGTCCAGCGGGCCATTCTTCGAATACAAGCGCGCAACGCGATCGAAGGGCGCCGAATCCGGTTTGTCGTGGCTTCGACCCTTCACCAACTTGATGTGGAAATGTGCCAGTTCTTCAAGGCACACGGCGCCTATCTCTCGACCAGCATTGACGGACCGCGTGAGCTGCACAACCGAAATCGGCCCAAGCCTGGAAGGGATTCCTACGAGTTGACGGTTGCCGGAATACAGCTGGCGCGGAGCACGATGGGGCCAGACGCCGTGGCCGCTCTGATGACGACGACCAAGACGTCGCTTGCACACGCAGAAGCCATCGTGGATGAGTATGTTCAGTTGGGCTTTCAGGAAATCTTCTTGCGGCCTTTGAGCAGCTATGGATTCGCGAAACGCAACCAAACCTTGCTCGGTTATGCCGTTGACGACTTTCTTCGCTTCTACGAGCGCGGTTTGAAACGTGTTCTTCATTGGAACCTTCGGGGAATCGCCATTCGTGAGGTTCACGCATCCATTCTGTTGAACAAGATGTTGTCCACCTTTGACGCGGGCTACGTTGACCTGCAGAGTCCAACGGGTGCAGGCTCTAGTGTGCTTGTCTACAACTACGACGGATACGTCTATCCCAGCGACGAAGCCAGGATGTTGGCGGAGACGGGGGACACGTCGCTTCGCATGGGTCGCATCGGGACCAAGTTGGATGAGCTGCTTGAGTCACCCGTGAGGTTGAAACTCGCTGATGCAAGCAACGTCGACGAAACACCTGGCTGCCAGCAGTGCCCGTACAGCCTGTTCTGCGCCCCCAATCCCGTCGACGCACAAGCCCAATTTGGAACGACTACTGTCGCGGTCGAGGACACCGAGCACTGCCAGCGATACACCAAGCTCTTCGACGTTCTGTTTGAAAGACTTCGTACGGCAGATGAAGACACACTTGACCTCTTTCATGAGTGGGCAAATCCTGTAGTGGAGAGGGCCAACTGATGCGCAAGGTCAAGTCCGTCATTCAGCCTGGATGTGAGCCACGCGTGCATCGAGTGGTCAGCTACGAGCGGATTGCCTCGGAATGGAAGCCAGACCTTAGTTTTCTGGTGTCTATCCAATCTGACAATGAGCGTGTAGGCATAGAGCAGCTTCGCACGGCAGGTCTTTCCAACTTGCAGTGGGTCCAGTGCGAGTTGTTGGAAGATGGCGATGTCGTGGTGCCACATTCGGCCAAAGGCGAAACGGTCGTTCTGCTCCGAGAGTCGGACACGCATCACGCTTTGTTTCTCACCAATCGATGCAACAGCTACTGCCTGATGTGTTCGCAGCCACCCACGCAGACCGACGACAGCTGGTTGATAGAGGAAGCAATCGATGCATTTCGGCATATCCGGAAAGCTCCTCAGGTACTTGGATTTACTGGTGGCGAACCACTGCTCCTCGGCTTGCGGCTTCGCCGAATCCTTGAAGCGCTAGCTGCATTTCATCCGAATACGAAGGCGGAGGTCCTGTCGAATGGTCGGCTTCTCAGCGACCAGAAACTCGCTAAGGAGGTCTTGGACGGGCTTTCAATCTCGGTGCGTTGGCTTGTCCCTCTCTACGCGCATGCCGATTTCGTACATGACTTTGTCGTGCAGTCTCCTGGCGCATTCGACGAGACCGTTTCTGGGCTTCTGACCCTGCAGGCGTACCAACAGGAGGTGCAACTCCGGGTGGTCTTGATTGAGCCTGTGCTCAAGGTGCTGCCGGACCTTGCGGGCTTTGTTGGTCGAAACCTTCCGTTCGTGCGCGAGGTGGCTTTCATGGGATGCGAGCCCATCGGATTTGCGTTGGCCAATCGTGATTCGTGCGAAGTTGACCTCTCCAAGTGGAATGACACTTTGGAGCAGGCATCGAGAGTTCTGAGACGCCACGCCATTCCTCACCTTTTTATGAACGCGCCGCTGTGCGCGCTTCCTAAAGGGCTATGGCCATCGGCGAGCAAAAGCATCTCGGATTGGAAGAACGTCTACGCAGCGGACTGCGAAGGGTGCTCGGTGAAATCCGACTGCTCAGGCCTGTTCGCGTGGCATGAGAAGGGCTGGAAACCAGCACCACTCAAAAATATGAAGGCGAAAGAGGTTCATGCATGAGCAAGTTCATTCGAAACATCTCTTTGTTTGTCGCCGGGTTGCCCCTTTTGACCACCAAAAGCGTGGCGGCAATCCCCGCTTCGAACGTTGGGATGGAGCCTCTGGAGCCGCTAGGTGCTGTACCGCTGCGGCCGTTGAACTGGGAGTCGGAAAACTTGTTTGCCGGACACAGGTCTCACTCCAGTCACCGATCTCATTCGAGCCACCGTTCTCACTATTCCGGCTCGGGTGGGGGATCGAGCTACCGCGCCCCGGTGTACGTTGCCCCTCCGGTTGCTCCAGCGCCCCAATACGTTCCAGCACCATCCCCGTCCCCCGTGGCAGGTGTCAACCGACTGGTAGGCCCGAACAACGCGACCGCCCCTGTAGCCGGAACGGGAGGCACCGCAGCAGGTTTGGCATCTCGCGAGGAACTCACAAATGGCGAGAAGCTGCGCCTGCAAGTCATGCGAGTTCAAATCAAACTCAAAAGTCTTGGCTTGTACGAAGGAGCCGTTGACGGCGTGATGGGTGACTCGACTCGAACCTCTCTTCGCTACTACCAGGAGCTAAAAGGCATTCAGGTCACGGGAACCATGACAACGGACACGCTGAACTCGATGGCAATACCTGCTGTGAATTGAGTTGATTGATGCACTCCGAGGCAAGCCAGGTAGGTAGAGCGTTAAGGGAGCATGGGTTTTCCGGGCGGCATGAGGTCGAGCAGGATCGTTTGATTGAGCACAATGTCATCGTCCGTGTGTTGGTCACGGAGGTTTTTTTAACGAGAGGCACGCATGAGCATTGAAGGTCAACTTGAGGCAGCTGCTGTAGCGCTGGAAGAGTTCGAGGAGCTGCACCGGGACTTCATGACGTCCATAGCCAACCTAAAAGAGCCGACCGTAAACGGGGCCGCGTTCCAGTGCATCGATGGAGAACTGAATGCGAATTGTGTTGGCGTGAAACTCCGAACACGCCATCGACCAATCGCTCGAGAGGGGAAGCTCGAATCTCTGGAGTACACGTTCGTCGCGAATGATGAGGTAGATGAGGTTCCCATTTGGTCGATGTACCTCGCTCGAGACCGACGCTTGTACTCGGACTCTTCTCTTGCGAGCGTGATTTGCGATATGACCAACTCGTACCTTCTGAGCCGAGTCGCGCCGCGCTTGGCGTCCAACTTGCTAGCGTCAAAGGTGTTTGCCCCCAGGGCGTGAAAGCTCAACTCACGTTCAACCACAGTCCCTACGTCACAGGCCGCTCAAGCCGGTGAATCGAAAGTGGAAGCATAGCGGCCATTGATCTACAGCATTTGGTGTGACTTCCGCGGGGTTTCGAGGTGGGTCAATCAGAGCACGCGGCGCGAGCCAAGCTATCAAGCCTGTTGCAGTTCGCCGCAGCATCAAGCAACCTGGCCGCAAGCGCACGTGCCTGCGCGGGGCTGAGACTCCATTCCAGTTCGAAGGGGACTTCCCGTGCCTGCAGCAGCACCACCGCGGGCACATCGGGTTCCGCCGTGCGGCTCGCGGCCACGCTCAGGCCTGCCGTCGTGCGTTGCTGAATCGAGAGTGACATGCGCTGCGCGGGCACGGTGCAGCGCATGAGGTAGACCGGCTCGGGCAATGGGATCTGGCGGAGTTTCATGGGGTGGTCCCCGTGTCGTTCATGCCCAGCTCACGCAGCACCGCGAGGCGGCATACGCTGGCCATGGAGCGGTGTTCGCGTTCGGCCCGTTCTTTCACACGTTCCAGCTCGGCCGGCGTGAGCCGCAGCGCGATGGGGCGCGAGCTGTTGACGCCGTTGGGCACGCGCTTGCGTGTCGAAGAGTCAGCTGATCGGGTCATGGCGAAGTAGCTCCTTCCCTGGGCTAGCATTGAGTAACGGAGAAATACACAACCAAGCGGAAAAATGCGATCAAACGATCCATTATAGGCGATTTGAACGATTTAATGAATACTTTTGGTTCTCGTTTCCGCGAAGAGCGGCGCCGGCTCGGCCTGCTCCAGCAGGAGATCGCAGATGCCACTGGGCTCTCGATGCGCGCGATAGGGACCTACGAGAGAGGGGTGCGCAGTCCGGATGCCGAGGTGCTGATGCGTTTGATCGATCTGGGCATGGACGTGTACTACGTGCTGACGGGCGAGCGCGTGGGCACCAGGCTGGACCTGGACGCGATGCAGCGCTCGCTGCTGGACGATTTCGAGCGATGCACCCCGGAGGCGCAGCTCGAATTGGTGAAGCACGCGGCGCTGATGGCCAAGGGTGTGGCACCAACGGCTTCGAGCACGCCAGCCCGAAAACCGCGGGCAAAGGCCACCGCCCCCGCCAAACAAAAAAAGAAGATCGACTAGTCAGGCCAGCTGAAGATCCGTCCATGGCCTTCTCGCTGATCTGCAACGGTTCGCCCCTGCCGCATGAAGAGCCCCACAACGCGGCGGTGCCGTGGTGGAGTTTCACGAAGACGGTGCTGTCGGCCACCTCGTTGACCCTGGTGCGCGACGGCCTGGTCGGGCTCGACGAGGCGGTGCCCGAAGGCCCGTTCACGCTGCGCCATCTTCTAAGGCACGAGGCCGGGCTGGCGGACTATGGCGAGCTGCCCGAGTACCACGCCGCCGTGGCGCGCCATGAGGCGCCCTGGCCGGCGGGTGAGATGCTGCAGCGCCTGGATGCCAGCCGTCTGCGGTATGAGCCCGGAACCGGTTGGCGGTACTCGAATGTGGGTTACCTGTATGTCGCGCGGCTCATCGAGCGCGTGACCGGCCTCGCGCTGCAAGACGCGCTGGTGCAGCGGGCGCTGGCGCCGCTGGGTGTGGCGGGTGCTCTTCTCGCGAAAACGCCAGCGGATGTGGCGGGCCTGGCCTACCACCCGGGGTGGGTCTATCACGGCCTGCTGGTGGGCCCGCTGTCGAGCGCGGCCTTGTTCCTGGACCGTCTGCTGGCCGGGCAGCTGCTGCCGGAGGCGTTGTTGCGCGAGATGCAGGCAGCGCGCCACCTTGGCGGGGCCATCCCTGGGCGGCCGTGGACGTCGGCGGGTTATGGCCTGGGGCTGATGCAGGGCACCGTGGACGCGGGACTCACGGTGGCCGGGCACACCGGCGTCGGGCCGGGCAGTGTGGTGGCGGTCTACCGTTGCGCCCAGGGCGCGGGCTCGGCGACCTGCGCGGTGTTTCATGCGGGGGCCGACGAAGGCCGCGCGGAGAGAGACGTGGTCGATCGTCTCTCGCGGTGCCTGACGCGCTGAGGCCGGCCGGGCGGCGCCCGAGGGTCTCGGTTACCGAGGCAGCACCGTGCCCCGGCACTCCCCGAAGCCGATGCGCCGGTACCCTTCGCGCTCGCAGTGGGCGCGCAGCACGATGGTGTCGCCATCCGCGAGGAAGCCCAGGGTCTCGCCGTTGGCCAGCGTCAGCGGGCGCTGGCCGCCTTGCGTGAGTTCGAGCAGTGAGCCGCCTTGCTCGGGCGCGGGGCCCGAGATCGTGCCGCTGCCCAGCAGGTCGCCCGCGCGCAGGTCGCAGCCGTTGACGGTGTGGTGGGTCACCAGCTGCGCGGCGGTCCAGTAGGCGTCGGTGAAGTTGGACCGGCTGAGCCGCTCGGCCGCGTGGCCGGCCGCGCGCATGGCCGCGGTCTGCACCCACACTTCCAAGGCGATGTCGATCGCGCCTTGTTCGCGGTTGCTGGCCGAGTCCAGGTAGGGCAGCGGTGCCGGGTCGCCGTCGGGCCGGGTGAAGGCCTGGCGGTAGGGCGCGAGCGCTTCCAGGGTGACGATCCAGGGCGAGAGCGTGCTGGCGAAGTTCTTCGAGAGGAAGGGGCCCAGGGGCTGGTATTCCCAGGCCTGGATGTCGCGCGCGCTCCAGTCGTTGAGCAGCACGATGCCGAAGAGGTGGTCTTCCGCGTTGTCGATGGCGATGGGTTTGCCTTGCTGGCTGGGCTGGCCGATGACCAGGCCGAGTTCGAGTTCGTGGTCCAGCCGCTTCGTGGCTTGCAGCGTGGGCGCGGCGCCGTTGCCGGGGCTCAGCTGGCCCATGGGGCGTTTGAATTCATCGGGGCTCACGCGCAGCGTGGAGGCGCGGCCGTGGTAGCCGATGGGCACCCACTTGTAGTTGGGCAGCAGCGGGTGGTCGGGCCGGAACAGCTTGCCGACCGTGGTGGCGTGGTGGATGCCGGTGTAGAAGTCGGTGTAGTCGCCCACGTCGAAGGGCATGCCCATGCGCACGCTGGCTTGCGGGTGCAGCGCGGCCTTGAAGGCGGGTTCTTTCGGGTTGCCTTCGCGCAGGCCTTCGCTGAGGCTGCGGCGCAGCGCCCGCCGTTGTTCGGGTGCGAGGGCCAGCAGGCGCGCCATGTCGCTGTGGTCCAGCACACCGGCGCGCTGCAGGTCGAGCACCTGGTCGCCGATCGCCACGCCGATGCGCCAGCCGGGTTCATCGCCCACCCTGAACCGGCCGTAGGGCAGGTTCTGGATGGGGAAGTCGGTGGCGGGATCGTTGGCGGACGCCAGCCAGCTCTGCAGGCCGGCGCCGTGGGTGTCGTCGATGCGGGGCGGCGCCATGGGGCTTTACTCCACCTGGATGTTCTGGCGCTTGATGACCGCGCCCCATTTCTGGGTTTCGGCCTTCATGAAGGCGGCGAACTGCTCGGGCGTGCCGCCGGCGGGCTTGAGCGATTGTTCGTCCAGGAACTTCTGGAACTCGGGCGACTTCAGCGCGGCGTTCACGCCGCCGTTGAGCTTGCTCACCACGTCGGCCGGCACACCGGCGGGCGCGAGCAGGCCGACCCAGGAGGTGGCTTCGAAGCCGGGGTAGGTGTCGCCCACGGTGGGCACGTCGGGCAGCGCGGCGATGCGCTCGCGCGAGGTCACGGCCAGCGCGCGCATCTTGCCGGCGCGGATGTGGGCCAGCACCGAGGTGACGCTGACGAACATCACCTGCACCTGGCCGCCGAGCACGTCGGTGATGGCGGGGGCACCGCCCTTGTAGGGCACGTGGTTGAACGCGGTGCCCGAGGTGGCCTTGAAGAGTTCGGTGGTGAGGTGGTTGGAGCTGCCCGCGCCGGTGGAGGCGTAGTGCAGCGTGTCGGGCTTGGCCTTGGCCAGGTCCACGAGTTCGCGCAGGCTCTTGGCCGGCACCGAGGGGTGCACCACCAGCACCAGCGGCGAGGTGGCGATCAGCGCGATGGGCTTGAGGTCCTTGTCGGAATCGAAGGTGAGCTTGTAGAGCAGCGGGTTGACGGCGTGCGTGTCGAAGGCGGTGAGCAGGGTGTAGCCGTCGGCCTTGGAACGCGCGACCTGGGCCGCGCCGATGGAGCCGCCCGCGCCGGCCTTGTTCTCCACCACCAGGGTCTGGCCCAGGCTGGCGCTGAGTTCGGTGCCGAGCTTGCGCGTCACGTTGTCCACGATGCCGCCGGCCGGGAAGGGCACGATCACCTGGATGGTCTTGTTCGGGTAGGCGCCCGACTGCGCGCTGGCGGCCAGCGGCAGGCCGCCCACGGCCAGGGCGATGGCGCCGGCCACCACGGTGCGGCGGCGGGTGAGCGGAAAGGATGCGTGGTTCATGTTGTCTCCAGAGAAGGGAAAGAAAGAGAGAAGGGGGATGTCAGTCGTTGAGCACCGCGACCGCGCGGACCCAGCCGGCCGAGCCGTGTTTGATCTTGATGGGGAAGCAGCTGATGTCGAAGCCGTGCGAGGGCAGCTGGTCGAGGTTGGAGAGCTTCTCCATCTGGTAGTAGCCGATGTCGCGGCCGGCCTTGTGGCCTTCCCAGATGATGGAAGGGTCGCCGTCGCGCTCGAAGCGCTCGACCACGAACTTGAAGGCCGCGTCCCAGCTGTAGGAGTCGGTGCCGACCACGCGCACGCCGCGCTCCAGCAGGTAGAGCGTGGCCGCGCGGCCGAAGCCGCAGGCGCTTTCCCAGTAGTCCTCCTGGCCCTGGCGCGCGCCGGCGCGGGTGTTGGCCACCACGATGTCCAGCGGCTGCAGCTCGTAATTGATGCGCTTGAGTTCGGCTTCGATGTCTTGCGGCGTGACCACGTAGCCGGCCTCGAAGTGGCGGAAGTCGAGCTTCACGCCGGGGCGCAGGCACCAGTCCAGCGGCACCTCGTCGATGCCGGGGGCAGGGCGGCCGCCTTCCTGCAGCGCGTGGTCGGTGGTGGGGTGGTAGTGCCAGGGCGCGTCCATGTGCGTGCCGGCGTGGGTGGAGAGCGAGATCTTCTCCACCGCCCAGGCCTTGCCTTCGGGCAGCGAGTCGGGGCCGATGCCGGGGAACAGCTTGGAGAACAGCTCCCACGACTGGTCGTGGTCGGCGTACTGGATCTGCGGGCGGTGGTGGGCCGGCGAGGTGGGCTTGTCTTCCAGCGTGACGGAGAGGTCGATGATGCGGCGGGGCATGGGGGCTTGTTTACGGTGAGGAGGGGGAAGAAGGCGAGGCGGGCCGCGCGCGCAGGCCGGCGACCACGAAGGCCACCAGCTGGCGCACGATGGTTTCGGGGTCGTCGGTGTCGCACAGGCCGCCCGAGAGGCGGTTGAGCCGGTGGTAGGCCGCGTCCGCGTCGGACACGATGTAGTGCATGGCGCCGATGGCGAAGGCGTAGCGCCAGAACGCGTCCTGCCGGCTCAGGCCGGGCTCGGCGTCCATCAGGGCCTGCACGAACAGCAGGGCGGTGCTGTCGTACTGCTGGAACAGCGCGCTGTTCGTGAACTCGCTGGGCAGCGCACGCGCCTGCAGGATCAGGCGCGTGAGCAGGCGGCCGTCGCCCGTGGCGTCGGCGCTCAGGCGGATCGGGGGCGCCAGCAGCGCTTCCACCACGTGCTCGAGCGAGCGGCCCGGGCCGTCGGGCTGCTGCGCCAGCATCTCGCGGCGCAGCTGGTTCACCGGGTCGGCCACGGTCTGCAGCACCTCGCGGATCAGCGCTTCCTTGGAGCCGAAGTGGTAGTGGATCGCCGCCACGTTGGTCTCGCTCGCGGTGGTGATCTCCTTGAGCGAGGCGGCCTCGAAACCGCGCGTGGCGAAGACGCGCAGCGCGGCCATCACGATCTTGGAGCGCGTCGAGTCCTTGGGTTTGGGGGCTGGGGTGTTCATGTGAAATTCAAATTTCAATTTGAAATGTAGATTTGAAGTCTGACCTGAGGCATTGGTACAAACCCTAGGTCGGCGGGGAATGCGGGCCGCATCTCCGAGGTGGATTCTCATCAAACGAGAATGCAAATTGACCGGCCCCGGGGCGCGGCGCCACCATCCCGACCCTCACACCGCTTCCCATTCGATACTGGAGACTCCATGAAACCTTCCCGCAACCTGGCGCGTGCCCTGGTCGCCCTCAGCCTGGGCGCCGCGAGCGCCGCCTGGGCCGGCCCTTTCCAGGGCGGCATCGTCACGCTGATCACGCCGGCCTCCTCGGGCAGCTCGTTCGACAACGCCGCGCGCGCCCTGGCCGACGGCCTGGCCAAGACCTGGGGCATCCCGGTCGTGGTGAACAACCGCCCCGGCGCGGCCACCATCCTGGCCACCAGCGTGGCCGCCAAAGCCGCGCCGGACGGCCGCACGATCCTGCTGTCCGTCACGCCCACGATCCAGGCGCCCTTTCTCTCCACCAAGCTGGACTACGACCCGGTCACCAGCTTCGCGCCGGTGGCGCAGATGTTCGACGCGCGCCTGTGGCTGGCGGTGAACACCCAGGTGCCCGCGCGCACCGTCAAGGAGTTCGTGGCGCTGGCGAAAGCGCCGAACGCGAAGTTCGCCTACTCCTCGCCGGGCAACGGCTCCACGCCGCACCTGAACGCGAGCCAGCTCGCGCACCAGGCCAGGATCGAGATGCTGCACGTGCCCTACAAGGGCGTGGCGCCGGCCGTGGTGGACCTGGCCGCCGGCATGGTCACCGCCACCTTCGCGAGTTATTCCGACCTGGTGCCGCACGTGCAGAGCGGGCGCGTGCGCATCCTCGCCAGCACCGGCGCCGAGCGCTCGCCGCTGAGCCGCGACGTGCCCACGATGAAGGAGGCCGGCTACGCGGACTTCGAGACCGTGGGCTTCGGCGGCCTGGTGGTGCCGGCCGGCACACCGCAGCCGCTGGTGGACGAGATCTCGCGCGACGTGATCAAGGTGCTGGCCCAGCCCGAGGTCAAGGGGCGCCTGATCACGCTCGGCCTCGAACCGCACAGCCAGGGCCCGGCCGAGTTCGGCAAGCTGATCGTGGCGCAGACCGCCTACTGGAAGAAGGTGATCAAGGACGCCGACGTCAAGCCCGAATGAAAGTCCCCACCATGACCGCACCCCGCCTCGAACACTCCCACCACCTGCGCTTCGTCGGTGACTGGGGCCAGGCCAATTTCCACCGCATCTGCGCCTGGCTGTGCGAAGAGTTCTGCAAGCGCAGCGGCCCACGCAGCCGCGTGGCGATCTGGAGCATCCGCGCCGGTGGCATCGAGGCCATCGACCTGGTGGAGGAAGGCGAGGCCGATCTGTGCATCGTCACGCCGGCCATGCTCATGCCCGCCGCGCTCGACGGCCGCCTGATCTTCCAGGGCCGCGCCGCGCCGCACCTGCGCGCCCTGGCCGTGCTGCCGCAGAACGACCGCATGGTGCTGGCCCTGCGGCCGGACCTGGGCATCCGCAGCTTCGAGGAGCTGCGCCAGAAGAAGCCGGCGCTGCGCATCGCGACCTCGCGCAACGACGGCACCAACTTCATCGGCTACGTGGCGCGCCTGTTCATGCAGGCGCACGGCATCGACGACGCCACCTTCGCCAGCTGGGGCGGCCGCTACGTGGAAGACTCCAACCCGCGCGAAAGCCTGCAGCGCATGCAGGACGGCGAGGTGGACGGCGTGCTGCAGGAGGCGATCATGACGCCCTGGTGGTCCGACATCGTGGAGAGCGGCCAGGTGGTGCCGCTGCCGTCGGAAGAGGCCGTGCTGCAACAGCTCCAGAAGGACTACGGTTTCGGCCGCAACGACCTGCCGGCCGGCTACTGGCCTTCGCTGCAGACCTCGCTGCCCGCGCTCGATTTCTCGGACTTCCTGATCCTGGTGCGCGACGACATGCCCGACGACATCGCCCACCTGCTGACCTGGTGCCTGGTGGAAACGCGCGCGGCCATCGAGCGCCAGTACCGCCACCTGCCGCCGCAGCGCAGCCCGCTGAGCTACCCGCTGGTGCCCGCGGCGATGGCGCGGACCTCGATCGCCCTGCACCCGGGCGCGCGCCGCTACTACGAGGCCGCGGGCCACCTCTGAGCCTTGCGCGCAGCGCCCTCGCTCAGGGCGCGCGCATGTGCTGCACCGCGCGGCGCACCATGTCGCAGAAGTACTCCGCCGCCGGCGTGGGCGGCAGGCCGGCGCGGCGCACCAGGCACACCGGCGGCGCGGGCAGGGGCTCGCGCACGTCAATGCGCGCCAGCAGCGGCGCCAGCGACTCCGACTGGATCCACTGCACCGGCAGCATCATCAGCAGGTCGGAGTTCGCCAGCGCCACCATGAAGGTGAGCGCCGAGTGCGCCTTCATCACCAGCCGGGGCGCCGGCAGCCCGTTTTGCGCGAACAGCGGGCCCAGCTCTTCTTCCGCGTTGTGCGTGATCGAGGTCGTGATCCATTCCGCGTCCACCAGCTCGCGCAGCGAGCGCGCCTGCGCCAGCGGGTGGCCCTTTCGGCTCACGATGGTGCGTGTGTTGTCGAACAGCTTTTCCACCTGCAGCGCCGAGACCACGTCGGCCGGGGCCGGGCCGATGTAGAGGTCCAGGCTGCCGTCGAGCAGGCCGGGCTCGCTGCCCGGGTACACCGCGTCCACGATGTCGATCTGCACCTTCGGGTAACGCGCGCGGAACGCGCCGAGTGCAAACGGCAGCAGGGCGATGTGCGCCACGCTGGACATGGCCACCGCCAGGTTGCCGTGCACCTCGCCGCGCAGCTGGTCCAGCTCTTCCGTGGCGCGGCGCAGGTCGTGCATGGCGCAGGCCACGCGCTTGTGGAAGGCCGCGCCCATGTCGGTCAGCACCACGCCGGTGGAGCGCCGCTCGAACAACACCACGCCGAGTTCCTTCTCCAGCTCCTTGATGCTGTGGCTCAGCGCGGGCTGCGCGCTGCCCAGCTGGCGCGCCGCCGCGCGCAGGCTGCCGCGCTCGGCCACGGCGAGGAAATCCCGCAAGGCGTTGAACTTCATGCCGGCCCGCTCCGGGTGATCGAAAAACCATATCGCATCCCACAATTCTCCGTCTTTTCCGATTCGCGGTGGCTGCCTACGATGCGGCCGCATGAAGACCTCGCCCCCCGTGATTCCCCGCGTGCTCATCGTCGGCGCCGGCCCCGCCGGCCTGGCCCTGGCCATCGAGCTGGGCCAGCGCCGCATCCCCTGCCTGCTGCTGGAGCGCAACGACCGCGTGGGCTACGCGCCGCGCGCCAAGACCACCAACGTGCGCACCCGCGAGCACCTGCGGCGCTGGGGCATCGCGCCGCAGCTGCGCGCGGCCTCGCCGCTGGGCGTGGACTACCCGTCCAACGTGGTGTTCTGCACCCGCCTCTCGGGCCACGAACTCACGCGCTTCGAGAACGCCTTCTTCTGCGCGCCGGGCCGCAACCCGCTGTACGCCGAGCACGCGCAATGGATCCCGCAGTACAGCCTGGAAGAGGTGCTGCGCGCCCACGCCCAGACGCTGCCGGGCGTGGAGATCCGCTTCAACAGCGAGGTGCTGGCCTTCGAGCAGGACGCGGCCGGCGTGCAGGTCACCGTGCGCGACCTCCAGCGCGAGAACACCTACACGGTGTCGGCCGACTACCTCGTGGGCGCGGACGGCGCGCGCAGCCTGGTGCGCGAGGGCATGGGCGCGAAGCTGGAAGGCCAGTACGGCCTCTCGCGCAACTACAACATCGTGTTCCACGCGCCGGGCCTGGCGCAGGCCCACGCGCTGGGGCCGGCCATCATGTACTGGCAGATCAATGAAGACGTGCCCAGCCTGATCGGCCCGATGGACCGGGGCGACACCTGGTTCTTCATGCCCACCGGCGTGCCGCCCGATTTCCGGCTCGACGCCGAGGGCAGCGCGGCCCTGATCCGCCGCGCCACCGGCATCGACCTGCCCTACCGAGCCCTCTCCACCGACGAGTGGGTGGCCAGCCGTTTCCTCGGCGACAACTACCGCGACCGGCGCGTGTTCCTGGTGGGCGATGCCTGCCACCTGCACCCGCCCTTCGGCGGCTACGGCATGAACATGGGCGTGGCCGACAGCGTGGACCTGGGCTGGAAGCTCGCGGCCGTGCTGGCGGGCTGGGGCGGCGAGGCCTTGCTGGACAGCTACATGGCCGAGCGCCGCCCGGTGCACCAGATGGTGCTCGACGAGGCCGTGGCCAACCACGCGCTGCTGGGCAACCAGCTCGCGCGCGCCGGGCTGGACGCCGACGACCCGGCCGGCGCGGCCCTGCGCGAGGACGTGGGCGCGCGCATCCAGGCCGCCAAGTCGCGCGAGTTCACCACGCTGGGCGTGGTGCTCGGTTACCGCTACGAGGACTCGCCCGTGATCGCCCACGACGGCAGCCGCGCGCCGCAGATGGACTACCTCAACTACGTGCCCTCCAACCGCCCCGGCGCGCGCGCGCCGCACGCCTGGCTGCACGACGGCAGCTCGCTGTACGACCACTTCGGCGAAGGCTTCACCCTGCTCGCGCACGCCGACGTGGCCGAGACCGTGGTGCAGGCCGTGCGCGAGCGCCTGCGCGCCGCGGGTGTGCCGCTCACCGTGCTGCGGCCGGCCTGGGGCGCGTTCGCCGAGCTCTACCCGACCCGGCTCACCCTGGTGCGGCCCGACCAGCACGTGGCCTGGCGCGGCGATGACTGGCCCGACGCGCCGGACGCGCTGGTGGCGCGCATCACTGGCCACACCGCGGTTTCTTCCCTTCGACCGAAAGCCCTCGCATGAACACCCGCCTGCCCGCCGCGGTGCATTCGGTGCACCGCTTCACCTTCACCGTGCCCGACCTGGCCGAGGCCGAGCGCTTCTACACCTGCTTCGGTCTGGACGTGCGGCGCGACGGCGATCGCCTGCTGCTGCGCACCTTCGGCCACCCGCACGTCTGGGCGCACGTGCTCGAAGGCGGCGAGCGCAAGCGCCTGCAATATGTGGCCTACGGCATCCACGCCGAGGATGTGGAGACCTTCGCCGAGCGCATCGCGGCGCAGGGCCGCGCAGGCGAGCCGCACCCGCTGGCGCAGGAGCCGGGGCTGTGGCTGCGCGACCCCGATGGCCTGGCGCTGCAGCTGGTGGTCGCGCCCAAGGTCTCGCCCTCCGCACCCTCGGTGCCCCGGCCGCCGGTGCCCGCCGTGCCCGGCCAGGGCCAGGCCTCGCCGCGCAGCCGGCTGGGGCCCGTGCGGCCGCGTTACCTCTCGCACATCCTGCAATTCACGCCCGATGTGCTGGGCATGCTTGCCTTCTGTTCATCGATGCTCGGCCTGCGCCTGTCGGACCGCTCGGGCGACGTGATCGCCTTCCTGCACACGCCGCACGGCAGCGACCACCACTTGGTGGCCTTCGCGAAATCCCACGGCCCCGGCCTGCACCACAGCAGCTGGGACGTGCCCGGCCTCGACGAGGTGGGGCAGGGCATGGACCAGATGCGCAGCGCCGGCTACGGCGACGGCTGGGGCGTGGGCCGGCACGTGCTCGGCTCCAACTACTTCAACTACGTGCAAGACCCCTGGGGCAGTTTCTGCGAGTACTCGGCCGGCATCGACCACGTGCCCGCCGGCCTGGACTGGCCCGCCGCCGACCACCCCGCCGAGGACGCGCTGTTCGTCTGGGGCCCGGCCGTTCCCACCCACTTCATCACCAACCACGAGACCCCATGAGACTGATTGCCTTCCAAGACGAGAACGGCGCCGCGCGCCTGGGCGCGCGCGTGAACGACCACACCCTGCTGGACCTCACCGCCGCCGGCCTGCCCGATTCGCTCGACGAGCTGCTGCGCCAGGGCGAGGCGGGTTTTCGCGCGGCGCGCGCGGCCATCGAGCGCGGCCAGCACGCGCGCCCGCTCGCCGGCCTCACCTACCTGCCGCCGGTGCTGGAGCCCGCCAAGGCCTTCGCGATCGGCCTGAACTACGTGGACCACGCGACCGAAAGCCACTTCGAGAAACCGAAGCACCCGGTGATTTTCCACCGCTACCCCTCGTCCTGGGTCGCCCACGGGCAGCCGCTGGTGCGGCCGCACGTGTCGGACCAGTTCGACTACGAGGCCGAGCTGGTGGCGGTGATCGGCAAGGGCGGCCGCTACATCCGCCAGGAGGACGCGCTGGACCACGTCGCGGGGTACACGCTGTTCAACGACGGCTCCCTCCGCGACCACCAGTTCCGCTCCAACCAGTGGATGATGGGCAAGAACTTCGACCGCAGCGGGGGCTTCGGCCCCGAGTTCGTGAGCGCCGACGAGCTGCCCCCGGGCGCGCACGGCCTGCGCCTGCAATGCCGGCTCAACGGCCAGGTGGTGCAGGACGCGAACACGCGCGACATGATCTTCGACGTGGCCACGCTGGTGGCCGCGTGTTCGGAGGCCATGGCCCTGGTGCCGGGCGACCTCATCATCACCGGCACGCCCGCCGGCGTGGGCCTGGCGCGCAAGCCGCCGCTGTGGATGAAGCCGGGCGACGTGTGCGAGGTGGAGGTCGAAGGCGTGGGGGTGCTGCGCAACCCCATCGTGGACGAGCGATGATTGCCGACCCCGTTTCTCAGCATCCGAGAAACGGGTTTGACCCCGGCCGCCCCGGTGGGCATGCTCCCACCGTGCTGTTGTCCTTCACGCAATTTCCATGTCAGGCAGAAACCCCATGAAGCTGGTCCGCGAACACATCGATGCCTTTCCCTTCGATGCGCCGCCCTATGTGCTGGAGCGCCGCGAAGCGCTGCTGCTCGCCGATCCGCTGCCGTCCCCGATGAAGCGGGCGCGCGAGTACCCACCGATCGAGGTGGCGCACCTCGGCGCGGCCTACGTGGAGCGCGCCTTCGCGCCGCCCGTGGGTGTGTACGAGAGCGCGGACATCCGCATCGAATGGCAGAACATGAACGGCCGCCAACCGTTCTACCACCGCAACACCGGCGTGGACGAGCTCTCGTTCCAGGTCTGCGGCGAGCGCACCCTGATCACCGAACTCGGCACGGTGGAGCTGCGGCCGGGTGACTTCTCGCGCATCCCCAACGGCGTGGCGCACGACAACTTCGGCCGGCACGACGTGCACCTGCTGTTCTACGTGCCCGGCCCGGTGCGCGAACTGGTCGCCCCCAGCCGCCAGGCCGAGTACCTGAGCACGCCCTTCCCCGGCTGGACGCCGGCCGTGATCAACGAGCTCACCACCGAAGGCGTGGGCGGCCCGGGCCAGGACCTCGCGCTCTCGCCGGTCGACGAGGCCCTGCTGCTGCGCCACGCCGAGCAGGACGCCGAGCGCATCCAGGTGCTGCACCCCGAGGGCGAGGGCCTGCAATGGCTGTACCGCAGCGCGGCGGTTGCCATCGGCCGCTCGCGCAAGGCCTCGGACGACGGCGCCGTGTACACGCGGCACCGCGATGCCTGCGAGGTGCAGTATCAGATCCAGGGCGAGCGCACCCTGGTCACGCAGCGCGGCAGCGTGCACCTGGTGCCGGGCGACTTCGTGCAGATCCCGCGCGGCATCGCCTTCACCAGCCTGCACAGCGGCCCGAGCGAACACCTGGCCCTGGCCAGCACCCTGCCGATCCCGCAGGTGGCGCCGGCCCTGCGCCAGGGCACGCGCCTGCCGGCCGACGAGCTGGCCCGGCTGCGTGGCGCCTGAGCGCTTCAGAACCAATCACAACAAGGAGACAGACATGTCAACGATGATGGCCGCGCGCGCCCACCCCGGCGCGCGCGAACTCAGCCTGGAAACCCTGCCCGTGCCCACGCCGGGCGAGGGCGAGGTGCTGGTCAAGGTGGCGTCGGCCGGCATCGCGCCCGGCATGATGAAGCTGCTCGAAATGGGCCGCTTCAAGCACCTGCCCACCACGCCGGGCCACGAGATCGCCGGCACCGTGGTGGCGCTGGGCAGCGGCGTGGATGCCGCCTGGCAGGACGCGCGGGTGCGCGTGCACCCCATGCTCTCGTGCGGCCAGTGCGACTACTGCCGCTCGGACCGCCAGCAGATGTGCAACGACGCGGCCATGATGGGCCACGCCGGCTTCGGCCGCGGCCCGATGGCGCTGTACGCGAAGTACCACAACGGCGGCCTGGCCGAGTACGCCTGCGTGCCCGCCGACCTGCTGGACCGCCTGCCCGCGCACGTCAGCTTCGACGTGGGCGCCAAGGTGCACGACCTGGCCAACGCGGTGCGCGCGCTCAAGGGCGCGGCCTTGCCCGCCACCGGTCGCCTGGTCATCACCGCCGCCACCGGCACCATGGGCACGGCCAGCATCAAGCTCGCGCGCTTCTACGGCGCGCGCGAGCTGGTGCTGGTGGGCCGCTCGCGCGAGCGGCTCGAAGCCCTGCGCCCGCTGGCCGGCGATCTGCCGGTGCAGCTCGCGGTGCTCGACGAACTCGCGCCCGACTGGGCCGAGACGCAAGGCCTCACGAAACGCCTGCGCGAACTCATGCCACGCGGCGCCGACGCCGTGCTCGACTACTTCCCCGACGGACCGGGCTCGGCGCAGGCCGCCTCGGCCATGGCCCAGGGCGCCAGCTTCGTGCACATGGGCGGCAGCAACGCCGCGCTGCCCTTCGCGCTGCGCGACATGATGATCTTCTGCTGGCGCTTCGTCGGCACGCGCGCCTGCACCCGCTCGGACACCGACGAAGTCCTGGCCCTGCTGGCCGACCAGCGCCTCGACGCGGAAGACCTCATCACCCACCGCTTCGGCCTGCAGCAGGTCAACGAGGCGCTGGAAGCCACCCGCACCCGCACCCTGCCCATCTGGATGGCGGTGGTGAAACCCTGACCCTTTCCACCGGAGATTGAATTGCAAGACCAGACCCCCTGGATCACCGTGCCGACCGCCGCCGGCCCCATGCAGACCTACGTGGCGCGCCCCGCCGCGCCCGCGACGCGCGCGGTCATCGTGCTGCAGGAAGCCTTCGGCGTGAACCCGCACATCCAGGACATCGCGCGGCGCTTCGCCGCGCAAGGCTTCCTGGCGCTCGCGCCCGACCTGTTCCACCGCAGCGGCACGCGCGAACTCGCCTACGCGCAGCACAGCGAGGCCGTGGCCCTGATCTCGCAGATCGGCGTGTCGCCCATCCTCGAAGACGTGCAGGCCGTGCTCGCGCACCTCCAGGCCGCGGAGCAGATCGAGGCCGGCCGCAGCGCCGTGGTGGGCTTCTGCTTCGGTGGCCGCGCCGCCTTCACCGCCGCCACGCGCCTGCCCGATCTGGGCGCGGCCGTGGTGTTCTACGGGCCGGGCATCGCCGCCGGCCCTCACGCCACGCTGGGCGAGGCGGGCGCCATCCGCGCGCCGCTGCTGTTGCACGTGGGCGCGGAAGACCCGACCATCCCGCCCGCGCAGGTGCAGGCCATCGATGGCGCGCTGCAGGCCGCCGGTGTGCGCTTCGCGCAGCACGTGTACCCGGGCGCCGGGCACGCCTTCCTGTGCGACGCGCGCCCCGCCATGTACCGCGAAGGCGCGGCGGCCCAGGCCTGGCAGCGCACACTGGATTTCCTGAATACCGAGCTGCCTCCCGGACAATGAGCGCATGTGCCCACCCTCCACTTCCCTGGCCGCTGCCCTCGATGACGTGAAGCGCGCGCCGCTGCCCCCGGGCGACGGCCTGCTGGCGGACCTGGTCAGCGCCAACCACATCCTCTACGACCAGGGCGTGGTCGATGCCTTCGGCCACGTCAGCGTGCGCCACGACCGCGACCCCGAGCGTTTCCTGCTCGCGCGCAACATGGCGCCCGGCCAGGTGGGCGCATCGGACATCGTCTCGTTCACGCTCGATGGCGAGCCCATCGACGCGGGCGGGCGGCGCGTCTACATCGAGCGCTTCATCCACGCCGAGATCTACCGCGCGCACCCGCAGGTGCAGGCCATCGTGCACAGCCACTCGCCGGCCATCGTGCCGCTGACCATCTCGCGCGGCACGCCGTTGCGCGCGGTGTTCCACATGGCCGGCTTCATCGGCACCGGCGCGCCGGTGTTCGAGATCCGCGACGTGGTGGGCGACGGCAGCGACCTGCTGGTGCGCGACGGCCGCATCGGCGCCGCGCTGGCGCGCCAGTTCGAGGGCCATCCCATCGTGCTCATGCGCGGCCACGGCAGCACCGTGGTGGGCGAGAGCCTGAAGCAGGTGGTGTACCGCGCGGTCTACGCCGAGGTGAACGCGCGCGTCCAGACCACCGCCCTGGGTCTGGGCGAGGTGAGCTACCTGAGCGAGGCCGAGTGCGCCTCGTGCATGAGCAGCCACGAGGCCCAGGCCGAGCGGCCCTGGGCGCTGTGGAAGGAAGAGGCCCGGCGCCGGCGCGCCTGAGCCATCTGGGTTCTCATTTCTCAGGAAACGAGAAACGGCTTTGACCGGCCGGCACCCGATGTCCATGATCGACCCACTCGATCTCGAAAGGACATCCATGGAAATCGGAGCGCACCTCGCGCGACTCGAACTCACCGCCAGCGACCCGGCCGCGCTGGCCGGCTTCTACGCCCGGACCTTCGGTTTCGCGGTCTCGCACCAGGGCGATGCCCACGTGTGCCGCGCGCCCGAACGCGAACTCGTGCTGCGGCCCGGCGAAGGCGGCCAGCTGCACCTGGCCTGCTTCCGCTTCGACACGGCCGCTGCCTTGCTCGCGCACCGCGCGCAGTTGCAGGCGCGCGGCGTGGCCCTGCAGGAGGTGGGCGAGAGCGCCCACACCGTGCTCGACCCCGAAGGCCGCCGCATCCGCTTCGAGCACGGCCCGGCCGCGCCCGCCGCGTCCACCGCAGACGGCCTGCCGAGCGCGCGCCTGCAGCACTTCGCGGTGCGCACGCCCGACCCCGCCGCGCTGCTGGCCTTCTACACCGAGCAACTCGGCTTCGTGCTGTCGGACCGCGTGCGCGACGAGGCCGGCGCCATCACGGCGGCCTTTCTGCGCACCGACGCCGAGCACCACGCCATGGCCATCTTCCGCGCGCCGCTGGCGCGCTTCGACCACTTCTCGTGCGAGGCGCAGGACTGGGCCGCGCTGCGCGACTGGGCCGACCACATGGCCGACGCCGGCTTCCCGCTGGCCTGGGGCGTGGGCCGGCACGGCCCGGGCAACGACACCTTCTTCATGCTCAAGGACATGGACGGCAACATGGCGGAGATCTCCGCCGAGCTGGAGGTCTGCGAGCCCGGGCGCGCGGTCGGCGAATGGCCGCACCAGCCCTCAACCCTCAACCGCTGGGGTGTGGCCATCATGCGAAGCTAGCCCCACCGACTTGCCCTTTCAGGAGCGCCACCCATGACCACCACCGCCAAGGCCTTGCAGGTTCTTCGCCTGTTCAAGCAGGGGTTCAAGCACGTGCGCGCGGTGGACGTGGAGACCGAGCTGCGCATCTCCACCGCCACGGCCTACCGCTACCTCGCCGACCTGGAGGAGGCCGGCCTGATCGAGCGCACCTCGATCGGCCAGTACGTGCTGGGCCCGGAGATCGTGGAGCTCGACCGCCTGATCCGCATCAACGACCCGCTGATCGCGGCCGCCAGCGAGATCATGAAGACGCTGTCGGAGCGCACGGGCGGCGTGGTGCTGCTCAGCCGCCTGCACAGCCGCAAGGTGGTCTGCGTGCACCAGGTGCGCGGGCGCCATGGGCCGCCGCACGTGAGCTACGAGCGCGGCCGGGCCATGCCGCTGTACCGGGGCGCCACGTCCAAGGTGATCCTGGCGCACATGGCGCCCGAAGACCTGCGCGACCTCGTGCGCCACGACACGGCGGCCCTGCGCGAAGCGGGCCTGCCGGGCAGCTTCGACGCGCTGTCGGCGCTGATGGCGCAGATCCGGCGCGACAAGGTCTGCGTGACGGCGGCCGAGGTGGACGCCGAAGCCTGTGGCTGGGCCGCACCGATCCACCAGGGGGAGCTGCTGCTGGGCAGCCTCTCGGTGGTGATGTGGTCCCAGGCACCGAACATCAACCCGCAGCGCGTCGCGGACCACGTCCTGCGCGCGGCGCTGCGCATCGGAGGGCGGCTGGAAACGCCGCGCTAACAACTTATGTGGATGGATGGAAAAGACCCCGACGTGGTGATCGTCGGCGCGGGTCCGGTCGGGCTCACCCTGGCGAACCTGCTCGGCACGCACGGCGTGCGCACGCTGGTGATCGAACGCAACGCGGCGCTCGAGCCCGAGCCCCGCGCGGTGACGCTGGACGACGAGAGCCTGCGCACACTGCAGGGCGCCGGCCTGCTGGACGCGGTGCTGAAGGACGTGGTGCTCGGCTACGGCGTGCAGTACCACGACTGGCGCGGCCGGCCCTTCGCGGCGATCCAGCCGACGCGCCAGGAATACGGCTACCCCAAGCGCAACGCGTTTCGCCAGCCGCTGCTGGTGCGAACGCTGTTCGACGGGCTGGCGCGCTTCGAACACGTGGCGGTGAAATTCGGCCACAGCTTCACGTCCTTCGAGCAGGACGCCGAAGGCATCACCGTGCAGGTGCAGGCCGAGGGCGAAGCCCGCCCCGTGCGCGCGCGCTGGCTGGTGGCCTGCGACGGCGGGCGCAGCCCGGTGCGTGAGTTCTGCCAGATCGTGCTCGAAGGCGAGACCTACGCCGAGCGCTGGCTCATCGTGGACCTCGCGGAGCGCACCGTGCCGCTGCGCCACACCAGCACCTACTGCGACCCGAGGCGGCCCACCATCCGCCTGCCGGGGCCGCGCGGCGCGCTGCGCTACGAGTTCATGCTGCGCGAAGGCGACCGCGACGAGGACGTGCTGGACGAGCGGAACTTCCGCGAGTGGATCGCGCGCCGCGTGCCGGCCGACCGCGACCTGCCGCTGGTGCGCAAGGTGATCTACGGCTTCCACGCCCGCGTGGCCACCCGCTGGCGCGAAGGCCGCGTGCTGTTCGCGGGCGACGCGGCCCACCTCACGCCGCCATTCGCGGGCCAGGGCCTCAACAGCGGCATCCGCGACGCCGCCAACCTCGGGTGGAAACTCGCGGCCGTGTTGCGCGGCAGCCTGCCCGAGTCGGTGCTGCACAGCTACGAGCAGGAGCGGCGCCCGCACGCGGCCGCGCTGATCCAGATGGCCTTGCGCATCGGCCGCGTGATGCAGCCCAAGAGCGTGCTGGGCGCGGCGCTGACCCAGACCGCCCTGCGCGCGGCCTGCCTGTTGCCGGTCTGCCGCGACTACATCCTGCAGCTCAAGTTCAAGCCCAAGCCGCGCTTCGCGCAAGGCTGCTTCCTGCCTTCGCCGAACCTGAGCGCGACCGAGCTCGCGCCCCAGCCCTGGGTGCAGCAGCGCCCGGCGAAAGAGCTGCGGCTGGACGAGGTGCTGGGCGCGGGCTTCTCGGTGATCGGCTGGGACGCGGCCGTGGTGCGCGAGGCCGCGCGCCAGGTGGTGCCCAGCGGCCTGTGCACCGGGCAGGTGGCGCTGGTGCGCAGCGAAGACGATTTTCTCGACACACCCGCGGACGACGGCGGCGCGGTGGTGCGCGTGCGCGATGCGAGCGGCGAACTCGCGGCCCTGCTCGCGCGCTTCGGGGCCGCCGCCCTGGTGCTGCGGCCGGACCGCTACGTCTACGCCGTCGTGCCCCAGCCGGCCTGAGCCTTTCTTTTTTTTCTTTCACAGGAACCCCCCATGAAATTGATGAGTTTTGAGATCGGTGGCCACGCCTCCTACGGGCTGTGCACGGCCGAAGGCGTGATCGACCTCGGCCGCCGCCTCGGCGCGGCCGCGCCCACGCTGCGCGAGCTGCTGGCCCTGCCGGACTGGCAGGCGCTCGCGCGCTCCCACGCGGGCGCGAAGGCCGACCACGCGCTGGCGGCGCTGACGCCGTTGCCGGTGATCCCGCAGCCGCGCACCATCGCCTGCGTGGGCCACAACTACGAGGAGCACCGCGTCGAGACCCAGCGCGACCCCACCGAGCACCCCTCCATCTTCTTCCGCCATCCCGAGTCGCTGCGGGGCAGCGGCGTGGCGCTGGTGCGCCCGCGCGAATCGACGCAGCTGGACTACGAAGGCGAACTCGCCGTCGTGATCGGCCGGGGCGGGCGCCGCATCGCGCAGGCCGACGCCTGGGCGCACATCGCGGGCGTGAGCTGCTTCAACGACGGCAGCGTGCGCGACTGGCAGCACCACACGCGCCAGTTCGGCCCGGGCAAGAACTTCGCGGGCACGGCCGGCTTCGGTCCCGCGCTGGTGACGCTGGACGAACTGCCCGCCGACCGCGTGCTGTCGCTGCAGACCCGCGTCAACGGCAAGGTGGTGCAGCAGGCGCGCACCGACCAGATGATCTTCCCGATCCCGCGCCTGGTGGCCTATGTGTCCACCTTCATGACGCTGGTGCCGGGGGACGTCATCGTCACCGGCACGCCGGGCGGCGTGGGCGTGAAGCGCGTGCCGCCGCTGTGGCTGCAGCCGGGCGACCTCGTGGAGGTGGAGATCTCCTCGGTGGGCGTGCTGAGCAACGGCGTGGTGCAGGAGGCTTGAGCGTGCAGGAGGCCCTGATCGCGCTCGAAGCGCGCCGCTGCCAGGCCCTGGTGGCGGGCGACCTGAGTGGCATCGACGCGGTGCTGGACGCGCAGCTGGTCTACGTGCATTCGACCGGCCTGGTCAACGACAAGCCACAACTGCTGGACTTCCTCGCGCACCGCATCCGCTACGAGGCCGTGGAGCGCCAGGGCCTCGTGGTGCACCCCCACGGCGATGTGGCGTGGATGGCGGGCCTCATGCGCCTGCGCGGCCAGCGGATGCCCGGCGGCGAGGCCGTGGCCTCCACCACCTTCGTGTCGCAACTGTGGGTCCACACCGCCGGTGCGTGGAAGCTGCGCGGCTTTCAAGCGACGCGCGTGGACGACGCGGCGTGGGCGAAGTGAGGCGCCGTTTCTCATCATCTGAGGCAAGGCTTTGACGCTCGCGACCCCCTCTGAACATCATGCCGACGCCGGTGCCTGAAGGCATCGCATCTGCTTCTCTTTCTTCTCATCAACCACATCACCCTCTCCGCAGAGAGAGGGACGGAGACATCGATGCCCCATTCTTCAAAAACCTCCCGTGCCCCGCGCTCGCTCGGCCGTTGCGTGCACCTGGCCCTCGCCAGCCTCGCGCTGATCGGCGCCGCGCCCCAGGCCTTCGCGCAGGCGCCCGGTGGTGGCGGCAGCGGCAGCAGCCAGGTCTCGCTCTACGGCGTGCTCGACGGCGGTTACTACCGCCGCAACCTCGCCGGTGAGGCCACGGTCTCGCGCATGGACAGCGGCCTGCTCTCCATGCCGCGCTGGGGCATGCGCGGCAGCGAAGACCTGGGCGGCGGCCTGAGCGCCGCGTTCGACATCGGCGGCCACTTCCGCATGGACACCGGCGAAGCGGGCCGCCACCCCGGCGACACGGCGGTGGGCCGCACCTTCTCGCTGGCCTCGTGGGTGGGCCTGCGCGGCGGCTTCGGTTTCCTGCGCATGGGCCGCATCCCCACCGGCAGCTACATCGCCACGCTGCAGTTCACGCCCTTCGCGGAGTCGGTGAACCTCGGTCCCTTCCTCATGCACACCATCACGGGTTCACAGCCCATGAACGCGGTGAACGGCGCCACCGACGGCATCTGGAGCAACTCGGTCGCCTACACCACGCCCACCTTCGGCGGCCTGTCGGCGAACCTGCAGTACGTGGCGCGCGAGGCCTCCACCGAAGGCCGCCGCGTGGACCTCACGGCGAACTACCGCCAGGGCGCCTTCGCCGCCGCGCTGAACCACCGCCGCGTGGACGGGGCCGCCATCACCACGCCGCGCGCGGCGGCCGAGCCCGCCGGTGCGCCCTACGTGATCCTGGAGACCAAGAGCACGCTGGCCAGCGTGTCCTACGACTTCGAGGTGGTGAAGGTGTTTGGTCAGTACTCCACCGGCACGGTGCAGGCGCGTGGCCTGTCGGAGATCGGCCTGGACACGCTGGGCCTGAGCGCGCAGGTGCCGGTGGGCGCGGGCCGCATCGTCGCGTCCTGGGCGCGCACGAAGCGCGAGCAGGCCGGCGTCAGCGACCGCGTGCGCAGCACGCTGTCGGCGGGCTACATCCACGCGCTCTCCAAGCGCACCGATCTGTACGGCGTGGCGATCGCCGACCGCGCCACGAACCTGCGCTCGGGCACGGGCCTGGCGCTGGGCATCCGGCACTCGTTCTGAGGGGCTTGGCCCGGCCGGCCGCTCAAGCGGGGTTGGGGGGAGGCCGCACGATCAGGTGGGCCTGCAGTTCGCGGATGCGCTCGTCGGTGTAGTAACCGCCGACCTCGGTGTAGCGCAGGAAGGGCCGGGCGCAGCCGCTGCATTGCCAGACGTCGCAGCGGTTGTAGGGGAACCAGCCGAGGGCGATGGGCGCGTCGTCGGACCAGGCGCCTGTGCCGTTCGGGTGGTGCTCGGCCAGTGTGGGTTCGTCGGCGTCGGGATCGCGCAAGCTGCCGACGCGTGTCAGGCGCGAGAGATCGAAGCCGCCGGGCACGGAGTCCCAGCCCTTGCACACCAGGGCCTGGCAGTGGGGGCAAGTGGTGGTGGTGCGGCTTTGCTTGGCGATGGCCATCAAGTCTTCCAGGGTCATGGTCGCCATTGTGGGCCGCTTCTTCGCTGTCGGCTGGCGTCCCCCCGTTCTCCGGCGCCTGCTCGCGGGCGTCTGCCCGGGTCCGCAGCGACCCCTTCGTCAACGCGACCCCGACGCTCAAGCTCTGTGGCAACCGCGAATGGGGCGCCTGCGCCCGGGGGGAGCACCATCCGCCGAGAGGTCGTCCCGGGCCCGCCGAAAGGAAGGCACCGCATGCCTGCGGTGCACTCTCGACGGTGGGTGGGGTTGCCGGGCGCAGGCGCCCGCGAGCAGGCGCCGGAGAACGGCAGCCACGCCCACCGGCAGCGAAGAAGCCCCGGCCCGGGCCTACTCGGGCTTGACGTCGATGGCCTTGATCACCGGCCGCCAGAGTTCCACGTCGGCCTGGATGCGGCGCGCGAAGTCCTTCGGCGTCTGCTGGCCGGTCTGCGGAATGAGGCCGGCCTTGGCCATGCGCGAGAGCACCGCTTCGTCGGTGAACATCTTCGCCACCGCGCCCGCGAGGCGGTCGGCGATCGGGGCCGGCAGCCCGGCCGGCGCGAGCAGGCCGTTCCAGGTTTCGGTCTGGAAGCCCGGGAACAGCGAGGCGATGGTGGGCACGCCCGGCAGCATGGCCACGGGTTGCGGGCTGGTCACGCCGAGCAGACGCAGGCGGTCGCTCTGCAGGTAGGGCAGGGTCTCGGAGATGTTGGCCGTGTAGACCTCGGTCATGCCCGCGATGGTGTCGGCGATGGCCGCCGCGCCGCCCTTGTAGGGCACCATCACCGCGTCGATGCCCGCGCGTTTCAGGAACGCCGCGCCGGCGAGGAAGGACATGGAGCCGGTGCCCGCGTGCGCCATCAGCAGCTTGCCCGGGTTCGCGCGGCCGTGGTCCACCAGGTCCTTCAGGCTCTTGTGCGGCGAGGCGGCCGGCACCACCACCACCTGGGGATTGCCCGCCACGTTGGCGATCGGCAGGAAGTCCTTGAACGGGTCGTAGCGGATCTTGTAGAGGAAGGGCGCGAGCGAGATCTGGGCGATGGAGGCGAGGAACACCGAATAACCATCGGCCGGCAGCTTGGCCGCGTGCATGGAGGCGATGGTGCCGCCCGCGCCGGCGCGGTTGTCCACCACCACCGGCACGCCGAGCGCGCGGTTGAGGTAGTCCGCCGTCATGCGGGCGACGAAGTCGGTGTTGCCGCCCGCGGGGTAGGGCACCACCATGTTGATGGGGCGTTCGGGCCAGTTGGCCTGGGCGCGCGCCGCGCTGCCGGTGGTGGCCAGGCCCAGGCCGCCCAGGGCGGGCAGCAGCAGGGAGTGTTGGACGAAGGAGCGTCGTTTCATGGAAAGTCCTTGGCTGGCAGGGGTGGGGGCTGTTCAGGCCAGGGCGGCGACGGGTTCGCGCACGGCCTTGGCGTGCTGGCCGAAGCCCTTCTGGCCGATCACCTGGTCGTTGAGGTAGACGGTGGTGCCGCGCACGATGGTGCGCACCGGCTTGGCCTTGAGCTTGCGGCCGGCGTAGGGGCTCCAGCCGATCAGGCTGAGCACGTCCTCGTCGCGCACCTCGTACTCGCGGTTCAGGTCGACCAGCACCAGGTCCGCGTCCGCGCCGACGGTCAGCGCGCCCTTGTTCGCGAGCTTGAACAGCTCGGCCGGCTTGGCGCTGCAGGCCTCGACCACGCGCTCCAGGCTGATCTTGCCTTCCAGCGCGGCGGTCATGAACATGCTGTAGTAGAACTGGGTCGAGGGCGTGCCGGTGTGGGCCTTCCAGCCGTCGGTCCAGCCAATCTCCTTCTCTTCGCGCGTGTGCGGCGCGTGGTCGGTGGCGACGATGTCGATGGTGCCGTCGCGCAGGCCTTCCCACAGGCCGGGCACGTTCTTCTCGGGCACCCAGTACGAGAGCGCGTAGGAGCCCAGGCGCTGGATGGCCGACCACTCGCAGCCCAGGAACAGCGCCCAGGGGTTGATCTCGCAGGTCACCTTCTGCCCGGCCGCCTTGGCCTGGCGGATCAGCTCCACGCTGCCGGCGGTCTGGGTGTGCAGGATGTGCAGGTGGCAGCCCGAGGCGCGCTGCAGGCGCAGCAGCGTGGCGATGGCGGTTTCCCAGATCACGCCGTCGTGCGCGGCGTAGGCCTTGGCGTAGGCCAGGGCGTCGCGCTCGCCGCGGTCCCAGAACTTCTGCTCGATCACGTCCATCAGCGCCTGGTCGTGCGGGTGCACCATCAGCGGCACGTTCAGCTCGGCGCAGCGCTGCATGATCTCCAGGATCTTGCCGTGGTCGTGCACGCCGATGCCGGGCATGTGCGGGTAGTCGCGCCCGGTGTCCACGACCATGAAGATCTTGAACGCGGCGATGCCGGTGTCGGCCATGCCGGGCATCTCTTCGCTGATGGTGGGCGCGGGGTTGAAGTTCCAGTCCACGATCGCGTCGCTGCGGTAGATGTCGTACTGGCGCTCCAGCAGCTCCAGCGAGTTCGGCGGCGGCTGCACGTTGGGCATGGCCACGCTGGTGGTCACGCCACCGGCCGCGCACTGCAGCGTGGAGGTGTGGATCGTGTCCTTGTATTCGAAGCCCGGCAGCGAACCCTGGCGGTGGTGCGAATGCATGTCGATGGCGCCGGGCACGATGGCCAGGCCATCGGCCTCGATGACCTCGCGCGCTTCGGGCTCGGCCCCGGGTTCGTAGATGCCGGCGATGCGGCCGCCCTGGATGCCGATCGAGGCGACGCGGCGCCCTTGCGGCGTGACGATCAGCCCGTGGCGGATCAATGTGTCCATGAAATGTTCTCCTTGTGAGCGAGGGGGGTGGTGGAAGAAGGGGACGGGCTGGGCGCGCGGCCGCGGATCACGTCGAAGATGTGTTCGACGTAGGCGCGGTCCAGGCCGCGGGTGATGAAGACCAGGCGCGAGTGGCGGTCCTCGTAGGGCCATTCGGCCAGCGGCGCGGGCGGGTGGAACAGGCGCTGCACCGCGTGCACGACGATGGGCCGGGCCTCGCCGGCGATGTTCAGGATGCCCTTGACGCGCAGCAGGTCGTCGCCGTGCGCGAGCACCAGCGCATCGAGCCAGGCGGCGAGTTCCTGCCAGGCCAGCGGCGCGTCGTACACGAGCGAGAAGGTCGCTATGCCCTCGGTGTGGTGGGGCGCGGCCGCCGCGCCGATCGGGCGGTAGCGCGCGGGCTGGTCGGCGTGGGCCTCGGCGTTGAGCCAGCGCCGCACCGCGGGGGCCGGCGTCGCGGCGGCGTACACGTCGAGCTCGGTGAGCACCTCCAGACAGGGCACCTGGGTCGGCGTGGCCCAGCTCACCGTGGCGCCCGGGTTGAGCGCCTGCAGGCGCTGCTGCAGCGCCCGGGCCTGCGGCGGGTCGGCCAGGTCCATCTTGGTGACGACCAGCTGGTCCGCCACCGCCACCTGCCTGGTGGCTTCTTCGAAACCGTCCAGCGTGGTGGCGCCGTTGACGCCGTCCACCGTGGTGATCACCTGGGCCAGGCGGTAGCCGTTGGAGACCGGGAAGGTCATGAGGGCCTGCAGCACCGGGCCGGGGTCGGCCATGCCGGTGGTTTCGATCACGACGCGGTCGAAGGCGCGCACCAGGCCCCGGCTGCGCTTGTCCAGCAGCTCGCGCAAGGTCTCCACCAGATCGCCCTGCACGCTGCAGCACAGGCAGCCCGTGCTCAGCTCGATGGTGTTGTCGTTGCTGCTGGCGATCAGGTTGTGGTCGATGCCGATGTCGCCGAACTCGTTGACCACCACCGCCGCGTTCGACAGCGCGGGCTCGCGCAGCCAGCGGTTGAGCAGGCTGGTCTTGCCGCTGCCCAGGAAACCGGTCAGCAGGGCCACCGGCAACCGCGCACGATCGGAACTCATAATGGCTCTCCTTGGTGAAAATCGCACCGGCTTGCGGTGCATCAGTTTTCGCAACAAGTGCGAATAATAGCAAAATGGAAACAAATGCGAAACAAGTTCGTTCGGGCGAGGGCGCGGGCATCCGCACGCGCAACCGGACGCTGCACATCCTTCAGCTCTTCGAGCGGCGCACGCTGTGGACGGTGGAGGCGATCGCGGCCGAGATGGGCGTGTCCATCAGCTCGGCCTACCGGGATGTCAAGGAACTGAGCAACCTGGGTTTCCTGGCGCCGTCGACGCGCTCGGCGTACATGCTCGGCCCGGCCTTCATCCGCTACGACCTGCTGATGCGCCAGGGCGACCCGCTGGTGAAGGCGGCCTCGGGGCCGATGCGCGAGTTGCTGGCGCGCACCACGCAGCACGCGGTGGTGCTGATCAGCCGGCGCTTTCGCGACCAGGTGATGTGCGTGCACCAGGAGAAGGGCAGCGACCACCCGCCCTCGTCCACCTACGAGCGCGGCGTGGCCCTGCCCATGTTCAAGGGGGCCACGTCCAAGGCCATCCTGGCGAACCTGGGTGACCGCGCGCTCAAGCAGATCTACCTCGACCACGAGCAGGAGATCCGCGAATCCGTGGGCCTGGGGGGCTGGAAGGACTTCGCCAAACAGATGAAGGCGATCCGCGAGACCGGCTTCGCCTGCACCGATTCGGAGGTGGCCCGGGGCCGGGTGGGCATCGCCGCGCCGGTGTTCGGCGATGGCCAGGTGGTGGCGGGCGTGAGCCTGGTGTTCGAGCTCGCGCGCTACGACGAGGCCGCCTTCGCGGCCGAGGTGCGGCGCTGCGCGCAGGCGATTTCGGCGGCGCTGGAAACCTCGGCCTGAGCTCCCTGCGTTCACCGGCGGTTAAGACCTCTTGAGAAGGCTTCGCTGGTGGTGGCGCGCGCCGCTGCCTAGACTCGCGCTCAGCGAAACACCCTGAGGTTGCGACGATGACATTGACACAAGCCCTGGCCGCGGGCCTGGCCGCGATCGCGGTCGGCACCGCCCCCACCGCCTTCGCGCAGGCGAGCACCTACCCGAACCAGACCATCAAGCTGCTCGTGGGCTGGACGGCCGGCGGCGCCACCGACCTGCTGGCGCGCCACCTCGCGGCCCACATGGCCCGGCAGCTGGAGCAGCCGGTGGTGGTGGACAACCGCGCGGGCGCCGTGGGCACGATCGCCCACAGCGAAGCCAGCCGCGCCAAGCCGGATGGCTACACCATCATCCTCGCGACCAACAGCACCTACGCGATCGCGCCGCACCTGATCAAGCCGCTGCCCTACGGGCCCGATGCGCTCGCGCCGATCTCGCTGGTGGGCACGAGTCCGCTGATCCTCACCGTCAGGCCCACGCTCAACGCGCCAGGCGTCAAGGACGTGATCGCGCTCGCGCGGCAGCAGCCCGGCCGGCTGAACTACTCGTCGGGCGGCAACGGCTCCACCAGCCACCTGGCCAGCGAGCTGTTCAAGGACCTCACGCGCACCTCCATCACGCACATCCCCTACAAGGGCGGTGGACCGGCCACGCTGGCCGTGGCCTCCGGCGAGGTCGACCTGGGCTTCGTCGACATCGGCGTGGCCGTGCCGCTGATCCGCGCCGGCCGCCTGAAGGCGGTGGCCGTCTCCGGCAGCACGCGCAGCCCGGTGCTGCCCCAGGTGCCCACGGTGGAAGAAGCGGGCGTGCCGCGCTTCGAGTCGGCCACCAAGTTCGCGCTGTTCGCGCCGGCCGGCACCCCGCCGGCCGTCATCGACCGGCTCTACGAGGCGGTGCGCAGCGTGCAGAAGAACGACGAACTCAAGGACCGGCTGCGCCAGCAAGGCATCGAGCTGGTCGCCGCCAGCCCGGCGGAGCTGCGCAAGGACGCGGCCGACGACCTCGCCAAGTGGGGCCGGCTGATCAGCGAGCGCAAGCTCTCGCTGGACTGATGCGCCGCATGACATCGCGGATCGCCATCGTGGGCGCGGGGCCGGTCGGCTGCGCCGCCGCCGCCTTTCTCGCGCGCGACGGCATCGCGCCGGCCCTGTGGTCGCCCACCGGGCGCCGGGTGCGGCGCCACGCGGGCCGCGCCAGCTTCAGCTGCTCGGGCGCCGTCGGCGGCGAGGTCGAGGTCGAATGGCTGGCCTCGCCGGAGCGCCTCGCCGAGTTCGGCGTGGTGCTGGTCTGCCTGCCGGCCGACGCCTACGCCCGCGTGCTCGGGCCGCTGAACGCGCTGTGGCGGCCCGGCCAGCACGTGATCGTGAGCGGCGCCCTGTCGCTGGCGCCGCTGTGGATCGCGGCGGCGGCCGAGGGCGTGCAGGTCAGCGGCTGGGGCACCACGCTCACGACCACGCACTTCCAGCCCGACGGCAGCCTGCACGTCAACCCGCTGCGCAGCCGCATCGACATGGCCACCGTGGGCCCGCTGGACCCTTCGGAGGCGCGGCAGCTGTGCGCGGACCTGTTCGGCGACCGCTTCGTCGCGGCGGACAACCTGCTCACACCCACGCTGGCCAACATCAACCCGATCGCGCACGCGGCCGAGGTGATCCCGAACCTCACGCGCATGGAGGCTGGCGAAGCCTGGTCGCTGTTCGGCCATTTCACGGCGGTGGTGGGCCGCATGGCCGAGGCGCTGGACCTCGAGCGCCGCGCGGTGGCGCAGGGCTTCGGGCTCGAAGTCCCGTCGCTGCGCCAGCACTACGCGCGCTCCTACCACGTGCCCGAAGGGCCGCTGCACACCATGGCGGCCGCGATCACCGCCAACGGCATGAGCCCGAACGGGCCGGCCTCGCTGCAGCACCGCTACGTGCTGGAAGACGCGCCGTTCGGCCTGGCCTTCCTGGAAGCGCTCGGCCGCGCGGCCGGGGTGCGCACGCCGGTGCTCTCGGCCTGCCTCGGCCTGCTGGCCGTGGCCTACGGGCGCGACTTCCGCGCCGACAACTTCTTGCTCGACGCGCTGGACATCGCGGGCGGTGGCGCGGACGCGCTGCTGGCGCGCTGCGCGGCGGCGGCCAGCCCGGCCAGCTGAGCCCGGTCGTTGCCGCTGCGGCGGTAGACCATGGCGATGGGCACGGGCGGCGGCAGGCTCTCCATCGGCAGCTCCACCAGGCTGCCGCGCCGCAGCCGCTCGGTCAGCGTGCCCTGGGCCGCGAGCGTGAGGCCCAGGTTCTGCTCGGCCAGCTCCAGGTGGGTGATCGCGCTCATGGTCTCGATGTGCGGGATGAGCGCCGGCAGGCCGTGCCCGCGCAGCGTGTGCTCCAGCATCATGCGCGAGTTGGTCGGCCGGGGCGGCAGGATCCAGTGGGCCTGCGCCACCTCGGCCCAGCGCAGGGGCGGGCTGTTCGCGCCGCGGTTCGCGGCCAGCGCATGGTGCGGTGAGCCGACCACGCGCCACTGCTCCAGGCCGATGTGCTCGATGGTGAAACCCTGGGCCGACAGGCTGCCGAGTTCGGAGGGCGTGTCCATGGTGATCAGGGCGTCCACCTCGCCGGCCTCGAGCTGGCGCGAGATGTCGGCCAGCCGCCCTTCGAGCAGCAGCACGCCGGGCAGCTGGTCCTGCGCCGCGAGCACCGAGAGGATGCGCGGCAGCACGGTCCAGGTCAGGAACGGCGTGGCGCCGATCTTCAGCCGCTCGTGCAGCGGGCGCAGCGGCGCGGCGAGTTCGTCGGAGAGCTGCTCCATCTCCGCCAGCAGCACGCGCCCGCGCTGCACCACCAGCGTGCCGGCCACGGTGGGCACCACGCCGCGCGGCAGGCGGTGGAACAGCGGCTGCTCGAACAGCGCCTCCACGTCCTTGAGGCCCTTGCTCACCGCGGCCGTGGTCATGTGCAGCCGCTGCGCCGCGGCCCGCATGTTGCCGGTGTCGGCCAGCGTGCTGAGCAGCTCCAGCTGGCGAAAACGCAGGGCGGCCATGAGCCGCTGCGATGGGTTCCTCACTCGACGCCTTTCATGAATGCCCTGGTCCGCCGCGACAGGGCGGCCGGCCAGCATACCGCCTTTGGCGCCCGGCATCGATATTCGGCGGTATGCTGTTCGAACCTCCATCCATACGCCAGACATACCATGGAACTTCGCCACCTGCGCTACTTCGTGGCCGTCGCCGAAGAGCTCAACTTCACCCGCGCCGCCGAGCGGCTCTACATCGCGCAGCCCCCGCTGAGCACGCAGATCCGCGCGCTGGAAGAGGAGCTGGGCGTGCAGCTGTTCGAGCGCGACAAGAAGCGGGTCTACCTCACGCAGGCGGGCCGCTACTTTCTGGAGCGCGCGCGCGGCATCCTCGCCTCGGTGCAGACGGCCAAGGACGAGGCGCACCGCGCGGCGACGGGCGATGTGGGCAAGCTGAGCATCGGCTTCACCGCCTCGTCGATCCTGACGCAGGCGCTGCCGCAGGCGATCCGGCGCCACCAGGCGGCCCACCCGTCGGTGGAACTGAAGATGCTGGAGATGCCCTCGATGCACCAGCTCGATGCGATCCACCAGCGCTCGCTGGACCTGGGCGTGCTGCGCAAGCCCAACGTGGGCGTGCCCACCGGGGTGGTGATCGAGGAGTGGTACTCGGCGCCGCTGGTGGCCGCCATGCCGCAGCAGCACGTGCTGACCAAGGGCAAGGGCATCCACATCGGCGAACTGAAGAACGTGCCGCTGATCGTCTACCCCCGGGACGCGGGCATCGGCCTCTACTGGAAGGTGCTGGACCTGTGCGCCAAGGCCGGGTTCCGCCCGGCCGTCATGCACGAGGCGCGCGATGCCTCGACCATGATCGGCCTGGTGGCGTCCGGCTTCGGCGTGGCCATCGTGCCCCAGGGCACGCAATGCGTGCAGCTCGACGGGGTGCTGTACAGCCGCATCCTCGACAAGGAGGCCGTCTCCAGCCTCTACCTGGGCTACCGGGACGCCGACACGAACCCCCACCTGGCGCGTTTTCTGGGCGCCCTGCGGGCGTCGGCCGACACCCGCCGCGCCTGACGACCGACCGGCCGCCGGCCTCTCACTCCAGCTTGATCCCCTTGGCCTTGATCAACTTCCCCATCACTTCCGCATCGCGTTTGATGATGGCCTCGGTTTCCGCGGGCGTGGTCAAGGAGATGTCCAGCCCGGCATCGGAGATGTACTTCACCATCTCGGGCGAGCGGTTGATCGTGGTCAGTTCCTGGTGCAGCCGCTGCATGACCGCTGCTGGCGTCTTCGCCGGGACCCAGAAGCCCAGCCAGGTGAAAATTTCCAGCCCCGGGTACAACTCAGCCAGTGTGGGCACGTCGGGCAGGGCGGGACTGCGCTTGCTTCCCGTGTAGGCCAGGGCACGCACACGACCGGATTTGATGTTGGGCAATGCCGAGATGGGGGGTTCGAAACCCAGCATCACTTGTCCGCTCATGAGATCGGGCAAGACGCCTTGCTTGTAGGGCACGTGCAGCATCTCGATGCCGGCCGCCTCCTGGATCAACTCGAAGCCGAGGTGCGAGGTCGTCCCCAGCCCATAGGACGCAAACGAGATTTTGCCCGGTTGCGATTTGGCCAATGCCACCAGTTCCGCCATCGATCGCGCGGGCAGCGTGTTGCTCGCGACGATGAACGATCCGCCTCTCAAGGCCTGCATGACGGGGATCAGGTCCGTCTTCGGATCGTAGGGAATCTTGGGCAAGAGGAAGGGCACGGTCGTGAACGGATTGCTGGTGGAAAACAGCAGCGTGTATCCATCGGGCGCGGCTTTGGCGACCGTGTCGGTGCCCAGGGTGGCGAGGGCGCCGGGCTTGTTCTCCACCACCACCCCCACATTCAAGGCCTTGGTCAACTTGTCGGCATAGGCGCGGGCGAAGGCGTCCGAGCCCACCCCTGCCGGTGTCGGCGTCACGATCTTGATCGAGCGGCTGGGCCAATCGGTCGTCTGGGCCCAGGTGGCTGCACCCACCAAAGTCATGCTGGTCGCGAGCAGCAAAGCACGGGGGAATTTCATGGTTTGTCTCCTGTTGTGGGATATGAAGTGCCATCGAGGCCGGGTACGGTGACGCGGCCGGGGTCGTTGCCATGCGCGACCAGCTGGTCTACCGCATAGTCGGTCACGCAGCCCGAGAGCAGTTGGCGCGGGTCTTCCAGCACCACCCGCAATCGGGTGTTCAGCGCACGCCAGTCCTCCGGCCCGCCGATCTCGGGCATCTCACTGACTTCCAGCGTGTGTTCATCGAGCACGGGCCGCGACTGGCCGGAAGCGGCGTACCGGGCGTAGCCCTCGTACATGAGCGGGCCGAGTTCGCTGACCGCGCGGGTCTGGCACCAGAGCTGGCGCAGCGGCGTCTCGAACGCGCGCACGGTCGCGTCGTCCATCGGCTGCTGTGGCGCGGCGAAGCCCGGGGCATGGGGGGCGATGTAGAGGCGGTCCAGGCCCAGCCGCTGGCGCGAGGCGCCCAGCAGCATGGCGCACACCGAGTTGCTGGTCCAGGTCACGCCGGCGGTGGGCCGGCCCTGGCGCCCGACGATCAGCGCCATCGCGCGCGACCAGTCGATGTCATGGCGGTCGAACCAGGTGATGACGCGGTGGGCGATGTCCATGCCCACCAGGAAGAAGGTGGCGATCATCACCTTGTTCATGGGCACCGTGGCGCCCACGGCGGTGCCGGTGGCTTCCAGGAAATGCACGCGCAGGTCGTCGCGCGTGAAGCACGCGGGGTCGGCCAGCACGCGCTCGATGTAGCGCTCCGTCACGATGCAGGCGTAGTCCACCATGTCGGCGATGCGCTGTTCGCGGCCTCGGTAGGCTTCCACCGCGATCTGGTCGCGCCACAGCTCCATGGAATTCGCGGCGCGCGCGACGCGCGTGCTCTCCAGCAGGCGCTGCGCCTCGGTGCGCCAGAGCGTGCCCTGCGGATCGATCTCCCGCATGCGCAGCAGCGTGGCCACGGCCGGGCCGTGGTGCGAGATGCCGGCCAGCTCCTTGAAGCCGCGCGTGCCGAGCCGGAAGCCCACGACCTCGGGCGCCCGGCCGCCGCCGGGGTAAAGCATGAAGTCGCCGCTGGTGGCGACGATCAGCGGGTCGTTCTGCGTGGCGTTGGCCGTCAGCGCGGCCAGGCGGGCGCCCATGCTCTCGGGGCCGGCCGTGTAGGTCTCGAACAGGCGCAGCAGTTCGGGGTTCTGGTAGGGCTGGTTCATGGCGTGTAGACCTTGCTCGGTGTGCGGAAGCGCACCTCGGCGCTGAGGCTTTCGGTCACCACCAGGTAGGTGGTGCCGTGGTCCGTGAAGTGGGTGGCATCGGTGCCGCCCAGCGTGTCGAACCATTGATCGACCACCAGCTGCCCGTTCTCGAAGCGGTAGGTGCAGGACTGCAGCGCGGTGATGGGCGCTTCGCGCGTGCCCAGCAGGAAGTTGACCTGCACCAGGCGCCCGCCCTGGGCCGTTTCGATCCAGCAGAACTCGCGCCCGCCGGGCCCGCTGAGCACCTGGTGGACCACGAAGCGGCCATCGACCCAGCGGTGCAGCAGCGTCTGGCCGTGCAGGTTCGCGAAGGCCAGCCACGACTCACCTTGCGCCTCGAAGAAACAGAAGGCGCGCCCGCTCTGGCCTTCCAGTTGTTGGAAGGGCTCGAAGGCGCGGCCATTCCAGCGCAGCAGGCGGGAGGGCTCCACATGGTCGGCGTGCGCCAGCAGCGTCTCGCCGCCCACCTCGAAGAACGCCCAGTTGTAGCCCCAGGCGGAAGGCACGGTCTGGAACGGCACGAATTGCGCGCCGTCCCATTCGAAGACGGTGGATTGCGTGTGGGGGTGCTTGGCCACCACCCCGTCCATCTTCACGCCCAGCGCCAGGGCGAGGAACTCGCGCTCGCCGATGCGGAAGTGCTTGCACTGTTTCGCGGCGAAGGTGGGGATCTGCTGGAAGGGCACGAAGCGGCCGTCGATCAGCTCGAAAATCGTCGACAGCGCGTCCAGCGAGTACGGGCCCGCGCCGGTGCGCAGGCTGGCGGTGGCGAGGAAGGCGCGGTCGCCGATGGTGAAGAACTCGGCGTCCTCCCCGCCCGGCACCGGCAGCGTGCCGTGGGGCTGGAAACGGCCGCCTTCCCAGCGGTAGACCAGGGCCTCGGTGTCGCTGTTGCCCAGCGTCATCTGCGCGGGCTGGCCGGGGATGTCGGTGCACAGCTGAGGCACCACGAGGTAACGCACGCCGCCGTGCACGAAGGTTTCGGCCGCGCGCGCGCCGCTGGTGTCGAGGGTCTGGACGAGGTTCATCGCTGCGGGCTTTCGAACCCGAACAGGCGCGCCGGGTTGTCGCTCAGGATGCGCTGGCGAGCGTCCTTCTCGGGCACCCAGTCGCCCAGCAGGTTGAGCAGCTCGCCGGTGTCGCGCCCGCCTTCCGGGATGTGCGGCCAGTCGCTGCCCCAGATCACGCGGTCCGGCACCGTCTCGACGATCGCGCGGGCCAGCGGGCGCAGCCTGGCGTAGTTGCCGTCCTTGGCCAGCCGGTAGGGGCCGGAGAGCTTGAACCAGCCGCGCCCGTCCGCCACCGCCCGCAGCAGGCGGTCGAAGTCGCTGCGGTTGAGGCCATCGCTTTCCAGCATGTAGCCCATGTGGTCGATCACGAAGTCGCACTCGACATCGGCCAGGTAGGGGATGAGGTCGCGCACCACCCAGCCCGGCGTGTAGAACTGCACGTGCCAGCCCATGGCGCTCACGCGCTTGACGCTGCGCTGGATGTAGGCCGCGAGTTCGGCCGTCGGCAGGGGCGAGCGCAGGAACAGGTCGAGCCGCAGGGCCCGCACGCCCAGCCGGTGCATGTCTTCCAGCTCCGCGTCGCTGACGTGGTCCTCGACCATGGCCACGCCGCGCGCCTGGCTGCCCGCGATCTTCAGCGCGTCGAGCATGCAGCGGTTGTCGGTGCCGTAGAAGCTGGGCTGCACGATCACGAAGCGCTGGATGTCCAGCGCCGAGAGGGCCAACTGCAGCTGCGGCAGGTTGCCGTCCGGCAGGGTGTAGTGGGGCTGGGCCACGTGCGGGTAGCGGTCGGCCGGGCCGAACACGTGCACATGGCTGTCGCAGGCGCCAGCGGGAACGGGGAAGGTGGGGCGCGTGAGCGTGTGCGCCGCGCGCATGGGTTTGGAGGTGAGGACGTCGTGGCTCATGAGGAGGTCGAAGGAGAAGAGGCCAGGGCCTGTTGGGCGCGTTCGTGCAGCGCCGCCAGGAGGATGTCGCTGTCGATGCCGGTCATCAGGAAGGGCGCCGCGCCGCGCTGGATCAGCTCGGCGGAATAGGCGTTGTCCGGGATGCCGCCGATCGCCAGAGGCTTGCCGGCGCGCGCGCAGGCGGCCAGCACGTGCTCATGGGCTTCGCGCACACGGGGGTGCTTGTGCTCGCCCGGGACGCCGAGTTCCGCGCACAGGTCGTTCGTGCCCATGCCGACGATGTCGACCCCGGGCGTGGACGCGATCGCTTCCGCGTTCTGCACGCCCAGCGGGCTTTCGATCAGCACCTTGAGCGCGGTGGCGCGGTTCATGGATTCGTACAGCCGCGCGGCCGCCACCTTGCGAAAGCCCAGCTGGGGCAGCGAGCCGATGGCGGAGCGGTGGCCCAGTGGCGGGAAGCGGCAGGCGGCCACGAGGTCGGCGGCCTGGGCCGCGGTCTCGATGCGGGGCGCGATGATGCCGAGCGCCCCGCCGTCCAGCAGGCGCCCGATCACGCCGTATTCGCGTTCGGGCACCCGCACGAAGCCGACCAGGCCCAGGTCCAGCGCGGTGGAGCAGATCTGCGCGGCGGTGTCGATGGCCATGCTGCTGTGCTCCAGGTCCACCCAGATGGCGTGGTGGCCGCTGGCGTGCGCGTAACGGGCGATGTCGCCGGTGCGCGAGGACCGCACGCCCAGGGCCAGGACCGGCTGCCGCCGGGCCAGGCGCTCCAGCACGGGGTTGAGGGACCGGGCCGCCAGCCAGGTGTCGAGTTCGGCGTTCATGGAAGGTGGGGGGAGGGATGGGACATGCGGGCATCCTAGAGAGGACCATCCATATCTGCAAATACCGAATACAGATCGGCATCCATACGCATCGGGTATCAATTGGCGGCGGCCGATCCATCTGACAGGTTTCCATGGGGTCGGAAACCAGTCATACGAACGAAGTATCGATACCTGCCTAAAAAGAGTATTGGTCGATACGGATCGCCCCTCCTAGGATTCGCCAGCCCACCCTGTTCCGCAGAGACGGTGAGGCCCATTCCCCTTATCCCTTGGAGACAAAATGAACCAACCCACATGGCCCCGTGGCCTCACTTTCGCTCTGGCCGCGGCCGCCTGCGCCGCGCTCAGCCCGGCGGCCCTCGCCCAGTCTTCCGTGCAGATCTTCGGCACGGTGGACCTGAACCTGACCTCCACCAAGGCCGGTGGCACCTCCAACAGCGCGATGGACCAGGGCGCGAACATCTTCCCGAGCCGTTTCGGTTTCCGGGGCACGGAAGACCTGGGCGGGGGCCTGTCGGCGAGCTTCTGGCTGGAGTCCGCCTTCCTGGCCGACACCGGCCAGTTGCAGGGTGCGTTCTTCTCGCGCCGCTCCACGCTCAGCCTGGCCAGCCAGAGCCTGGGTGAGCTGCGCCTGGGCCGCGACTACACGCCGACCTTCTGGAACCTCTCGCAGTTCTCGCCCTTCGGCACGGTGGGCGTGGGCGGCTCCAGCAACATCATCGAAGGCTGGCCCTTCGGCGTGGGCGGCGCGCGCACCCTGGTGCGCTCGGACAACTCCATCGGCTACTTCACGCCCAGGACCCTGGGCGGTTTCTACGGGCAGGCCATGATGACCCTGGCCGAAGGCATGGCGGGCGCGAAGTACCGCGGCTTTCGGGTGGGTTATGCCGCCGGTCCGTTCGACGTGGCGGGCGCCTACGCCACGACCGACACGCCGGCGGGGCGCTACAAGACGGCCAGCCTGGGCGGCACCTACGACTTCACGGCCGCCAAGCTGTTCGCGAACTACTACACGCAGCAGGTGCCCAACGACAAACAGGTCAACCTGATGGTGGGCGTGTCCGTGCCGGTGGGCGTGGGCAGCATCAAGCTCTCCCTGGCGCGCTCCGACCGCTCCGGCCCCGGCCTGGAGGCGGACGACGCGAGCCAGCTCGCCGTGGGCTACGTGCACCGGCTGAGCAAGCGCACCTCGGTCTACGCCATGCACGGCAACATCCGCAACAAGGGCGGGGCGGCCTACGTCACCGCCGACAGCTCGCCCGCCGCCACCCCCGGCGGCTCGGCCCGCGGCACGCAGGTGGGCATCTCGCACAACTTCTGATCGCCCCCGATCCCTGGCCGTGTCTCGAACACGGCCAGGCTGGTATCGGGCGATACAGCCGGGTGGCTTGAAGCTGCGCAGAATCGGCGCACCTTCTTCAAGAGACCCACCATGAACGAACTCGAGCTGGCGCGCCAAGGGATCGGGCGCTTCATCCAGGCCGTCAACGACGGCGATGCCCCGCGCGCGCAAGCCTGCCTGGCGCCGGGCGCCCGCCTGGTCTTTCCCGGCCCCACGGTGTTCCACCAGGTGGCCGACTTCCTCGAATGGAGCGGGCCGCGCTACGAAAAGGTGCTGTACACCTACGGCCCGATGGAGCTGGTGGCGGGGGCCGGCCGCACGGTCGTGTATGCCCAGGGCGCCGTGTCTGGTGTCTTCGCCGGTGGCGTGGGCTTCGAAGGCGTTCGTTATGTGGACCGCTTCGAGATCGAGAACGGCCTGATCGTGTCCAAGGAGGTCTGGTCGGACATGGGGGACCGGCTGCGCAAGCTGGGCCGCTGAGCGCCGCGCGCGGCGCCTCGTTGCCGGCCTGGTATCTGTCGATACAGACGCCCGGGCGTTCAGCCAGCACCATGGGCTGGTGCGGAAAAGGCCGCACAGCAACCATTGGAGATTTCATGAACACCCATCAGGACGCCGTCGCGGCGATCACCCAGCGTTACCAGGAATGGATGAAGGCCATTCGCGATCGTGACCTCGAGACGATTCTTTCCATCTACGCCGAAGACGCCACCTACATGCCGCCGGGCCGTCCCCTGGCCACGGGGCGGGAGCACCTGCGCGCCGTCTGGGGCGGGTACCTGCAGCGCAAGGACTTCGTGGCCGAGTACACGCCGACCCTGCACGTGTCCGACGCGGGCGACATGGCCTACGACATCGGCCACTACCGCATCCGCATGACCAAGGACGAAGGCCCCGTGAGCTTTGTCGGCAAGTACGTGGTGGTGTGGAAGAAGGTGGCGGGCCAGTGGCGCGCCATGCTCGACATGGACAACGACAACGGGCCCGCCCCGACCCAGGCGTAAGCCTCAGCGCGTGTTGGAGGCCTCGGCCCGGGTCTCGGGCCAGGCCTCCGCGCCGGACGCGCTCGAGCCATCGGGGGGGATGACGAAGCGCTGGTCCCGGACAAGGAGCTGCGCGCGGCGGCGCAGGCGGTTGATGACCCGCGTCACCGTCACGCGCGACGTGCCCGTCATGCGCCCCACCTGCTCGTGCGTCAGGTGGACCGTGATCTCCCGGCCCTCGGGCGTCGTGGTGCCGAACGTGGCCGCCACCCGCCGCAGCAGATGGAAGATGCGCTCCTCCGGCGGGTAGGAGAAGGCGTACTCCAGGCGGATGGCCAGCACCCGCTGCTTGATGCTGACGATGCGCAGCAGCGACAGCGCCAGCTCCGGGTGGGTGGCGAAGGCGTCGCGCAGGCGCCGCGCGTCGTAGCGCAGCACCTCCGAGTCCCGCAGCGCGACGGCGGTCGAGAAGCGCGGCAGGCCATCGAAGGCGGGGGCGTCGCCGCAGAGGGCGTTGGGCCCCATCACTTCGATGGTGATCTCCTGGCCGTTTTCCTCGAAGCACGACACCCGGACCTCGCCCGAGACGATCAGGAAGAAGTGGGGCGAGACCTCCCCCTGGCCGTACAGCAGGTTGCCCTTGCGGATGCGCAGGCGGTCGGCCAGGTAGTCGTGGCGGTGCCACAGCGCCACGTCGTCGGGCGACAGCCCCCAGGTTTCGTGTCGGCGTTCGTTCATGGAGGGGTAATCTAGCCGTCGGGCCGCCGCACCGTCAAACATGGTTCACAGCCGGGTGTGGGGGGGAAGTTCCAGGCCGTACAGCGCCTTGCCGTACAACTCGCCGCCGACCTCGGCCTGCAGCAGGAAGTGCGAGGCCATGCCGTGCAGGTCGTGGAAGAAGCGCTGCACCGGGCCGTGCGGCAGGATGGCGCCGCCGCAGGTCGCGACCAGCCGCGTCGAGGCCGCCAGGGCCATGCGCGAGGCCAGCGCGGCATCGGCGCGGTACCTGGCGCGCTGCTCCACCGTGAACGGCACCTCGCGCGTGGCCTGCTCGTGCATCTCGTCCACGTCGGACAGGATCAGGCGGTACGCCATGTGGATCTGCGCCGCGCCCTGGCCGAGTTCGATCTGGTTGTAGCGGTCTTCGGCCTGGGCGGTGGAGGTGGCGTTGGCGATGCGCTTCCTGCCGAGTTCCACGACCGCGTCGAGCAAGCCGAACGCGCCGCCCACCACGCCCATGGCGGTGCACAGCGCGAAGACGGCGTTGAGCGGCATGCGGTACATCGGCCCGGCGTTGCGCACCGCACCGGGGTAGATGCCCCGCTGCGCGTCCGGCCAGGACAGGGTGCGGTAGAGCGGCACGCGCACGTCGGACAGGGTGACGTCCTTGCTGCCGGTGCCGCGCATGCTGGACACCTGCCAGGACGCTTCGTCCACCTCGAAGGCCGACCGCGGCACCGCGGCCAGGCGCTGTTCGACCTCGCCGTGGGCGTCGGGCACCGGCACCATCACGCACAGCCAGTCCGCCACGTCCACGCCGGAGGCATAGAGCCAGCGGCCTGAGAGGCGGATCGCCTGGTCTTCCCGCGCGACCTGCACGCCGCGCCCGACCCCGCCGCTCAACACGGGCACGACGGCGTCGCGGCCCTGCGCGAACACCTCGTCCTGGAACCGGGGCTCGAACATGCCCAGCAGCCAGGGGTGGACACCGGCCAGGCAGAGGATCCAGCCGCTGGCCGTGTCGGCCCGCGCGATCTCGCGCGCCACCTCGAACAGCGCGCGCGGGTGCATGTCCCAGCCCGCGCAGGCCGCGGGTTGCATGATGCGGAACAGGCCGGCCTCGCGCATGGCGGCGATGGCCTCGTCGGACACCCTGCGCGACGCCTCGTGCCGGGGCGCCCAGGCCCGCAGCAGCGGTGCGAGCGCCCGGGCGCTTTCCACCAGCGCCGGCAGTGTGGGTGGGCTCGCCGTGCTCATGCCGTGACCCCCGCCAGTTCGTGGTATCGACCGCGCAGGAAGACCAGCGCGTTGTGGTCCGTGTCCGACTCGCGCATGGCCGTGACCCTGCCGATCACGATGGTGTGGTCGCCCGCCGAATGCAGGGTGCTCACCTCGCAGACCAGCGCGGCGCTCGCGCCTTCGAGCACCGGTGCCTCGCTGGCGCCGTCCCAACGCGCGCCGCAGCCGGCATCCGGCCGCCCCGCATAGTGCTGCGAGATGCGCTGCTGGTCGGCGTTCAGCACGTTGACCGAGAAGTGCCCATGGGCTTGCAGGCAACCCAGCCACCGGCTCGCGTTGCGCACGCACACCAGCAACAGGGGCGGCTCCAGGCTCACCGATGTCACCGAGTTGGCCGTCATGGCCGCGGGGGCCTGCGCCGGGCCGCAGGCCACGATCGTCACACCGGTGGGCAGGCGGCCCATCACGGCCCTGAAATTTCTGCTGTCCTCTTTCGTTTCCATCAATAGACCTCCGTTCTGCTTGAGATGGTGGACAGCAGTCTCGCCAGCGGGGCCCGCGTTGTCTGTATCGGTCGATACGTCTTGCGCCGCGTGGGCTAGGGCATTCCCCAACGCCGCTTGTATCGGCCGATACCGCCAGAAAACCGCGCGCCTCTTAACGTTGCGGCCTCAACCATGAGGAGCATTTCGATGAAGAACATCTTGCGCACGCTGACCACGGCCTTGCTGGCCGTGTCGGCCCATCTGCCGTCCACCGCCCAGACCCCCGACAAGCCGACGCTGGTGATCGGTGTGGTGGCCTCCGCCAGCGGACCCGCGGCGGCCCTGGGCCTGCCCGAAAAGAAGGCCGTGGAGCTGGTCGAGGACCTGGCCCGGTCGCGGCCGGACCTGCCTTTCACCCCGAAGTTCATCTACCACGACGACGGCTCGGACCCGACGCGGGCGGTGAACGCCGTGCGCAAGCTCGCCGGCGAGGATGCCGCGGCGGTCGTGATCTGCTGCACCACCACGCCGGCCTCCATGGCGGTGCTCGACACCGTCAAGTCGTCTGGCGTGCTCAACATCTCGATGGCGTCGGCGGCCACGGTGGTGGAGCCCGTGGGCGAGCGTTTCTGGACCTTCAAGACACCGATGACGGACCGCATGCAGATCGCCTTCACGCTGGAGCGGCTGAAAAAAAGCGGCGCCCGGCGCGTGGCCTATTTCGGGCTGGAAGACGCCTACGGCGAAGCCGGCTGGAACGAGCTGCGCAAGCTGGCGCCCGAGCACGGCATGCAGATCGTGGCCAACGAGCGCTTCTCCCGCGCCGACACCAACTTCACGCCGCAGGCGCTGCGCATCCGCCAGTCGGGCGCCGACGCCGTCTACCTGCACGCCATCCCGCCGGCCAGCGTGCTGGCGCACCAGGCCCTGATCCGGGTCGGCATCGATCGCCCGATCTTCCACAGCGCGGGCGCGGCCAACGCCGGTTTCCTGTCGCTCGCCAAGGGCTCGGTCGACGGGGCCTACGTGGTGAGTGGGGCGCTGCAGGTGCACGACCAGCTGGCGGCCTCGCACCCCCTGAAGGCGCCGCTGCAGCAGTTCATCCAGGCGTACGCCCGGAAGTACCCCGGTGAGTCGGCGGACCTGTTCGCGGGCCAGGGCTGGGACGCGGGACAGCTGGCGCTCAGCGCCTTGTCCTCGGCCGTGCGCGCCTCGCCGCCGGGCACCGCGCTGCCCGCGCTGAGGGCCTCGGCTCGGGACCACATGGAGCGCATCCGCAACCACCCCGGCGCCAACGGCATCTTCAACCTGTCGAAGGACGACCACCTGGGCCTCGACAACGTGGGCCTGGTGATGCTGCGGGTCGAACAAGGCCGCTTCAAGCTGCTGGAGAACTGACCCGTGGCGGCTTGGGACACCTTTCTGTTTCTGGCGGTGGACGGGCTCACCAGCGGCGCCGTCTACGCGCTGCTGGGCCTGGGGATCGTGCTGATCTACCTGGTCACGCGCGTCATCAACATCGCCCATGGCGACTTCGCGATGCTGGCCGCGATGACCCTGGTCAGCCTGGAGCAGGGTCGCCTGCCCGGCACCAGCTACCTGCTGGTGGCGGGCGTGTCCCTCTGGGGGCTGCTCGCGATCTGGTCGCGGCGCCGCGCGGGCTGGGCGGCTATGTGCGCCCCGGTGCTGCCCACGGTGGCGGTGGCCGCCGCGGCCGTTCTGCTGCCGCTGGGGCTGGCCGCGCTGCAGGCGCCCGCGCTGTTGAACGCGGCCGCCGCGGTGCTGCTGGTGGCCGCGCTCGGGCCGGTGTTCCACCGCATCGCGATCGAGCCGATCCCGCGCGCCAGCGTGCTGGTCTACATCATCGTCACGCTGGGCATGCACCTGGTGCTGCAGGGCCTCACCTTGCAGCTGTGGGGGCCTCAGGCGCATTCGGTGGCGCCCTTGCTCAGTGGAAGCTTCAGCCTGGGCATGGTGGTGGTGAGTTACCAATCCCTGCTGGTCTTGGCCAGCACCGCGGTGCTGGTGGCGGCGCTGTACCTCTGTTTCGCCCACACGCTGGCGGGCAAGGCGCTGCGGGCCTGCGCGGTCAACCGGACCGGGGCCGACCTCTGCGGCATCCAGGTCGCCAGCGCGGGCCGGCGGGCCTTTTTCCTCGGCGCCGGGCTGGCCGCGGTGGCGGGCGTGCTGATCGCGCCCGTCGTGGGCGTGCACTACGAGATGGGCTTCCTCATCGGGCTCAAGGGTTTTGTCGGCGCCACGCTGGGCGGGCTGGTCAGCTACCCGGGGGCGATCCTGGGCGGCTTGCTGATCGGCAGCTTCGAGTCCTGGTTCTCCTACCTCAGCAGCGCCTACCGCGACGCGCTGGTGTTCCTGCTGATCATTCCCCTGTTGCTGATTCAGACCGCGCGGATGAAGCGCCGTGGAGCCGTTCATGAGCATTGAAATGCGCCTGCTGGCGCTGACCGCCGCGCTGCTGGGGGCGCTGGCGCTGTTCGGCGCCGAGTTCCACGCTTCCGTGCTCGCCACCATGGGCATCTACGGTTTGCTGGGGCTGTCCCTGGTCGTGCTGGCCCTCTCGGGCCAGGTGTCGCTGGGGCACGCCGCCTTCATGGGCCTGGGCGCTTATGCCAGCGCGCTGCTGGTCCTGCGCACCGGCCTGCCGGCCTGGGCCGGTCTGGCCGCCGGGGTCGCCATCGCGGCGCTGGCGGCGCTGCTGATCGGCGGCGTGACCAGCAGCCTGCGGGGCCATTTCCTGGCCTTGACCACCCTCGCCTGGGGCATCGCGCTGGCGGTGTGTTTCCGCGCGGCCGGCGAATGGACCGGCGGGGCCTCGGGCTTGAGCGGCATACCACCGCTCACCGTGTTTGGCCAACCGTTGAATGGGCCACGTTCCATGGCGGTCCTGAGCTGGGGCTGCGCGCTGCTGGTCGTCTTCGCCGTGGTGCGCGTGCAGCGATCGCGGGTCGGCCGGGCCCTCAGCGCGGTGCGCCAGCAGGAGCTGATGGCCGAGAGCTTCGGCATCTCCGTGGGCGGCATGCGGTTGCGCGCGCTGGTGGCCTCGGCCATGGTGGCCGGCCTGGCGGGCGGTCTGTACGCCCACTACCTCGGCTTCATCAGCCCATCGCCGTTCGATCTGTCCGGCTCGATCAAGGGGCTGATGATCGCGGTGGTGGGCGGTGAGCTGAGCGCCTTCGGTGCGCTGGCCGGCACCGGGATCGTCGAGGGCCTGAACTGGGTGCTCCAGTCGGTGCTGCCGGCGGTCTCGTCGTCCGCCAGCGGCCTGGAGCCCTTGTTCTACGGCCTGCTCATCATGGCGGTGATGCGGTTCTTCCCGGAGGGCCTGTGGACGCGCATCGACCGCGCGCTCGCGGCGCGCTGGGTGCCCGCCACAGGCGTTGCGCTGCCGGCCCGGGGCGTGGCCAGCGCCACCGACGAGGTGGTGCTGGAGGTGGACCGGGTGGGCGTGGCCTTTGGCGGTGTGCAGGCCCTGGCGGACGTGAGTTTTCGCTTGCGGCGTGGCGAGGTGCTCGGCCTGATCGGCCCCAACGGCGCCGGCAAGTCCACCTGCTTCGACGTCATCAGCGGCGTCAACCCCGACCACGCCGGGCAGGTGCGCCTGCAGGGCGCCCCGCTCGCGCAGGCGCGGCAGGCGGGCCGGCTGGCCCGCAGCTTCCAGCACACCCGCCTGCTCGAAGACCGGTCGGTGCGGGACAACGTCATGCTGGGCGCCTTTCGCCGCACGCGCACGGGCTGGCTCGCGGCGTTGACGGGTCGGGATGCGGGCGACGAATCCAGGGTGGCCGCTTCGGCGCACCGGTGCCTGGAGCAGGTGGGCCTGGCGGCGCACGCGGCCCGCACGGTGTCGACGCTGTCCCTGGGCGAGCGGCGGCTGGTGGAGGTCGCGCGGGCCCTGATCGCGGACCCCGACGTGCTGCTGCTCGACGAGCCCGCCGCGGGCCTGCGGCGCGCCGACCGGGTCCGCCTGGTGGAACTCATCCGTGCCCTGCACCTGCAGGGCCGCACGATCGTTTTGGTGGAGCACGACATGGACATCATCATGGCGCTGGCCACCCGGGTGGTCGTGCTGGACCGCGGGCGGGTGATCGCCGATGGCGCGCCCGCCGAGGTGCGGCGCCACCCGCGCGTGCTCGATGCCTATCTGGGAACAGGAGATGCCCCATGCTAGTGGTTCGTGACCTCAACGCCGGCTATGGGCGTTCCGAAGTGATCCGGGGCCTGTCCCTGCGCGTGGACGCGGGCGAGGCCGTGGCGGTGATCGGCCCCAACGGCGCCGGCAAGACCACGCTGCTCAATGCGGTGATGGGCACCCACGCCGAAACGGGCGGCGAGGTGCAGGTCGACGGCCGGAGCCTGGCGCGGACGACGGGCGCGCGCCTGCGCGCCGGCATGGCGCTGGTGCCCGAGCGCCGCGAGTTGTTCGGCAGCATGTCCGTGCGGGACAACCTGCGCCTGGGCGCCTACCTGCGCAGGCGCACACCGTCGGAGCGCCTGCGCGAAGACATCGCTTTTGTCTTCTCGCTGTTTCCGGTGCTGCAGGAACGCCAGACCCAGTGGGCGCAGACCCTCTCGGGGGGTGAGCAGCAGATGCTGGCGATTGGCCGCGCGCTGATGTCGCGGCCTCGGCTGCTGCTGCTGGACGAACCGTCCACCGGCCTGGCCCCGCGCATCACGCTGCAGATCCTGCAGGCGCTCGATCGTCTGCGGACCAGCCAGGGCCTGTCGCTGCTGCTCGTGGAACAGAATGCGCGGCTGGCCCTGCAGTTCACCACCCGCGCCTATGTGCTGGAGATGGGCGAGGTCGCGCTCGACGGGCCATCGCACGAACTGAGCCAGGACCCGCGCGTGGTCGACAGTTACCTGGGAAGTGAAGCCAGCCATGCCTGAACCGCGTGCCACCGCCCCGCACCGCCTGCTGATCCACAACGCGCGGATCTACCCCGACGCCTCGGGCGCCACGGCGGCGGCGATGCTCTTCGAAGGTGGGCGCGTTCGCTGGCTGGGCCAGGCGGGTGATGCGCTGCCACCGGCGGAACAAATCATCGATGCCCAGGGCAAGACCCTTCTGCCCGGTTTGATCGACGCCCACGCGCACCTGCTGTGGATGGCGATCGACCGCTTGACGTGGAACCTGGCCGGGCCGCACGGGCCCCGCTCCCTGGCCGAGCTGCTGGATGGGCTGCGGGATCGCCGGCTCGATGCGGGCGAGTGGATCGTCGCCAACGGATTGTCGGAAGCCCGTCTCGCGGAACAGCGGCTGCCCACGCGGTGGGAACTCGATGCGGTGGTGCCGGACCGGCCCGTGGTGCTGCGCCGCGCGTGCGGCCATGCCGCCGTGGTGAACAGCGTGGCCCTGCGGCGCGCGGGGTACCGGGACGATGCGGTGGACCCGGTGGGCGGGCTGCTGGAGCGCCGCGAGGACGGGGTGCCCAACGGGGTGCTGCGCGAGGCGGCCGCGGCGGTGCTGTACCCGATGCTGCCGTCACCCGCGTGGGCCGAGGTGCAGACCTCCCTGGGCGCCGTGGCGCAGGACTGCCTTGCGCTGGGCCTGAGCACGGTGGTGGAGGCGGCGGTCGGCTTCACCTACGGGTTCGAGACCGAATGGACGCTCTGGCATGCCTTGCGCGCTGCGGCGCCGTTTCCGCTGCGCATGGGCTTCATGCTGGCCATCGGCCCGACGGAAGCGGCGATGCGGGGCCTGCGGCCCACGCGGGATCCCGACTGGCAGGTGGCCACCCTCAAGTTCTTCAGCGACGGCACCCTGGGCAGCCGCACGGCGGCCCTGCAGGCGCCCTACTGCGCGTGCGGTCAGCGCAAGGGCCTGCTCATGAACGCGCCGCAGGCCCTGCGCCGCCACGTGGCCCAGGCCGCGCGGGACGGCTGGCAAGTGGCCGTGCATGCCATCGGGGACCAGGGGGTGGAGGAGGCCGTCGCGGCGATCGAAGGCGCGCCGGCGCCGCAGGGCATGCCCCATCGGCTGGAGCACCTGGGGCTGGCATCGGACCGGCTCTGCGACCGGCTGGCGCAAGCCCGCATCGCGGTTGTCACGCAGTCGAGCTTCATCGAACGCATGGGCGACAGCTTCGAGGCGGCGTTGGGCCCGCAGCGCAGCCAGGCGCTGTACCGTGCGCGCGCCTTGCTCGAGCGCGGCGTGCTGCTGGCCGGCAGCTCCGATGCGCCCGCGGGGGCGCTGTCGCCTTTCGTGTCCATGGCCGATGCGCGGGAGCGCCGCACGGCGCGCGGCACCGTGCTGGGCGCGGACGAACGCTTGAGCGCGTCGCAGGCGGTCCGGTGCCACACGGAAAACGCGGCGGCGGTGCTGGGCAGGGCCGAGGACCTGGGCCACCTGCGGGTGGGCGCGGCGGCGGACGCCATCCTGGTGGACACCGACCCCTATCGGGCCGGTGCCGGCGAGGTGCGTGAGACCCGGCTCCTGCTCCACGTGCGCGGCGGCGCGGTGGTCCTGGAGCGGGCCACTTCGACTGAGTGAAACGGAGGGTTTTCCACGGTTTTCATGAGGGTTGCCTGCTTTTAAGATTCCTTTCAGAGGAAATGACTTCCACTGAACGGAACTTGAATGAATCGCTCTCTTTCTCCCTCGCCGGCCCGGCCGGCGCACCACGGCGCCACCGTGGGACCGGCCCAGGTCGTCGAAGCCGACGGCGTGTGGTCGCTGCGTGCCAGCCGCTGCGCGGACTGCCAGCGCGCCGTGTTTCCGCCCGCGCCGCGCTGCCCGTTCTGCGCGTCAGAGGCCTGCACCGGCGAGGCGCTCTCGGGCCCCGGCACGCTCTACAGCTTCACGCGCGTGCACATCGCGCCGCCCCATTGGCAGACCCCGTACCTCGTGGGCTACGCCGACTTCGAGGGCGACGTGCGCGTCTTCGCCAAGCTCGACCCCGAGGTGGACTGGGCCTTCGGCGCGCCCGTGCGCCTGCGGGTGCAGGCCCTCGCTGACGGCGCCGCCGGCTTCCACTACTTCCTGGGGGCGGCATGAGCACCGGCATCCAGAACCTGCGGCCGGTGGACGTGATCGGCACCGGCATCGTGCCCTTCGGCAAGTACCCCGACCTGACCCTGCCGCGCCTGGCCCAGCCGGCCGTGCTGGAGGCGCTGCGCGAGTCGGGCCTGGCGCGCGAGCGCGTCCAGAAGCTGTACTGCGGTTCGGCCCTGGGCGGCTGGATGGCGGGCCAGCGGGTCGCGCGCGAAACCGGCCTGAGCGGCATCGCCGTGGTCAACGTGGAGAACGCCTGCTCGTCGAGCGCCACCGCCTTCCACGAAGCGGTGATCGCCATCGGCAGCGGCCTGATCGACTACGCGGTGGTGGTGGGCGTGGAAAAACTCTCGGCCCTGGGCGGCGGCACCCTGCCGCTGGACCACGAGGACCACGAGGTGGCCAACGGCATGGTGATGCCCGCGCTCTACGCGATGCGCGCGAACCGCTACCTGCACGAGCACGGTTACACACCGAAGGACCTGGCCGCCGTGTCGGTGAAATCGCGCCGCCACGGCGCGCTCACGCCCTACGCGCAGTACCGCGAGCCGGTGACCATCGAGCAGGTGCTGGCCTCGCGCCCGATCGCCGACCCCATCACCCTGCTGCAGTGCTGCCCGGCGAACGACGGTGCCGCCGCCGTGGTGCTCGGCCCGGGCGACGACCGCCACCGGCCGGGACCGCCGCGCGTGCGCGTGCTCGGCAGCCACCTCGCCTCGGGCCGCTACACCAGCGGCTTTCGCGACATGACCTCGCCCGAGATCACGGTGCGCTGCGCCGCCGAGGTGTACGAAGAGGCGGGCCTGGGCGCGGCGGACATCGACGTGCTCGAGTGCCACGACGCCTTCAGCGTGGCCGAGCTGCTGTATTACGAGGCGCTGGGCCTGTGCGCGAGCGGCGAGGCGCCGCGCCTGCTGCACGAAGGCGCCACCTCGCTCGGCGGCCGGGTGGTGGTCAACCCCAGCGGCGGCCTGCTGTCCAAGGGGCATCCGGTGGGCGCCAGCGGCGCGGCCCAGATCGTGGAGATCGTGCGCCAGCTGCAGGGCCGCGCCGACGCGCGCCAGGTGCGCGGCGCGCGGCGCGGCCTCACCCACGTCACGGGCGGCGGCACCGCGGGCTTCGACCACGGCGCCTGCTGCATCAACGTTTTCGGGAGCATGGACTGATGGAACGAGAAACCGGCACCACCGCGCGCGTGCTCATGGTGCTGCGCGCGATCGCGCAGGCGCAGGGCGAGCCCACGATGAAGGAGCTGTCCGACCAGCTCAACCTGCCCCTGTCGACCATGCACCGCCTGCTCGAAATGCTGGCCGAAGAGGGCATGGTGGAGCGCGACGACCTGACCCGCGCCTTCCGCCCTGGCCCGGACTTCTTCCGCATGGCCGCGATGGTGGTCAACCGCATGCCGATCCGCACGGTGGCGCGGCCCTTCCTCGCCGCCGCGATGCGCGCCGCCGACGAATCGGCCTACCTCTGCCTGCTGGACGCGGGCAGCGGCCGCATGACCTTCGCCGCCACCGCGCCCTGCAGCCACATGCTGGACTACCGCGTGCCCATGGACACGCCGTTCAGCCTGGTGGTGGGCGCCTCGGGCCTGTCCATCCTGGCCTGGCTCGACGACGTGCACCGCGCCGAGATCGTGCGCGCCGAAACCGCCGCTGGCGCGCTGCTGGACCGCGCCGCGCTGGCCCGCCTGCCCGAGGCCCTGAAGCAGATCCGCGCCGACGGTTACGCGCAGACCTTCGGGCAGCGCATCAAGGGCGCGGTGGGCGTCTTCGCGCCGGTGTTCGACGCCTCCTCGGCGGTGTGCGGCAGCTTCGGCTTCACGGTGCCCGAGGTGCGTTACCAGCCCGCGATGCAGAAGAAGCTGGCCTCGGCGGCGGTGCAGCAGGCGCTGGCGCTTTCGCGCGCGCTCGGTTACCCGGGCGAGCAGGCCCAGGCCGTGGCGGTGCGGCGACCCGGAGGGCGGCGCGCATGAGCCACGCTGGACCTTTGCACGGCCTGCGCGTGCTGGACTTCACCCAATTCCTCTCGGGCCCGTTCGGCACCATGGTGCTGGGCGACCTGGGGGCCGACGTGGTGAAGGTCGAGCCGCCCGCGGGCGAGCTCTCGCGCACCATCCCGCCGCATTTCGTCGGCGAGGACAGCGTGTACTACCTGAGCGTGAACCGCAACAAGCGCAGCGTGGTGGCCGACCTGAAGAACCCGGTGGACCTGGAGCGCATCCGCGCGCTCGCGCTCACGGCCGACGTGGTAGTGGAGAACTTCAAGCCCGGCGTGCTGGAGCGCCTGGGCCTGCGCTACGAAGACCTCGCGGCCGAGCGGCCCGGCCTGGTGTGGTGCTCCATCAGCGGCTTCGGCCAGACCGGCCCGTGGCGCGACTGGCCGGCCTACGACATGATGGTGCAGGCCCTCTCGGGCGGCATGAGCCTCACCGGCGAACCGGGCCAGCAGCCGGTGCGCTCGGGCATTCCGCTGGCCGACATTTCGGCCGGGCTGTTCGGCGTGATCGGCATCCTGTCGGCGCTGCACGAGGCGCGCACCACGGGCCAGGGGCGCTGGGTGGACGTGGCCATGCTCGACTGCCAGCTCTCCATGCTCAGCTACCAGGCCGCCTACCACCTGCATTCGGGCGTGGTGCCGGGGCCGCAGGGCCGGGCCCACGATTCGATTCCCACCTACCGCGCCTTCGCCGCAGGCGACGGCGCCAGCGTGGTGGTCACCGCCAACACCGAGGCGATGTGGCGCGAGATGGCGCGCGTGCTGGGCTGCGCCGACCTGCTGACCGACCCGCGCTACGCGAGCAACGCGGACCGCTTCCAGCACCGCGAGGCCTTGTGGGCCGTGCTCGACGCCGCCTTCCTCGCGCGGCCCGCGCGCGAGTGGGTGGAGCGCCTGCTGGCGGTCAACGTGCCGGCCGGGCTGGTGAACACGCTGGACGCGGCGCTGTCCAGCGAGCACGCGGGCGCGCGCGGCATGGTGATGCCGCTCACCGACGAGCAGGATCCCGCGCGCCAGATCCGCGTGGCGGGCAACCCGATCCGCTTCGAGGGCGAGCCGGCGGCCCCATCGCGCTTCCCGCCCTGGTTGGGGCAACACACCACCGAGGTCGCCAGCGACTGGCTGGGCTGATTTTTTTTCATTCAAGCAAAAGGTCTTTCGATGATTTCCTATCCCGTGGCGGTTGACGGTGTCGTCAGCCGCGTGCTCCAGGCCGGTGCGGCCGGAACCCCCGTCGTCTTTGTGCATGGCACGGCCACGCGCGCGGACCGCTGGGCGATGAACCTCGATGCGCAGGCGGCCGCGGGCCGGCGCGCGTTCGCCATCGACCTGCCCGGCCACGGCTTCGCGCAAAAGGGTGCTGGCGTGTCCTGCAGCGTGCCGGCCTATGCCGAGTTCGTGGGCCGCTTCATCGCCGACACCTTCGATGGCGAGCCCGTGGTGCTGGTGGGCACCTCGCTCGGCGGCCACGTGGCCGCGCGCCTGGCGGTGGCCCGGCCGCAGGCCCTGCGCGCCCTGGTGCTGGTGGGCAGCATGGGCCTGGCACCGCTGGGCGACGAGCTGCGCGCGCGCATCGGCGGCGGCGCCGGCAACCAGACGCGCGAGGCGATCGCGATGAAGTTCACGCGCGTGGTGCGCGACCAGGCCTTGGTGACCCCCGAGTTGATCGACGAGGAATACCGCGTCAACAACTCGCCGGGCGCGGCCGAGTCGCTGGCGGCGCTGGGCCGCTACATCGCGCAGCGGCTCGACGACGACCTCGCCGGCCCGGCGCTGGCCGCGCTGGACCTGCCCAAGCTGCTGGTCTGGGGCGACGTGGACCCGGTGGTGCCGCCGGCTATCGGCGAGCAGGCGCACGCGCTGCTGGCCGGCAGCCGGCTCGCGCTGATCGCGGGCACGGCGCACACACCCTACCTGGAACAACCCGAGGCCTTCAACCGGCTGCTCGATGCCTTCCTCGACGGCTCGCTCGGCCGCCAGGCCATCCCCGGCGTGGAGGTGCGTTGACCATGGCCGCCCGCTGCATCGTCAACGGCCAGCTGATCGACGGCACCGGCGCGCCGCCGCGCCCGCTGGCCTGGCTGGAGATGGACGCCGGCCGCGTGGGGCGCGTGCAACTGGCCGGCCCCGGGGCCGAACCGCTGCCCGAGGGCGCCACCGTGGCGCTCGACGCCACCGGCTGCACGGTCATGCCCGGCCTGATCGACGCCCACTGCCACCTGAGCTACGGCGACGCGCGCACCATCGAGGAGCAGGACCTGTACGCCTCGGCCGAGTACCGCGCGCTGCGCGCCGGCTGGCACGCGGGCAAGGTGCTGCGCGCGGGCGTCACCTCCATCAGCGACCCCGGCGGCAGCTGGAACATCGCGGTGGCGGTGCGCGACGCGATCCGCGCCGGCATCGTGCCCGGCCCGCGCATGAGCGCGGCCGGGCGCTACCTCACGACCCACACCGGCCTGGCCGACTACTTCCCGGCCTGGGTCGGCGAGATCCCCTCGGGCGTGGGCGCCCAGACCTTCGATGCCTCGGCGATGCTCACCGAGGTGCGCCGCCAGGCGAAGAACGGCGTGGACTTCATCAAGGTCGCGGCCAGCGGCGAGTCGGCCACGCTGACCCCGGGCGGCGGCAGCGTGCCGGCGTTCCGGCGCGAGGAGTTGATGGTCATCGTCGACGAGGCGCACCGCCTGGGCAAGCGCGTGGCCGCGCACGCGCGCAGCGGCGTGGCGGTGCACGACTGCATCGACGCCGGCATGGACTGGATCATGCACGGCGACTACATGACCCGCGAGCACTGCGAGCGCCTGGCCGAGAGCGGCATCCCGCTCTGCCCCACGCTCACCTTTCTCGCCAACATCGCGGACTGGGGCCACCTCGCGGGCTGCTCGCCGGCGCGCATCGAGCGCCTGCGCCGCAACTACGAGACCGCGATCGAGGCGCTGGGCCACGCGCGCGAACTGGGCGTGCAGCTGATCACCGGCACCGACACCGGTTTCGCCATCACGCCGTTCGGCGAATGGCACGCGCGCGAACTGGAGATCTTTGTCGACCGCCTGGGCATGACACCGCTGGAGGCCATCACCTGCGCCACGCGCAACGCCGGCTTCACGGTCGACCCGGGGCAGGTGGGCACGCTGCAGAGCGGCTGGTGGGCCGACGTGCTGGTGGTCGCGGGCGACCCCTCGCGCGACATCCGGCTGCTGCAGCGCAAGAGCGCGATCCGCGCGGTCTTCAAGTCGGGCAAGGCGGTGGACCTGCAAGCCGATCCCGACCGCATCGAGCGCTGGGCCTGGGAGAGAACGATGGCCGTCTCGGCCAGCGAGCTCACCTGGGACATGGTCCACGGCACCTGAGCCGTTTTCACACCTACAAGGAGAACCCCGATGAGACACACCCTGAAATTGGCATTGGCCTGCGCGCTGGTCGCGGCCAGCGGCGCCGCGATGGCCCAGTTCCCGACGGCCGGCAAGGCCATCACCATCGTGAACCCCTACCCGCCCGGCGGCCTGGGCGATCTGCTGGCGCGCGCCATCGCGCGGCAGATGAGCGAGTCCCTGGGCACGCCCGTCATCGTCGAGAACAAGCCCGGTGCCAACGGCGCCATCGGCACGGCCTATGTGGCGCGCGCCCAGCCCGACGGCTACACCATCGGCTCGGTGCCGATGAGCACGCTGACCATCAACCCCATCATCTACAAGGACCTGGGTTACCAGCCGAAGGAACTCACGCCCCTGACCCAGGCGGTGACCTTCGCCAACGTGCTCGTGGCCAACAGCAGCGTGCCGGTCAACAGCCTGGCCGAACTGCCGGCGTACCTGAAGGCCAGCGCCGCGAACCTGAACTTCGCCTCGCAGGGCAACGGCTCCAGCGGCCACCTCGAAGGCTCGCTGCTGAACATGGCGGCGGGCACCAAGATCACGCACGTGCCCTACAACGGCAGCGGCCCGGCGCTGCAGGGCCTGCTCGCGGGCGAGGTGCAGTTCATGTTCGAGACCTTGCCGGCGGCGATCCCGCTCATCAAGTCGGGCCGGCTCAAGGCGTTGGGCGTGGCCAGCGCCACGCCCCAGCCGCTGGCGCCCGAGATTCCCCCGATCGCCAGCGTCATCAAGGGCTTCGAGGCCAGCAACTGGATCGGCCTGATCGCCCCGCCCCGCCTGCCCGCCGACGTGCAGGCCAAGCTCAACGAGCACATCGTGCGCGCGCTCAAGACGCCCGAGCTGCAGCGGCTGGCGGCGGACCGTGGCGTGACCCTGGTCGCGAGCAACCCCGAGGGGCTGGCCAAAGCCATCGAGGCCGACACGAAGAAGTGGACCGAGGTGGTGCGCGAATCCAAGATCACCAAAGACTGACGGGAAAGCCTGCCGTGGACCTGCATCTGCATGGAAAAAAAGTGGCGGTGACCGGTGCCTCGCGCGGCATCGGCGCCGCGATCGCGCGCGCCTTCGCGCGCGAAGGGGCGAACCTGGTGCTGCTCGCGCGGGACGGCGCGGCGCTCGAGGGCCTGGCCGGGGAGCTGCGGGGCGCGCACGGCGTGCGCGTGGCCGTGCGCGCGGCCGACCTGAGCGATGGCGCCGGCATCGGCGCGCTGGCCGATGCGCTGGCCGACGTGGACGTGCTGGTGAACAACGCCGGCGACATCCCCGGCGGCACGCTGTCGCAGGTGGACGAGGCGCGCTGGCGCCAGGGCTGGGACCTCAAGGTCTTCGGCTACATCAACCTCATGCGCGCGGTCTACGAACACATGCGCGGGCGTGGCGGCGGCGGTGTGATCGTCAACAACATCGGCCAGGCCGGCGAGACCGCGAACTTCGGCTACATCGCGGGCGCGGCGGGCAACGCGGCGCTCATGAGCGTGACGCGCTCGCTCGGCTCCATGAGCCTGTTCGACGGCATCCGCGTGCTGGGCGTGAACCCGGGCTCGGTCGACACCGAGCGCTCGCGCCGGCTCAAGCGCGCCGAGGCCGTGCGCCGCTGGGGCGACGAGCAGCGCCACCAGGAGCTGTTCGACGAATTGCCCCTGGGCCGGCCCGCCTCGCCCGACGAGGTGGCCGACCTGATCGTGTTCCTCGCTTCGCCCCGGGCCGCGTACATCAGCGGCTCCATCCACACCATCGATGGCGGCGGCGGCAAACGGCCGCCCAAGCCCAACCCCTGAGCTTCAACACATGAAACTGGTTTCCTTTCACACGCCGGATGGCATCCGGCTGGGCGCGGTCGTCTCTCGCGACGGCACCGAGCAGGTGGTGGACCTGCACCAGGCCGACCCGCGCATCCCGGCCGATCTCGGCGCCGCGCTGGCCCTGGGGCTGGACGCGCCCGCGTTCGCCCGCGCCGCCGCTTCGGCCACGGCCCGGGCCGTGCCGCTGGCCGGCATCGAGTTCGCCCCGCTGGTCCCCCGGCCCGGCAAGGTGGTGTGCCTGGGCCTGAACTACGCCGACCACGCGAAGGAGGGCGGCCGCGACCGGCCGGCCTACCCCTGGTTCTTCCTGCGCGGCGCGAGTTCGCTGCTGGGCCACGGCCAGCCCGCGCTGCGCCCGCGCGTGTCCGAACAGTTCGACTACGAGGCCGAGCTCGCGCTGGTGATCGGCCGGCGCATCCGCCACGCCCGGGGCGCGGCCGCGCTGGACGCGGTGTTCGGCTACAGCTGCTTCAACGACATCTCGGTGCGCGACTACCAGCGCCGCACGCCGCAGTGGACCGTCGGCAAGAACTTCGACGCCACGGGCGCCTTCGGCCCGGTGCTGGTGACCGCCGACGAGCTGCCGCCCGGCGCGACCGGCCTGGGCATCGCGGCGCGGCTCAACGGCCAGACCGTGCAGCAGGCCAACACCGCCGACATGCTGTTCGGCGTGCAGGAAACCATCGAGCTGCTCAGCGAGTGCATGACGCTGGAGCCCGGGGACGTGATCGTGATGGGCACGCCCGCCGGCGTGGGCGTCGCGCGCACACCGCCGCTGTGGATGCGCCACGGCGACGTGATCGAGGTGGAGATCGAAGGCATCGGCACGCTGCGCAACGCCATCGAAGACGAGCGCTGAGTGCCCCTTTAACCAGGAGAACCGCATCATGGACCGTCGACAGACTTTGAAGACCTTGGGTGGGGCCGCCGCCGTGGCCGGCGCCTGGCCCGCGTTCGCCCAGGAGCGGCCCGTGCGCATCGTGCTGCCCTACGCGGCCGGTGGCCAGTCGGACACGGCCTCGCGCCTGCTCGGCGAGCACATGGCGCGCACGCTGGGCCGGCCCGTCATCACCGAGAACCGGCCGGGCGGCGGCGCGCTGATCGCGACGCGCTACGTGCAGTCGGCGCCGCCCGATGGCGACACGGTGCTGTTCTACAACTGGGGCTTCGTGACCCTGCCCATGTTGCAGAAGGCCGCGACCTACGACCCCACCAAGGACTTCGATCCGGTCTGCCGGGTAGGCAACGGCCCCAACTTCCTGATGGTCAACGACAGCGTGCCGGCCAAGACCCTGCCGGAGTTCCTGGCCTATGCGCGCACCTTGCCCCAGCCCATCGAATGCGCCAACTCCGGCATCAACACGGGTGGTCACATCGCGGCCGTGCTGCTGGAGAAGCTGGCCAAGGTGCCCATGCTGCACGTGCCGTACAAAGGCTCGTCGGAGGTCACCACCGCCTTGATCACCCACCAGGTGAAGATGCAGGTCAGCGTCACCACCGATTCGCTCAACCCCCACATCCAGTCGGGCAAGGTGCGCGTGCTCGGCATCGCGACCCGCCAGCGGTCCCCGCTCGCGCCCGAGCTGCCCACCATCGGCGAGTTCGTGCCCGGTTACGCGGTCGATGGCTGGTACGGCATCCTGGCGCCCGCGCGCACGCCGCTGGCGCGGCGCGAGGCGCTGTCGGCGGCCTTCCGCGCCGCGCTGGAAGACCCGAAGATCAAGGAGCGCCTGACCCAGCTCTACCTGGAGGTGGCGCACGCGGGGCCGAAGGAGTTTGCCGAGGAGGTGGAGGCCTCCGAGGCCAACTTCCGCAAGATCGTGCAGACCACGGGCCTGCAGGCCCAGTAGCCCGCGTTCGCATGGGCCTGGACCTGCTGCCCGCGCTCGGCCGCTTGGCCACCGCCACGCCGCCGCTGGAGGCCGCGCTGCGCACCGACGTGGCCGACAGTTTTCTCGACACGCTCGCGGTGGCCCACGCCGGGCGACACGAGCCGGTGGTGCGCAAGCTGACGGCCTGCCACGGCGAACACCCCGCGTTGGCCGAGCACGCCGCGCTGCGGCAGGCCACGGCCGCGCACGCGCTGGACTTCGACGACGTGCAGCTCGCCAGCGTGGTGCACCTCAGCGCGGTGGTGGTGCCGGCCCTGATCGCGGTCGCGCGAACGGCCGCCGAACGGCCCGCACCGAGGGACATGGTGGCGGCCTACCTCGCCGGCCTGCGCGTGGCGCGGCACCTGGGCCGCGCGCTCGGGCCCGCGCACTACGCGGCGGGCTGGCACGCCACCAGCACCATCGGCCCCGTGGCGGCGGCCGCGGCCGTGGCCCGCCTGGGGCGCGCGCCTTCCGAGGTGGCGGTGAACGCCATCGCCCTCGCGCTGTGCCAGGCCAGCGGCCTGCAGAAGAGCTTCGGCTCCATGGCCAAGCCCTTGCAGGCCGGCCTGGCCGCGGCCGCGGGCGTGCGCTCGGCGCTGTGGGCGCGCGCGGGCCTCCAGGGCCCGGCGGACCCCTTCGGCCCGGGCGGTTTCCTCGCGCTGTATGGGGGGGCTGCGGAGGGCCTCGACGCGCCGGGCGACGAGGCCTTCACGGTCGATGTCGCGCGCAAGGGCTTTGCCTGTTGTTACGGTGCCCACCGCCTCATCGCCGCCGCGCTGGACCTGCACCAGCAACTCGGCGGGCGCGCGTTCGAGGCGGTCACCGTCACGGCGCAGACCGGCACGCTGCGGCCCTTGCGCGCGGCACCGCCCACCAACGGCAACGAAGCAAGGTTCTGCGCCGAGCACCTGATCGCGGTGGCGCTGGTGGACGGCGAGGTCGCGCGGCGGCATTTCGAGGACCCGAGCCTGCAGCGGCCGGATCTGCTGGCCGCGCGCCGCCGCGTGACGGTGATCGAGAGCGGTCCCACCGCCACCGCGCTGGGCGACGGCGTGGTGACGGCCCGCTGCGCGCTCGCCGACGGCAGCGCGCTGCAGAGCGCGCCCGTGTTGTTCTTTCCAGGATCGCCCGAGTCACCGCTCAGCGCGGCGGCGTTCGAGGCCAAGCTGCTCGACTGCCTCGACGGTTCGCCGTCGGCGCTCGCCGCCCTGCGGCGCGAGGTCGCGGCGATGTTGGATACCCCCACAGGAGTTCATGCATGAAAGCAGCCGTGGTCACCGAGGCCGGCGTCCGGATCCGCGACCTTCCCACGCCCCGCCCCTTGCCCCACGAGGTGCTGGTGCGCGTGCGCGCCAGCGCGCTCAACCGCATCGACCTCGCGGTCGCGGCCGGCCAGCGCCATGGCAGCGTGGGCGGGCCGGGCAGCCCGATGGGCCTGGAGTTCGCCGGCGAGGTCGTGGAAGTCGGCCCTGAGGTGCCGCACCTGCGGCCGGGCGACCGGGTCATGGGCTCGGGGCGCGCGGCGCACGCCGAGTACGCCGTCACCGACTGGGGGCGGGTCTACCCGCTGCCCGAGCACCTGAGCTTCGAACAGGGCGCCACGCTGCCCGTGGCGCTGCAGACCATGCACGACGCCCTCGTCACCCACGGGCGGCTGCAGAAAGGTGAAAGCGTGCTGATCCAGGGCGCCAGTTCGGCCGTGGGCCTGATGGGCCTGCAGATCGCGAAACACCTGGGCGCCGCGACCGTGCTGGGCACCTCGACCCAGCGTTCGCGGCTCGAACAGCTCCAGGCCTGGGGCGCCGATCGGGCCATCGACACCAGCGACCCGGCCTGGGCCGAGCAGGTGATCGAAGCGACACAAGGCCAGGGCGTGCACCTGATCGTCGACCAGGTCTCGGCCTCGGTGGCGAACGCCAACCTGAAGGCGGCGCGCGTGCAGGGCCGCATCGTCAACGTCGGCCGGCTGGGCGGTGACCGGGGCGAGTTCGACTTCGAGCTGCACGCCTTGAAGCGCATCCAGTACGTGGGCGTGAGCTTTCGCACCCGCTCGGTGGAGGAGGTGCGCGAGATCAGCCGCCGCGTGCGCGAAGACCTGTGGGACGCGGTGGCGGCCGGTCAGCTGCGCCTGCCCATCTACCGCACGTTCGCGCTCGGCGAGGTCGCCGAAGCGCTGGCCTGCATGGGCGCCAACGCGCATTTCGGCAAGCTGGTGCTCGCGATGTGAACCCGAAAAAGCCGATGGCCGCCGTGGACGGATCGTCCATCGGCGGCCATCGGCCAGGGGGCGTGGTCAGAACCGCGGTTTAGCCGCCGTTGCTGCTGCGCGATTCCACGCGTTCGGCGCGCACGTCACCCCGTGCCTTGCTGTCGGCCAGCACCGGCTGGGCGTATTGGCCGGAGAACAGTTCGTTGGCCTTGACACCGGTCTGGCCGTCGATCACGTAGTCGCCCGTGCGGATGGCTTCGGCCACTTCGGCCCTCACTTCGGCGCGGGTCTTGCCCACGGCGGCGGTGGCGGTCACGGCCTTGTCGGCGCGGGCTTGGGCGTACTGGGCGGGGAACAGCTCGTTGGCCTTGGCGCCGGTCTGGCCGTCGGCCACGATGTCACCGGTGCGGATGGCTTCGGCCAGCTCGGCCTTCACCTCAGCGCGGCTCTTGCTCACGGCCACGGGCTGGGCGTAGAGGTGGGGGGCGAGGTCCTTGTAACGGGCACCGGTTTCGCCGTCGGCGATCAGGTCACCGTTGCGT